>OKSC01000437.1_pt1 | contig 48357 bp, 28 predicted proteins | sample 1601161 | NCBI WGS metagenome assembly OKSC01 (sample SAMEA3541552, study PRJEB24748) | human gut metagenome | biome: human gut; feature: human-associated habitat; material: faeces | place: China | collected 2012 | reverse complement strand
CTGCGCAAAGTTCGAAAAATCAAAATGCGGCGGGCTGACTTAAATCTTGAAGGCTCTCTCACTGTGTTTCTCACCGATTACCGTTTTAATTCTTAATGCCGTAAATAAATTCCCTCAGCGCGCGCGAATTGGTCTCAAAATCAACCGAGAAAAGACTGCGCCCGCCGAGCCCTCTCATTCCGCCGTAGCTGCCGCTTACAGGAACGGTCATCTGCTTTATTTCCGCGCCGCGGTATTTAGGCGCCAAAAGCAGCAGCTCGGTAATCTCAAGCCGTGTGAGGTTAGTCTGTACAAGCGGCAGAACATTGTTGAGCAGTCCGTTCAGCTCGGCTATATCAAGCTCTTTCGTTTTGGTGACGACCGCCTGTATGACATTTCTTTGGCGTTCTATTCTGTGCCAGTCGCTGTCTATATGTCTGCAGCGAGCATAAACGAGCGCCGCTTCCCCGTCCAAATGGTTTAGACCTGCAGTATATTTTTTTAAGCCGGTTCCCTCATTAACATAGCCTGCTTCTGCCGCAGTCAATTCAATATCGATTCCGCCGACTGCCTCTATCCCCTTTTTAAAGGTGGCAAAATTCACGCGTATGTATCTTTCAACATCCACCTTAAAGCACTCGCGCACCTCGCGCATCATAAGATCCGCGCCGCCGTAGCGGAAGGTGTGGGTCAGCCAGTCGTACTGCCCCTTGTATTTGCCGTCAAGTATCGGCATACCCATACCGCGCTCAAGGCTTGCAAGCTTTAAGGAGCCGTCCTTTTTGCCGACCGACATGATCATACAGCTGTCGCCTCTTGCGTTCTCGCTGAACTCCTCGGTATACTCGTCTGTGCCTATAAGCAGAATATTTAAGATTCTTTTATCCTTGTAAATTTTACCGGTAGCGTCGATAGCGTCTTTTTCTTCAAGATCGGCTATCGCGTCGTTCATTCGGCTTTGCTCATCGATCGTTTCGCTGTCGTTTGTATCAATAGAGCCGTTCCACCTGAATTTACCGTCGCTGAATTTTATCAAATTAAGCTTTGAAAGATAAAATATTACGCCGCTTGCAAGCAAAAGTACAATAACAAGCACAACTGCTGTTATAATTTTAACGGACTTTTTAATTTTTTTCATAGCTTTCTCCACACCGTTTTATTGACAACGCCTGTGTAGGACTGAATTATTTTCACGACCTTGGTCGATACATTTTCCTCTGTATAATCGGGCACGGGTATGCCGATATCACCGTTTTTATTCATTTCCACGGCGGTGGTTACTGCCTGCAAAAGGCTTTTTTCATCAATTCCCGCAAGAATGAAGCATGCCTTATCAAGCGCCTCGGGGCGTTCTGTCGATGTGCGTATGCAAACAGCGGGGAACGAGGCTCCCACGCTTGTAAAAAAGCTGCTTTCCTCGGGCAGAGTGCCGCTGTCGGACACAACGCAGAACGCGTTCATTTGGAGCTTATTGTAATCGTGGAAGCCGAGCGGCTCATGCCGAATGACCCTCTTATCAAGCTTAAAGCCGCTTTGCTCCAATCTCTTTTTAGAGCGCGGATGGCAGGAGTAAAGTATCGGCATATCATATTTTTCGGCAAGAAGATTTATCGCCGTAAACAGCGATAAAAAGTTCTTTTCGGTGTCAATATTTTCTTCCCTGTGAGCGGAAAGCAAAATATATTTCTTAGGCTCTAAATTAAGCTTTTCAAGAATGTCGGATTGTTTTATTTCCTCTAAATTATGATGAAGCACCTCCGCCATAGGCGAGCCCGTAACATATGTGCGCTCTTTCGGCAGCCCGCACTCGGCAAGATAACGGCGGGCATGCTCCGAATACGCCATATTAACATCGGATATTATATCTACTATCCGTCTGTTTGTCTCCTCGGGCAGGCATTCATCCTTGCAGCGGTTGCCCGCCTCCATGTGAAATATCGGAATATGCAGCCTCTTCGCCGAAATTGCCGACAGGCAGGAGTTTGTATCGCCCAAAATTAAAAGCGCGTCGGGCTTTATTTGGTTCATAAGCTTATATGAGCAGTTGATTATATTTCCGACCGTAGCACCTAAATCGTCGCCTACCGCGTCCATATATACCTCCGGATCTTTAAGCTTCAGGTCCTTAAAAAACACGCCGTTAAGATTATAATCGTAATTCTGCCCAGTGTGCGCTAATATGCAGTCAAAATACTCGCGGCATTTGCTTATCACCGCCGCGAGCCTTATTATTTCGGGGCGCGTTCCCACTATTATTAAAAGCTTTAGCTTGCCGTTATCTTTAAACTTAACATCGTTGTAATCGGTTTTTATATTCATTACAAATTTCCCTCCGCTTCAATAAGTCCTGAAAGTCTTGAGAAAATCGTTCGCAGTGCCGTCTTGCGGTGAGCGGAGCCGTACTAAAGTACTGCCCCGAACCAAAAGCGGTGCTGCGGGCGATTTTATCGGACTTATACTTTTTCAAAGAATGTATCCGGGTGATTTGGGTCAAACTGTTCGTTTGCCCACATAAGGGTTACAAGGTCTTCCGTATCGGAAAGATTTATTATATTGTGGGTGTAGCCCGGCAGCATATGCACAGCTTCTATGTTATTACCGCTCACTTCAAAACGGAGCACCTCGTCGCTGCCGATTTTTCTTTCTTCAATAAGACCGTGACCCGACACCACAATGAAAAATTCCCATTTGGTATTGTGCCAATGCTGCCCTTTCGTGATTCCGGGCTTTGAAATATTAACGCTGAACTGTCCGCAGCCCGCGGTTTTTAAAAGCTCTGTAAAGCTGCCGCGTTCGTCAATATTCATTTTAAGCGGAAAGCTGACCTTTTCCTTCGGTAAATACGAAAGATAGGTTGAATAAAGCTTTTTCGCAAAAGAACCATCCGGTATTTCGGGCATAAAAAGCGTTTTCGGCTGATTTTTAAACTGCTCCAACAAATCCGCAATTTCACCGAGGGTTACTTTGTGTGTGGTTGGCACGGCGCAATATTTCCCGCCTTCGGTAATTACGGTGTTTATTCCGTCAAACTCGCAGCGATGCTCGTTATTTTCAAGCGCGTCAAGCATTTCCGCAACCAAATCATCTATGTAAAGCAATTCAAGCTCGATATTTCGGTCATTTACCGTTATGGGCAAATCGTTCGCGGTATTGTGGCAGAAGGTTGCCACCGCGCTGTTATAATTTGGTCTGCACCATTTGCCGAACAGATTCGGAAAGCGGTAGACAAGCACCTTGGCTCCCGTTTCCTCGGCATATTTGAAAAAAAGCTCCTCCCCCACTTTTTTGCTTCTGCCATACTCTCCGTCATAACGCCCGATAAGGGTCGCCTGAACAGAGCTTGACAGCATTACGGGGCATTTATTATTATGCTTTTTAAGTGTATTAAGCAAATCCGAGGCAAATCCGAAATTGCCCTCCATAAACTCCGCATTGTCCTTCGGTCGGTTTACGCCCGCAAGATTAAACACAAAGTCCGCCTTTTCGCAAAAACCGTCAAGCAGGTTCTTTTCGGTATCGATATCGTATTCAAAAATTTCTTCTATTTTAATATTCCGCGTTCTGTCCTTATTATCGCGGATATTTTTCAGCGCCGCGCAAAGATTTTTACCGACAAAGCCTTCAGCGCCCGTTACAAGTATGTTCATCCGTTACTTGTATGATATAGTTAAGGCTACATCATACCCTTTCTAAATTATTTACGCTCACCTCAAAGACAAGCATATAAAAAGCCGAGGGAGCGCAGCGACTGAAGCTTTTTATATGCGGCGCACCGCGCCGTAGGGTCGGATTTGTGATATAATTATTCAGAACACCGTGGACTTTTTATTTGTTCTTGTCACATTGATGACTTTAAGGAGTGTATTGCCACGGATTTATTCTAAATGTTTATAGCTGGATAGAACGCTTTTGCGATTCTTTATGTCACGCAAGTTTACGCGGATATTTTCCGTTGGCTCGGTGCGGTGTATCCCATCTTTTCGGAGGTCCTTTGTATGATTTATGTCGGTATTGATGTAGCCAAAACCACACATTACGCAGCTGCCGCGGATTCGGACGGCGTTGTTCTCGTTGAACCCTTTGCTTTTGACAACGACGCGCCCGGATTTGCGAAGTTCATTTCAAAAATCGCTTCTTTTCCGAAAGAGCAATTGATCATCGGTCTTGAATCTACCGGTATCTATTCCGAAAACCTTATTTGTTTTCTTTTTGATTCCGGTTACAAGCTTGCTGTGATCAATCCTATTCAAATCGCTGCTTTGCGTAAAACCAACATCAGAAAAACCAAAACCGATAAGGTTGATACTCTTTTGATTATTAAATCTCTTATGGTCAATTCTTATCGCTTATACACCGAGCAGGATACGCAATCATTAAAGCTGAAATCCCTCTGCCGTTTTCGTCAAAGCCTCAAAAAATCCAAGGCAAGACTCAAAATTCAGCTTTCGGGATATGTCAACCTGCTTTTCCCCGAATTGCTTTCTTTTTTTAAATCCGGCATTCACATTTCCACCTGCTATACGCTCTTGAAACGGTGTTCTTCACCCGCAGAGATAGCCGCCTTACGCTTAGATTCTTTAAGCAGGCTCCTCTCAAATGCGTCTCGCGGACGATTTTCAAGAAGTACGGCCGAAGCCTTAAAAAGTCTGGCTAAATCCTCCGTAGGAGTGAAGAACCCCTACATATCCATTCAAATAGCTCAAACCATTCAGCAAATTGAGCTATTGGAACAGCAAATTGATGAGATTGAAAATGTTATTAAAGATACTATTTGTGAGCTTGATTCCGTTATTATGTCCATTCCCGGAATCGGCGCTATTGACGGTGCGATGATTTTAGGTGAAATCGGAAATATTGACCGTTTCGCTTCACCTGCCAAGCTTTTGGCTTACGCAGGTCTTGACCCTACCGTTTGTCAGTCCGGCAAGTTTAAAGCACGTTCCACAAAGATGTCCAAACGCGGTTCTAAAATACTTCGTTTCGCTTTAATCAATTCCGCTTGGCAGCTCACTTTAAAAAACGATACCTTTTTCAATTATTACCAACTGAAACTTTCTCAAGGTCTCAGTCACTACGGTGCTTTAGGTCATGTCGCTCATAAACTTGTTCGCGTTATTTTCACCCTCCTAAAGCACAATGTTCTGTTCGATCCTACCCGTCTTGTTTAATCTTATTTTTCTCTTGACTTTTCATAGCTGGTCTCCTTAAAATTGAATTTAAGACCCACCGCTTCAAGTTCTTTTCTGTAAGCTATCACCTTGTCCGGCTCTGCTATTTTTGCCAAATCGACATTTCGCCTTATACTGCCGCGGCGGAACGGTATCTGCAAAAAGCGCACTACCCACATTAGCGGCAGCAGCGACGGATGATTTTTAAGGCATTTATATCTTGAAGCCATTGCGCTGCAGGTCGGGAACATTCGGTTTAAAAACAGATTTTTTCTGATAGCGTTCTCGCTGCTTTCCTCTCCCGCCGTTTTGACTGCGGCGGATAAAACATGCGTATCATGCGTGCCGTAAGAGCCGCTGCCGAAAATTGTATTTGTTATGCGGTCGGACATATTATCAGGCTCTTCCCCGCCGAACCAAACCTTAAGTGTATGCTCGGTGTTTTTGTAAAACTCCGCCAGCCGCAGCTTTTCAAGCTCACGCTCAATATAGCCGAAATCAAGACCGGGGTGCTTATCCGAAAAAACATACAAATCCGTCATATGGCGTATGCCTATGCCGCCGTCACGGTAGTGCTTGGCATAATGGGTGAAAAGATATACATAAGTATCCTCATCCCGCATGTCATACCGACAACCGTCCCCCCGCCGGGCAAAGCGCCAGCCGTCGCCGTAGTATTCATAATAGTCTTTATTATACGATGGAATAAGCCGCTTATGCAGCTCGGCATGCAAAATTCCCTTTTTATCCCATACAAGCTCATGATCGCTTTCGAGCACCTCATTAAAGCCGAGCGCAGTCATAATCGGGCGTATTTTTCCGTACTGCTCATATCTTATAAGTATATCCGCGTCTCCCATTAATCTAAGCTCGGGCTGCGGGTAAATAAGCTTAAGGCATGCGCCCTTAAGCGGCATATAATCGATTCCGTTTTCATCGAACGCCTTGTATATGCAGTCAAGCGCGTAAAGCTGATTCTGCGAAAATGCGACGCTCTTGAAAGTCGCAAGCTCCAAAATCCGCATTATATCCTCCGGCGGGGTAAGAGATGAATACTTAGCGCCGTAATAGATCACCGGTATTATCTGATGCTTTTTTGCGGTTGTCAGCGCCTCTTCCCAGTCAAAGTCCTCCGGAACCGAAACACTCTCGCCCGTAAGCGCACTTTTTACAAGCTTTAATATGCCGATTTGAAAGTCAGTCATTTTAAATTCTCCGAATTATAAATTTAATTCCGCAAGCTCCCTTTGTATATATGCAAGCGCCGCAATTTTCGCCTTGGTCTCTTCAACATTCAGCATTTTTGTGTTATGCGAATTAAATTCCGACAGCGTGTTGCGTTCCTCATCGCCCTCGCTGAAGTATTTATCGTAGTTAAGACCTCTGTTATCCGCCGGCACGCGGTAGAACTCTCCCATATCCACTGCCTTCGCGCATTCCTCGTTGGTAAGCAGCGTTTCGTACATTTTCTCGCCGTGGCGGATGCCTATGACCTTTATATTTTCAGGATTTCCGCCGAACAGCTCGCAAACCGCTCTTGCCTGTGTTTCAATTGTGCAGGCGGGCGCCTTTTGTATAAGCAGATCGCCGTTTTCGCCGTGTTCAAAGGCGAAAAGCACCAAATCGACCGCCTCCTCAAGCGACATTATAAAGCGGGTCATCAAAGGCTCTGTTACGGTTATCGGCAGACCCTTTTTTATCTGGTCGATCCACAGCGGGATAACACTGCCGCGCGAGCACATAACATTGCCGTAACGAGTGCAGCAAATTTTAGTCTTGCCCGAGCTTCTCGAACGCGCAACCGCGACCTTTTCCTCAAGCGCCTTTGTGATTCCCATTGCATTTATGGGGTAAGCCGCCTTATCCGTAGATAAGCATATCACACTTTCTACCCCTTCGTCAATAGCGGCGGTCAAAACATTATCCGTTCCGATAACATTTGTGCGCACCGCCTCCATGGGGAAAAACTCGCAGGACGGCACCTGCTTGAGCGCCGCGGCGTGAAAAATATAATCTACGCCGTGAACGGCGTTTTTAATCGACTGAATATCCCTCACATCGCCTATGTAAAATTTGATCTTATCCGCCGACTCCGGCAGCTTGCTTTGGAATTCGTGGCGCATATCGTCCTGCTTTTTTTCGTCTCTTGAAAAAATGCGGATCTCGCCTATATCCGTTTCAAGAAAGCGGTTAAGCACGGCGTTGCCGAACGACCCCGTCCCGCCGGTTATCATTAAGGTTTTGTTTTTGAACAGACTCATTTTTCCTCACCCGAAATTTTCTTTTTAATGCCGGAGCTGGAAACTCCCTGTGTATACGGAAGATATTCGATTGAAGCTCCTATTTTTTTGAATTGTTCCTCGGTTTTTAAATACCGTTCCGAGCCCTTCCAGTCATCGCCGGAAAATAATACATCGAATTTAAATCTGTTCCATGCAAGCATTTTATCGTTTGTTGTTTCAATATCGACCTTTTCGGCTCTGTCCACACATTTTAAAGCATTAAGAATTCTCAACCTATCATCCTCATTTATCACAGGCTCTTTTTTCTTGACTTCACGGACATATTTATCATCGCACATGCCGACAATAAGATAATCGCATTGTTCCTTACATCTTTCCAACAAATTCAAATGACCGACATGAAACAAATCAAATACTCCGCAAGTATAACCTATTCTGTATTTCTTCATAACTGCTCCTCTAACCAATAATTATTATTTGAATGGTGCGTAATTTGTTTTTCTTTAGGCGGCAATTTCATATAATCGCCATACATCTGCGTCAGAATTTTGTCATAGCCTATCGGGACTTTGAACCTTTTGTTTTCAAAATCCATTTCAATACTTTCCGAAAACCATTCTTTTTTAAAACGGTTTTGCTGGAAATTAAAGATAGTTTCTACTGCACCGACAAATTCACTTTTTTCATAAGGATATTTCTTATGCAATCCATCCGCCTTTTTCAAAACGGTAATCTTCTTTGAACCGAAAAGTTTGTAAAAGCAATAATATACAAAGCAACCTCTTGAACTCTTTGGGTCAACCGAAAGGTAGTGATAGTTTTTGTATAACCTATAAAGCTTTTTATACCACTTTTCAAACTCCTCATCGGTATCGGGCTCTCCGTCCAAAGGGAAAACATCAACATCTACACCGAGGTGACCGTCTTTGTAATCAACGCAAGGTTCTATTTTCGCGGTTCGTGTATCAATAACCTTTAGCATCGAATGCCTTGCCATTTTATCGTACGGGGATACCGCCTTGTATTTGTCGCTTTTGTATATTTCTATAAATTTATTGTAATCTTTTCTCGGCATCCAAATATCCACATCATCGTCCCACGGTATAAATCCGTGATGCCGAACAGCGCCTATAAGCGTTCCGTATGCCAAAAAATATATAATGCTGTTTTTATCGCAAAAATCCGCAATGTCCGTAAGTATTCCGAGCTCTGTTTGCTTAACTTCTTCAACCGACATTATTTTCATTTTCTGCTGTTCCCCTTTTAATCAAAACCTTTATTGCCTTTGTCATTTCCTTGGGATTCAACGCCCTTAACATCAGCGTGTTGCTGTATCTTATGGGTCTTATTATGAATCCGATTATTACATTCGTGAATATCTGCGTCACGAGCGAAGCCAGCGCCGCTCCCATAATTCCCGTTATCGGTATTAAAATATAGTTGAGCGCCACATTTGCAAGCGCGCCGGAAAGATTTATTATCCAAAGATATTTTTGTTTGTTCTCCGCCAAGATCCATATGTTTCTTACAGAGCCGAGATACGAAAAGGTTGTATACCACACAATAAGCTTAAGCGCATTTATCGACGCCGAATAAGCCGCTCCGTAAAGTATTTTGATAATAAGACCGGAGAAAAGCGTTATAACAAGACTTTGCAGCAGGGAAAGATAGATTATAATCCCATAAAGCCGGCACATGTCTTTTTCATAACGAATTTCATCTGTTTTTTTGTCATCGAATATCAACGGTCTGAAAGAGTCTATTATCGCCACGAAAACAAATCCGGTCATTCCCGCACAGGCTACAGCCGCCGAATAATATCCCGTCGCCGCATCGTTTATCATAAGCTTAAGCATTATTCTGTCGGTCTGGGCAAATATCGCTATCATCATATTTGAAACTATGTAATATCGGCTTTTTCCCCAAAGCAGCCTTGCGGTGCTTAAATTAAATCGCAGTCTGCCGCCGCCGAGCCGTTTATATACAATAAACAGCCCGATAACAATTATCATATAATCAAGCGCATTGGAAAGTGCAAACCAATAAATACTTTTATGCGCCGCCAAAAGATATATCTTATATCCCGAGATTACAGCATAAGCAAAAAGAGCTACGCCTGACGCATATTTTGACAAAAGCTTTGCCTGAAACCAATAATTCAGCAATTCAAGGCTTTGGAATATCAGAAGCGTGCTGTACAGGGCGCATACAATGACCGTTTCCCTTTCTCCGCGGTTCACCGCTGCCGCAAAAGAAATCACACCGATAACACATAACAGCGAGGACAAAAATGTCATTGTAACGGATGTGCCGAGTATTTCGCCCTCCTTTTCCGGAGTATTCACGATTTCCTGTACCAATACACCGTTTAAGCCCAAATACATAATCGGAGTGACAAAAGCCACTATTGACGCTGCATAATTTATAAGCCCGAAATTAGACGGACCTAAAAATCTTGCCGTAAGCATGGAAATAACCAAGCCGAGCAATGATTTTACAATCTGTATCCCGATTATCCATGAGGCGTTTTTAACAACTCTGTTTTTGTTCATTTAAAACCTCGTATAGCCTTATATATTCTCCAAATTTTTCATTTTTATCAAAGCCCTTTGCTTTTTTTATACACGCCTCCAAGCTGTAAGGCTTTTTTTCGCAAATCCGTATTATTTCGTTATACATAGCGTCGATATCGTTTTTTGCCACTGCCGCTCCGCAGGTTTCGTCAAGCATTTCGGGGCTGCCGCCGGTATTGAATGTTACAACCGGAGTGCCGCAGGCGAGGGCTTCCATATTAACAGTCGGATAATTTTCTTCCCTTGTGGGGTTTGCAAAAACATCTGCCGCCGTATAAATTTCCGCAAGCTCGGTTTGATTCTGCGTTCTGTGAATCGAAATAATATTTTCCGGCAACAGCTTATCGACATTATCGTCAGTGCCCACCAAAACCACCGTGTATTTTTCCTTATCAAGCCGTCTTGCCAATTCAACGAATACATCCAAGCCCTTACGCCTTCCCCAGCCGAACGCAACCCCCAAAACAATATATTTATTCTCTAAAGCGTATTTTTTCCTGAAATCGCTTTCGGTCGGTTTAAAAACATTAAGGTCAATACCGTTGTTAATAACCTTAACGGGATAATCCTTTAAATATGATTCCTTAACAAGGCTTGCCAGCCACTCCGACGGAGTAACTATCGTCATATTTTCAACACCGGTAAACCATTTCTTTTTAAGGCGGTACATATATTTTGAATTATCAAAAAGGCTTTTCGGATATTCCTTATACTGCGGACAGCCGTAGCAGCCAGTTTTCCATTTATTGCAGCCTATCATATCAAAATACGGACAATGACCGGTAAAGCTCCAGCAATCGTGCAGGGTCCAGACCGTTTTTATATTATGCCTTTTTATGTATTTAAAAAGCATAGGAAGATTTATATACCAACCATGCAAATTATGCAAATGAATAATATCCGGTTCAAACCGATCAAGCATTACCAAAAATTTCAGTGTTAAAAAAAAAGAAAAGCAGCCGTTCAACCCAAATACATTTGATAAAATCATGTGAGTGATTTTGCTAATTTTACTACCGATAAATGCTCTGCTCATTTTAATTTCACTCAAAGGATGACTTGAATATCCAAAGAAAAGCAACACCATATTATCCTGATTTATAGCACTTTTCGTTATCTCATATGCTATTTTGCCCGTGCTGCCGTATGGAACCGAATTCAGTATTGCAATCTTCATCTAGATTTATGCTCCTTCCATTTGTAATTCCGTAAAACATTAATACATAAATCAAAGAGTTTACACTTAAATCTTCATTTGATAAAGCTATTATAAAAATTACACCAAGAATAATTGAAGTAAAAAATGAAGAAGAAACTTTTTTCCAAAATCTAAATATAAGATACACAGAAAGCATAAAATAAACTACTCCGTGAACTGCTAATATTTTTAATAATGTATTGGTGTTATGCCCGCAATTATAACCTGTACGGTAGGCATATTCGCCAAAATTCTCTATTACATATGTCCAACCTTTCCCAGTCATAAAATTTTCTTTTGCAATATTGAAATTTGCTACGATAGAACCGATTCTGGAATCTCTCGAACTATTACTACTGTCTAATTTTCCAAAAACAGTATTTGAAATATCATCCCATCCAAAAATCAAAATAGCGGCAACAAATACAATCGCCAGTAAAAACAGAAATTTGAAATGACTAAATCCATTATTAATATTTTTAAAGCAATAAAACATATAAACCAAAGCAATTATTGCAATAATAATGTATGCAGCAGTCGAAAAAGTTAAAAGCAGCGCTAAAAAATATATAAAAACTCTTTTTTGAGATTTTAAATTAGAATAATACAATTCAAAAAGAATTGCTAGAGTAAGGAAAATTATATAAACTCCCGGTTCTCTAAAAATACCATAACTTCGTGGTATTGCACTTGAAAAAGCAGGCAAAAATCCCAAACCGAAGAAATAAAACTTCATATCTGCATCATTAAAAATATATGGAAACTTTATCACAACGCCATATGCAAAATAATATACTAAAAATAAAACGATTGAAAAAACAGAAAGAATATACATTACTTTTTTATACTGATAAACGAAAACATCAAAATCTAAAGAAACAACCAACAGAAACGATAATACATAAACAAATATTTCATATAAATACTTAATATCAATCTCAAAGTTAACTAACATTGTACCTATGTTCAAAAAAACGAACGCTATTACTAAAACAATTTGATTTTTTTGAATACTATGCCGCACAAAAATCAATGGAACCATTGCCGATATCAAAAACACAAATTGTAGGTAAAAGAAAAAAGGATTTTTATTTGTTCCGAATAGTAATGTATCATTTGAAACATAAATAATAATAAATATTATAAAAAAAGAGATTTTTTTACTTAAACACATTTGTCTTCCTCACTTTTTAAACATATTCACACCTTTTCAGGACAGTCCTAAAGATTCAATATTTTTTTTGCGATACTTTTAGCAACAAGGTTCTTCTTAGCATACGCATAAAAAAGTTCATACCTTTTTTGATTTTTCTTTTCATCACAGGCTTTTTGCAAAATCTGTGTCAAATCAGAATTGTTATTTATCACTTCTATAAAATCTGCATACATATCCGGCATTCCATCAAGCATATATGCAATAACAGGCTTTCCGCTCATAAGATACTCAATATTTTTTGAAGGAAAACTATATTTTGTATATACGCAATCATTTGGTCTTGGATTAATAAGAACGCTGGCATTTTCAATTATTTGCTTGGCTATTTCAGAGGAAACTTGACCTTTAAATATTATTCGTTTGTCCTTTTTGCAACTATTCTCCACATAATTATGAGCATCCCCGTCACCGCAGAGTATCAAACGATAATCACTGCCTTTTAATTTTGTAAAAGAGTCAATTAAATTTTTAATACCAAAAGCAAAATTCATTTTTCCGGCATAGACTATACTCTTTACCTTAACTTCCTGCCTTACTATAATAGAATCCTGCAATTCTTCAATTATTCCTTCAACAACCATATATGGGCGATTACCGATATTTAAAACTTCTTTCATCTGTTCAGTTAAAACAACAAATGAATCCACCTTCATCATAAGATACTGCATTTTTTTTATATCAATTTTTTTAAAAATATCGTATATTATTGTTTTGTTTTTATCAAGATTCATATATTGCGGCAAATCCGGCACAACAAAACATATTTTAGTTTCAGGTAAAAGTTTTTTTGCATACACCGCTGCCTCTAAAAACGGTTCGTGTGCACTGTAAACCAAAATCAAATCAAAGCTTTTATTCTCTTTTAAAATTATATTTTTTATTTCATTTTTAAGGGATTTAGCCCTTGAAAAATTTCTGTAACCCCAAATATTACAAAAATTAACATATCTATATTCAAATTGCTCAGATTCAAATCCTTTAAAAAACATTTTTTTATATCTATTAGGATATGAACCGATAAACGGTGCGGATAATATGGTAATATCTTCTTTATTTTGTTTAAATCCTTTTATAAGTTTTTTTTGAAATATGTTTGCCGAAAATTCAACATAACCCTTAGTGTTTTCAATAATTTCGTCTTCATTTTCGCAAGCAAAAACTCCACCGATAAACAGAACAGACATTTCGTTAACTAACCTTTCATTGCAAATCTAATAAAAGCATAACACTGGACAAAGGAGAACAAAAAAAGGATTTTGCAGCTTGTAAAATAAACTTTCCGTATTTGTTCATTCGTAAATAAGCAAACGCCAACACAGCGTGATGACGCATTTTTATATACCTAACTGATTTTTTATCAAGACTGCCGAACATTGTCTTTTTATACTCGTATAAAGCGTTTTCGCCGTTTATTTTGCTCATATTGCTTGATAACCCATCCGTTTCGCTATGCACATACGCCTTGACATAGCAGCCCTTGGTATAAATAAGCTTTCCGCCGCCGCAAATAGCCTCTTTCATCAAGTAAAATTCATCGCCGACATTGATTGGCGGAAAGCCGCCTATTTTTTCAAGATAGCTTTTTTTAAACATCAGGGTATCAGTTCCGGTTATATGGTGCATTAAATGGTTTTTAAGCAGCTGCTCGGGGCTGTAATCGGTTATGTAGCTGCGAATGCGTTTATCGATCAGCTTGTCCCTTTCGTTATACAGAAGCAGATCCGTCACCGAAAAATCGGCGTTGTGCTTTATCATATCATTCAGCTGATGCTCAATCTTTTCAGACAAATATATATCATCATCGTCAAGAAAGGTTATAAACTCGCCCTCTGCTTCGGATATACCTATATTTCTGGTCTTTGCCGAGCCTTTGTTTTCTTTATTTTGTATATATTTGACCGCGGGATGAATATTTACTATATTACTAACCTCGGTGTTCCATTCGGCGTCCGCATTATCGTCAACAACAATCAGCTCAATGTCATTATATGTCTGATTCAATACCGATTCAATAGCCCGCTTTAATGTTTCGTTCCGTCGGTATGTTGCAATTATCACACTTACCGTTTCAACACACTCCCCTTCATGAAGCATATGCATGCAATCGGCTCAATAACAAACATAGGCATTGCCGAAAAACAATACCTATGAAAAAAGCAATATATCCACCAAATATAACCGTTTGCTACAAGAATAATTCACTTAAAATTATATCACGGCGGCATATAAATGTCAAATATTTAATTAACCGTTGACAAGCGCATAAAGCTCTGAAATAACCTTATTTATATCCTTATTATATTCCGCATTTACCGTAACACCATCTGTATCTGTTATAAGCGTTATATCGTCGGAAATACCGGTAACGCCCGGCACTGTACCGTCAGCATTTGCAATATAATTTTGCTGTTGGAACGCTCTGTAATCCGTTGCGGAATCACCTATCTCCAGTTGAATATTTTTCCAATAAATATCACCTTCGCCATTTATCAATTTTTGAAAAGTAAGATTCACTTGTGTTGCCGAAATGGGAATTGTTCCTTCGACTGTACAGATGCCGCTTGAATACATCATCTCGCCGAACAAATAATTGGTTTCACCGTCAACGACATAGTCAATTCGCAGCCTGCACGGCTGATTTACGCTTCTTTCCAAATATGCCGACCCGAATATATTTATTCCCCTCGGGCAAGATTCGGTTATATCCACTGTGGTTGCAGAAGTAGTAGAATTACCGTCGGAAATGTCAACTAAATTCCTCCCGTACCTTTTCAGTGTCACACCCGAAAAATCGGTGATATAAGGTGTATATGAGGTGGCGGTTGAGCCGAGTTCAATTTGCAGTGTTGCTAATACCTCATTGATTTTAATTGTCGTTGTATCCAAATCTACATGATAAAGCCAGACCACAATATATCTGCTATTTATTCCACTTGTAGTAGTAATGCTTGAAGCAGTATTATTTTGCACTCTACCTGTGACAGTTACACCGATTGACGGTATATCATCTGTAAAAGCCACCGCAAAACGAGCTGTGAGCGTTTTAGATACCGTATAAGTCGCATTTGGGACGCAAGGAATATAAACGCTTCTGGTAGAACTTGCACCATTTATAACATTTTCTGCATCAGGATAGCCTATAATGATATTTGCATTATCTTTATCAAATAAATTCTTCCCGCTCACCTTAACTCCGAGTGTATGCTCATTCGGAGTTATGTCGGAAAGCCTTACCGCCTCGCCCGAAGCGCTGCCGCGAAGGGCACCCGAAAAGGAATTGTTCGCATATGTGCGCTCCGCCTTTAAAGCCTCAGCCACCGCCTTGCCGCTCTGTGCGTTTTCCGATGTCGGGGAATAGGCTCGGTCGGTAACAGCATCCTTTCCGGGGTCGCCTTTATCACCCTTGTCACCTTTGGCACCCACAGCTCCGGTATCGCCTTTATCTCCTTTATTGCCCTGCTCTCCTTTATCGCCCTTAAAGGCGCCGCTGTCGGCGTCCGATCTGACCGACTGCGCCAGCTGTTCCGCAGAATTCGCAATAGCTACCAGCTGCTCATATTCGGTGGGCGTAGGATCTGCGGGCGCCGCGCCCTCGCCGTAGCCGCTCGGCTTTACGCTTACCTGCGCAATCTGCGTTGTCGCGCGTTTATCGCCCGATACGCCGAAAACCGACACCGTAAAGGCGGGTGCCTTTATCACCTCATGCGGTATGCAGCACTCGTTCTCGCCCGTGCAAAGCTTGCCGTTTTCGTTAAGCACCACGCTGATTTTTGTTTCTCCGTTTGTGAATACTGCGGTTTTGGCAAAGCCGTCCCACTCAGCGGGGAAATTGAAGTGTATTTTTTCAAATAAAACGCTGTCGGCAACGGCAGTGCCGTATGTCACTATGCGGCCGCCGTCAAAAATATCAATATTTATCAATTTTATTCCTCCGTTGCGCCGCAAAAAGCCTTCGGGCAAATTGCCCTAACCTCTGCGCGGCGATTGTTTTTAGGTATCAAAACAGAGAGCTTTGGTTTCGCCCCTTCCTTTCCCGAAATTATTCCGATACTCATATTGGAGAAATAAAAATTCTAACCCGTTTGTAAACCCAAAGCGCAGAAATACCTAAAAAACGGACGCACGGAGGAACCGTGCGCCCGACAGGCAGCTGTAAGCTTTAAAATTTGTTTTTGGGTTTTAATTTTCCGCACAAAGCGAAACGGTCTTTTCGCACACACCGCAGTTATCGCTCATTGCAGTAAGTGTAAAGCTTTCCTGACCCTGCTTCGGCTTTATTGCAATGCGTATCTTACCCATATACATTTTGCGGTCGGTATTTGCGATGTTGTTATGGTCGCAGTTATCGGAGCCTGTGCCTATAATTTTTGCAGGAGCGGAAACTGAAAAACGGACATATTCAGCCGCGTCAGGCACGGTAAGACCGTTTTCATCAACGCATTCACAGGTAAACAGCGCTATATCGCTGCCGTTTGCGGTAAAATCATTATCCTGTGTAAGCTTTAACGCTGCGGGTCTGCCGGTAGTTACGCGCTTATCGCCGCATACCTCATTGCCGCCGATATAACCCTTTACTTCAAGCGTTCCCGGGATATATTCGACGCTCCACTCGCCGTGACCGTATTTCTCAATCTGCCGTTTGCCGAGCGTCTTACCGTTTAAGAAAAGCTCCAGCTCCTCGCAGTTGGTATAAACCGTAACAGGTATTTCCTTGCCCTCAAGTCCTTTAAAGTTCCAGTGCGGAACAATGTGCGCCATCGGGTCTTTAGTCCAATGCGATTTATTTTGATAAAACGCACCCTTTTTTTGCAGGAACAAATCAAGCGCACCCGAGCAGGAGCACACGCGCGGCCATGCCGCCTCTCCCCTGTGCTCAACCGCCGCCCACTGGTAGCAGCCAAACACATAAGAGCGCTCACGCAGAAATTTATAGGTTTTCTCGCGCCCTAAGAACCAGTCGTTTGTATCTCTGTCCTTATCCTGTATTCTGCCGGAAACGGCTGTATCAAAGTTCCAGTCGCGCGTAGTACCCGTAGCGCAGCATTCCGAAGCGAATATCGGCTTATCCGGGCGCATTTTATGAACCGCGTCGTAAATGCTTAGGTTATAGTTTATTCCTATAGCGTCACATTCATCATAAATTGTGGATTTATCGGGGGTCTTATCCTCAGCCGCAGTAATAGGTCTTGTATAGTCAAGCTTTCTTATCTGTGCGGCTATTGCTTTGTGCAGCCGTTTGCCCGTATCGGTTGTATGGAACGGCTCTTCGTTGCTTGTTGACCACATTATAACGCTCGGTCGGTTGCGGTCGCGCTTTATAAGTGAGTCAAGCTGCTCCATAGCCTCCTTCGTGCTTTCAAACCACCTTGCCTCGTCCATTACCAAAAAGCCCTGCTCGTCAAAGGCATCCATATAGCTTTCTGTTTGCTGATAATGGCTTGTGCGGTAGCCGTTAGCCCCCATTTCCTTCATAAGAGACACCTTGTATTTTGCTATGTTTTCGGGCACGGCAAGCCCTGTAAGCCCGAAATCCTGGTGCGAGCACACACCGTTTATAAAGGTGGGCTTTCCGTTTAAAAGCAAGCCCTTTTCGGCGCTTATTTCTACTGTTCTAAAGCCTATACGGGTAATGTTTTCATCAATTTCTTCACCGTTTAGCGTCAGCACGGTTTTAACAGTATAAAGATTGGGGTTATCACAGTCCCACAAAAGCGGGTTGCGGACCTCGGCGCTGTATTTTATAACGCCCTTATCGCGCAGCTCCACCGCGCCCTCGCCCGCGCCGACAGCCAAAACAGAGCCGTCCGCGCCGATAACGCGGCTTTCTGCGGTCACGGTTTTATTTTCATAATCGGTATTTACAACCGTGGTTTCAAAATTTATCTGCCAGCGGTTATCATCAAGTTTTTTATAGGGTGCGTACACACCCCATAAATCTATCGCAACAGGCTCTGTAACAGTCAGGTGAACATCACGGTATATTCCGCCGCCCTGATACCACCAGCCCTCAAAGCCCTCGGTGTTAACATATACCGCAATTACGTTTTCCTTATCGTAATAAACATAATCGGTAATATCTATTTCAAAGGTGTTATAAGCGGAAAAATTGTGGTACATAAGGCAGCCGTTTAAATATACGGTTGATTTTCCGGCAATACCGTCAAACCTTAAAAGCGCACGCCTGTTTTCGCTGCCCTCGGGCATATTGAAATGCTTTCTGTACCACGCGTTATCATAGTGCAGATAACCGAGAGCGCAGTTTTCGTTTTCGCTGTTATCCTGATACACCACATAATCATGCGGAAGATCTACCCATTCCCATTTTTCGGGATTTATCATTCTGCCGCCGTATGAATCGGGAGTGTCAGGGTAATTATATGCCGCAGGTCCCGACAATTTGCGCTCGGTTTTGCTTTGGGAATATATAAAGCCCTTATCCTGCGAGACAGGCTCAGCTATATCTCCCTTATGAAATATCCAGCCGCCGTTTAATATTATTTCCTTTCGCATATCGCACCTCTCATAAGATCGTTGGGGATCGCTTTTTCCCCTGCATTATAGCACCGCCCGCTTTAATTGTCCACCATTATTTTCATAAATTTCGTACTTTTCCGTAAACACCGTTTATTCGCTTCGTATCACGAGCTCCGCAGGCTTTATCGCCGCCCACATATTCTGCTTCCAAAGCATTTCGGCGGTTATTTTTATCTTGCCGGGGTTTGTTGTTGATTTTATAAGCACTGTTGCAATTCCCGCCTCGGCGCATATGGGGTTGGCTCCTATGCTGCTGTCCCCCACGATACTCCCTTCACCCGCCACAGTGAATTTTATCGGGTGGTTATCGCAGGAAAGCGGCACGACAGTACCGTCGTTATCAAGTAAAGAACACCGCACCGCCACTATATCGGAGCCATCCGCCTTAAGCGATATGCCCTCGTAATCGGCGTTCAGCATAAGTCTCATCGCTATACCGGGAGCTTTAACGCTTTGCTCCGCGACCGTTTCGCCGTTTACCAAAGCCTCCGCCCGCAAAACAGAGCGGGCGCGTCCCTTATATTTGCGCTTTACGTCACGAAAGGTAAAGGGCGGATGACTTACCCTCACGTCATCGGGGAATTGCTCACCTATAAGCGTGCCGTCAATATAAAGCCTCACCTTTTCGGCGTTTGAGTACACCGTTACATCCGGCGGACTCATCTCCGTCCACCAGCTTGCAATATAAAGTATATCGCCCGCCTTTTCCCTGTCCTGCTGGCTTTGCATGAAATAATACGAGAATTTGGGTATTCTGAAAAGATCCAAATGCCCGCCCCAGCAGGGGTTTATGTGATACCCGCGGTTATGCGAGATTCCCGGCCATACGCCGTAGCCGCAAAGCCGCTTATTATTCACCACATCGATATATTGACTGTTATTTTCCGTAAATGCGTCAAATCGGTGCAGCATGCGCTTTACCGCCTCGGTCATGGGAAAATCTCCCCAGCCGCGCGGGGTGCGCCATACCGCGTTCTGATCGCAGAAATTATCGGGGTTATCGCCGTATTCTCTTACCCATATAGGGCGCGGAACAGTATCGTTACGCTCAATAAGACCGTATTTTTCCATTCCGTTGCCGAGCATTCCGGGGTCGTATTCGCAATATGCTATATCGGTAGGGCCGTAATCGGACGCGGTATAGCACGGAGAGTGCGGAAACTCCTCATGCACCGTATCGTGAAATGCCTTTTGAATTTCAAAGCTCATTTGCGATTCGTTTAAAACAGGCTCCCAAAACAGAACGGCGGGATTGTTGCGCTGCCACCTTACAATATCCCGCATATTCCGAACAGCCCGCTCCAAAAACAGTCCCGGCTTGCAGAACTGCCACCCCGGGTTGCAGGCTATTACCGTCATTCCGAGGCGGTTGCACGCGCTTAAAAAATCCGTGCCGAAGGGATAATGCGAGCGAATATTATCAAACCCCGCTTTTTTCAGCTTTATTATATCCCGCCTTAAAAGGCTTGTGGGCACGGCGTTTCCGATATACGGCCATGTTTGGTGATAATTGGCGCTGTTGAATCTTCTCGGCTTGCCGTTGAATATAACGCCGTCGTTTACAGTAAAGACATAATCCCGTATTCCTATTTCGGTATTATCGAAGTAAACGCGCTCGTCGTTTATAAGCAGCGAAACTTCAAGCGTATAAAGCGACGGGCTTTCCGGGCTCCAAAGGCTCGGGCTGCATACCCGAAGCTCCGTTTCAATATATTCGCAGCAACCCGCGTTCAGGCGGCTGTTCAGCCCGGTTCCGGCGATTTTTTTACCGTCGGGCGAAATAATGGCAATAACGGCACTGTAATTTTTCATTTTCGGGTATTCGTTTTTTATATGCGCCCTTATATGAATATCGGCACTGCTTTTTGAAACGTCTGTATACCAAACAAAAATTCCGCCGCCGCCAACCTCGTTTGCAAGAATAGGGTCGGTTATGTATAACGGCTCGCACACGGTCAGGGTCGCGCTTCTGTAAAGCCCGCCGTCGTAGGAAAAATCAAGTCCGTCCTGCGGTTTTCCCGGGGGTATGAGCGGGTCGTCGGAATTATCAAGCGTTATGGCTATTTCGTTTTCCCTGCCGTATTCGGTAATATCGGTTATATCGGTCACAAAGGGCGTGTATCCGCAAAAGTGACGGCTCACTTCAGTGCCGTTAATATAAAGCACCGATTTACCCATAGCCCCTTCAAATCTCAAAAACAGCTTTTTTCCCTTGTATTCGGGCGGCACAAAAAAGCTTTTGACATATTTACAGACTCCCTGAAAATTCCTGCAGCCGCTTGAATTTGCGGGGGTCAGCTTTACGCTGTGCGGCAGGCACACCTGCTCGGGCGCAGTCATTCCGTTTTCCTCCGCTCTTGAAAACGACCAATTTTTATTTAAAAGTATAACTCTTTTTTCCACAATCATTCCCCTTGAAAGTTTAATGCTCAGACAATACAATCAGGCTACAGTAAAATAGGCAGAGAGGCGTCAACCCTCGGCATTTCCTTAAGATATTTTTTCAGCATTTCCGGCTTAAAGCCGTTGTTTTCTATTATTTCTTTGTAAAAATATGCACTGGGCTTAGGTATACGCTTAAAGTTATTCTCTTTATCAACGCTCACAAGCCCGAAACGCGGTATGAAGGTCCACCATTCGTAATTATCGAGCAGCGACCAATAAAGATAACCCCTCACATCAACCCCCGCCTTTATCGCCTCGCTCAGGGCGCAAAGGTACTCGGTAAGATAAACTATTCTGAAATCATCGTTATCGCACGAGCAGCCGTTTTCGGTTATATAAACCGGCTTATCCATAAGCCTTGTCAGGTTATGAATCATACACTCGGGAAAAAACTCATCCAAATAAAAATGCATAGGCAGCATTCTGGTTTCGGTGAATGGGTAACGCTTGCTCGAAAAATTCGCCTTGCGTGCGTCAACCATTTCACGCGTGTAAAGGTTTATCGACCAAAAATCCGCGGTATTTTTAATTTCCTTATCAAATACAGCGTCCTTTCCGGGAACTACCAGCTCGCCGGTGCGCATAGCGTGAAAGAAAAATTCATGGTCAACTGCGTCCTTATAATGCTGAACGGCAAGGTCAAACGGGTCGTTCTGCCGCTTGCCGTAATACTGAACAAGCGCGTGCGCAGAGCTTACGGGCTTATTTGAATACTGCTTTATAATGTGATAGCCGCGTGCATGGTATAAAACGCTGTTGAATTTATGGGTGAGCTGCTTTTCGGAAAGTCCCAAATTAAATTCGTTTATAACATTCCAAAAGTCAACATACGGAGAAATCTGCGGTAAAATATAATTTAAATACCTTTCAAAGTATTTCATGTTATCGAGCGACTGAAAATCGCCCTTATCCGCAAACCATTTCGGCACGGAGAAATGCACCAGCGTTACAAAGGTTTTAAGTCCTTTTTCCTTAAGCAGTGCCAGCTCCCTTACATAATGCTCGGCAGCCTCCTTGCAAAACTCGCCCTCGTGCGGCTCAATGCGCGCCCATTCAACGCCCATTCTGAACGCCCTGTGACCGAGGTCTGTCAGCAGCTCGGCGTCCTCCTCCACCATATTGTAATGGTTGCAGGCTTTACCCGACGCCTCGCCGTTCCAGCCGGCAGCAACCTTTTTCTGCTCGTTGTACCAGTTGCTTGAATAAATGTTATCGCCCTCTATTTGGTGAGCGGCGGTTGAGCTGCCCCAAAGAAAGCCATCGGGGAAATCAAAGCCTTTTATATTAAAAACGTCTGTCATAATTTCTTGCCCTTTCCGATATTTATGTAATTTTTAGCCTGTTATACCCACGCGGTCTATGCTCTTTACAAATTTCCGCTGCAAAACAAGATAAACCAAAAGCAGCGGGAGAATGAACATAAAGCAGGCGGCGCACTTTGTGGAGATCGCCGGATAGCCGTCCCATATTTTCTGAACCGTAAGCAGATTTTTTATATCGTAGATCTTAACCGCCAGCGGGAAATTATCCGATAGATACATTATTGCCAGGTAATAATCGTTCCAATGCCACACGAGCGCGAAAATCGTAACGGTTGTAAAAACAACCGAGGAGGACGGCACGGCTATTGAGAAAAATGTTTTGAAAAGCCCTGCGCCGTCTATCCAGGCCGCTTCCTCAAGCTCGCCCGGCAGACCTTTGAAAAACTGAATGTAAATATATATAAGCACGCCCGAGCGCAGACCTACTCCGAACAGCGACGGCAGATAAAAGGTCATTGGCGTTCCGAGAATATTCACCCGCAGATCGACTCCCGTAAGCTTATTTAACAGCCCGAATATTCCGAGAATATCAAGCTTTGAGTAGTTCATCATCATAGGAACAACTATCATCTGCGAGGGAATGAGAATAAGCAATATTAGAAGGGCGTTAAATACTCCCTTGCCGCGCGCCTTAAATCGCGCCATACCGTAGGCTATAAAGGAGCACATAAGTATTTCTATTGCCGCGGAAACGCACTCATAAAGCAGGGTCGATTTAAAGGCGTTCCAATAATCGATCGTTTGCGCCGCCGTTTTGTAATACTTAAAGGTTATTTCCTTGGGAATATAAATAACACTGCGGTCAAGATACCCCGCCGGAGTTTTTACCGAGGAGGAAATCATATATATGACCGGGTAAATTACAAGATATCCTATGGCTATAAGCAGCGCCAGCCTGAAAAGCGAATAAAGAAAGCTCTTTGACCGTGCCGCCGCTTTTTTTGAACTGCAGCTTTTTAACCTGTTCATACTCATTCCCACCTGTTCATACAAAGCTTTTTATATAGCCCGAGCAGCAGCGCGATGGCCGCGCCCACAACCGCAAAATAGCTCCAAAGCATTGCGGAGCTTTCACCGTAAAACTGCGATTGCATAAAGCTGTAAGCAAGATCCATTATAGGATTGGTGGAATCGGTTACCAGCTCTACCGCCGTAAATACCGAAACCAGCAATATAACGCGCGAAAGCATGGGCAGAGTTATAAACCAAAATTCCTCCCATTTTGTAGCGCCCTCAACCTTTGAAACCTCATAAAGCAGCGAGGGGATCGCCTGCATACCCGCAATAAACAGAACGGTCTGGATTCCGCAGTTCCAAATAAGCCCCGTTATTCCGTCGATTATCTTGGTGAAATACGCACTCATTTGCGCCGGCAGACCTATGCTGTCCACAAGCTCCGTTACATTGAACATTTCCATCGCTATGCTTTCATCCTGCTGCATACTTGAAAGCCCCGAGGCAGTTGAAGAAAGTATGGTTTTCAAAACCGCTCCGCTCGCTATTATGACCGGCAGGAAATACAGCGCGCGGAAGAATATTCTGCCCTTAAAGTCCTGATTAAGCATAAGCGCCAAAATAAGGCTCAATATAAGAATTATGGGGAAGGAATATGCAAACTTGATGAACGCCTGCGCAATGTAATCGGTGTAATCCGCGTTTTCGGCAAATATGTATTTAAAGTTTTTAAGGCCCTGAAATTGCAGCGCCACCCCGCCGCTCAACAGCTTAACCGAACAAAAGGAATAAATGAGTGACTGAACTATAGGGAGAATGAAAAACAAAACAAGCCCTATTGCCCACGGAGTTACGCATATCCAAAAATATTTTGCTTTCAGTGTCGTAATTCCGCAATTGCGTTTTACCTTCATTTCTTCTCCCCCTTTGTGAAAATATACGAGCCGGCGGCAACCTCGCCCGCCTCGCTTGTAAGCCTCGTCGAGCCGTAATTTACATAAACGGCGGTTCCGTTATCAAACTCTGTTTTGCGAAGCCCGTTTTCAAGAATTTTATGCGATATGATTTTTGCGTTTTTAATGCTTTCAAAGTAAGCGTTATAGGCGGCAACCGTTTCATAAATTCCGCCATCCAGCCCCGAAAACACCGTGCTGTGGTAAAGTGTCTGCTTGGCTGTCATAAGCGATTTATCATACCGTGCGGTCAGCGTGTAGCTAAGCCCACAGCCCGCCTCGGCGGCGCGCAGAACGGCGGTTTTCGGCTCAACCGAGAGATTTACGGCGTCCGCCGTCATCGGCACATAGCCCTTGAAGACAATTTCGTAAAACGGTATATCCGCCGTAAACAAATCGTTTTCAGCCGATTGCGTGGGCGCGCAGGTAATAAGCGATGAATAAACCGCCGAATATGCGTTTGCGTTATCGCCGAGCAGCTTCAGCCCGCTTCTGCGGCATTTCTCCGCAATGGCGGCGTAATCCGCCGCGAAGCCCGATTTCACATAATACTTTCTGTCGGCGTAATCGGAATACGCGCCGGCAGATGCGGTATTAAAGGATAAACCGTCAAGCCCCAGTTTTTTCACCGTATCCGCCGATTTTTCACCTGCCGAAGCAAGCTTTTCGCGCATTATGAAATATTCCTTATTTGCATATCCGTTTCCCGTGCCGAATTCGGTTTTATAGCGCAGCGCCCTCTGCCCCACTGGGGTTACGGCGTAATCGAACATTTTTCTTATTCCGCCGCCCGAGCGCGCAAAGTAGACTATATCAAAATCAAAATAAAGCGGTGAATTTATACTTTCGCAAAATTCCGCAAGCGATTTCAGCTGCTTTTTACCGCCGACGGTCGCGGCAACCTTATAACCGCCGCCTATCCTATCGGTATCGATGCCCGATTCGCCGTATCCCACAAGCTGAACCGCCGGAGAAATACTGGTTTTACCGTGAATTTTTTCCACAATATTTTCGGCTTCCTTAAGCGATGTGGTTACAAACAGCTTGTTATACGGCACGCCCAGCGCCTGTGCGGAAACATGAGTTCCGCCTATAAGCTTAAGGCTCAATGCGGTGTCCCCGGTTGTTTCTTTAAGCCCGTATTTTTCCGCAAGGTATTTTCGGTATCTGTCAGCCATGCCGATATAATTTGCATTTTTGCCGGCAAGCGGATAATAGCTTACCGAAAGCTTTGACGATACGGTGTTTTTTGAATATGTGTTTGAGAAAAATCCCCTTATCTGAAAAGCCGCGTAAGCCGATGAATAGCCGTAGCTTGTGTTGCCCACATTGCACTCTATGCTGGCACATTCGGCACCGTCCTCAATAATGCCGCAAACTGCGTCCGCTCCGGTTTTCGCCCCGAATACGGGTAGTCTTACAGGCTCGGTATTATTTACATTGCCGCTTTTTATGCTTTCCGAAACAAGGTCGGTGCCGTAAACGGGATATGAAGCGGTGTAGCTTGTATCGGCCGACCAATCGCGCGGGTAAATAAGCGCGCCGCTGCCCGAGGGCACAAAGAGATAATCCTCCTGCGCGGTGTTTTCAGCCGAGGCAAAAAACGGCGATAGGATAATTCTGTAAATATATTCCTCGTTCTCGGTTATTTTATTTGGGTCTACCGAAATATTCATCCCGTCTGCCAAAAGCGTATATTTCACCGGAACGGAAATTTCCTGCTTTGAAAAATAATAGGTTATTTCAAGCCCGTCTTTCAGCTGTTCAATTGCATAGTCGCCCTTTTTAAGACTGCCGGTGTAAGCATATAAAAGCTCAATTTGCAGCGTTTCCGGGTCAACATATTCCAGCGTCAGCGGGGTTTCGGTGTGCGGGTGGTTGTTTTCTTCAAAGCCGTCCTCATCGTAGCGCAGCTCCTGTAAGCCCGACGGCAAGGTTGACCACACTCTGCCGCTGCGCTTATCCGTAAGCAAAACCCTGTAATGCTCGCTGTCCCACGAAAGCGAATAGCTTTCGTTTTCTGCCGCGGTAAAGCTTTGGGACAGCTTTTTTTCGTGCTTGGAATTAAAGCGCTTTACGGCACTTTTTTCTCCCCCGCAGGCACAAAGTGCCGCCGAGAGGGAAAGCACTGTTATAAAAGCAATAATTTTTTTAAACATTCTTTTCCCTCCCGTTACCTGAAGAATATTTCGCGGATTATTGTGCCGGCAAAGCTTACTGCCTGCTGCAAAAGCAAAACGGTAAGTATGCCTATGAATATAACTATCAGCATTCCGAGTATCGTCATAACCGCTATGCCTACAAATCTCCCGAACGATATATCGTGAATTATTACAGAGCCTACTATAACCATAAACACCGCAAGCAGCTCTGTAAATACAAGGAATATGGTGAGAAACTCGCCCTCGGTAAGATTAAGCATATGCGAGAAAACTATATACACCGTATTGCCTATAACCACCGGAAACAGGCTGTAGGTTATAACAAGATAGATTTCCCTGAACTTGCCTATTCCGCCGAACAAAGTGGCTATTGCCCAGTTCGTTACGCTCCAAAGAATAACAAAGCCTATTGTTCTTGCAAAAACAAGCAGCGAGTTTATGCTGTTTTCAGAAAGCGGGCGGAAAAGAAAACCGCTTGAGGTGGTTTTTAAAATCATTGTTATATAAAACGCCGCCATAACCGCCGTGCCCGCAATTACAGACCCGCACTTGCCGCGCTTTATATCGCCGAAAACTACTGCCGGGTGCATAGGCGCGCGAATAACGCTTTTAATCTCGTTGTTTTTAATAAGCACAAACCGCCGCTTTTTCGCATACACGCATACAGCAGTCACTGCCGCAATCAAACCGGCAAGCAGGGTTAAAAGCCAATTGAAATTAGCCTTTAGCCAATCCTTACGCAGGTAATCAAACGCCTGACTGTAAAGCTTTTTGGACATACCCTTTTTTGAGTACTCAAGCGCCGCCTTATAATCCTTTTCCTGCATAGCGGATTTTGCAAGAATATAATACGCCGATATATTTCCGCTGTCGCAATCAAGTATTTTGCGGCAAAGCTCGCCGGTTTTGTCGTAATCGCCGTTTATATCAAGCTTATCCGCCCCTTTTAACAGCTTACCGTATTCGGTAACGTTGAAAACCGTTATATCAAGGTCGTGGCTGTCTATCGCGACTATTCTGTCGCCGCCGTCAAGCAAATCTATTCCGGCAATGCCCGAAAATGTGCCCTTCTGGTCGCCCTTTCCCGCGCCGCCGCCGAAAGCGGCAAGCATAAACAGATCCCTGTCATACAGGTATATTCTGCCGTAGGAAATATCATAGCAATATATAAACCCGCTGTCATCAACGGCTATTCCCGCAATATTCGGCGTAAGCTGCTTGTTATCCACCGTTCCCACATAATAATCGCCGAAGGTTGTATCCTCCGAATCCAGTATATTTGCCCCGCCCGGGCTTAACTGCCTTATTTGCCCGGTTTGCAGCGTCTGCGAGGTTTTACCCGTAGCGGTATAAATGAAATTATCCTTATCCGCATAAAGGTCGGTAAACTGGTACGGCAATCTGCTTGCCGAAGCCGAACGCTTGGCATTGGTAGAGGTGAGCTTTTTCCACATTTTCGCAATAAACTGCGTAACCGTGTTTTTAACGCTGTTAGCGCCGTAAAAGCCTAAAAATTTGCCTGACGGAGCATAAAGTATGGCGCCGTAGTAAGAGCCGTCACTTAAAACATATGTATATCCCGCCGAATCCACCGTAACCTTTATCGGCTGGTACATAAAGTCATCGGGAATAAGGGAGGATTCAGGCAAAAGAATCTCATTTACACAGCTGCTGCCGTTGCAGACAAGCACTCTGCCCGCCTTTGTATCGGCAATATAAATTCTGCCGTCGGTGTGAACATAAACGCCCTTTGCCTCCTCAAAGCGGGTGCGGCTGCCGTCCGGCATAGTTATTTCCTTTATCTCGTTTTTTACGGTGTAGCTTTTGCCGTCGATTATAATAAGGCGCGAGCCCTTGCCGTCCAAAATATAAATATCACCGTTTTTATCGGTGCATACATCGTTAAGCTCGCTGAACGCCTCAATTCCCAGCTTTCCCGAATTAAGCACCCTTTCAACACTGTAAACCGCGTTTACGGGCTGCGCGCTGCAGCTGTCCGAAACAACATAATTATGGGTATAATAGGGTATTTCGGCACTGTCGCCTTCGGGCGAGACCGCCGACGCGGGAACAGTCGCCAAAACGGATAGAGCCATAAAAATACAAAGTAACAAACACGCTGTTTTTTTCATAAGCTCCTCCTATTCCTTTATTCCCGCGCTGTTCATAGATTCAAGAACATTGCTTTGCGATATCATATAAACCAATATGGGAGGCAGCATCATAATAACGGTAACAGCCATTGCGCTGCCCGCTCTTGCTATGCCGCCTGCGGTTATCTGGGTCATAATAGCCGGCAGAGTTTTCAGCGCCTCGCTGAAAATAGTGCCGCCCGGCACTCCCGACCATACATCCCTGAAGGCAAAGAGGGTCAGCGTCATACAGCAGGGCTTAACCATGGGGAAAACAATTTCCCAAAAGGTCCTGAAATAGCCCGCGCCGTCTATACGGGCGGCTTCAAGCAGCGCGTCGGGAACGCTGCCCTCCATGTACTGCTTCATAAGGAAAACACCCATGGTAGAGGCGAGATACGGCAGAACATACACCCAGTAGGTGTCTATCATTTTCAAATATGAAAATATAAGGTACTGCGGTATTGCAAGGGTAAAGGCATTGAAAAGCAGGGCGTACTGAATTGATTTGAAAATCAGCTTTTTCCCTTTAATATGCGATTTTGTAAGCACAAACGCCGCCATGGTTGATATAAAAACATACAGGACCGTTGTAACAAACGAAATAAAAACGCTGTTGAAAATATACCTTGAAAGCGGTATGCGAAGATTGGAAAGCAGCCCGGGCAGCGCAAGGTAATTCTGCGCGGTAGGTCTTGTAACCAAAAACCGCGGCGGGAAAATCATAAGCTCATCAAGCGGCTTAAACGAGGTTGTTATGCAGTAAATAAGCGGCAAAACCGAGAAAATTCCGAACAGCAGCAAAAAAACCACATAAACCACATTGCCCACCCTTGAGCGGGTATACCTTTTGCTTTGAGAAACAGAGCCTGAGCAGCGTAAAGCCAGGCGCTTATATTTTTTTTGCTTTGAAGCTGTGTTTGTCATATTAAGCGCCTCACTTTCCTACCCTGTTTATAAGCTTTGCAATAGCCGCCCGCGTAAGCATCATAAGCGCAAACAGAAAAACGGATATTGCGGAAGCATATCCCATTTCATAGCGTACCGTTCCCGCATCGGCAAGGTAAGATACTACCGTATCAACCGAGTTTGAAACAGACGGATAGCCAGCCAAAGCAATAGGCAGCTGGCTTATTGAAAAGGATGAGGCTATCTGCATTACCGCACTGAACAGCAGTATATGCTGCATTGAGGGAAGCGTAATATACCAAAGCTCCTGCCAGCGGTTGCGTATTCCGTCAATCGCACCCGCCTCGTACATTTCGGCGTTAACATTTTGCAAGCCGGAAATATTTGCAAGAAAGCCCACTCCCATGCTCATCCACAGCTGAACAACAATTATTATAGGGGTGACATACGCCGCGTCCTTCAGCCAGTTTATCGGCTCGGTTATAAAACCAGCCGATAAAAGCAGACTGTTCATATAGCCGTAGCTGTCGCTCGAAAACGCCACCTGCCAAATGAAATATGCGTTGCCCACAAGCGCGGGGCAATAAAACATAAAAGAAAGCAATGTTCGCATAAAGGGCTTAAATTCATTTAAAAACCAGGCAAGCACAAAGGAAAGCGCAAAGCCCACAGGCCCCGTTATAAGGGCTAAAACCAGTGTGTTTTTAACTATGGTTACAAAAACCTCATCGTCAAAAAACATACGGAAGTAATTTGTAAAGCCAATAAACCTCGGTGCGGAAACCATATCAAAATCAAACAGGCTCAGCATGACCGACGCCGCTATTGGAATAATGAGAAACAGTATAAACAAGAGTATAAACGGCGCAATCATTATGTAACAGGGTAAATTTTCCTTAAAACTCTCCTGCGGAGAAGCCGCCTTTTTTAGTAACCTTTTTGAATTCATCAAGCCTTCTCCCCCCTGTATTGCTCAACCTTGCGCTCTATTTCGTTGTTCGCTATATCCGACCATTTCATAAGCGCGTCCTTCGGAGATTCGCCGCCGTTTACAACGCTCCAGAAGGCCTGGTCAACCGCGCGCGATACATAATAGCTGCCCGGCACTTCGGGAATTTCCTTTATTTGCGCCCGCTGCTCCTTTAAAATTTTAAGGTCGCCGGCAGACCATACCATCTGTTCAAACGCCTCGTTCGTTGCCGTTGCGGTTCTTGAAACCGTCCCGAGAATCGACTCAACGTTGTTGTTATATTTAAGCTGCGTATCAGCACGCGTCCACCATTTAAGGAACTCCCATGCGCCCTCTTTATTTTTTGAGGCTGATAAAATTCCGCAGCCCGTTCCCGCGCCCGAAACGGTGCGGTCAATCGTTCCGTCAGCATGGCGTGTACCGGGAACCATCGCTACCGCCCACCTGCCGTCAATTTCGGGTGCCGCCTGCTTAAGCGTGGTGTACTGTGTGTAAACCTCTATGCCCAGCGGCATTGTGCCTATTCTGAAACGGTTGTAAAAGTTAGCAGTGGTTGGCATTTTATATTTGGTATACATTTCGCTCCAATATGTAAATGCTTTAAGCGAAAGCTTTGAATCAAGAGTGCAGCTGTTAAGCTCCTTATTATAAAGCTCGGCGCCGTTTTGCTGCAATATAGAGGCGAAAAGATTAAGCCCGCCCACACCGGTATTAACGGTTGTTGAGGCTGTTATTTGAGTATACGGAATCCACGATGCCATATTGTTTCTTTGCAAAACTGCGGTAACCGCAAGAAAATCATCCCATGTTTCGGGAGCTTTCAGCTCTAAAACCTTGAAAATATCCGTCCTGTAAAACATAAGATAAAACGACTGCGTATCGGGCAAAGCGTAAATGCCGTTTTCATAGGTGTACGGCACCGCCGAGGTTTCACCGAAACGCGTGGCAACCTCGCTGTAATCGGAAAATCCGGTAAGATCCACCAAAGAGCCGCGCATGGCAAGGTTTACCGGCTCGGTTCTTGCAAGGTGCAATGATAAATCGGGCGCATTTCCCGAAAGAATACCGTTAATAAGCGAAGCGTTTGTAAGCTCCAGGCGAACGTTTATCCCGGTTTTGGGCGTAAAGCTTTCTTCTATAAGCGAGTTCAGCACCATTGCCTGGTCTCTGCCCCAGTTGACCCATATTTTAAGCTGCCCGCCGCCCTTGCCGCCTGATTTGTAATCATCCGTAAAGGATATTAAAAACCGCTTGACCCCAAAGGAAATACGGTGCAATAAGCTCGGCATATCTATTTCATAGCCGCTGCCGCAGGGGACGAATATAAGCCTGTCTATTCCGAGCGGCATAGCCTGCATATCGTAAAGCCATGAGCTTACCGTTGTGTAGTTGTTGTAATAATCCTTAACATAGTTTTGCGCGGTGTAGGGGTTATCACGCATTGACTTCAAAACCCGCGCCATATTTTTAATCGAGGTTATAAGCGAGGTAGTCTCATTCCCCGAAAGCCTTTTCATATCCTCAGCCAGCGTATTGCACTGCTCATAATATTTATTAAGAGTATCGTTAAAGCCGTCTATCTGCTTGAAAAGGTCATAGTCGCGCGAGGAATCGGGCGAATCGCCGGTTATCATTGTTATTTGCAAATAAAGGTTGCCCAGCCCCTCGGTTATAGCCTTAAGCCTGCGGTAATACTCGGCGGTGGGACCCATGGTCGCCGACATGGAAAGCGTATGCTCACCCTTATCAAGCCATATGTAATAGGGGTTGCCGCTGTCATCCGCAAAAGCGCCGCGTTTCCATGAGGTTCCGTAGTAAAATTTCATTTCGGCGGCTTCCGCAAAGGGAATTTTGCCGTCAATTTTCATTCTGCGGTAGGAATATCCGTTTACGGTCTGATCCTGCTTATAAATATATCTTAAATCGTAATATCCCGCCGTTTCAACCTCAAAGCGCCATACCGCTTCCTCTCCGGGGGTCTTCCAGCTTGTAAGCCCGATGTAGTTTATAAACTGCTTTTCCGCGCTTGAGGGGCTTATTGCGGGCGAGGAGGTATCCGACTTTGAAACAATGGAGCGATTGCTCTTTCTTTCCGCGCTTTCGCCCTCGATAACAATAGGCTCTGCCGATATGCTTTCGGCTTTATCGGCATTCTTCGTTTCACTATAGCTTATCGGCACCGCGGGGGCTTTAAGCCTGATTTCCGCTATGGCAAGACTCTCGCTTAAATTTCCGATTTTAAGCGTATGGCTGCCCTCTGTCAGCAAAAATCTGTACGGATCGTTTTCCGCTCCCGTCTCATCGAATACCGAAACCGAAACAAAATCGTTATAATCCACCTGCTCGGGCGTATACTGATCTCCGTTTTTATCTTCTCTTATCTTCCCGCTGTCCTTATAATAATGCGGCAGCTTAAGGCTGCCTGCCTCTGTAAAAGGCGAAGCGCCGTCCAGTCTTAAGGAAAGCTCAATCTCCCCGCCGTTTTCCCTGAGCGGAAGATATGTAATGCAAAGCTCGTAAAGAGCGTTTTTCGGCACGGTGACCGAATACTCCGCTTCTCCGCTTTCGGATACGGTTTTCACACCTCCGCGCCCGTTCAGCGTTTCACTGCCGCCGGGCAGCAAAATATCCTTTTCGGCAAGCGGAGCATCACTGTTATTTTCCTTATACATCATATAGCCGTTTTCGTCGGTGCTGTAATAAACGGCAGAGGAAGTGCCGCCATCCGTCCCCTTTGCCGCCGTCGGTAGCGCCGCAGCGATAACACCTATAAGCAAAACAACAGTAATTATGCCCGAAATGCCCCGCGTAAGCCTTCGTTGCTTCATTATATCTCAACCTCCTGCGTCAGTTGCGGCTACTTATCAAGCAACAGCATTGTATCCTTAACCGAACGGCTCTGATACAACCGCACATAATCAACCGTATAGTCTATGCCGTTGAAGCTGTCTTCATCAAGCCACATTGAATCGTTTCCCCACGGAACATTTTCCGGAGTTGAAAGCCCTATGCCTATAATAACATCCATAGGCGCATGAATTGCCGCCTCGGTAAGCCCGTTTTCAAGCTTATCCCACAGGCTTTGCGTTAAATCGTAGGTGATATAAGGCTCGTTGTCAATATACATCGTCATTTCCCGCGGCGTCCATAAAAAGCCGTAAATATGGTACTCATTTGAAAGATTTTCGGTATTTTCGTAGGTGTAGTACCGCTTTCCGCTGTGCCTCGGCGCCTGAACATGATAGCTGTCCCTTATAGCGTTATCCCACCGCCACAAATGCAGATTCGGAGTAACGCGCTCGCGGGCGGTATTGTGGATTTCAAAAACATCCACCTCCGCAAGGCAGCCGCCGAACAGCTTATCGTAATTAAAATATTTCTGGGCTATAGGCTGAAGCGTTTGCAGCCATAAGGAATGCCACACGCCCGGAATAAAGCTCATTTTCGCCCGCATTTCAAGATAACCGTACCTGTACGCCATGGTATTTGCCGTTTTTACCCCATATGCCGCGGCATACTTAATATCCGCATTATCGGGGTCGTTATAAGGCTTTATCCGCATTTGCAGCTTTCCGCCTTTGACGCGCCGAAGCCCTTCGCTTTCCGTGCGTATCATGGAGGAGAGAGTGCCGCCGTGATTATCCCATTTGGCGGTATCAAGTGTGCCAGAGTTAAATTCATCGCCCCAGGTATAGCTGTAGCCGTTTTGCAAAAGCTCCGCCGCATATTCCGATGTGTCGGTAATAATAAGCGGCTTATCTCCGAGCAGAAGTCTGCGCAGCACCGCCGTATCCCCCGCGCCTATAACGGTGTCCGAATCAAGGTCTGCCGCAGTCTTGCTTATATCGCCGCCCGCACCCGCACAATACTTTTTAAGAATAATCAGATCCAAAATATCAATATTGCCGTCGGCGTTTACATCCCCCGACTCGGGCATAGTGTCGGTAAGCCCTATTGTAACCTTATCAACGCAAAGGATAAAATCCTTATCCTTAACCGATTCATCATAAAAGCTTAAGCCGAAGCTGCCCCAATGCTCTGAGCCTGTGCAGCGGTTTACCGCCGAAAACGAAACGGTTTTCCATTCATCGGTTTCCGAAAGCACGTACCCGCCGTTTTCAATTCCGCATTCAATAAGGGAGGCGGAGCCGGTCGCGCGATACCCCGTATGCATCATTTTTATCGGAAGCAAGCCGTATACGCCCTCGGCAAATTCAAGTCTGTAGCGCACGGTTATATAATATTTCGTATCCTGCGCCGGTGCGAAAATATCGGAGTACGGAGTACGGTTGTTGTAATACTCGCCCGCCGCCGCTTCATTTACGATCATTTTAAGACCGCTATCGGCGGTGTAGGGGTATTTGCCGAGTGTGAAAGCTTCAGCGACACCGCTTTTTGTAAGCCTTATGTATTTATTTTCGCCTTCCGCGCATACCTCCCAGCTTGAATATGCGGTATTCTGCATTAAGCGGTTGCCGTTTTCTTTTTGGGAGTCATTGGTATAATTGCCGAAATCAATTTCCATATGCTCCGATTCGGGAGCTCGCTCAACCGTGACGCTTCTTATGTCAAAGGTGAGCCCGCCGTTCAAGCTGTCCGAAGAGGTGAGCGAAATACCTATATTCGCTTTTTCGGGGCTTTCAAAGTCCTTCGGTACGGTTATGGCCGCCGATGATTTCCGCCACTGCGATATTTCCGTATTTTTTCTCAAAACGGTTATTCGGGAATTGAATTCCGCGCTGTAAGCGGCGGTGCTGCCGTTTTTCAAAAGCGTTGCTTCAAGAAAGACCTCGCTGTCGGCACTTTGTGAATAGCGGTATTCAACCGTGACGGTATAAGCCTTACCGGCGGTCAGCCCTATTTTGCTGCTGTCTGTCCAGTCGGGCGTTCCCGCAGGACAAACCGAAACCGCCGCCGGAACGGTTTTTAGGTCGTACCATTTGGCTGAAAAGCGGAGGTATACCCCATCGTCGGTCTGCTTTGTCCACTCGCCGTTTTTTAAGCCGCCCGACTCATAATTGATAACAAAGTCCTCAAAAGTATAAGCGGTACCGGCATATTCTGCCGATACCGTAATCGGAGCGGCGGAAAAAGCCGAAAAGAATACCGTAAGAGCCGTTAAAAAGCCCGCCGTTTTAATTTTCACCCTGCATTTCTTCCTTTCCGCCCCGTGAGTTTAAATTAATGTCTACTGAATAATTGCATTAGCAAATGCAATTATATAAAATCGAGTTAAAATCTCGATTTTATGGGTCAAAACCTTTGTTTTGACCGTCAGTATCCATTGATTGTCGCCTGATTTTAAAAAGAATCAAAATGTGATTCTTTTTAAAGTGCAAGGTTTTTTCGCAAAATTGCGCAAAAACCTTGCACCTGAACAATTCAAAAGTTTACACCAACATGCTTGGTTAAGGTACTTTTGAATTGTTCAGCAGGCATTAAATTCAGCCTATAAGCTGTCTGCGTAAAAGCGCAAGATCGCCGGAATCCACAACGCCGTCAAAATCGAGATCGGCTCTTGCACTGTTTATTTCGTCGGTCATGCCCGCAGAGTACCGTTTGATACGCACCAGGTCGCGAATATCTATCTCGTTGTTGCCGTCCGCGTCGCCGTACATCGGGTTGGTAGAGCTTATGGTGACCTCGTCAACGCAAAGCTCAAAATTGCGGTCTGTAACCGTCTCGTCGTAAAATCCCAAGCCGAAGCAGTTCCAGTCCTCGCTGTCGGTGCACTTGTTTGTCGCAGAAAAGGCTACTGTCTTCCATCCGTCGGCTTCGGCAAGAGTCACGCCGTTGTTTTCGATACCGCACTCGCAAAGCGCCTGCGATGCTGTATTCAGCTTGCCGGTATGCAGCATTTTCACAGGGACTGTGCCACCCGCACCATCGGTGAATTTCAGCTTGTAGCGCAGCTTTATGAAATATTCCGTATTGTCCTTCAGAACAAACGCGTCCTTCAGCGGCGCTTCATAGCCGTACCAGCCGACATTACCCGCCTGATTGCATATAAGATTAAAGCCGTCGTCCGCTTCGTACTGCCACTGCCCGGGTTTAAAATCCTGCGCGGCTCCGGTCTTTTCAAGCTTTAAATACCTGTTTCCGCTTTCCTCGGTTACCGAAGTCCAGTTTGAAAACGGTGTATTCTGAACAACGCAGTTAGAGCCGTAATCATCTGCGCTCGCTTTGGTTTGATGGTTTGAAAAGTCGATAGTCATATCGTCCTGCTCGGGATCTGCGGCGGGAGTCAGCGTCACCGATTTAATATCAAAGGTTACCGCGCTCGTCCAGCAGGACGCCTGCGCCTCAAACACAATGCCGATGTTTGATGAAGAGGCTGTTCCGTCAAAGCTGTCAGGAACAGTGATGCTGCCTTTGAAGATTTGCCAATCGGTGCCTACATTATCCTTACTTAAGGTGAAAAGCGCTTGATTGTATGCGGAATTGTAATTTCCGACATTCCCGTCCTTGAGCAGCGTTGCTTCAACGCTCATGTTGACCCAATCATAGCTGCCGCCCGCAGAGGCGGGATAGCGGTATTCAATCTCTATATCATAGGCTTTTCCGAGCGTGAAGCCAACCTTATCGCCGGCGTTCCAGGCGGGTCTTCCGCCCTTGCAGACCGACATCAAAATGGATTGCTCGTTTATATCCATATTCCAGCCGGTTTTATAGCGAAGGTAAGTGCCGTCGTCCGTTTCCTTGCTCCAGGCAGGGCCTGACACTCCGCCGCCTCCGCTGTATATATTGGCACCGAAATCCTCAAACGTATATTTAGTTCCGCTGTATTCCGCCGATGCGGTAAAGGGTATGCAAACCGCCGCAGACGCCATAAGCGCCAGCGTTAAAACCGTTGCTAAAATTTTCTTTAATCTCATTATGATTTCTCCTTCCGAATAATTGCTATTGCGCTCAGCCCCCGTAAGTGGCCGTTTCACGGGAATTGAACATATTTTTAAAAATGCTGCAGCAATGCTTTGGGAATAGAACCTGCGGCGTCCGCCGCGGAGAAATTACATTTTAAAACATAAAGCGCTTAATGATAAACATATTCCGCCGGCAGGGGTACATTCGGCGGGAAACCGGTATCTCGGCGGTAAATAAGCGATAAGGGGTCGTCGGTCTGATAAATTCTTACATAGTCAACAGAGTATGTAAATCTATCGGGGTCGCCCTCCTTCCAGGCAACACCATAGTTATTGCTGCCTGCTCCGCCGCCGAATATCAGGTAATAAGGCAGGCGGAAGGTATCGTCGCTGTCACGCATTTCGTAGGTGAAGAAAATCTCGCCGTCCACCGCCTGAATGACCTGGTGCTCGTTCCATATAAGGGTATATACATGGTAATCGGATGAAAGGGTGCCGTTTTTATCCAGCTTATCAACAAACGCAAACTGCTTTGTTTTGCGGTAGACAGAATCGCCGTCAAGCGAGGTGTGGTAATTACCGCCGCCGCCCCACTTGTGCAGGTTTGCCGCAAACGAGGTGACGCTGCCGAAGTTTTCAAGTATATCAAACTCGGCGCCCAGCCCGTAGCCGGTGCCCGCGCAGTTAAGCCAAATAGAGGCGCAGCCCGGTGCCTCGGGCATTTTTGCCCTTATTTCCATTATTCCGTAACGGAACATCATGGTGTAATTGGTGGTTGCCTTGCCTGAATAAAAATCCTTGCCGTCGCGCCAGCTATAGATTTCAAACGAGCCGTTTTTAACCGCCGTTGCCTCGGTTTGCAGGTTATACATCTTTCCGCCCAGAACATTGGAGGAATTTTCCTGTAAACCGTATTTTTCGTTGTTGTAGTCGATCCACCAATAGTGGTTAAGCTCGCTGCCGTTAAATTCATCGTTCCATACGAGCCTGTAATCGCCCTTACCGGGGGTGTATTTGCCGGTTTTTGAAAAGCCCTTTGCTATGTTAAGACCCTTTCCGCTTTGCTCGCCCGCCATTATGAGCGAATCAAGCTCCTTTATTCCTGCGGCGAGGGACAGACTGTTGCCGCCCTTTATAACAAGCTTTCCGCCGGTTTCCTTTATCACCCAATTGTCTCCCGAAGCAGTAACCGCCTTGCTTTCCGCGCGGGAGGTATCGCCCACGATAATTTCGCTTGATACCGCGGTATCGCGCTCGTCGGTAACGGTGAGGTCGTAACCCTGGTTGTTGCTCAAATGGTTTGTAATGCTCTGTATTTCCTTACCGTAAATATACTCCATTGCCCTTGGGGTTACAAATCTGAAGCTGCTTAAAGGCTTTCCCGCAATTTTATGGTTGTAGGAAATAAGCGGCGCCTCGTAAATCACGCGGGTTTTGGTGTTAAGCCTTTGCCACGCCTTTTTTGAGGAGCAAAAGCTTTCGGTAAAATAGCTTACCGCCTTTTGCAGCATTTCCTCATTGCCCGAATAAATGCAAATTTTTTCATTTATCACCGCTATTATAAAATCAAGCTGATGATTTTTGCGGTTGCTTTCAAGCTGCCGCTTTGCTTCGGCTGATTCTGCCCTGTTTGTAGCGCCTATGAGTATTTCATAGTAGCCCGAGCCGCCCGTTTCGTCATAAGTCATTTTAACCGTGGCGTTAAAGGTCTTTTTGATTGCCGAGCGCATTTCCTTTGCCAGCTCCTCAATTTCGGTTGAGGAGCCTTTGGGGCGTATAACCGTATAGCTGAAGCTTTTGGAATTGCTCTCCGAAACATCCGGCAGCGGGTCGCCTATTTCCGTGTTGGTTTTAACCGCGGAATTATCAGGCTTGCTATCGGTGCTGTCGGTTTCTTCCGTGTTATCAGGCTCCGATGAGGAAATATCAGAGCCGACCCGGCTTGTATTGCCCGGTTTTTTATTGCCCGATACAGGCTTATCCTTTCCGCAGCCCGCCGCCGATAAAGCCAGCAGCGCGCAAAGAAGAAACGAAATTATTCTTTTGCTCATATTACTTCCCCTCTTTCCTTTTACGGCGCTTGATAACAATGAACACCGCAGTGCCTGCGGCACACAGTATGACAGCCGCGCCGACTATTATCCAAACAGTGTAGCCGTTGTCCGAATCGTTGCCTCCCACAAGCTTGCGAACGACCTTGATTCTCTTTTTCTTGCCGGAGATTTCCGTGTTGTCGTCGGTGTTTTCATCCTCGTCATAATAGCCGTCGTCATAACCGGACGCCGTATTGCCCTTGCGGGCAACAGCGGTTTCAAGTCCCTTAAACAGCTTTGAATCAAGCGGTCTGCCCGCAATAGTGGTATTGCCGCTTGCGGGATATACGCCTATATATTCCTCTGCCCTTACAGGCGAGCTGCAAATTGATGAATCAGCCCCGGGAATAAGCTCTAACGATATTTCATCAATATAAATACTGCAAAGCCCCGGTGTTGATATCGACAGGAAATTACCCGTTGAATAGAAGGTGTAGGTAAGCTCATGCCACTGCCCGTCGGCAAGGTCTTCAATAGCGCATATGTTTTTCCAGTCGCCGTCAATTCCCCACGGGAAATTGATAAAGTTGCTGCTTGCTATGCGTATTGCGCCGCGAGTTTGCTTATAGCTGTCCATTTTGACCCACATTTTAAGCCTGTAAACCTGGTTGACCGAGAGCATACAGCCGAGGTCAGCGGATATTGCCTGGAACGCCGCGTTAAGATAATCGTTGCCTATTCTGTGGGCTGATATTTTGCCCGAATGCGACGATTTATCCGTAAGCTCATAGTCATAATCAAACATTACAAGATTTTCGCGGTAATATTTTGAAACATATGTATCGTACAGTGTTTCAAAGTCCTGCTTTATCGATTTTATAGCCCAGCCCGCGTAAAGCGTTGTGTCAAGCTCGCTCATAACATAGCGGTCGTTTACCTTTTCGGTGCACTTTTTATCGGCAAACCAGCCTATAAACTCATAGCCCTCACGCTCTATATTCGTAGGCAGGTTAACCGTAGCGCCCGCCTTTGCCGTGCGGTAAAGCTTTGTTTCCGGCAGCGCTGTAGCGCCGGTCGGGTTAAGGTTAAGCCCTATTTTGCCGTCTGATGTATCAAGCTTTGATAAGCGCAGGTTATCAAAATAATATATACCGCCCGCGGTTGCGTTTACCGTAAAGTACAATGTATTAGCCGTTGGGTCGTTAAGCGCCACCTTAAACATAAACGAAGCGGTTTTCCAAATTCCCTGCTGCTCATTAAGCGGGAAACGCCACGTTTCATCGGGTATTGAGTGGTACGCCCAAATATTATCCGCTCCCGCAAACTGCGCGTTAGGCCACGGGGTGTAAAAGTCAAGCGAGGTTCCCGTATCCTTTACCACATAATAATCGTAGGTTATAACATATGTGGCACCGTCCTCTACCTCAATGGGCGCTTCGCCCGCCACAAGCACTATGCCCGTGTTGCCGCGCTTTGTATCAGCCTTATCAAGCTTGAGCGAATATTTACCGTCGCTTGCCATATCGCTTGAAATTTCGCAGGTATCAACCTGCCCGCCTTTAAGCGAACGGCGGTAGTATTCATCCTCAAAGCTTATTTTAATTTCATCATCCATAACCATTTTCGGGTAAAGCGTTATTGCCGCCTTGCCGAAAACCGTTCCTTCAAATTTTTGCGTAAGCTCCTTATCGGTATACCATCCGGCGAATTTATAGCCGTTGCGAACAGGGTCTGACGGGAATTTGATTGTTTCTCCCGGCTTGCCTGTAACAAACTGCGAGTCGCCCGACGGAGACTTAAACTCTATAAACACGCGGTCGCCCATACCGGTAAGCTCAATATCGTCAATACATATATCGGTTACGGTGCCGCCGGCGTTTATCACCATAAACATAGCGTCGCCCTGCGTCCATTCATCGCGCGTGAATTTTCCCGTTTGGAAAAACAGAGTTTTTTCAAACCAATCGCCGCCTGCGTCATCGCGCGATACCGTAACAGATGCCAGTGTATTCCGATAGCCCCAATAGTTGGTTCTGGCGGCGCTTACGAAATCTATACGAACATCTCCCGCGCTTTGCTTCAGCTTATATTTGAATTTAACCGTATAAGCCGAGTTTTCATCGAGTATAAGCGGAACATCGCCGTTTACGGTGATATCGTTCACATTGTAAAGCTGAGCATAGGCGTAGGGGTTGCCGCCGCTTACCTCCTTGTTATAGCCGTAATGCAGCGATTTCTCACCCGATACATGCTCGCTGTCGGTTATCGACATACCGTTTTTGCTGTCAAAGCTGAAACGCCCCGAGCCGCTCATCCATTCCTGCGGATAATTTTCAAAATCGCATATAACGCTTGAAAGAATCCACCTTGCATAAAGGTTTCCGGTTGCGGTAACCTTATATTTGCTGCCCGTCACCGCGTTTTCATACTTTTTATCGGTATACCAGCCGCCGAAGGTGTAGCCGTCCTTTTTAGGTGTAGGCAGGGTTATTTCATCACCCTTTTCGGCGAATATTTTTTCGTTTGTAAGCGAATCGTATACCAGTGTTATAATATTTGTGCTGTCAGACAGCGGGTCTATGCTTATATCGTCTATCCACAGCAGGGTGTCGGCGTCCGCAAGCGGATTTATACGGAAATAAAGGCAGTTGTGGTCTTTACTTGAAGGCTCGGCGGTAAATACTATCGTCGCCTTTTTCCAGCCGCCGCCCTGCTCGGTGCTTCTTATAACAAAGCTGTTTGAATCGTAATTTACAATGCCGCTCGCCCAGAAATTGCGCGCAAAGCAGGTTTGTGCGGTTATGCTCACGTCCGATGAAAGCTTTTCGGCATTGTACCAGAAGGTCATACTGTAGGACTTGCCCGTTTCAACCGTCACGTGGTTGTTATTCTTATACATTACAACCGAAAGGCTCGCCTTGGTGTTTTCCTTTGCGCCCGCCGCGTATTCAAATTTCAGCGAACGGCTGCCGCCGTGCGCAAACCCTTCGGGGAAGGTCATATATTTGGTGGAATAGCTTGAATTTACATTCCACCAGCCGCTTTCCAAAAATGCGGGGCTTTCAAAATCAACCTTTACCCACGGCTCCTTTATATTCCAGCCGGCATAAAGCGTAAGGCTCTGCCCTAATGCCGGGAACACAACCTTGCCGCAGGCGCGCGTACATTCGCGGTCATAAAACCAGCCGCTGAAGGTGCTGCCGGTGTTTGTGGGAACTGGCAGCTCTGCCGTATCCCCCGGGACGCCCTTTATATCGGCTAATTCGGCACCGCCGTTTGTATCAAAATGAATAACGGTAAGCCCCTCTTTTTCCCTCCAGCCGGCATAAAGCCTTGCGGTTATATCCTTTTTGGCTCCGGTTATTTCTTCGCCCGCGCTGTATAGGCACTCGGGCTCTGTAAACCAGCCGAGGAAATCATGCCCCGAAAGTGTGGGAACAGGCAGCTTTGCCGTGCTTAATACCTCCCCGGGAACAATGCCCACGGTTTTAAAAAGCTTGCTGCCGCTGTAAAGCTCAACAGCAGAGGTGCGCTCAATTTTTATATAGTCAAATTTAACGCTTACCTTGCCGTAGCTGCTTGTGCTGTAAAACTTATTATTTGAGTCGTGCGAGAACATATAAAGCATAAGGCAGGGACTCGCGGTGTTATTAAGCGTATCGGGCATTTTAATATCAAAGCTCTCGGTTATATACCCGTCGGTATTCGCTATTTCATCCTTAATAAGCTGTATGTCCTTTGTTAAATCATCGGTTATGCTGCCGTAGTTCGTCTGGCTCAGGGCTATGCCGAGCTTGCCATTTACAGTTTCAGGGCGATTATAGCCCGAAACACTGTAGCGCACGGTCACACGGTAGCCGCGCCCCGCGGTGAGCGCTTTCGGCATAAGCCGTGCGTTCAAGGCGCCCGGCCAGGTGAAATTATCCCGCTCAAACAACAGGTATTTTCCGCCCGCCAGCGCGGCGTCCTCCCCTATACTCCAAACGGCATCGCTGTAAACCTTGCCGTCGGTTTTCGGGTCGTAGCTGCCGAAATCCACCGTATAGCTTTCAGTTTCAAAGTTTGAGCTGCTGTAATATAAATCAGCGGTAACATCATTTGTAAATTTAAGGCTCGCAGGATTTATTTCACCCGAGAACTCTCCCTTATCGGGGTCATAATCGGAATAATATGTATTACCCTCGGGCAATTTTACGGCTTCACCCGGAGCGCCGTAAATTCTTGATATTACCTCGCCGTCCTCATCAACGCGGTGCAGGCGCAGCTCGGAAACACGGACAATTTTAATATAATCAAATGAAATATTGAATTGATCGCCGTATTTTCCGTTGGCGTAATTTCCCGAAGCATCGTGTGAGAAAAGGTACAGCATAAGCTGCGGTCCGCCCTCTTGAGCGTATTTATCCGGCATTTTAACGCAGAAATCACTTTCAATCCAGCCGGCGGTATCGCTCAGCTCATCTATAAGCATAACGCTGTTAAGGTTAAGGTCGCCGCCTTCGGTAATATTGCCCCAGTTAGCATGGGTAGCCGCAAGACCGAGCCTGGCGTTCGCCCACGCTCTTGCATACCCCTCAACGCGGTAGCGTATTCTGAACCGATAGTTCGAGCTGTTTTTAAGCTTACGGCTCGGAATAAGTCTTATTGCCAGTCTTCCGTTCCAATCGAAACTTGTACCGCTGAATTTCAGGTATTTGCCGCCTGCCGCCTCAGAATCATCCTCAATGCTCCAGCCGCCGTTTGACCATGCCTTGCCATCGTTTGTCAGGTCAAAATCCTTGAAATCAACAGTATAGCTTTCTGTTTCAAAACCGGCTGCCCGCGCCGTAATGCCGCCGCGGGTTGCCGGAACAATAACAGAGCAAAGCAGAAACGCCGCAGTTATAAGACTGACTATTCTGTTTTTTCTGCTCTTCATACAGTACCTCCCTGTTTTATTTTGCGTCCTTTATCATCTGATTCGCGCGGTCAATGCAGGCGTTGAGTGAATTGCTGCCGGATTTGAGCGCCGCGGAAATCTGTGAAGCAGTGCAAGTTTTAAGGTCGGGGAAAATTTTATAGATTCCGCCGCTGGCTCCCGTCACAATGGATATAACGGCATCGGTGCTGACAAGTGACTTGCGGTTCATATTCGCCTTTATCTGCTTATCAAGCTCGGCGCAATCGTCATTTTTGAAAATTTCATCCTTATCGTAAAAATCCATGTTAAGGAAATAACGCAGGAAGTATGCGGCGCCGTCTGCATTCTTTGCGCCCTTGCATATGCCGTATGAGCGGCCGCCGCCGTTTCCGTAAACCTGTGCGGAGGATGAGGTTTCCTTGGGCAGCAGCACAAATTCTATATCGTCTTGGTCAAGCTGGTTAAACCAACCCGTTTTGCGAAGACCGTAGGTTCCGCAAAGCAGCATTCCGATTCGCTCGTCCTCAAAGAGGTAGCGGGTGCCGTCATCCGTAACATTGGCATATCCCGCGTCACGCGCCTCAATAAGCCTTTGCAGAGTCGAGTTGAACTTGGCGTCGTTGATATTGCTCTTAAAGCTCTGCGAAGCGGAGTCGTATGAAATAATGCTTGAGGAGTACGCCGTAAGGAAGGTGTTAAGCTCGATTCCCACGCCGCCGTCCTTCGTAACCTTTTTAAGCTCCTTGGCGCACTTAAAGAAATTATCAAGCGTCCAGCGCCCCTCCTGGTAGTAAAGCGAAGGTGTGCCTATACCGTTATCTTCAAAAATCCGTTTGTTGTAAACAACGCAGGCGCCGCCCATATCCCAGGCGCCGTTACGAACGTTTACCAAATACGGCTTGCCGTTTACGGTATACATTTTTACAATATCCTGATCCCAGAAGGTATCCTTTGTGTTAAGAATAGTCTCGTTTAAAGGCTTGAGCAGCGGCAAAACCTTCGGCCACTCGCCGTTGTTTACAATAACGTCAGGCGATTCGCCCGCCGCAACAAGACCGGTAAGCTTTGATATGTAATCGGTCTGAGCTATTGTGGTAAGCTTTACCTTTATTCCGGTTATATCTGTAAAATCAGCAATAACCTGTGCGGATTCGTTGCGGTTGTGGTCTATCCATGTTGCAAAGTGAACGGTTGTGCCGTCAAGCTTTGCGGGCGCGTTCTCGAAATAAGACATTTCCGCGCTGTTGGCTCCCGTTTTGTTTCCTCCCTTATTGGAGTTCCCCTTACTTTGATTACCCTTGCTTGAGTTATTTTTTGTGTTCTCGGTCTTTCCGCCGGAGGATGCCTGAGAGCCGTTATCATCGTCTATTTCAATATAGGAGGTGACCCAGCTTTCGTTATTATTCTTACTGCCCTTGCACCCCGCCGCCGAAACCAAAAGCAAACCGGAAAGCAGCAATGCCGTAATCTTTTGCGAATTCTTCATATAAATTCCTCTCTTTCATATCATTAAACAGGGGTATACCACCCAAACTTCCTTAAAAATATTTTAACACAGGCATTTCTATTTGTATAGTTTAACAATTCGGTGACATTTGTAACATGATTTTTTGATATTTCTGAAAATTGCGCCGTGCAATTTGGCTTTATAAACCGTCTTTCCTGAAAATACCTGCAAAAAACTTTGCTTTTTAAGGCTCTTTATGCTAAAATATAAGGCATGAGGTGATCAAATGGCGCTTTATATATTGAATGACCCTAATATTCAAATGTATATTCCGTTAAAAACACAGTACGAGATATCCATGATAAAGGCTCTCAACCGAAAACGGATACCCACAAAAACGCTGCGCCAAACCACCGACACCGATTTTATGACAGAGGATCCGCAGGCTGTTCTGCTTATTCCGGAGTTGAACACGTGCCTGACCGAGCTGATTTTATTCTGCAATAAAAACAATATACCGGTTATAGTGCTTCACTCCGCCAATACCCTTGTGCCGTTTCTTACCTTCAGCGGTATTTACGGTCATTCCTATACCGATGAACGCGCGATACTTCAGTACTGCATCAGTGCGGGGAAAAAGCGGCTGGCGCTTTTCGGCTTCAACAATGTCTCCCCCGACCGCGACCATGCCGACGCAATTTACAACATTTATCCGCAGTTCACACAAAACGATTTGTTTCAGCGCAGGGATGGCTTTGATCAATGCTTCTCCGAATTTTTCCCGAGGCGTTATGAATACGACGCCATTCTCTGCGCAAACGATTTTATAGCCGCCTGTCTGCTGAAAAAAATAAAGTTGCTCGATGACGATTATGCCAAGAGCCGCTTTATTATAGGAATATCAAACACATATATATCTATATCAAAGCTCTTCAAAACCACAATAACCTCGGTCACCTACAGCCGCGACGATGTCGTTCAGGCGGTTGCCGCAACTTACAAGCTTTTGCTGCATAACAAAAATCACCTGACAAGCATAAATTATCTGCTTCCCACAAAAATATTTCCCCGCGAAAGCACACAGCATGTACCGCTGCCCGAGAAAAACATTTCATTGCCGACGGTAAAATCCCTGCGGGAGCCGCAGCTTAAATTTGTGAACACCTTTCCCCAATATGATGAAGGCTCGGATCTGACAAAGCTTATAGAGCTTGAAAATATGTTTGTATCCTTCGATAAGCTTGATTTTCAAATACTGCTTTACTTTATGAAGGGCGCAACTAATACGGAAATTGCAAACCGACTGTTTATAACGCCGCAGGCGCTGCAATACCACACCAGGCAGATGTTTGAATACACCAAAACCTCCGGAAAGCAAAAATTTATTTCCTTCTGATTTTGTTTGCCTGTCTCATCGACAGCTTAATCAGTATATCACTCTTTTTCGCATTTGTCAACACTTTTTTTAAAAAAATAAATTTTCGCAAATTGCAATAGCAAGTTGAAACAAAATTAAAATAGCAGTGACTTTATGGTAGAGGACTTTGGATTTACGAAGAGAGGGGCGTAGCCCCGAACGGAGGAAATCCAAAGTGGCGCGATATTAGGCAGCGTGAATTTTATCTAATTCCTGCTCAAACAGCTCTTCTGGGGTGCGGTATCCGAGAATTTTCCTCGGTAATCCGTTTATACAATCGGCAAAATAGCAAATATCTTCGGCTGTATAAGAACTGATAGGCTTGCCCTTTGGAATGAATCTGCGCAGCATTTTATTATGACATTCATTTGTACCTTTCTCGCAGGATGTATACGGGTGAGTGAAATATACCGACATTCCGTATTTTTCAAAATCCGCCAATGTGGCAAATTCGGAACCGTTGTCTCCGGTTACGGTTTTAAACACCTGATTTTTCTTGCTTAAAAACACTGATACCACATCTTCAAAGGCTTCTTGCATTGCTTCTGCCGTATGATTTTTAGCTTTTATCCAAAGGCACATTCTTGTCATCCGTTCCACAAGTGTAATAACTACAGGCTCATTTTCATTCTTCAGTCCGAGAACGCTGTCTATCTCCCAATGTCCGAATTCATTTCTCATTTCGACGCTTTCGGGGCGTTCCTCAATACTTCTGCCGAGCTTCTTTTTGTTTTCGGCAGCTTGCGATTTTGCTGTATTCCGCTTCAGCTTTTCGGGCAGGTCGATGTTTTTAATCGGCAACAATCCAAGCGAAACATAGTTGTAAAGCGTTTTGGTGCAAACCATTTCCTCACGTTTAAACAATTCGTTATGTAAGGCATATCCGAATATTGCGTCCAATGACCAGTGTTCATTTTTAAATTGCTTCACAACATATTC
>OKSC01000432.1_pt1 | contig 48619 bp, 36 predicted proteins | sample 1601161 | NCBI WGS metagenome assembly OKSC01 (sample SAMEA3541552, study PRJEB24748) | human gut metagenome | biome: human gut; feature: human-associated habitat; material: faeces | place: China | collected 2012 | reverse complement strand
GGCTCCTATGACTGTCCCGAAGTTTGGACGTTACGCCGTTTCCGTGACAATACTCTGGCTGAAACATGGTATGGCCGCGCATTTATTCGTACCTATTACGCAATCAGCCCGACACTTGTAAAATGGTTTGGCGAAACTGCATGGTTTAAGAATATGTGGAAACCTACCCTTGACCGCATGGTTGAGCGGCTAAATGGGGAGGGCGTTGAAAACACGCCATATAATGACCGAGAATGGTAATTGTGGGAGCGGGGCGCGTGTCCCGCTCCTTTCTCTGTCCGTTTCATTAGGGTATAGCCCAATGACAATGAAAACCCCCTTGCTTTTCTGTTTCACATATATTATATCATAATTTTTGAAATATTTCAAATTGCATATATATCCTATTAACATACTTTGGGATTTGTGATAGAATAATGACAGATAAAGCAAGGGGGATTTCACAATGCGGGTTTTCTATGTGTGCTGCTCCACCATCGAGCAGAACGAAGCGCGTCAGCTGAAAATGGCGGAGGAACAGAACGCCGAAAAGGTATTTGTGGACAAGGCGAGCGGCAAGAACACAGACCGCGCCGCGTTCAAGGAAATGATGGCTTTCGTCCGTGCGGGCGATACCGTAGTAGTCGAGAGCATTTCCAGAATTGCGCGAAACACGCGGGACTTGCTTTCCATCGTGTCAGAACTGACTGAAAAGGGCGTGGAGTTCGTCAGTCTGAAAGAGAACATCGACACCACCACCCCGCAGGGGCGTTTCATACTGACCGTGTTCGGCGCGCTGGCTGAATTGGAGCGGGAGAACATTTTGGAGCGTCAGCGTGAGGGAATCGAGATTGCCAAAAGTGAGGGCAAGTATAAAGGCCGCAAGCCCATTGATTATGACGAAGCACAGATGAAAGCCCTTTGCAAGAAATGGCGGGCAGGTGAAATCACCGCCACCGCTGCCATGAAAGAGCTTGGCTTGAAGCCCAACACGTTCTATCGCAGGGTAAAAGAAATGGGGCTGTAAGCAGCCCCGCAAACACGCAATCGATTCAAAAATTCAAGCGCACATGAAGCAGAAAAGTAAAGTGTGCGAAACGGGCAAATGAGCAAAAAGCCCTTGCATTTCAACGGTTTTTCCTTTTGGAGCGCTTGCCTCTGACGGACGCTACCGCGGCCGTCAATGGCATTCAAGAGGTCAGCGGTTCGATCCCGCTTATCTCCGTCAAAAGCCTTGATTCCTTCGGAAATCAAGGCTTTTTCTTGCTTTTATCGCTTGTGATGTGTGATTTTCTTTGGTTTCCACCAAAAGGCAAACGCTGACCTGTGCTCTTGATTTTAGGCTAAAAATTATGAAATCAAGAGGACAGATATTATGGCTAAAATCAAGTTAGTAGTGAGTGCAACCATCGAGGAAACCTTTTCCGACTTCATCATTTCCAAAAAGACAAAGGGACTTGCCGAAAAGACTTTGCAAAGTTATCAAGCCCAGTTTCAAGCCGTGGCGCGGCGCTTGGATGTAAAGATGGACATTGCCATGCTCCAAAAGGCGGATTTGGATGCAATGATTATCAGTATGCGCACCGCGCACCTTTCCCCCAACAGCATCAACAGTTATACACGCACCCTCAAATCCTTTTTCTCTTGGTGCAATGAGCAAGGCATTACCCGCCTCAATATCCCGCTCTACAAGGCGGAGGAAACTGTGAAAGAAACCTATTCGGATTTAGAACTGTCCGCATTACTAAAAAAGCCCGACATTCGGAAAGCAACCTTTGCCGAATATCGGGATTGGGTGATTATCAACTTTTTATTGAACTGCGGCAGCCGAGCCACGACAGTTAGAGCAATTCAAATCCGAGATGTGGATTTGGACGGCGGCGTGGTGTTCTACCGCCACACAAAGAACAGGAAAACCCAGGCCATTCCCCTTTGTAGTGCCATGGTGTCCATTCTGCGGGAGTATCTGCGGCACAGAGGCGGGGAGGCGGCTGATTTCCTCTTTTGCACAGAAACCGGCTCTCAACTGACGGAGAACGGTCTGCGGCAATCCATAGCAAGGTATAACACGCGGCGGGGAGTCCAAAAGACAAGCATCCATCTGTTCCGCCACACCATTGCCCGAAAGTATTTGATTGATTGTGGCGGAGATGCCTTTACTCTGCAAAAACTCTTGGGGCATAGCACCCTTGCCATGACGAAACATTATTGTGCGATCTTCGACGCGGACTTGACCAAGAATTACGACAACTTCTCCCCGCTGGCACAAATGAAATCCAATAGCACAAGAATAAAGATGGACGCGAGGCGGAGATAAAAGGGCATAAAACTTCATGCATGAGCGCCGCACCACGACAATGTGCAAATGCCGGTGCATGAAGTTTTTGTGCATCATTTCCGGTTGCCCCGCAGGGGCGAGGAAATGGCACATTTCTGATTTTGCTATGCTTTTGCATAGCAAATAGAGGGACAGCCGCGTGCCCAATGTCACTAAGTTAGCAACATTGACCCAAATGGGTGCGCCCCGGAAATTATAAATTTATTCGTGGGGATTATGCAGAAGCTCGTGGGCTTTGCCCTTGAAGTAACCGTTGTAGAACACGTCCATCAGGGGGTTCTCGTTGGACTTCTTGATGGCCATGCCGCCGTCCGCTTCGTACAGTCCCTTAGTGCGGGTCTCTGCCCGGCGCACCTTGGTGCCGTAGACCGGCTGGCCGCCGCCCATGACGCATCCGCCGGGGCAGGCCATGACCTCAATGAAGTGGTACTCCTTCTCGCCGGATTTCACGGATTCCAGCACCTTCCGGGCGTTTGCCAGACCGGAAGCCACGCAGATTTTCACATCCAGACCGTTGTAGGGAACGCTGAATTCCTTGATGCCCTCATCGCCCCGTGCGCCGCACTCCGCGATCGCACGCAGGGTTGCTGGGTCGTGGCCCTCGATCAGACGGCGCAGAACCGCTTCCGTCACGCCGCCGGTAGCGCCGAAGATCACGCCGCCGCCGGAGCCGATGCCGAAGGGCATATCGCAGGATTCGGAAGGAAGCGCCTCAAAGTTGATGCCGTGGGCGTCGATCATCCGGATCAGCTCGGTGGTGGTGAGCACGTAATCCGTGTCCTTCTCCTCGTGGGTGTAGCTCTCCTTGCGCTCCGCCTCCATCTTCTTGGCGGTGCAGGGCATGACGGAGACTACGACGGTCTTTTTTTCCTTGGCGTTGGCCTCGTCCCGGTAGTAATCCTTCAGGATGGCGGAGAACATGGCCTGAGGAGAACGGCAGGTGGAGATATTTTCCTTGAATTCCGGATATTCGTTCTCCACGAACTTGACCCACGCGGGGCAGCAGGAGGTCATCAGCGGCAGGTTGGCGCCAGCCTTGACCCGCTCCAGAAATTCCGCGGACTCTTCCATAATGGTCAGGTCGGCGGTGTAGGCGGTGTCGAAGACCTCGTCGAAGCCCATGCGGTGCAGCGCCGCTACGACCTTGCCCATGGAGTTCTCGCCCTTGGGCAGACCGAAGGCTTCACCGATGGCCACGCGGACGGCGGGAGCGATCTGGGCGACCACGCGGGTGTTCTTGTCACCCAGCGCCTGCCAGACGTCGGTCATGTTGTGGTGAATGGTCAGGGCGCCGGTGGGGCAGACCACGCGGCACTGTCCGCAGCTGACGCAGTTGGTCATGGCCATCTTGCGGTCGAAGGCGGTGGTCACGGTAGCGTCCGTGCCTCGATGGGCAAAGGCCAGAACGCCGATCCCCTGAAGCTCCGAGCACGCCCGGACACAGCAGCCGCACAGGATGCACTTGTTGGGGTCGCGGACGATGGCGGGAGAGGAAAAGTCTACGGGCTGGATCTCCCGGTGATTTTCAAAGCGGACATTGTTGATGCCCAGCTGGTAGGCCAGCTTCTGCAGCTTGCACCTGCCGTGCTTGTCACAGGTGGTGCAGTCCCGGCAGTGAGCGGCCAGCAGCAGCTCCACGATGAGCTTGCGGTTCTTGCGCAGACGCTCGGTATGGGTGTAGATCACCATGCCGTCCCGGGGCTCTTCCGAACAGGAGGCGAAGAAGCGGCCTCTGTCGTCCTCCACCATGCACAGGCGGCAGGCGCCGAAAATGGACAGCTCCGGCTGGTAGCACAGGGTCGGGACCTCGAAACCGGCCTTGCGAATGATGGTCAGAACATTCTTCTCGTCGGTAAATTCTACCTTTTTTCCGTTGATTGTAATAGTACCCATGATTGCCCTCCTTACGCTTCGATGTAGATGGCATCAAAGGCGCAGTTTTCCTTACAGGCGCCGCACTTGATACACTTGTTGGAATCAATGGTGTAGGGCTTCTTGACCACGCCGGAGATGGCGTTGACGGGGCAGTTCCGGGCGCACTTGGAGCAGCCCTTGCAGAACGCGGGATTGATGACGTACCGGCGCAGAGCGGTACACTGCTTGGCCCGGCACCGCTTATCCACAATGTGCTCGACGTACTCGTCCCGGAAGGTGGCCAGAGTGGACAGAACCGGCAGCGGGGCGGACTTGCCCAGACCGCACAGCGCCATGCTCTGGATCATCTTCGCCAGTTCTTCCAGCGTATCGATGTCCTCCAACTTGCCCTGACCGTTGACGATCCGCTCCAGAATCTCCAGCATCCGCTTGGTGCCTTCCCGGCAGGGGGTGCACTTGCCGCAGGATTCCCGCTGGGTGAAGCTCATGAAGAACCGGGCGACTTCCACCATGCAGGTGTCCTGCCCCATGACCACCATGCCGCCGGAGCCGATGATGGCGTTGTATTTCTTCACGGAGTCAAAGTCCAGAGGAACGTCCAGATGTTCTTCCGTCAGGCAGCCGCCGGAGGGGCCGCCGATCTGCACGGCCTTGAATTCCGCGCCGTCCTTCAATCCGCCGCCCACGTCGAAGATGATCTGACGCAGGGTCGAACCCATGGGAACTTCGATCAGGCCGGTGTTTTCAATGGCGCCGGTGAGGGAGAAGGTCTTGCAGCCGGGGCTGCCAGGGGTGCCGATGGACTTAAACCAGTCCGCGCCCTGCAGAATGATCTTGGGGACGTTGGCATAGGTTTCCACGTTGTTCAGCACCGTGGGCTTCTCCCACAGACCCTTTTCTACGGTTCTGGGGGGCTTGGTTCTGGGCATGCCGCGGCTGCCCTCGATGGAAGCGGTCAGTGCGGAGCCTTCGCCGCAGACGAACGCACCCGCGCCCCGGTTGATGTGCATATGGAAGGAGAAGTCGGAGCCGAGGATGTTGTCACCCAGCAGTCCCCGTTCCTCCAGCTGGGCAATGGCGTTGCGCAGCCGTGCCACGGACATGGGGTATTCCGCGCGGACGTAAATGTAGCCGTTTTCCGCACGGACGGCGTAAGCGGCGATCATCATGCCCTCGATGAGCTTGAAGGGGTCGCCTTCCATAACGGAGCCGTCCATAAACGCGCCGGGGTCGCCCTCGTCGCCGTTGCAGACCACATAGCGCACGGTCTCCTTCTGACGGGCGACCTGCTTCCACTTCCGTCCGGTGGGGAAGCCGCCGCCGCCGCGGCCGCGCAGGCCGGAGCGGTCCACTTCGTCGATGACCTCGTCCCGGGTCATGGCGAACATAGCCTTCTTCAGCGCGTCAAAGCCGCCGGAGGCCAGATACTCGTCCAGAGATTCGGCGTCGAACTTGCCGCAGTTTTCCAGAACGATCCGGGTCTGCTTCGCGATGAAGGGAATTTCATCGGGCTGAACGTAGACCTTTTCGCCCTTCTTGTAGAGCAGACGCTCGATGACCTCGTCGCCCAGAACGCTCTTTTCCACGATCTCGGCGCAGTCCCCGGGCTGAACCTTTACGTACTGAATGACCTTGTCGCCCTTCTGGATACGCACCAGCGGGCCAAGCTCGCAGAAGCCCTGACAGCCCGTCTTCTTGACGCCGACGACCGTCTCGTCATCGTGGCCGCCGCAGGGAGAGAACACCAGCTCGATGCCGGGGGTCTCTTTTACCAGATCTTCAAACCGCTCATGGATCTTATGGGAGCCGGTCGCGATACAGCCGGTGCCGGAGCAGACCAGAATCCGGCAGGCATAGCTCTGAATCTCCAGCTGCGCCTGAACGCGGGCCTGATTCAGTTCTTCACAAGTTTTGATCATCAGCCTTTCCCCCTCAATTCCGCAATCAACGCCAACGCTTTCTCCGGTGTCATGGAGGGATGCACCTGCTCATTGACCATCATGGTAGGCGCCAGACCGCAGGCGCCCAGACAGGACACCGTTTCCACGGTAAAGAGCATATCGTCGGTGGTGTGTTTTTTCTTGCTCAGCCCCAGCTCCTTCCAGAGTGCCTCCAGAACCGGGGTAGAGTGGCGAACGTGGCAGGCAGTGCCATCGCAGACCTTGATGACGTACTTACCCTTTGCCTCAAAGGAGAAGTTCTCATAGAAGGTGGCGACCGAGTACGCCTTGGCTTCGGTGATCCCGATCTGCTTGGCAACATAGCTCAGCAGCTCCGCAGGAAGATAGCGGTACTCCGCCTGAATATCCTGCATAATGGGGATCAGGGACCGTGCATCCCGGACGTAACGGGAAATGATCTCGTCCGTTTTGCGGTAATAGGATACATCCAGCATGTTTCTTTACCTCCTTGCGCGTTTACGCGCGAATTTGGGAGTATGGCTTACTAAGATTTAGTATATCATAAATCCACAATTTTTCAATGCGCTAAATTCCCCGTATTTGTTCATATTTGCTCACATCTTTTGTAAAACACCACATATTCATACTGAACTCCAATTAGGGTCTATCTGAAAACCGGGAATATGACCAACAGCGAGGGATTTTTCGCCTGCTGAAGCCATTTTTCCGCAGGAATACTTTGTGTATTACAAGGGAAAATGGTGCACAGCAGGCGGAAAAGACCCGCTGTTTGGGCATGTTGACGGTTTTCAGATAGACCCTAAAATCTTTAAAAAAGATTTTAATTGAATTTCAGTATCAGTCACCTTCGGTGACTGCTCTCCCAGAGGGAGAGCCAAGGGGTTGTGCCCGCATGTTGGATTGAAAAATGGAGCGTATCTGTACCGATACGCTCCATTCACTGTTTTACGACCACCCATCAGACCGTTGGGCGCTTTCCTTCCGGAAGCGCCTACGGCGCGGAGGGCTGTCAACTTGTTTACATTTCCTTTGTCAGTCTGCGGCAGGCCGAGGCCAGCTCCCGCAGGGTGCTGCACGATACCATTGGGCAGATGGACGCCATGGTCTGAACGCTTCTGATATACTGCCACTTCCCCTCCGGGATAGGGTTCAGGAAGATCACCCGTCCCGCCTGACGCTTTGCCTCCCGCACCGCCGCGACCGCCCGGGGCTGGTCGATGGTTTTGGTGTCGGAGAGGATGAGTAGCGTCGCGGACGCCCCCAGCACGCTTGGATGCATGGCACACAGGGTCTCCAGTGCTTCGCCCAAGTCCGTACCCCGGCCGTAAATCCCGGAATCCTTTACGTAGCTGCGGAACAAATCCATATTTTGCAGCCGGAAGGCGTCCGCTTCCACCGCCGTTTCGGAGAACAGAAATACCCGGGAGCTTTCCGAGACCTGGTTCAGGCTCTGGATGAACCGCAGGGCAAATTCCGAAAACTGCACCATGGAGCCGGACACATCGCACAGCAGCACCAGACGCTTCCGTTTGGCGCGCTTCTTCCGGTAGCGCAGGCGGTAAAAGCTGCCGCCGGTTTCCAGTCCCTTGCGGATGGTGCGGCGAAAATCCAGCTTTCCCATGTGACCGCCGGAGTGACCCTTGGCCGCCAGCTCCCCGTTGATCTCTCTTGCTACGGCCTGAATCAGCTCGATTGCTTTGGGGATTTCCGTGTCCTTGAACTGGGAAATGTCCCGGTAGAGAATCCCGATCTCCGGGTCCATCTCCTGCCCGCCTACCCCGGCGTTTTCCATGAGCATCTGCTGCTCCATAATCGCCCGTGTGAATACGGAATGGATGAAATCGCCATAGAGCTTGGGGTTGCGCTCGGCGGTGCCACGGTACTTTTCCATGAACCCCCGCAGACGCTGTCTGGCTTCCTCCGGCATGGTTGCGTAGGTCTCCCGCTGCTTTTCGCTCAAATCCATGGGCTGCCCGTTCAGCTGAAGTTCTTCCTCCGCCTCTTTGCGGTGCTGCTCAAGCTCCTGCTCCCGTTCCATCTGCTCCTTTGCCTGACGGCGGATCTGTTCCTCCGAGAGGAAAAAGCCGTCGAACACCCGGTCAAATGTGATCTGCTCCTCCCGGGATTTGGCGTAGACGGTGCGGAGGGCGGTTTTCACCCGTTCCCGGTCGTCCATGCCCAGAGCGATCAGCAGTCGGGCGGCGTCCTCCGTCTCCTTGGGGCTGACGCTTAGATTTTCCAGATGGAGCATCCGGGAGAATGCGGACAGTTTTTCCAGATAAACGTCCGGCTCAGCCATGGTGATGCCCCTCGCAGCCGCCGCAATGGCAGCCGCCCATTTCTTCTGCATCCAGCGCCGCCATGTCCTCGTTGTTTTTCAGCACGAATCCGGCGGTCTTCCGCAGGGCGTCGGGGGTCAGCTCCCGGATGCCGAGAGCGTCCAGCGCCGCCGCCCAGTCCAGCGTCTCCGCAATGGAGGGCTTTTTCAGAATGACCTCGTTGGAGCGGAGCTTCTGCACCGCCAGCGCCACCTGCGCGCAGAGGCGGTCGTCCACATGGGGCAGCTTCGCCCGGAGAATGGCCAGCTCCTTTTCCATATCCGGGTACTCGATATACAGATAGGCGCACCGCCGCCGCAGGGCTTCGGACAGGGGCCTTGCCCGGTTGGAGGTCAGCACCACGAAGGGGACGGAGTTTGCCCGGATCGTTCCCACCTCCGGGATCGTCACCTGCATTTCCGACAGCAGCTCCAGAAGAAACGCCTCGAATTCCTCGTCGGCTTTGTCGATCTCGTCGATCAGAAGCACCACGGGCTTCTCCGAGCGGATGGACTTGAGCAGCGGCCGTTCCAGCAGGTATTCGTCGCTGAACAGCGAGCGGGTCAGCGCTTCCCTGTCCTGGGCGTTCATATTCACCTGAATGGACAGCAGCTGCTTCTGGTAGTTCCACTCGTAGAGCGCCTTGCTTTCGTCCAGCCCCTCGTAGCATTGCAGCCGCACCAGTTCCCGGTCAAGGGCGGCGGCCATGACCTTCGCCACCTCTGTCTTGCCCACACCGGCTGCGCCCTCGATCAGCAGGGGCCTGCCCAGCTGCAAAGCCACGTACAGCACCGTCGAGAGCGTATCGTCATAGATATAGTGCTCCTCGTCCATCTTTCTTTTTAATTCTTCCAGATTCATGGGAATCCCTCCTTTTGTATCGATTATACCATAACATTTGGATTTTGCAAAGAAGTATTGCCGTTTCTTTTGCCTCGCATTCTGCCAACCGTACAGCAAAAGCTCTCCCGGAATCTGGGAGAGCTTTGCTTGTCAATTTCAGGACTCCGCCGTGGGCAGATCGGTGTCGCCCTCTCTTAAATACCAGCCGACGCTGTTGGGGATGATGTTGTCGTCCAGACGGAAGACCTTCCGGAGCATCCCGTAATAGGGCAGGTATTTGTCGTGCTCGTCGTACCGCCAGCCCCGGCCGTAGGGCTGATCGCCGGTGTACTGGGTCAGGCAGTCGGGATGAACCTCGGCAAACCGCTTCTGCTCCTCCGCCGAAATCCGCTTGGCGCTGTAGTTCTGGGCGAACAGGGTCTTGATGGGAACATTGTCCAGGGGAGACAGATCCTTGACCTTGGTAAAGCTGATGTTCACCATTTCCAGCTTCTCGCACTGCGCCAGCGGGCTGAGGTCCTCGATATTGCCGCAGAAGGCCGCCTCGAAGAATTTCAGCTCTTTGCAGTTGGCGAAAGGCGTCAGGTCGGAGACATAGGCGCTGGAAATGATAATGGCTTCCAGCTTGGGCATTCCCTTCAGGAAGGAGAAGTCCTTAAGGAAGGTCACGTCGTTGTGTCCTACGTCCATGAACCGCACGTCCTCGCAGTAGACCAGATTCTGGGCGTTCTTGTCCGTCAGCTCGTAGGTGCAACGGATGACCTCGCAATCGGTCATGCAGTTGCCGCCGCCGTAAGGCACGCGCCAGACCACCTTGGTCTTGTCCCGGTAGTCCTCACGGAGCTGCGCCATGCTTTCATTGGAGATCTTGCAGTTTTCCAGCACGAAGCGGCTGCAGTTCTCCATCAGATCCAGCGCCAGACGGGCGTCCGGCAGCCCCTCCTCGCCAATGTTCACGTTCTTGATGTGAACCTCCGTGGTTTCGGTGGTGGAAAGGGTCTCGCCGTAGAAGTCGAAGACATAGTGGAAGGATGCCGCCGGAGCTGCTTCTTTCAGGGTCTTGACGTCCTCTTTTGTCAGGCCCGTGGTGCCGTCGGATTTCATCAGCTCCACGCTGGTCAGCCCGGAAAGCATACCCAGCTTTTCGCTCACGCCCGCCACATCCCCGGAACTGATTCCGGACAGGTTCAGCTCGGTGGTGTCCATGGTGTACTCCGTGCCGCCGATGTCCACCGTGCAGTCGATGGTGATGTTCCCAAAGGTCGTTTTCAGCTCGTCGATCTGTTCCAGGGACAGCTCCGGCTTTTTCAGCGTGATTTGCTGCACGTCGGGCAGATATTGGAGATTCTCCATCAGCGTATCGTAGTCATAGTCCCCGACCTCCAGCGTCAGCTCGGTGACCTCCGGCGCGAAGGACTTGCCTCCCAGATTGACTTCGTAAAGAATCTCGCACCCGGGCAGCTGCTGCTTGGCGGATTCCAGAACCGCGTAATCGCTGCAAGCGGTGGCGTCCAGGGTTTTCAGCTTGGGGAAATAGTTTAGAAGAATCCGGATATCCTTCTCGGTCAAATCCGCAACCGTCAGCTTCGTTGTATCATTGGGATATTTGCCGACCTGGAAGGGTACGTCCCAGTAAATTTCGCAGTTTGGCAGCTGGGAATGGACGGCGTCATAATGCTCAAAGGAAATGTCCTGCCCCCGCAGATCCAAGGTCTTCGCGTTGATGGGGTAGACCGCGTCCTCAACGAAAATGTGGTTGTTCTGATACCAGAAATACCCCGTGACACCGGCCACCGCCAGTGCCAGAACCAAAACCACGGCAAACAGAATCCACAATACTTTTTTTGCCAAGCTTCTTACCTCCTGTTCGGGGTCTGCGACCAAAGCGGCCCCATGTCATCAAATTGCAATTCATAATACCATATTTCGCCCCAAAAAGCAACACTTCCCGGAGGAATTGTCGCTGGAAGATTATGAAGGTTCTCTTAAGCGGGTTGCATTTTTCCACATCCGATGATATACTGCGTTACATGGGGGAATTTTGCCGAACCGAAGCGGCTCCCCCCGGTTACTTTTCGCGGAGGAAGCAATATGAAGACGAAAACCAGCCGTATTTTAGCGGTTGTGCTGATTTTTCAGCTGCTCGCCTTTTCGGCCTGCGCCGGATGGCTGATATACGACGCCAAGGTCGATCGCAGCGGCTGGGCGGAAAAGGACGGCGTGCGCTTTTATCGGGACTTTCACGCCAAACCCGTTACCGGCTGGCTGGATATAGACGGGCAGCGGTACTTTTTCCTTGAGGGCGGCATTCCCGCCACCGGCTGGCTGGAACAGGACGGCGTTACCCGGTACTTTGGCAGCGACGGTGTCATGCTGACCGGCTGGCAGGCCATTGACGACAAAACCTACTGCTTTGACGGCGACGGTGCCATGCTCACCGGCTGGCAGCAGCTGGACGGCGTGCCCTGCTACCTCCCCGATGGCGTTCTCGCCACGGGCTGGCAGGAGATCGATGGAAAGCGGTACTATTTCGGCGACGACGGCAAAATGCAGACCGGCTTCACAAACATCGGCGGGGACATTTACTACCTTGACGAAGGCGGTCAGCCTCTGACCGGCGACGCATTCATCGGTGAAAACCGCTACCATTTTTCCGATGAGGGCGTCATGCACACCGGCTGGCTCACCTCCGAGGACGGACTGCGCTACTATCAGGCCGACGGCACCATGGTGACGGCGTGGCAGGAGATCGGCGGAAAGCGGTATTATTTCGGCGAAAACGGTGCAGCCACCATCGGCTGGTATCAGGAGGGCGAGTACAACTATTACTTTCTGTCCGACGGCTCTGCCGCCGTCGGCCCCACGGAGATCGATGGGGAGACCCACTTTTTTACCCCCAAGGGCATGGAGGTCATCCTCGTCAACGCCGCCCACCCGATTCCAAGCTACTATACCGTCAACCCCGTGATCGTGGTGGACTGGCACCGGGTCGATCAACGTTGCTACGAGCCGCTGACGCAGATGCTCTCCGATTGCTCAGGCGCGGGGATCGAGTACATCTTCAACTGCGGCTACCGCACCATGCAGGAGCAGACGGACATTCTGGAAAAGCGGACGCAGGAACACATGAAGGAATTTGACCTCGACTTCGATGAAGCCCGGAAAAAGGCGCTGGAAACTGTAGCCGTCCCCGGCACCAGTGAGCATCAGATGGGTCTGGCCGTAGATATCTCGGGAGAGGAAGCCAACGCCTGGCTGGCGGAGCACTGCTGGGAATACGGCTTCATCCTCCGCTACACCGAGGAAAAAGCGGAGATTACCGGCATCACCAACGAGCCGTGGCACTTCCGGTACGTGGGCAAGGAAATTTCCATGGACATGAAGGACTCCGGGCTGTGCCTGGAGGAATACCTGGGTGCGGCATAGACGTTGAAAATGGAACACATAAGTACAAATTGGGATTTTTCGAGGTACAATATGAGCATAACGGTTAACATATACTATTCAGGGACAAACGGTTCCGCCCGGAAATTTGCGGAAGAAATGATGGCAACCGGCACTGTAGCTGCCATTCGAAGCGAAAAAGGGAATCTCCAATATGCGTATTTCTATCCTGCGGAGGATCCTGAAACAGTCCTGTTGATTGACAGTTGGGAAAGTCAGGCCGCTATTGACGAACACCACCATACCCCAATGATGCAAACAATCATTGCACTTCGGGACAAGTATGATTTGCACATGAAGGTTCTTCGCTTTCTTTCAGATGATGTACCGGAGGCAGATCATGGCTTTATTCGCAGTTAAGCGACCTGCCACATAGCTTCAAAGCAGCATTACGCCGCCGGTTCCCGAAAAGGGAACCGGCGGCGTCCATTTTAATCTCTGCGCAGTGCCTCGATGGGGTTCAGGTTTGCCGCCTTGTAGGCCGGGAGCATACCGAACACCACACCGATGAAGGTGGAGAACACCACCGCCACGATGATGGCCGGCGCGCTGATGGACACCGGGATCTGCATCATGTTGGAGATCAGCTCCGCGAGGATCACGCCGCTGATGACGCCGATGATGCCGCCCAGACTGGTCAGCACCGCCGACTCCGTCAGGAACTGGAGCAGAATGCGCTTCTTTCTCGCACCGATGGCCTTCTTCAGGCCGATCTCCGCCGTCCGCTCCGTCACGGACACCAGCATGATGTTCATAACGCCGATGCCGCCTACCAGCAGGGAGATGCTGGCGATCCAGATCAGCTGGGTGTTGGTGGACTGGGACATCTTCTGCAGCTGCTGTGCCTGTTCCAGCATGTCCTGACTGCGGTAGTCGAAGTCGGAATTTTCCGAATCCACGATCTGCTTCTGGGTCAGCAGGTCAGCCGCTTCCTTGCCTGCTGTGGCCATGGTGTCGGTGTTTTTCACCTTGATGGCCACGTTCTGAGGTTCGTCAAACTGGAACGCCGTCGGCCAGACCGTGCTGGGGATGTACAGGCAGCCGGAGGAGGTGTCCGCATAGAGGAGATAGTCCTGCAATGTCTCAATGGTCGGAGTAAACTCCTTGGATAGAGCAACCACGCCCACCACGGTGAATACGTCGCCCTTGACCTCCAGCGACTTGCCCACGGGGTCTTCCCCGCCGAACAGGGTGGAGACCGTGTTGGCGTCCACCAGCGCCACCTTGCGGAAGTTGTCGTAATCCGCCTGGGTGAAGCCCCTGCCGGACTTGACCTGATAGCCGTAAACCGACAGATAGTGCATATCAATGCCGTAGGTCTCGCCGTTGAAGCTCGTGTTCTGGTAGTACACGGACTCGGAATTTCCCCGGGAGTTGTACAGCGACACTTCTTCCACGCCGGAGATGTTCTTTAACTCCTGCCGGGTCTCCTCGGTGATGACCCGCACGCCGTCGGGGATGGCATTCCAGCCCATATCATAGGAATACCCCGACTGATTCAGATTGACGGTGACCACGTTGTTGCCCGCGCCGATGAGGTTTTCCTTGATCTGCTCGTTGGTGCCCTGAATGGTGGAAACGATGGTGATGATGGCCGCGATGCCGATGATAATGCCCAGCATGGTCAGCACGCTCCGCATCTTGTGTCCCCAGATACCCTGGAAGGCAAGCCGGATATTTTCTATCATAAATTTGCCCTCCTTAGTAACTGTACAGGTCGCTCACGTCGCTCTCCACCGTGGGCGCGCCCTCTTTCAGGTTCTTGCCGTAGGGGAATGCGATGAGATCGTCCACCGTCAGGCCGCTGCGGATTTCGGTATAGCTGCCCCAAAGCGCCTTGCCCGTGGTCACGAACCGCTTCTCCAGCTTACCGCCGGCACCCTGGACATAGACGTAGGACTGCCCGTTCTCGGTACGGATGAAGGGGTTCTCCAGGTAAATGCCGTTCTCGCTTTCCGCGGAGGAATACTGGATATTGACGTACATTCCCGCCTGCAAGTCCGCAGTTTCGTCCACGAAGACCGTGAAGGGATAGTAGGATACATTGGGGTTGCCAGAACCGTTCCAGCCGTCGCTGTTGGTGGGGAAATCGCCCATGGAGACGATCTTGCCGGTATAGGTCATGCCGGTGTTCCAGTCGTTGACCGTGACCTCCTGGCCGATCTGCATCTTGTCCTTTTCCAGCTCGCTGACGCTGCCCTGGATGTAGAATCCGCCGCCGCCGGAGACCTTAAGGACGGGCTGGTTTTGGGTCTTGGCTTCCTCCTCCGTCAGGACGGAGACCACCTTGCCGTCAAATTCGGCATAGATGTTGCCGTCGCTCATTTCGGTCTGCATGATCTTGTAGTCCGCCTCGGCCATCTTGATCTTGAATTTCGTTTCCTTGATGGTCTTCTCCTGCTCGGCGCGCATCTGTGCCAGCTGCGCGGCGGTATAGCCGCTGCCGGGGTCGGGCATATCCGGGTCAGTGGGATCGGTGTTGTCCGGGTCGTCCGGGTCGGTAGCCATGTGGTCAGGGACGCCCGTAGCGTCAAAGAACTGGAAGGTGAAACCACTGCCTACTTTCCTAACGTACATTCCCTGCCAGACCACCCGGGCGCCCATGCGCTTGTTGCCCTCCGTGGCCTTGATGACCATGTAGTAGGAATTCACGGTAATGGTAGGCTTCTCGTCAGGGTTTTCCGCAGCCGATGCGCTGGAATGCTCACCGCCTTCGCCCTCGGAGGTTTCCTCCGTGGAAGGTGTAGACGCTTCCGTACTTGGTTGTGTAGGCGGTTCCGTACTCGGCTGCGTAGGCGGCTCTGTACCTGGCTGCGTAGGAGGCTCCGTAGCCGGTTCCGTAGTCGATTCTGTAGTTGGCTCAGTGGTTGGTTCCGTAGACGGTTCCGTTGGGTCGGGTTGGTTCTCATTTTGGAATTTCTCCGCCTGTTGCCGTGCCTCTTCCAAGAGGGCATCATCGACGGTGGGCGTCACGCGGTCACCATTGGCGTTAGTCGTCAGACGGAGCCAACAGATCAGCGCTTTACCCGACTCGCTGCCGTCATAGGCATGGTCGTAAGATAATTCATAGTCTTTTCCCAGATCACCTTCGTCACCCGAATCCTCATCGCTGTTATCAAAATCGTCAGAACTCACGATGGACATGGGCTTCATGTTCTGAATGTCCTTCAGCTTCTTCTGGGCAGTTTCCAAGTCCAGCTTCAGCTTTTCCACTTCCAGCCGCTTGCGTTCCAGCTGGAGGTCGGACAGGGTGGTGTCGAAGGTCATCAGTACGTCGCCCTTTTTCACCTCGTCACCCTGAGCGACTTTCATTTCCGTCACCGTCTGGGTGGAGGAAAGAAACACGGTCTGGATTTTATCCGTGGAGACGGGGCCGTAGCTCTCCTGAGAATCGCCCCAATATTCCGTCATGCCTACGCTGTTAAAGGCAAACACCTTCACCGGCTCCGACCTGCCCCGGCTCACGCCGAACCACACGCCAAGGCCGATGGCCACGACCAGCACCACGGCGGTCACCGTTATGATGATCTTTTTCTTATTCTGCTTCTTCATTCCCGGCACCTCCCTCCTGCTGCTCGTCGTAAGTACGGAGCTGCCCGTCCAGAATGTGGTAGATCTTGTCGGCACACTGGGCAATGGCAAGCTCGTGGGTGATCATGAGGATGGTCATTCCCTCGTCACTGAGCCGCCGGAAGATATCCATGATCTGGTTGCCCGCCTTGGTATCCAACGCGCCGGTCGGCTCGTCTGCCAGCAAAAGATCCGGCTTTCCCACCATCGCCCGGGCGATGGCAACACGCTGACACTGGCCGCCGGACAGCTGGTTGGGGAAAAAGTCCATCCGCTCTTCCAGTCCCACGGCCTTCAGCGCTTCCGCAGCCCGCTCCCGCCGTTCCTTCAGGCTCACCCCGGCGTACAGCAGGGGCAGCGCCACGTTGTCCAGCGCGGTGAGCTTGGGCATCAGGTAAAAGCTCTGGAACACGAAGCCCAAGTGCTTATTCCGAATGTCCGCCAGTTCATCGTCACCCATGTCCTTCAAATTCTGGCCGTCCAGCTCGTATGTGCCGGAAGTGGGAACGTCCAGACAGCCGATAATGTTCATCAGGGTGGTCTTGCCGGAACCGGAAGGCCCCATGATGGCGAGGTAGTCGCCCCGCTCCATGGTCAGGTTGACATTTTTCAGCACCCGGACAGGCTCCTTGCCCTGTACATAGTCCTTGCAGATGTCCGTCAGTTTCAGGATGGCCACTTAGCCCACCCCGCCTTCCGTGGATACGGTCTCGGCTGCCGCCGCATCCTCACCGGGCATCTCCCCGGTTTCCCCGGAGATGCTTTCCTCGGGCATCATATCCATGCCCTCAGCGGGCATATCCTCCATGGGCATATCCTCCATGGGCATATCCTCCATGGGCATATCCATGCCGCCTTCGCCCATGTTGTCCATGGGCATGTCCGCATTCTCCGACGCCGTCATTTCATGGGTGGTCGGCGCGCCGTTGTGGCACAGCTGCTCGTCGGGGAAGGCAATGTAATCCTCCAGCGTCAGGCCGTCCAGCACGTCGTAGGTGTCCGTTGCCTCATCGTGTTCGCCCAGCGTGATGCTGCGCTTTTCCAGCTTGCCCTTCTTCTCCGCCCACACGTAGGCAGAGCCGTCGTCCTCAAAGCAGATGAAGGCGCTGCTGAGGGGCAGACCGGAGGACGTGCCGTCGCCTTCCGTCAGCATTTCCAGGTAGACATGCTGTCCCAGAATCAGGCCGTCGGTGCTGTCCAGCTCCACATAGAACGGATACTTGCTGGACGCGGACATGGAATCGGTCGACATACCGTAATACCGGTCGGTGTCGCTCCCCTGAGAGGGGCTTTCATAATCCACCAGCTTGACCGTGCCCGTCCAGGCAGCGGACGGATCCGTCCGGGAGGTGATCTTGATGCGGGTGCCTTCAATAATGCTGCCCCGCTGCAATTCGCCGATGGTACCCTTGACGCGGTAGGAGCCCACCTCCTGAATGGTGATGTACGCCGCAGGGTTGCCGTTTCTGTCGGTGCCGCTTTCGTTGATGGACTGAATGCGACCCTTGATGGGCGACACCACGGTGGCGTTTTTCAGCAGATTCTCCGCCTGGGTGACCTCGGTCTGCTTCGCCTTGGCGTTCAGTTCCGCTTCCTTCATGTCCACCTGAGCGGTCTGGATCTGGATGGTATATTGCAGCTTGTCCGAACCGGACGCCCAGCCGCGCTCCTTTTCCAGCTCCTTGATCTGCTGCTGGTAATTTTCGATGGAAGCGTTCAGCTGCTCCAGCTCCAGCTGCTTCTTTTCCAGACTCAACTGCAGCTCATCGGTGTCGTACTCGAACAGCTTGTCGCCCTTGTTGACGTCGTCGCCTTCCTTGACCAGTACTTCCTTGACGGTCTTTTCCGAATCCTTCTTGATCTCCGTCACGTTTTCGGAAACGACCATGCCGGGGAACCGATCGCCGGCCGCAATGCCGCCCATTCCCGTCAGATTGGAAACCGACTGCACATACACCGCCGTATCGTTGCTGCCGCAGGCCGCCAGAGAAACGGTCAGGCACAGGATCAGCGCCAGAGCCAACCATGCTCGAACTTTCATAATTCTGTCCTCCACATGTAAATGTTTCATTTTGTAATCCATATTATAGCGAAAATGCCTGCGGAAATCAACTATCTTGCCATTAAGGATTCATTAAGGTAGGATGGGAATTTCTGTCGGAAAAAGGAAACGCCCCGCGCCTGAATGGCGCGGGGCAAGGGGATTATTCCTTAGTCAGCCTATACAGGGGGATTAGCCCATGTAAGCAGCCAGCTGCTCCTGAGCAGCACCGACAAAGTCGTTGATGCCAGCGTCTTCCAGCTTGGACAGGAAGGTGGGCAGAACATCATCGGGGTTGACAGCACCGGACATCAGGTTGAAGGCGTACTCGGCGTAGACGTTGGACAGAGCAGCAGCTTCGGTGCTCAGCTCGGAGGAGTCGAAGATGAAGCCGCCCATGGGCAGAGCCTCAGCCGCGTCGTAGTAAGCGGAGAAGCGATCCCAGAAGTCAACACCCTGCGCATCGGTGGGAGGCAGGATACGGACGTTGCCCATACCATTGGTCCAGGGGGAGTAGTTAGCGCGGTTCTCAGCGATGAAGGTGATGGTGCCGTCGCTGTTCTTGTTGTAGGTGAAGCCCTCAGTACCATAGTTCATCATGGTCATCAGCTCGGGATCGGTGTTCAGCAGGTTCAGGAACATCAGAGCCCGCTCGGGGTTAGCGGAGGTAGCGGAGATGGCGATCATAGCGCCCTGGCCGGAGGTGCAGTCCATGTAGGCAGCAGTCTCGGGAACCATGCGGACGTCGATACCACGGGCGTTGGAGAAGTCCAGTTCGCAGCCAAAGGCGTAGGACTGGGTGCCGAACAGGTAGTCGCCAGTGGACTGGGTAGCGGTACGGTAGTCGTTAGCGGTAGCGGTGGACTGGCAGCTGGGGGAGATGAAGCCCTTCTGAGCATACTCATAGGTCTTCGCAGCGAACTTGGCAAACTCATCGGTAGCAAACTTGTTCACGATGGTGCTGCCGATGTCCTTGGAGGGATGCTCGGCGTCGTAGTAGTAGGACAGAACAGCGCCGGAGGACAGGTCGCCAGTGATGATGGAGGAATGAGTGACCATTCTCTCAAGAACGACAGGCTCGATCAGCAGGGGGTAGAAATCCTTGCCCTTCAGATCCTTAGCCTTCTGCAGCATTTCCTCGAACTCGGGGGAGTAGTAGTCCAGGTGGCCGGCGCAGACAGCGTCAACGTCGTAGCCCAGCTCAGCCAGCAGGGTGCCGTTGACATCCCAGCAGTTCTGAGTAGCGGTGTCCTTCAGGCCGGGAACGGCATAGATGCCCAGGCCGTCGTAGCCGTTGGTCTTGGCGCAGTCCCAGATGCCCTGAGGAATGGTGGCCTTCAGCTCGGGAGCGTAGGTGTCCAGCATGTCGTCCAGCTTGACCCAGTAGCCGTCCTTGGCGTACTTGTTGTACTCGTCAGCGGACCAGTTGCAGGTAAAGTACATATCGACCTTGTCGCCGCCAGCCAGAGCGGTAACGGTGGCCTGATCGAAGTCGCCCCAAGTGCCCCAGATGGGCTCGATGGTGGCATTGATCTTATCCTTCAGATAAGCGTTGACGGACTCCATGACCTTCTCGGAAGCGTCAGGAGTGACGGTGCTGCCGTGGAACCAGATCTTCAGGGTGACGGGCTCCAGCTCAGCTGCGGTAGGAGCAGCAGTCTCGGCGTTGTCAGCAGCGGGAGTGGTTTCAGGGGCGGCGGTGGGAGTGGTAGTGCTGGTGCCGCAAGCGGCCAGACCAAGTACCATTACCAGAGCCAGCAACAGGGCCAGTAACTTTTTCATGTGTCTTCCTCCAAATAAAAATTTGTTTTTACTAAACAGCCATCGTGGCTGCGTTAGCCATTGATTGCGCCGCCAATCATGTCGGCGGACTTGAAAAGCAGGCGATTGCATACGATGCAGGCGGCTGCAACGGGCAGCGCCGCCATTACCGGCAAAACACCTATGCGCAGCAGCACCAGAAGGAGCCGGAGCGGATCGTCAACCATCCACAGGCGCATAGCCTTTCCCCCTCAACCCTTCACGGAGCCGACCGTCAGGCCGGAAACGATGTAGCGCTGGAAGAAGGGGTAGGCGCAGGCAATGGGAACGACGATGAACACGACCAGAACCATTCGCAGAGCCTGTGACGGCATCTTCGCCGCCTCGGCGATGGCGTCCGGGCCGAGCATACCGGCCATACGGTTTAAGTATTCCGTGTTGTTCTGCAGTTCCATCAGCAGCGCCTGCAGGGGCTGCAGGACCTTCTTCTGCTGAATGTACAGCAGGGAGTTGAACCAGTCGTTCCAGTAAGCCAGAGCGTTCAGCAGAGCGATGGTGGCAATGCCGGGCTTGGCAATGGGGACGACCACACGGAACAATGTGGAATATTCGCCGCTGCCGTCAATGGTGGCTGCTTCGATCAGTTCCAGAGGGACACTGCTCTTAAAGAAGGAGCGCATCACGATGATGTTGAAGGGGCTGACCAGCAGGGGGACGATCAAAGCCGCATAGTTCTCGCTCAGTCCCAGCAGCTGCTTGCTGACGATGTAGGTCGGCACCAGACCGCCGCCAAAGATCATGGTGAAGAAGCTGAGGAAATTGAAGAAGCTGCGGAACTTGAAGTCGGGACGGTACAGGACGTAGGCGTACATGGCACACATGGTAGTGCTCAGCACCGTGCCGATGACCGTGATGTAGATGGAGTTAAAGTAGGAGCGCCATATCTGGGGCAGCTTATTGAACGCATACTGGTAAGCGTCCATGCTCCAGCTGGTGGGGATGAAGGAATAGCCGATAGTGGTGATGGATTCCTTCGACGAGAAGGAAATAATGATAACGAAGATGAAGGGGATGATGCAGCAGACGGAGAACAGACCGATCAGCACATGAAAGACCGCTTCGGTTCCCACGCTGACGCAATTCAGACGGAGGTTTTTCTTCTTTTCAGCCATTTTGAATACCCCCTTAGAACAGGCTGCTTTCAGAATCGATCTTCTTTACGATTCCGTTGGCCGTCAGGATGCAGACGAAGCCAAGCACATTTTGCAGCAATCCGGCCGCGGAAGACTGTCCCGGGTCACCGGTCGCCATGTAGGCGCGGTAGACGTAGGTATCAATGGTCTGGGTCACGGAGAACAGCGCGCCGTTCTGCATGGGAACATTGTAGAACAGGCCAAAGTCAGAAGCGAAGATCTTACCAACGTTCATGATGAACAGAATGGCGATCATCGTGCGCAGATGAGGAATGGTCACGTGCAGCACCTGCTGCCATTTGGTAGCGCCGTCAATGGCGGCGGCTTCATACTGGTTTGTGTCGATGCCGGTGATAGCCGCGAGGTAAAGGACTGTGGAGTAGCCCACATTCTTCCAGAGGTTCGCGAACGTCAGGATGAACGGCCAGGGGCCGGGGGTCGTATACCACGAGGTGCGGGCATGTCCCGCGGCTTCCTGCATGGCGGGGATCATGCCGTACTGGGCGTCCAGAAATGCGTTGAGGAAGTAGCTGACCACAACCCAGCTCAGGAAGTAGGGGAAGAACATCATGGTCTGGTAAGCCTTCTTGAAGAACTTTCTGGTAATCTCGTTCATCATGATGGCGAAGGCCACGGGAATGATGACACCCAGAATAATGAACACGATGTTGTAGGCCAGCGTATTGCGGATCATGACCCACGCGGAGTCGGTCTTGAACAGGAACTCGAAATTCTTGAATCCCACCCATTTACTGTTGATCAGATTGCTGATAAAGGAGGGATTGCGGGGGTTGACCTTGTAATTCTTGAACGCCAGCACGATACCGCCCATGGGCAGGTAACGCAGCAGCAGCAGCCAGATCGCCACGGGAGCAACCATGGTCAGAAGCACCAGAGTTTTCTTGTTCTTCTCAAACCAGCTCGGGGACGTGGTTCTTGGCTCCAGACGTTCGGTGGTTTTTGCAGCCATTCACTTTTCACCCATCTTTCATAGGATTCACAGTTTTGCCGTTCCGGCAGTCGTTTCATTTATCTATATTTTACAGGCATTGCCTGGAATTGTCATGAGACGGCCTTGTTGTTTTTTGTTTTTGCTTGTGGGTTTCAACAATTCGATACAAATAGAGAAAACGGCGATCGACATTTTGCACAAATTTGATCGCCGCCTATTGGTCATAATGACCTCATCTCTATTCTCTTTATTTTAGTGTGTTGCGGTACTCGTTGGCGCTCATGCCCTCCTGCTTTTTGAAGGTTCTGGCAAAATGCGCCGTGTCCGCGTAGCCCACCCGCTCACCGATCTCGCCGATCTTCAGTCTCGGGTCAAGCAGCAGTTCTTTTGCCTTCTGGATGCGCGCGGTGTTGAGGATGTCGTAAAAGCTCTGGCCCGTGTGCCGGTTCAACAGCTTCGACAGGTGCCACTGGGAAACATAACAGCAGTCCGCCACCGCCTGTAGTGTCAGCTTTTCCGCGTAATGCTCCTCGATGTAGGCCATCGCCTGATTGACGATGAAGCTTCCCGCGCCGTGCTGCTCCTCCTCCGGTTCTTCCTCCTGATGCCGCAGCTGGGACTGGGCATCCAGGCGTGTGGTCATGGTCACAAGCGCTTCCTTGATCTCATCCATTTTGGAGGGCTTCAACAAAAACCGGGTGACACCCAGACGAATTGCCTGCTGGGCATAGGAAAAGTCCTGATAGCCGGTCAGCACCGTCACCTGCATGTCCGGAAACTCACTGCGCAGCGCCGCCAGCATGGTCAGGCCGTCGGCTCCGGGCATGCGGATGTCGGTGAACAGGATATGGGGCTGCAATTTCCGGATCAGCGCCGCGCCTTCCTCGGCGCCGCTGGCCGTTCCCACGACCTCGCAGCCGTAGTCCGCCCATTTGATGACCCGCCGCAGGCCTTCCACAATGATGTTTTCATCGTCAATGAGAACCACCCGATACATCGTATCCGCTCCTTTTTCTTTCTTCCGGGGCACGCTGCGCCCGCCTGAGTCCGGTTAGAAGCCCATCATCCCGTAACTGTATCAACAGTTACGGGATTTTTTACATGTAAAAAACCTATTCGTTTCTCTGGATGGCCAGAGCTACCGCCTTTTCGGCGGTCATCTGGCCGGTGACCACCTTCTGAATATTGGTAAAGAGGGTGCTCTTGGCCTCCGCGCTGATGGCGTCCTGCACCGCGAGGCTGACCCGGGTCAGCTGGGCGTTGGTCTCCGCCGCGGACTGCTCCAGACTGTTCAGGCCGACGGGACTTGCGCCCTCGATCAGCGCCGTGACCTCGGTCTTGATAAAGGTGCTTAATATCTCATTGGACGTCAGCATTTCCACAAACTGCACCGCCGCGTCCCGTTTTTCCGGGTCTTTCCATGCCTTGCGGGTGATGAAATAACCCATGGAGATGCCGCCGATGCCTTCGGTGGCCTTCCGCTCACCCTTAGCCGGCACGAAGCGCACCGCCATGTCCTCGATCTTGTCGCCGTACAGCTCCCCCAGATGTCCCACCTGCCAGGAGCCGTCCACCAGAAACGCCGCCTTTCCGTTGCCGAACAGGGAGACGGTCTCCTCGTCGGTGGCCGTCAGGGTGTTGGGCGGGAAATAACCCAGATCGTACAGCTCTTTAATATCATTCAGCGCCGCGACCCATTTCCGGGACACCTCGTCGTCCTGCAGATTGCCGTTTTCGTCCAGCGTGGGAACCTCCAGATGGTTTTCCACCGTCCCGTTGTTCATAACGGCAAACTCAAACAGATAATGCGGCACCTCCACCAGCGAACAGGCAATGGGGATGTAGCCGCTGCCTTTGATGGTCTCGCAGTCGGAAAGGAACTGCTCCCACGTGTAATCCGCCCCCGGCACCGAAACGCCGCAGGCTTCCAGCACCGACTTATTGACAAAAAGATTTTCCCAATACCCGGCGGCAGGAACGGCGTAATGCTTTCCGTCCGCAGCCTCCGCGAGCATGGACTGCTTCATATTGGAAGCGTAGTCGGGGTAAACCTCCCGGATGTCCTCAATGGAGATCACCCGCCCGGCGTTGATGATGGGATCGGCATCGGCGTTGGTGAAGAAAAACAGCACGTCCGGCTCGGAGCCGGTCTCGAAATCCGCCAGCACCTTGGCCTTCCAGCCCTCGTTGGAGGTAGCCGAACCGTCTCTTACTTTGTTCCCGGTGGCCGCTTCATAGGCGGCTACCGCCGCTTCAAAGGCGCCGCGGCTGCCGTCGTCGCCGCCGTAGGAGGTGACGACTTCCAGTGTGACTGCCTGCTTTGCCTGGGTAGCTGCTGTCTGCTCCGGAGACGCAGACGAAAAAGCACAGCCGCTCAATCCCAAGGCCAATACCAGTGAAACGGCTACCAGTCTTCTTTTCATAGATCGGCTTCCTCCCTTTTCTCTTTCATGGCAACTTACCCATACAGCTCCCCTAAATTATACCGCTTTCAGGTGATTCTGTACAAGTCCATTCTTCGCCTTTGCTTGGCTTTTTTTGACTGTCGTTGTCATTTTTGTCTTTGCTTGTGCTTTTTTTACTGTCCGGCAGGGATGGCGACCCGGGCGAGGACCGTTCCGGCTCTGGTCTGATCCAACGTCAGCGTTCCCTCGTCGCCGTAAATCAGGTTCAGCCGCTGGCTGACGTTGCGCAGTCCTACCTGACCGCCGGCAGCCGCTCCCTGAGCGGACTGCGCCAGCAGAGACTGGATCTTCTGCCTGTCCTCCTGCGTCAGAGTGCCGTCATGCTCCACTTCCAGCACCACATTGTCCGTCTGCCGGTAGGCTCTTACCCACAGATCGCCGCCCCGGTTGGCGGTGATGTCATGCTCCACCGCGTTTTCCACCAGCGGCTGCAGAACCAGCCGGGGTACAGGCAGCGCGAGAATGGATTCATCGATGTCCTTATGCACCCGGAAGCCTTCGCCCAGCCGTTCCCGGATGATGTACAGGTACGCGTCCACGTACCCCAGTTCCTCGGAAAGGGGGATTTTCGTCCGGCCGTTCCGATCCAGCGCGGCCTTCAGCATGGTGGACAGGGACTCGATCATGGCGCTGACCCGTTCGTTGTCTGCCATTCTGGCTTCCCAGTTGATGATTTCCAGCGTATTATTCAGGAAATGGGGGTTGATCTGGGATTGCAGCGCCTTGATGTTCGCCTGCTGGGTGGCCTGCTGCTCCAGATACGCCCGCTCAAACTGCCGCTGAAGCTCCGCCGACATGGCGTTGAACTGGTCAAACAGCTTTTCAAATTCCCGGTTGGGGGCTTTCTGCCCGATCTCATAGCCTCGCTCGCCGCTTTTCACCAGCTGATACGCCTGTCCCAGCACTTCCATGGGACGGGTAACATGGCGGTAAAACAGGGCAATGGTCACGAGAGACAGAGGCAATATCAGCAGCACCACGCTGCCGATGGCCCAGCGCATCCATGGGTTTTCCCCGAAAATGTCGTATTCTTCCCTGTCCGCAGAGAAGCCGATGATATGTCCCTCGGTCTTGGCCTGATAATGTACGTTCCCGGTCTCCTCCGCCGCCTCCACCAGACTGCCGTCTGCGGCGATGGTGAAGCGGTAGCCGTCCAGACTGTATTGCAGATTCCCGACCCGGTTCACCGAGTCCAGCGGAAGGAACAGGTTTCCCGGCTGCAGCAGCATCACCACGCTGGCATATGGGGTGAAGGTGCTGTCCAGCAGGTTTCGCGCCATGTACATCTGCCCGTCGATCAGCAGCAGGCGGATGTCCGTATCCGCGTCTTCCATTTCCGCCATGATCTGCGGGGCACATTCGCGGCACTGACGCAGAAGGCCAAAGCTGGTGGTACCGTCGCTGAGGACATAGGCGCTGGCGTCCACGTTCCAGAAGTGGATGAACACCGCCTGATAAATTTCGCCTCTGGTAAAGCTCTGGCTCAAGTAGTCGGTGACGGTGCCGTACAGTCCGGCGCTATCGCCGTTTTGCAGCCAGGTGCGGTAAGCGTCCCGCACGGTGCCGTCGTAGGATACTGCCTTGGAATCGTCGATGGCGTCCTCGAAGCGCATCTGCACCAGCCGCAGAGCATTCGCAGCGCTGCTGTCGATCTCCTGCTGCACGGACTGCCGGTAGTTCTCATTCAGCAGCACACCTGCCAGCGCCACCACAATAAAAATGGGCACCAGCCAGCAGATCAGTATGGTCATCAGGAAGCCCGTCCTAAGCGACGTTCTCGTTTTTTTCATGGCGTTCCCCCGCTCTTCCCGTGATGCTATATCACGCCGGAAATGAAAAAAAGAAGCGTTTTTACGCGCTTTCCTTCCTTTTTCGCGTTGGGGCAGGAAAATCCATTCCTGCCCCAATACATTTTCACTATTTCGCGGCCTTCAGCGCCTTACGCTCGGCCTTGGTTTTGCAGAAGCACTCCAGCTCCGGCACCAGAATAATGCAGATCACCGCTGCCGTGAAGCCGCCGTTATACAGGCAGAACCCGCCGTGGAGATTGGGGACGGAGGTAACTAGGAAATAGTGCATCACGGCCGCGACCATGCCCCAGAACCAGCCGTACTTGCTGGTAATGGGACTCAGGCCGTTGGCGAAGCACAGTCCCACAGCGATGGCCTGGGCGTTGATTACGAAGGTGAAATTGCCCCCCGCCACTCTGGACAGCCCCCCCGCCAGGAAGGACGCCAGCACGTACCCCAGCATAATCGGCCAGACGTTGCCGGGATGGGAGCCGGAATTGCAGGTACACAGCATGCAGAAAATAATGCCCAGCGTCACGCCGTTGAAGGAAGCGCCGATAATGTTGTAGTAAGCCAGAATGAACAGGCCGAATATGCCCACGTTCATCAGGAATACATCCGTACCCATCTGGGAGGAAACGGAGCCCACATGCTCCGGGGCGGTCAGCAGCGCCCAATACTGCTTCGGCTTGCAGCCCATGGCCAGGGCGAACACAATGCACAGCCCGAACAGGATGCCGCAGAACAGATTCACCGTCAGCCGGGACGCTACCAGCAGGGTATCCGCGCCGGGCGCGGCGGGCAGCTCAATGCCTATGGTCTTGAACAGCGTGGCATTGAGGAAAAACGCAAACAGACACACCGGCACGGCGGCAGAATACAGATCGAAGCCCTTATGCACCTTCGGGGAATGGGTCAACCCCGCCGGGAGGAAGAAGCCGATGGCAATGCCCACAATCATCGCCACCACGAACCCGTACAGGTTGAAGCCCACCACATCGGGATAGGGATGGCGCACCAGCAGGTCGCTGATCAGCGGCGCAATGCCGGTGGAGAACAGCATGGCGTTGACGTTGGCGCCCAGCTTTTCCTTCTTCACCAGGCAGTAGAGGACAACGCCCAGCACTGTCGGCCAGATGTTCAGGATGTTGATGCCCCAGGAGCAGAAGCCAAGGGTCAGCACGAAGGCCAGGGTGGAGACATTATTGGGCGTCGCGCCGCACAGGGCATACAGCCCCAGACAGCACAGTCCCACCAGTCCCATGTTCAGGAACGTCGCGGCATAGCCGCCCACGGCAAAATAGTTGGTAGAGATTTTTGCCGGCTGGCTGAGAATCTGCCACAGGCCGGAAAACATGGTATTCCTGTCCGGCATACACACTGCCGCAATGAGAAACGCGGCGGAAAAGAAGCCGAAAAACAGCTTCAGAAACGCGCCTTCCTCCAGATTTTTTATTGTTTTCATAAAAGCACCTTGCTCTCAATATTGAATTTGAATGTCCATAGACAAAAAGGGCGACCCAGCGTGGAAACTGAATCGCCCAGACGGTCGGCAGGCTTTTCTCTGCGCTCCCATGCGGTGTAATCCCGCGAATCCGTCAGTTACGCAGAAGCCAATATGGCGTTATACTCTTTCGGCAGCCTCCACCACGTGCTTCATCAGCACGGAGGTGGTCACGGAGCCGACGCCGCCGGGAACGGGCGTGATGGCCTCAACGATCGGCTCGACCTCGTCAAACTTGGCGTCGCCGGCGATGCCGCCCTTGCCGCCCTTGGCGTTGATCTTGTTCTCGTCCCAGTTGATGGACACGTCCACGACCACCTGTCCGGGGCGGACATAGTCCTTGGTCAGGCTGTTCAGCACACCGGCGGCGGAAACAATGATGTCCGCGTTCCGGCAGATTTCAGCGGTGTTCACCGTCTTGGTATGGCAGACGGTAACGGTGGCGTTCTTGCCCATGAGCATCATGGCGGCGGGCTTGCCGACCACCAGACTGCGGCCAATGACCACGGCGTTCTTGCCCTTGCAGTCGATGCCGTAGTAGTCCAGAATCTCCATGCAGGCGGCGGGGGTGCAGGGGGCGAAGCCCAGACCGTTCAGTCCCTCAAACACACCGGCGTTGGACAGATGGGTCATGCAGTCCACGTCCTTCTTGGGGTCGAGGCGGTTGCAGATCTCGTTCTGGTCAGCCTTCAGGTGCTTAGGCAGGGGGCGGAACATCAGCACGCCGTGGATGGAATCGTCGGCGTTGACCTGATCGATGACCGCGAGAACGTCTTCCTTGGAAGCATCCGCAGGCAGTTCAAACTTCTTGACATCCACACCCACCAGCTCGGCGCGCTTGGTCGCGCCCTTCTCGTAGCTCAGGTCGGAGGGATCCGCGCCCACACGGACGATGCCCAGAGTGGGGATGATGCCCTTTTCCCGCAGCGCGGCGGTACGGGTCTGCAGATTCGCGTTCAGGGCATCGGTAACTTCCTTGCCCAACAGTAACTTAGCCATAATATGTTTCCTCCAATATGTTCGTTGTGGGGCTTACTGACCGAAGCCCGCCTTGACGTCGTTGAAGATCTCGTCAGCAACGCTGCAATACTTGTTCAGCATCACGTTGGCATGGCGGTTCATGTCCTCCGCCACTTCCCGGTTCTTCAGGCTCTTGGTGTTGATGAACACGTTCAGAGACGCGGCCTGCAGGGCTGCCTTGCAGCACACGGCGGCGCATCCGGCGTCGGAGACTGCCAGCCGGGAGCCTTTCGCGGCAAACACGGCAACGCAGTCCAGCGCCTCGCAGCACAGCTCCATGATGTGCATGGGCACCGCGCAGGCGGTGACGGTGGCTTCCTCCAGAATCTTGTCCCGGTTAGGGTCGTCCTTGGGAATGCCGTAAGCCTTGGCCAGAGGCACGAAGCCCTTGTCGTCGGCTTCTACCTGATCCAGCAGCTGCTTCTGCAGATCGTCACATTTTGCTTTCAGCGCAAGAATCTCGTCCTGCACGTCGGCATATTTCTTCTTGCCGACGGTGAGAGAGCCGACCATGTTGCCCAGTGCGGTGCCGATGGCGCCCACCAGAGCAGCCGCGCCGCCGCCGCCGGGAGCCGGGGCGTCAGAAGCCAGAACCTCCACAAATCTACGGCAGGATTCCAATGTCATGTCCATAGGTCAAATTTCCTTTCAAATAGGAAAGCTCTGAACCAATCGGCGAGAGCTGACAGTGAGAGATTTTTTACCAGATGAAGATTTCAGAAGCGGAGAAATACTGTATGTACCCGCAAGGGGTATGCCGCATCCGTAAGCCAGCTTATGCTGGCTTACGGATGCGCTATATTTCCCGCTTTTGAAACCGCACAGCTGGGGAAAAAGACCCGCTGCTCAGCCGAAGTCGATTGATTCAGGGATTCCAAAATAATCATGGTTCCAGAAACAGGAGCTGTCCCTGCTCCGTTGGCGCGGGAGGCGCTTCTCCCACCCATACCGCCAGTTCCTCCAGCGTCTCTCCGCCCCAGTTTTCCGGTGCAAAACAGGCAGGTGGAAGATGAAAATAGGCGTGGATATGGCTATGCCCCTGAAAGCTCCGCTCCTCGGCGAAAATTTCCCGCCAGTCAGAGCCGTCGGAGCCGTAAAAACGCACCGTAACGGCGGCGTCCTCCCCCTGATTGTCCACCATCAGCAGCAGATTCACACCCTGACTCCGGTGGGCCGGGTTCTCCGCTGGGATGAACGACAAATAGTGAATACCCGCCATAAAGTCTCCCAATGAAACAAGTCCAAAACCGTAAAAGCACAGGCGGGGGGCCGCCTGCGCTTTTTACGGTACTATGAATCAGAACAGGCCGGAGATCTTGCCGGTCTCGTCCACATCGATACGCTCAGCGGCAGGTACCTTGGGCAGGCCGGGCATGGTCATGATCTCGCCGGTCAGAGCGACCAGGAAGCCGGCGCCGGCGGAAACCTTCACGTTGCGCACGGTGATGGTGAAATCTCTGGGTGCGCCCAGCTTGGTCTGATCGTCGGTGAAGGAATACTGGGTCTTGGCCATGCAGATGGGCATATGATCGTAGCCCAGCTCGGTCAGGGTCTTGATCTGCTTCTCGGCATTGGCGGTGAAGTTCACGCCGTCGGCGTGGTAGATCTTCTTGGCAATGGCCTCGATCTTCTCCTTGATGGAGCAGTTCAGCTCGTAGGAGAAGGTGAAATCATTGGGCTGCTCGCACAGACGGATGACTTCCTTGGCCAGCTCTACGCCGCCTTCGCCGCCCTTGCCCCAGACTTCGGACAGAGCAACGTTGACACCCAGCTCCTTGCACTTGGTCTCGATGAGCTTCAGCTCGGCCTCGGTGTCGGTGGGGAAGCGGTTGATGGCGACCACGCAGGGCAGCTTGTAGACGGTGGTGATGTTGGAAACGTGCTGCAGCAGGTTGGGCAGACCCTTTTCCAGAGCCTCCAGGTTCTCCTTGCCGGTCTCGGCCTTGGGCACGCCGCCGTTGTACTTGAGGGCGCGGGCAGTGGCGACCAGAACCACGCAGGAGGGCTTCAGACCCGCCATACGGCACTTGATGTCCAGGAACTTCTCAGCACCCAAATCGGCGCCGAAGCCGGCCTCGGTGATGGCGTAATCGCCCAGCTTCAGAGCGATCTTGGTAGCGGTCACGGAGTTGCAGCCGTGGGCGATGTTGGCGAAGGGGCCGCCGTGGACGAACGCGGGGGTATGCTCCAGCGTCTGAACCAGGTTGGGCTTCAGAGCGTCCTTCAGCAGAGCGGCCATAGCGCCCTGTGCGTGCAGGTCACCGGCGGTGACGGGCTTGCCGGCGTAAGTATAGCCGACCACCAGACGGGACAGTCTTTCCTTCAGGTCAGTGATGTCGGAGGCCAGGCACAGAACCGCCATGATCTCGGAAGCCACGGTGATGTCGTAGCCGTCCTCACGGGGGGTACCGTTGACCTTGCCGCCCAGGCCGTCAACGACGAACCGCAGCTGACGGTCGTTCATATCGACGCAGCGGCGCCAGGTGATCTGGCGGGGGTCAATACCCAGAGCATTGCCCTGATAGATATGGTTATCGAGCATCGCAGCCAGCAGGTTGTTGGCAGCGCCGATGGCGTGGAAGTCACCGGTGAAGTGCAGGTTGATGTCCTCCATGGGGACGACCTGTGCGTAGCCGCCGCCGGCCGCGCCGCCCTTGACGCCGAACACGGGGCCGAGGGAAGGCTCACGCAGAGCAACCATGACGTTCTTGCCGATACGGCGCATGGCGTCGGCCAGGCCGACGGTCGTGGTGGTCTTGCCCTCACCGGCGGGGGTGGGGTTGATAGCGGTGACCAGAACCAGCTTGCCGTTGGGCTTGTCCGCCATGTCCTTCAGGATGTTGTAGTCAACCTTGGCCTTGTAGTTGCCGTACTGCTCCAGATACTTCTCATCCACACCTGCGGTCTTGGCGATCTCGCGAATGTGCAGCATCGGGGTCTCCTGTGCGATTTCGATGTCAGATTTGAATCCCATTGTTAATACACTCCTTGTAGTTTGTTGGTGCCTACCGTTTTCTGTGGATCGGCCCATACAGGATTTATGCAGCTGCCGTTGCAATGGCTCACTGCACACATTCTATTCGGTACTTAAGTACCGAAATAAGAATACCACTTCCCGGCGGAAATGTCAATATCTGTCGGCCACATTCCTTAGATTTTTATCAGAATTTTACAGCCGCCTTATACGAGTTTTTAATAAAACGCTTAAAAGCGTTTTATTAGGCCGCAGGATTGCGGCCAGCGGCCACTGCCGCTAAAAAACGAAGTCAATACATTTCTTACCGCCGCCCAGGCGGTCTGCCGTGTAACGGCAGAATAAAATGATGAAATCATTTTATTAAGAAATAGTATTAAGGACGTTCACCGCTCCGGCTTCCGGCCGACCATAAACGCAATGCGCACCGCCTCCGTCTGGGAGGTAGTCACCGTCAGCACCGCCGTGCCGGTCTGCCCGGTGGTTCTGACGTAAGTACCCGTCATGCCGCCCTCTGCGGTAACGGTCTCCGGCCCTACCAGCTCCGCCGCGCCTTCCAGCCGGAACGTCACCGGGAGCTGGGCGTAGGGCGCCGGGCTGCCGTATTCGTCCAGAATGCGGACGCGCACCGCCGCCATATCGTAGGTGTCCCTTTCCGTCATCTCCGTGTGGCTGGGCGTGACCTCCAGATGCAGCTTTGCGCTGGGACACAGGGTAACGGAGGAAGCCACCTTCCCGCCCTTCAATGCGTCCAGCCGCCACACGGTGGACTCCCCTCCCCAGTTGCCCACGTATTTTCCGTAGAGCTTCTGAGCATCGGCAAAGGTCAGGCCGTATTTTGTCATGGCGACACCCATCCGGGCGAGATCCGCCGGGGGCAGGTGGGCAAAGCCGTGGCTGCGCACCGCCAGCAGGCACGCACGCAGAAGGTCGGCCTTCTTTTCGTCAAAGCCCTCCTGCGTCTCCAGAAGCTCGCCGATGATGTCGTCCAGAATCATAGGCGGATGGGGCAGTCCGGGGTAGTCCCCGGTGCGGAGGGTCGTGACATAATTCCCGTTCTTGTACAGCCGGACGGAGTCGGCATTGGTCAGCACCGCCGAATCCCCGATCTGTCCGCCGGGATAGTCGCCGATGTCCATGGGCGTACAGGCCGTCAGCACCGTCACCCCCTCTCCCTGACTGGCGTACAGCGCCGCTGCGGGCTTGGGATTGCGGAAGGCGTCCATGACGCCATGGTAACATACCCGGTCGCCGGAGCCGAAATCCTTGTGGGTGGGGTAGTCAAACATGCACCAGCCGAAGCAGCCCACATGGCCGCCGTCGGCCGCGGCGTCGCTCTGCACCCTTGCGTGGCGCAGTGCCTGCGCCTGCCGGTGGCTCCAGGTGTCATAGGACTTGGTAGGGTACATGTGACCGGTATGCTCGGAGATCAGCAGCGCCTTTTTCCGGCTTTGCATAACGGTACGCCTGGGCTTGCAGCCGGGATTGTCCCCGGTGTGGGAGAAGTCGTTGTAGGCGTAGACGTCCTCCAGCAGGTGGCTCTTTTCCAGGAACCGCACGCCGGAGGTCGCCCGGCTGGGGTCAAGCTCATGGGCGGCGGCGTTGGTGCGGCGGTACAGCTCGTCGTCGTCCTGGCTTTCGTTGATGCGCACGCCCCAGAGGACGATGCTGGGATGGTTGCGGTATTGCAGCACCATCTCCCGGGTGTTTTCCACCGCCTGATCTTTCCAGTTTTCTCCGCCTATGTGCTGCCAGCCGGGAATTTCCGTGAACACCAGCAGTCCCAGTCGGTCGCATTCGTCGATAAAATACTGGCTCTGGGGATAGTGGGAAGTGCGTACCGCCACGCAGGCAAGCTCCTGCTTCAGAATCCGCGCGTCCTCCCGCTGGAGCCGCTCCGGAACGGCGTAGCCCACATACGGCCAGCACTGGTGCCGGTTCAATCCCCGCAGGAAAGTTTTCTTCCCGTTCAGGTAGAAGCCGTCCGCCTTGAATTCGGCGGTACGGAAGCCCACCTTGACCTCCCGCGTATCCATCACCCGGCCGATTTTCAGCAGGGACACCCGGCAGGTGTAGAGAATGGGATGCTCCGTGTCCCAGCTCTTGACGCCGGGACAGCGGATGGTAATGACACCCCCGGCGGTGAATGCCTTCTTCACCAGCACCCGCTCGCCCTTCTGCAGCTCCACCAGAAGAATGCACCCTTCGGCGTCCTGCAAAGTGGGCTTGATTTTCAGGGTGGTCAGGTCCGGGGTCGTTATGTACAGATCTTCAATATAGCTCTTTTCCCGGACGTCCAGCCAGGCCTCCCGGTAAAGCCCGCCGTAGGTCAGATAGTCGATGACAAATCCGAAGGGCGGCACCTCGCCGTTCTCCGTGGTGTCCAGCTTCACCGCCAGCCAGTTTTCGCCGTCCAGAACCGCCGCGTCGGTGATGTCCACCCGGAAGGCGGTATAGCCGCACCGGTGGGTTGCCAGCTCCTTACCGTTTAAGTACACTGTGGCAATATGCGCCGCGCCGTCAAACTGCACGAACAGGCGCTTCCCCGCCAGCGCAGGCTCCAGCGTCAGCTTTTTCCGGTAGCCGCAGACCATCTGATAGGACTGGCTGTCGGCGTAGTGCTGCGGAATTTCCTTCACGGTATGGGGCAGGCGGACGCGCTCCCCCTCCCCTTCTCCGACGGCAAATCCGTCGTACCAGTCGGAAACAAACTCCCATCGATCACATAAACTCTGCATGGCAAAAGCCCCCTCTTTTTCTTTCGATTTTGCGGATAGAAACGGTCTGGATATCTCTCGTATCATTATAGCATAAACTTTCCGGAAGAAAAGCCCCGCGGCAAAAAAATCCTCAGACGCGGAACGTCTGAGGATTTTCATCAGCTGATGCGCACCGCTGCCACGACCAGACGGCCGTTGTTCAGGGTGTACTCGCAGGTGGACAGGCAGATGATCTTGTCGCCGTATTTGGGCGTAATACCGGTGTCGTAGAAGGACAGATTCTTGCAGTTGGTGACAAAGTCGTTGAACTCCGTCTCGTTCTGGGCGTCCACGAACTGGTGGTAAGAGAAGCCCTTGCCCGCGTTGGCGCTGGTCTTGAACACCGCGAAGATCTTGTAGATGTGCCGCTCCTTCAGGGTGTCGAAGAAGATCAGGCTGTTGTAGTCCCACGCGCTCTTCTCGGTGTAGGACATCAGGCTGTGGAACATGCTGCCGTCGGCCATGTTGTGGCCGTAGATGGTGATGTTGTCGCTGGGCTTGTCCAGGTCGCACTCCTCACGGGCGTAGATGCAGCCCCGGACGCTGTCCTGCTTGTCGAAGTCCCGCTTCAGGTAGTAGTCCTTGTTGTTTGTGGACGTCTGCATCACGGGGTAATCCACCTTGGTGCCTTCGATCTTGATCCAGCCCGCAAGATCCGGGTTCATGTCGTGCAGCTCAGCATAATCCAGAAGGATGCCGCCCTCCACGGTGGGGTCGCTGATGACCTCAAATCCGGGCTTTGAGGGTTCTGTCGCGGTCGAGGGCTTCGTCGCCTGTGTGGGGACGCTGGTCTGCGCCTGATTTTTGATGTTCGCAAGGTCTTCGTAACGATCTGCCTGCTTCTTGCCTTCCAGTACGTATCTGGCAACCAGAAACGCACTGACGCAGAAAGCGATGATCAGAATCATGATCACAATAACATAAAGCGCTTTTTTCATGCTCAATACCTCCTTTTGCCATTATAGTTCAGCCCCGCCCCCCTGTCAAGATTCCGGGGCGGCGGGGTTTGTAAGGATATTCTAAAGAATCCATTAAGATTTAATTAAGGGGTTCGCGCGCAAGGCGGCCTCAGCCGGGACTTTTGCGTATTTTCCCACATAATTATTTCCAAAAGCGTCAAATATTTCCATAATATGTTTGTATCTGCAACTTTTTCCAGAAATCGGCTACTAGCCCTTCATGTACTCCATGCCCAGCATATCCCGCATTTTGTAGTAGTTGGGCAGATTCCGCCAGCCCGCGCCTACGGTCGCGTTGGCCGTGGCCACGATCTTGGTGTCCGGCAGCGCCTGAGACAGCTGGTATCCGCCGCCCCGCTCTACCATCCACAGGTTTTTCAGCCACGGCATCTGCATGAGCGGCTCCACGCTGGGATAGGTCAGGCCGATGTTCAGGTCCTCCAGCGAGGTGCAGCCCACCAGCGGAGAAAAGTCCTTCACGGCGCTCCAGTCCAGTTCAAGGAAAATCAGCTCCTTGCAGCTGCTGATGGGGGAAATGTCCTGCAGCTGCCCGTTGTGGGCGAGGATCAGGAATTGCAGATGGGGCATCCCCGACACGAAATCGATGTTGGTCAGACCCATGTGTCCCACGTCCACGCAGAGCATTTCCTCGCAGTAGCGCAGGTTGTAGGCATCGTCGTCCAGGAAGTAATAGACATGCTCCCGGACGGGCATGAAGGTGGTGGCATCCGTCCGCGCGGTGAGCTTCTTGCCCAGCTGCACCGTCCAGACGACCTTGTAATTTTCCCGTTCTCTCTCCCGGAGGGCGGCCAGCTCCTCGTTGTCAAGGCCGCATTTGCCCAGAAATACCTGCTCGGCGTCCGGCAGATAGGACATCTTCTTTTCCAGATCCTGCAGGTCCAGCGTGACGGCAGGCTTCGGTTCCTCCGTAGTCTGGGTGCCGGTCACGGTGCCGGTCGTGACCTTCGTAGTGGCCGCAGTCTGGGTCGCAGTCCTGTCAGTGGTGGTGATCTCCAGCGCGGCGGAAAGATCGACCTCCTTCGTATCGTCCGGGAAGGAGATCCCCGCCATCTCCACTTCCCAGTTGATGCTCACCTTGGGATAGGTACTGCGCAGCTGCAGAACCGTCGCCGGGTCGGCTTCCGGGTTTACAAGGTGCAGCGTTTTCAGTTCCGGCAGAAGCTGGAGAAGCTCCAGTTCCGCGTCGGTGATGCCGGTGACATCCAGCTCCTGCACCGTGTCGGGATAAGTTTTCGTGCCGAAGCGCAGGGCGAAGGAAATCCCCTTCTCCTGACAGAAATCCCGCAGCTTTTCCATCTGCTCCGGCGTCTCGCAGCCCACTGCTGTCACCGCCGTCAGATCCGGCAGGTATGTAAGCAAATTAATTTCTTCATCTGTAATGCCGGAAACGCTCACCACGGCGGTGTCCTGATCGTATTTTCTGCCGTCGATGGTCACCGCATAATCCACCGCAACCGCCGGGCGGCGGGCAGCCAGCGCGGTCAGCTGGGCATAGTCCGTGCATTCCTGTGCTTCCACGCTTTTCAGCTGGGTGAAATAGTCCAGCGTAGCCACGTCCTCGTCCGTGAGGGAGGTCACGTACAGCACGTCGGTGTTCTGGTCATAGGTCTTCCCCTGAAACGGAATCCGCCAGAGGATTTCGCTGTTCGGCGCTTTTTTCCGCAGCTTCTCATAATCCGCCGTCGTAATGTCGGCAAAGCGAAGATCCAGCACCTCGGCGCTCCGGGAATAAAACGTCCCCGCCACCCGCACATGGGTCAGCAGAAACCAAACGGCGATCCCCACCGCCAGCAGCACGACCGCAAGCACGATGAGAAGCACCGGATTCAGCTTTTTTTCTTTTTGATACATCTTTCTTTCCTCCCAAGCTTCCAGACACTCTACTATTATGGTCTTTATCCACTCATAAGTCAAGGGATTTTTCTCCCTAAAATCCGGCAAAGATCGACCCTGGCACGGAAATTTCTCCGGAAAGCTTTGCGTCTTCCGAAACAGGCACCTTTCGGGGCGAAAAATGCGGATTTCCTATTGAAAACCGCGCTGCCGTGTGCTACAATGTCTCCGAAGTTAGCGTTAGCTAACTTCGTTAAAAAAGTGACAGGCAGCAGGGCAGCGCACGTTTGGGAGGGACTTTGATGTCAAAAAAGCAACGGAATTTCAGAAAAAAGAAATGAGTAATACTGAACTTCAATTAAAATCTTTAGAAAAGCTTTTGGGTCTATCTGAAAACCGTCAACATGCCCAAACAGCGGGTCTTTTCCGCCTGCTGTGCACCATTTTCCCTTGTAATACACAAAGTATTCCTGCGGAAAAATGGCTTCAGCAGGCGAAAAATCCCTCGCTGTTGGTCATATTCCCGGTTTTCAGATAGACCCTAATTGCCTGAAGGGCATGGAGTTCATATGAGACTTGTTTTGTGATTTCTTTCCTTATAAATCACAAAACAGGCAGTGCCTTCAGGCGATGCCTTCCTGATTAAAATAAATATTTTAATCAGAAAATAGTATAAAATGTACCGGGGCAAGGAGATCTTCAAGCCATTGAACACCGGCTGGATCGACGAACACGTCGCCTGTGTCCGGGAATGGGTGGCAAATATCTTCTTCTACCGCAAGGGCGATACCACCATCATGATCGACGCGGGATACAACTATGACCGGCTGGAAGAAAAAATGGGCTGGCTGGGCATCGACCCCAAGTCCATCCGCCACATCCTCATCACCCATCAGGGCACCGACCACGTCGGCGCGGTGGAGTCCGACAGCCCGGGACTGTTCCGGGACGCGAAGCTGTATGTGGGCGAGATCGAGAACCGCTACCTGACCGGCGAGGTGCGCCGGAAGGTGATCTACCATCTCTACAGGCTTCCTCAGGTGACGATCAACACCCCCAAGCAGCTTCTGAAGGACGGCGACACCCTCCACATCGGCGATATCAAGGTCCAGTGCATCCTCGTCTCCGGCCACACATGGGGACACATGGTCTACCTTGTGGACGACAAGTACCTGTTCACCGGCGACACACTCTGGTTCGGCGTGGACGGCGGCTATTGTCCGCCCCTTTCCTCCGGTGTCATTACTACCTTCTTTGGTACTATGAGCAGATCCGACTCCTCAGTGGCCATCGTTTGTACTCACCATTGCATTGGCCGATACTCCCTACCGCAGTTTTTTCCCCGCGGAGCCACTCAGGCCTCCCGGGTATGACAAACATAACAATGTCAGGTGTGCCGTCCGGTGTGTTTTCCCGGTCTTCCAGTTAGCGACCGTTCCTTGTTGGTGACCGCGGAGGCACATGGGCATCCCACACAATCGGTTCTATGACGGAGCTCTATCACTTCACGCTTTCGCATTACGGCCTCCCTGCTCTCTGTCCTACGCTTAAACGTCATTGTTGGTCTTTGACGCTCCAAGGACTCGACACTGGTGACTTGCCAAGCCTTACCAGGCCGGATTCCCACCGGCTATATGCTTGCCACCGAACCGGCGCACGCCCCCTTTTTTGCCCATTATATCGGCGGGCGCGGCCATTTTCCAGTGAAATGCCCACAAATTAAGGTAAATTTAAGCCCAGCACAAGGAGGCCATATGCTGTCCATGGTCATCCGGAACTTCGCCCTGCCGGTGCTGATGGCGCTGGGCAGAAGCATTCTGGGCCTGATGGCCACCACGTCAAACGCCGGACTTTTCTGGCCGTATTCTCTCATGCTCATGGGCATGAATTCCAACCGCACGGAGGATGTCATAACCGGTCAGCTCCCCGGCTTTTTCCTGAGCTGCATTATTTTTCTAGCGATATTTCTCCTGATTGCCGATGTGGTTCTTGCAAAGCAGGATGTCAAGGCATAATTGCTGCGGCATATTTTTCTCCCTGCGTTCTTTTCTTCAAAACCAAAAGCGGCAGGAAACGCATTCTGCGTTTCCTGCCAATTTGTTTTTACTGCACAGCGGCCTTGTTCCGGCGCTTATTCTTCCATGTCTCCACCAGAAACAGCGTCAGTACGGAATAGGCGGTCAGCAGAACGAGGAAGATTCCGCCACTCTGCCATTGGGTCAGCCCGATACCCCGTGCCTGCGCACCCGGAATCAGCCGTGCCTGCACGAACCGGGCGACGAGGGCGTGATTTAAGTAGACGGCATAGGAGAATTTGCCGAAATTCCGGAAAATCCGCCGGTTCAGCACCGCGTTGACCCAGGATGCACCGTCATAGCAGCCCAGGATCAGAATGGGCGTGGTGATCAGAAAAATGTTGGCAAGGTCGGCGTAGGCGAAAATGGTCACCGCTGACAAAATGACCGCGAGATTGAAAAGCACCTTTTTCGCTTTCAGCCGCTCATAATAGGGCGTGGTGGTGAAATAAAACGTCAGCACGCCGATGCACAATGGCGAAAACGCCCGCAGAAGGGGCAGATAGAAAAAGCCGTAGTTTTCCCACAGATCCACCCCGGAATACAGCAGGGACTGGATCATCAGAATGGCGGCGGGGAATAGCAGCGTGCGGCTGACCCGCTCATTGCGGCACAGAAGGCCGTAGACGAAGAACCCCGCGATCACCAGCGCGGACAGCTGCCACAGGGGATAGTTGAGACTTTCGTGGAAGCGGTAAGCGCTTTGCAGGAGCAGAAAGTCGGGGATCTGGTTGTAAAAGTCCAGAGCGATAGCGCTGACCTTGTCCCAGCTGGGAGACATCGCCAGATGCACCAGACTCCTTGCCAATGTGTACAGGAAGAACGCCGCCAGAGAAAACAGATAGTGGGGATAAATGGAGGTCACATGATCCAGCGTATAGTCCCATGCGCTGTAGGACTTCCCGCCGTCGGCAAAGGAGCGGGCGTAGAATTTCTTTCCCAGAAAAAATCCGGAGATGATGAAAAACACCTGCACCGCCACCGTCGGGCCGGGGGCAATGGTGGTGCCGAAATGGAAAAAGGCGATGATATACGCGAATACCAGCTTCAGTACGTCAATGGAATAGATGCGTTGTTTCACGGCATTTCCCTCGCAAATTCAGATTATTTCCAGTTTATCGGTTTTTTATGGAAATGTCAATGGCGGAAAATCCCGGCGGCTCTCAAAAGCCGCCGGGAAGGTCATTAAAGAGTCGCCGCCATGACGGCCTTGATGGTGTGCATCCGGTTTTCCGCTTCGTCGAAGACGATGGACTGAGGCCCCTCAAAGACCTCGTCAGTCACCTCCATGCAATCGATGCCGAACTTGTCGTAAATCTGACGGCCAATGGTGGTGTTCAGGTCGTGGAAGGCGGGGAGACAGTGGAGGAACCGGCATTGACTTCCGGCCTTTTCCATCAATTCCTTTGTCACCCGATAGGGAGTCAGGTCTTCGGTCCGCTCCTGCCAGACGCTGTCCGGCTCGCCCATGGAGACCCACACGTCGGTGTAGATCACATCCGCGCCGGGGACGGCTTTGTCTGGGTCGCTGATAAATTCCAGCACCGCGCCTGTTTCGGCGGCAACGGCCTGACACTGTTCGATCAGCGCGGGATCGGGGAAATACTTCTCCGGGGCACAGGCCACGAAGTGCATCCCCATTTTGGCGCAGCCCACCATCAGGGAATCCCCCATGTTGTACCGGGCGTCGCCCATGTATACGAGCTTTTTCCCCTGCAAACCGCCGAAATGCTCCTGAATGGTGAGGAAATCCGCCAGTATCTGGGTGGGATGAAACTCGTTGGTCAGGCCGTTCCAGACCGGCACGCCGGAAAACTTGGCAAGCTGCTCTACGATGGTCTGGGCATAGCCACGGTATTCGATGCCGTCGTACATCCGGCCCAACACCCGGGCGGTGTCGGCGATGGATTCTTTTTTGCCCATCTGGGAGCCGGTAGGGCCGAGATAGGTCACGCCCATGCCCAAGTCATGCCCCGCCACCTCAAAGGCGCAGCGGGTACGGGTGGAATCCTTTTCAAACAGCAGCGCGATGTTCTTCCCCTCATGGATGCGGTGGGGAATGCCCGCTTTTTTCTTCGCTTTCAGCTCCGCCGCCAAACCTAACAGGTAAGTGATCTCCGCCGGGGTGAAGTCCAGCAATTTGAGAAAGCTTCTGCCTTTCAGATTCATACGTTCCCTCCCCCGAGCTGCTCCTTTACATAGGCAATCTGGGCATCCACGGAGGCGGCGGAGGTGCCGCCCTCAGAGATGCGTTTCTCCACGCAGACCGTCAGGTCGATGTCGTGGTAAAGATCATTGTCAAACAATTCGCTGTAAGAGCGGTAGGTTTCCAGCGGCAGCGTCTCCAGCACGCAGCCGTCCGCAATGCACCGCGCCACGATCTGACCGGAGATCTTGTAGGCACTCCGGAAAGGCATTCCCTTTTTCACCAGGTAGTCCGCAAGGTCGGTAGCGTTGATGAAGCCGCCCTGCGCGGCCTTTTTCATGGTCTCCGGCTTTACGGTCATGGTGGAAAGCATGGGCGCGAAGACCTTCAGGCACATCTTCACCGTATCCACAGCATCGAAAACCGCTTCCTTGTCCTCCTGCATATCCTTGTTGTAGGCCAGAGGCAGCCCTTTCAGAGTAGTGAGCAGCCCCATCAGGTCGCCGTAGACCCGCCCGGTCTTGCCACGGACAAGCTCCGCCATGTCGGGGTTCTTCTTCTGGGGCATGATGGACGAGCCGGTGGTGTAGGCGTCGGACAGCTCGATGAACTTGAATTCCCAGCTTGCCCAGAGGATGATCTCCTCGGAAAACCGGCTCAGGTGCATCATCAGGATGGAAACGGCGCTCATCAGCTCCACGCAGAAGTCCCGGTCGGACACGCCGTCGATGGAGTTGCGGGCGATATCGTCGAAGCCCAGCTTTGCCGCCTCAAAGCGCCGGTCGGTGGGATACGTCGTTCCGGCCAAAGCGCATGAGCCGATGGGACAGACATTCATCCGCTTCCGGCAGTCGCCCAGACGGCCGAGATCCCGCAGGAGCATCATGGCGTAGGCCATCAGGTGGTGGGAAAACAGGATGGGCTGCGCCCGCTGCAAATGGGTGTAGCCGGGCATGATGACGCCCTTATTATTTTCCGCCTGCGCGACGATCGCCCCAAGCACATCCTTTACCAGCGCGGTGATCTCATCGATCTGGTCTTTGAGGTACATTCTCAGGTCCAGCGCCACCTGATCGTTCCGGCTGCGGGCGGTGTGGAGTTTTTTGCCCACGTCTCCTAAACGCTGGGTCAGCACCTGCTCGACGAACATGTGGATGTCCTCGCAGCCAAAGTCAAATTCCAGCGCCCCGGATTCCAGATCGCTCAGAATGCCCTGCAGCCCGTCAATGAGCTGCCCGGCCTCGGCCTGAGAGATGATGCCCTGCGCCCCCAGCATGGCGGCATGAGCCATGGAGCCGGTGATGTCCTGCTTATAAAGTTTGCAGTCAAAGCGGATGGAAGAATTGAAATCATCCGCAATGCTGCTGACCTCGCCGGAAGTCCGTCCGGCCCATAGTTTGCTCATAAATCTGTCCTCGGATGTTTTTACAGTTTTCCCTGCTCCCGCAGCGCCTGCACCTTGGTGGGCAGGCCCCAAAGATTGATGAAGCCGGCAGCCTGATTCTGGTCGTAGTCGCTTTCGCCGAAGGTCACCAGATTCTCGGAGTACAGGGAGTAGGGAGAGGTGGTGCCGGCAGGGATGATGTTGCCCTTGTAGAGCTTCAGCTTCACGGAGCCGGTGACGTACTTGTTGCTTTCGTTGGCAAAGGCGGTCAGCGCCTCCTGGAGGGGGGAGTACCACTTGCCGTTGTAGATGAGGTCGGCGTAGTCCACGGCCAGCTTCTGCTTGACGTGGAGGGTGTCCTTGTCCACGGTGAGCATTTCCAGCTGCTCGTGGGCGAAGTACAGGATGGTGCCGCCGGGGGTCTCGTACACGCCCCGGTCCTTCATGCCCACCAGCCGGTTTTCCACAATGTCGATGATGCCGATGCCGTTGGCGCCGCCCAGCTGGTTCAGCTTTTCGATGATCTTGGACGCCTTCATCTTCTCACCGTCCACGGCCACAGGAGCGCCCGCTTCAAAGTCGATGGTCACATAGGTGGGAACGTCGGGCGCCTGCAGGGGAGAGACGCCCATTTCCAGAAAACCGGGCTTTTCGTAGTTCGGCTCGTTGGCGGGGTCTTCCAGATCAAGGCCCTCGTGGCTCAGGTGCCACAGGTTCTTGTCCTTGGAGTAGTTGGTCTCCCGGCTGATTTTCAGGGGGACGTGATGGGCTTCGGCGAAGTCGATCTCCTCGTCCCGGGACTTGATGTCCCACTCCCGCCACGGGGCGATGATCTTCATGTCCGGGGCAAACCGCTTGATGGCCAGCTCAAACCGAACCTGATCGTTGCCCTTGCCGGTCGCGCCGTGGCAGATGGCGTCCGCGCCCTCGGCCAGAGCAATTTCCGCCAGCTTCTTGCCGATAACGGGACGGGCAAAGGCGGTGCCCAGCAGGTAAGTCTCATACTTGGCGTCCATTTTCAGGGCTGGGATGATGACTTCGTCCACCATCTCGTCCACCAGATCGGCGACGATCAGCTTGCTGGCACCGGTGGCGATGGCCTTGGCTTCCAGTCCTTCCAGCTCGTCGGCCTGACCGACGTTGCCGGCCACGGCGATAATCTCGGGGTTGTTGTAGTTTTCCTTCAGCCACGGGATGATGATGGATGTATCCAGACCGCCGGAATATGCAAGGACAATTTTCTTGATGTTGTCATGGTTATTCATATATACAGCCTCCAAATGAATATTTAATGTATTTCATGAGTAAGTATACAGGATTATACCGCCGCGATCTGGATTTGTCAACGGCCGATTTGAATAAAAATCCAGAGCTGTGAATTTTCGGAAGTTTGACCGTTTCCGAGCAGTTTCCCTCTGCGGATACGGTCAAATTCACGAAAACCCGCAAAAACGCCCCGCGGAGGTGGGCGGGGCGAATCAGGCAGTTAACAGGAACGGTGGGATAATGAACGGCACCCCTTGCCTCTCCCTTTGGGAGAGGTGGCTGAGCGAAGCGAAGACGGAGAGGGGAAACTAGACTGCAATACCCTCTCAGTCACCTTCGGTGACAGCTCCCCCAGAGGGAGAGCCAAGGGGCTGTACCGATACGCTCCATTCACTGTTTTACGACCACCCATAAAAGGCGCAGCCGCCGCCTTCCGGCCGGAATTTGCCCGTCTCCCTTGCAATTATCCGTGGACTTTGCTATACTGATGGCAAACAAAGAAGGAGTATATTCTATGGGTGGTTTCTTTTCTCTGGATTCCAAATTCATGCAAGCCATGAGCCGGGTCGCCGACCTTATCATACTGAATGTGATCTACCTCGTGACATGCCTGCCCGTGATCACCATCGGCGCGGCCAGCACGGCGCTGTACACTGTGTGCTTCCGCCTTGGCACCGCCCGGGAGGGAAGTCTGGTGAAGGGCTACTTCCGGGCGTTCCGGGACGAGTTCCGGCAGGCGACGCTGATCTGGCTGTTCCTGCTGCTGTTCGGCGCGGCCTCCTGCGTCAACATCATCCTGTTCCTCAGCATGGACGGCTGGATGCACTATCTGTTTTTCCTGTTCGTGCTGTTTCTGGTGATCGTGGTGATGATGGCGAGCTACGCCTTCCCGCTGCTGAGCCAGTTCCGGAACGACAGCAAATCCGTGATCAAAAACGCGCTGATCTTCAGCGTGGCGTATCTGCCCCGGACGGCACTGATCGTGGTGATCAATGTGTTTCCGTGGGCGCTGCTGCTGACGAACCTGTATATGTTCTTACAGGTGGGCTTTATCTGGGTAGTCGTCTATTTTGCCGCCGCGGCTTACATCAACACCCGCCTGCTGAAAAAAGTATTTGCTCCCTACATGGAGCCTGAGGAGGAAGAAAAATGATCGTGCGGAAAACCGCTTTGGAGGAAGCCCGGAGAGTCAACGAGCTGTTCGCCATCTGCTTTGAAATGCCCTACACCAACTGTCCCGCCGACCCGGAGAAGGACGACGCCACCCACTGGGCGGCCTTCGACGAGGACGGGGAAATGATGAGTACCTTCACCGTCTCCGATTTCACCGTGCAGTTTGACGGCAGCCCCTGCAAAATGGGAGGCATCGGGGGCGTCGCGACCCTGCCCCAGTACCGCCGCCGGGGCGGTATCCGGGCGTGCTTCCGGGAAGCGCTGCCGGATATGTACGGTTCCGGGTATGATTTTTCCTATCTTTACCCCTTCTCCACCGCCTACTACCGGAAATTCGGCTACGAAAACTGCGTGCAGAAATACGGCTGGACGGTGGACCTGTCCCTGCTGAACCCGCCGAAGGAGGGCGGCAGCTTCCGCCTTGCGGAAAAAGGCTGCCCCATGACCGCCGAGATCCGCGCGCTGGACGCCATCTGGGAGTCCCACTATAATATGATGGTACTGCACGGCGATGAGGACTACGACTGGACGCGGAAGTGTGACCCCGCGGTGAAGCAGGACTTCACCTACGTCTGCTTCGACACCGCCGGGAAGCCCAACGCCTACACGACGTTCCGGCTTGCCAACGAGCCGGACGGGCGGAATCTGGTTTGCAGCCGGTTCTGCTTCGCGGACAAGGGCGGCTTCGATGAGCTGATGCGGCTATATAAGAGCCTGTCCTCCGACCACCGGTTTGTGAAATTCTCCACCCCCGCCGACCCGGCCATGCAGTATTTTATGCCGGAGTGGTCGCTGGGTGCGGTCAGCTGGAGCGTGCAGAGCGCGGGCATGGTTCGCGCCGTGAATGTGAAGTCCGTGCTGGAAAAGGCGCGGTACATCGGCAGCGGCACCGTCTGTGTGGCAGTTCAGGACAGCCAGATCCCGGAAAACAACGACAGCTTTACCGTCACATTCGCAGACGGCAGAGCGGAGAGCGTAACGCGGGGCGGAGAGGCCGACGCAGTGATGACCGTCCCCACCTTCTCGGCGCTGATCGCGGGCGTCTGGGACTTTGCGGAAGCCCGTGGGGCACTTCCGGGACTGGAAGTCAAACGGGAGAATCCCTGCCTGAATCAGGTATTTTTCCGCAAGCCCCTGATGATTGCCGACTACTTTTGATACTGAACTCCAATTAAAATCTTTAGAAAAGATTTTAATTGCCCGAAGGGCAAGGAGTTCATATGAGACTTGTTTTGTGATTTCTTTCCTTATAAATCACGAAACTGGCATCGCCTAATGGCGCTGCCTTCCTGATTAAAATCAAAGATTTTAATCAGGAAATAGTATCATACCATTTCCTGATTGCGGAGCCTTTGGTGAAATAGACGCAGAAAACCTCCCTGACCGTTTGGTCAGGGAGGTTTTGTTGCTAATTGGAATTACTTCTGAGCACCGGCGATCTGTGCGGCGACTTCAGCGGCGAAGTCGTCAGCCTTCTTCTCAATGCCCTCACCCTTGACGTAGTGAACGGCGTCAACGAAGGTGACCTTGCCGCCCAGCTTCTTGGCGGCGTCGGCAATGTAGCCGGCCACGTCGCCCTTATAGAGGTCGGAGCGGACGAATTCCTGCTGCAGCAGGCAGCTCTCCTTGTAGAAAGCGGCCATCTTGCCAGCGGCGATCTTTTCCTTCACAGCGGCGGGCTTGGAAGCCATCTTGGGGTCGTTGTCCATCAGAGCGACCTGCACGGCCAGCTCCTTGTCCACGTCGGCCTGAGGCACCTGAGACTTGTCCCAGTACTTGGGGCTCATAGCGGCGATCTGCATGGCCACGTTCTTGCCGATCTCGGTGGCGTCAATGCCGCCCTCCACGGCCAGATTCACCAGAACGCCGTGGGTGCCGCCCGCGTGAACGTAGGCAACGGAGGTGTTGTCGGCAAAACGGGCGAAGCGGCGGATCTGCATGTTCTCGCCGATGGACATGACCTTCTCCTGCATGATCTCGGTGACGGTCAGGTTGGAGCCCGGATATTTGCAGGCCTTGAGAGCGTCCACATCAGCGGGGTTCTCGGTGGCGACGACGGTAGCCAGATTCTTTACCAGATCCATAAAAGCGTCGGTCTTGGCGGCAAAGTCGGTCTCGGAGTTGACCTCGATGACGACGCCGATGCCGTTTACGACGGCAGCATAGGCAACGCCCTCGGCGGCGACGCGGTCGGCCTTCTTGGCGGCCTTGGCAAGGCCCTTCTCACGCAGCCAGTCCACGGCGGCGTCCATATCACCGTCGGTGGCCTGAAGAGCCTTCTTGCAGTCCATCATGCCGACGTTGGTCATTTCACGGAGCTTCTTAACGTCCAGTGCGGTAAAAGCCATTTTCGTATCCTCCTAAGTGCTTATTTATTCAGCGGCGGTCTCGGCGGGCGCTTCGGCAGGAGCCTCGGCGGCGTCCTCACCCTGACGGCCCTCGATGGCGGCGCTGGCCATGGCGGAGGCGATCAGACGGATGGCGCGGATGGCGTCATCGTTGCCGGGAATGACGTAATCGATCTCATCGGGATCGCAGTTGGTGTCCACGATGGCCACGATGGGGATGTTCAGCTTGCGGGCCTCGGCGATGGCGTTGCGCTCCTTGCGGGGGTCAACAATGAACAGCGCGGCGGGCAGCTTCTTCATTTCCTTCACGCCGCCCAGATACTTCTCCAGCTTCTCGATCTCGGCCTGATGCTTGATGACTTCCTTCTTGGGCAGCATGGCGAAGGTGCCGTCCTCTTCCATCTTGCGCAGCTGAGCCAGACGGTCGATACGGGTACGCATGGTGCGGAAGTTGGTCAGCATACCGCCCAGCCAGCGGGCGTTGACGTAGTAACCGCCGCAACGGGTGGCCTCTTCCTTGATGGCATCCTGCGCCTGCTTCTTGGTGCCGACGAACAGCACGTTGCCGCCGTTGGCGGACAGGTCACGGACGAAGGCGTAAGCCTCTTCCAGCTTCTTTACGGTCTTCTGCAGGTCGATGATGTAGATCCCGTTGCGCTCGGTGTA
>OKSC01000428.1_pt1 | contig 49126 bp, 53 predicted proteins | sample 1601161 | NCBI WGS metagenome assembly OKSC01 (sample SAMEA3541552, study PRJEB24748) | human gut metagenome | biome: human gut; feature: human-associated habitat; material: faeces | place: China | collected 2012 | reverse complement strand
AGCCACGCCTCTTCCGTGACGCTCGTGGCTATTTCTTCGAGAGCTTCAGCGAGCGAGAGTTTGAAGAAAAGGTTGCCCCAATCTTGGGACATAGTGTTCACTTCTGCCAAGACAACGAGTCAATGAGCAGCTATGGCGTGATGCGAGGCTTGCACTTCCAGCGCCCACCATATACCCAGAGCAAGTTGGTACGCTGCGTAAAAGGTAGAGTACTTGATGTAGCAGTAGATATCCGCAAAGGTTCACCAACCTATGGCAAGCATGTGGCTGTAGAACTGACAGAAGACAATCATCGCCAGTTCTTCATTCCAAAGGGCTTTGCCCATGGTTTCGCTGTCCTCTCAGAAACAGCAGTCTTCCAATACAAGTGTGATAACTTCTATCACCCAGAGGCTGATGGAGGTATTTCTATCCTCGATGATAGCCTCGGCATCGATTGGAAGATTCCAACCGAACATGCTAATCTCTCAGAGAAAGATACAAAGCATGCCATGCTGAAGGACTTCGATTCTCCATTTGATGTTAATGTTCCATTATATTGATTATGGATTTAATCTCATTTTTAAGTCTGCCTTTTGCTAAATATGTGGCTGTACCAGTTATCTCAACACTCGTTGGTACATTCTTTCAATATAATTGCTATAGTGATAGGTACAATTTCAAAGGACGAGATTTGTTTTATTGGGCTCCAGGTATGTTAGCAACAACCTTGCTGCTAATATGTGTGGAGTATTCCAATAAAGTAACTTTAGGTAATCTCACTTCTGAAGAGAAGATTGTTGCGGGAAACCAATTTTATAGTGCTGTTATTCTTGTTATTTGTGTATATTTTATTATTAATACGATATTGAGGAAAAAAGGTAGAAATGTTATTGAAGATAAATGGAATCTTTGGTGGGGAATATGGTTGCCCGACTTGATATGTGTTGTTATGCTCTTGTTTGTCTTGCTAATATTCGGCTAAAAATGAAATTTACATTTAAAAATATATTCGTAATATTTGTTTTGGTAACTATTGTCTATGAATCGTTATATTTATACAAAACAATAGTTTGGGACAAAAGTAAAATTATAGGAATCATTGTTTTTGTTGTTAGTCTTGTTTTGACATCTGTAATTTTGGCAACTTATTTGATGTCATATAGATATAGGTATAAGCAATATTACATTTCATTTCCACAGGAATTTGAGCGAGATATAAATGAATTTCGAATAAATAGTATGATTTCACCACAATATGGAACGGATACATTAAGACCAGGTAAAGATATATCTAAAGAAATAAAAAAGAAAATCTCACATTGTTCAATTTGTCTTGTTATAATAAGTAAGAAAATTAGCACCATGCAAAAGATTGAAATTTCAGAAATGAGAGCGAAACATAAAAAAATTATTCCTATATTGGTTGATGGTGGAAAACTCCCGTCTTCTCTTTCAAAAATAGTTCCAATTTGTACTACTGCTGATCAGCTGTCCAAAGTTTCTTTAGAAGAACAGTTATCATAACAAATAAATGTCAGTAGTAATTTGATGATATAGCGATAACTAAAACTTTCTGAAAAATGGAAAATAAGGTTTATTACGGGGAATATACCCTGAAACATTGGATTAAGTTGATGCTATCTGGTAATATAGTTTTGCCAGAATACCAACGTCATTTTGTTTGGCGTGAACGTGATGTAAAACGTTTATTGCAATCATTGTCCGATGGACAGTTTGTACAGCCAGTTACAATTGCATTGTATGATGATAGTACCATAAGACAGAATTTGATATTGGATGGGCAGCAGAGGCTAACTTCTTTACTTTTAGCTTATCTCGGCTATTTCCCAGACAAAAAGAAATTTGAGATGGGTGATAGCATAAAAGTGGCAAATGAAGATGATAGTGCTGTTGATGATGGGGACTCTCCATCTGAAGGCTTCCTATGGCAATATACAGATTTACTAAAGTATGGCAAGGAAAAGTTTGAAATTATTAGTAAAATAAATACAAGTGATAAGTATATCAAAATCACAGGTGACCTGATAAATGGTCTCACTGATGAATTCTTTGAGAAAACTTATTTAGGCTTCTCCTATGTCGTACCTGAAACAAAAATAGCAACAAAAGTACAGAAAAACTTTTCGCAGCTATTTCGAAGTATCAACTATTTTGGCAAGAACTTGGAACCTATGGATAGTCGCAAATCATTGTATTACCAGAATCAAAAACTTACAAACTTCTTTGAGGGCAAATGCGATGATGGTTCCGATGTGTTGGGTGATTTGAGAATTATGGAAGATTTGCAACCTGTAAAGATAGACTTTGTTAGGTATTTGGCAATTCTTTCTCAATATAGTTCTTCTAATCATGATACAGCCTGGGATGTTATGATGGGATATTCTGCATATAGCTCTCGAGAAAGTTATTATGCTGACTATGTCTCATATATTCTTGGCATAGAACAGGAAGACAGAGTTGATAAGTTTGATAGATTCGATTTTGCTGCTGCATTCCCTGCCGATGTATGGAAAAAACGTTTCAATACATTGAAATCTACCATTAGTCATATGAAACTTCGCATGGGATTGAAGGATGATAGAATATTCTCCTCATGGTATGAAGCTGATTATTGGTTGTTCGGGTTAATGTACTATGTCTTGTTCAAAGGGCGTAAGATTCGAGAAGAATATGTGGTAGTGGATTATAGAAACAGGCATGTAACATTAAAGTCAGAGATAGAAACAGCAATAGAGAGGATGAGAAGAAATCCATCTTTTCTCAAGAACTCAAACAGAGTGACATTTATACGTAATCGATTGGTTGAATCTTGTAACATCTATTCTTCTTATGTATATTAGTCAGCATTCCGATTTTATCCTTTCACCTTTAATCAAGATCTTAAAGGATGGAATAGCAGCGAGTAGGGCCATCGGAGATGGTATCGATTCCTATCCCATGGGTGAATATTTGATGCAATCTTTATTTTTGAAAATGACAGGTGCTCAAGAACAAAAGATGAAATGTATATGTTGGGAACTGGCTACGCATGACTATGATTATAGGTACGAATTCCTCAACAGGAAAAAGTATGGTGAATGTTCGACCTATAGCAGTAAAAATGGGATATTCAATGATTTGATAGAGATAATACAAAAGATACAGCCTTCTTTTGAACCCTCTACTTTGATAGATGCAGCATTCTTGAATAAGATACAGGATGATATAGAGCAATTGTATTCAACTTCAAACTTATGTATCTGGCAGAGCAGGGAATATCTCTTTTTCAAGTCAAAGTTTAGAACTGTCTTAAATATTAGACAACTAAATTATCCTTTAGGTCCAGTTCAGTCCTACAGCTTATTTCAATCACCATTGAGTAAAAGGTATGAAGAGTTGGTCTATAGACATCGAAACCGTTGTGCGCATAATACGCTATCCTATCAAGTAAACAAGCCTGATTTTAGTGTTCTTGCCTCAACGGATTTCTCCTATCAGAGTTATTTCTTTAGATTTGCTTTGATTGTGCTGATAGATGAAATCTTCATGGTATTATTTAGAAAATATGTTAGTTTGCAGAATTGATCATAGAAAGCTGGCAATAGTGCAGGATGATTCAAAGCAAGTAAATGGTAAGTTGAATCAGCTGAAAGATCATTTGATAGAGTTCTTTCATTTGCCAGAGGTTGAGGATGATACAATTTGGGAGAATGATAGAAATGAATTTTTAAATTAATAGAAAAGAAAAAGTAAATGTCAAATCAAACATCAGAAAATAATAAACGTATAGCGAAAAAAATCGCTTCTTCTTTACTTTCAAACGTTCTTTAGAATGGTGGAATCGTAATATACGAGCAGAGTCGTACTGAATGAGTAGAAAGTGGAGGAGAACAGTATAAATGTCGCGGGTGAAGTTGTGGCAATGTCCTCTGTTATATTAGGGGCGTTGTCAATAGTCAAATTCAAATATAAACTATAATATGAAAGAGATACAATTAAACTTTGAGGGATATTGGAGAGAAGGCAATAAGGGTGGACTTCCTTCATATTCTGGAATCTACTTAGTCTATAGATGTGTCTATAATGATAAGACTAATAGAGTTACGCTGATAGATATTATTTATATCGGTAAATCAGATAATATTCATGACAGGCATATAAAGCATGAGAAACTTCATTTGTTTGAAGGTCAACTGCAAGCAGGTGAACAACTTTGCTATTCCTGTGCAAAAGTAGATAAGCAAGATTTAGATTGGGTAGAAAAAGCTTTGATTTATGCTCAAAAGCCAATTCTTAATGATACAGGAAAGGAACATTATGGTGCCATGCCAGCTCATATCCAACTAGACGGATGTTGTGCTTGCATGAACTACAATAATTTTAATATAAGATAAGATGCCAAATATGAAAAATATGGGTATTCATAAAGAAACGCAAATTCTCGATCTTCAGACTTCATGGGATAAAGATTCTGATAGATTGATATTATATGCAGATATAATGGGCTTTAAGGACAGGGTTATGTCTACAAAACATGATGAACTAAAGAAAAGCTTATTGAATTTTATGGAGAGCTTTAATCGAAAAATGAAACCTTTGTTGAAAGGGGATTATTTGAGATATGTTCAATTTTCAGATTCTATTATTATTGTAGCAAATGGTATTGATAGTAAAATGTTCAATATTATAACTAAGGCTGGAGTATGTCTTATGCATGGAGCTATGAGCCATGGCTTTCCAATAAAAGGAGTTTTAGCAAAAGGAATGTTCACATTTGATGAAGAAAATGATTTGTATTTTGGGCGTCCTTTAGTAGATGCTTATTTGCTTCATGATGAACTATATTATTATGGAATTGTAGCCCATCATTCAATAGAAAGTCTAATAAAAAAATATAAAAAATTAGATTTGCCATATTGTAAGAATCAAATTCCGCTGAAGAAAGGGAAAACTTCTCATTATCATTTATCATGGCAATTTTTTAAAGATAATCTCAGTATTGGTAATATTTCACATAAAGTAGAAAATTGGCTTACGCATATAGAAGAAACTGTATCTGGTTCTCCTCGGATATATGTAGACAATACAATTTCTGTTATTAAGAGTGATAAATATGTCAAAACGAAAGGATCTAATGCAAAAGATAAGCCAACAGTTGCTATAGTATAATAAAAAAAACTTATGCAAAATCGATTATTAGATGTTCCCACAACGCAAAACAAAGTACGTTTCAACGACAGCAGCATCCTGCGAGTATCTGCAATGTTAATGGTTGTATTTTACCATTGCCTTTGCCCATATTCTATATGGGATGGCTCTGATTATTTTATTGGTTTCCATGTCCAAACATGGGATGTTGTCGCAGGAATGTTGTCACAGGTTCATTTGCCAATATTCTTTTTGATAAGTGGTTATTTATTCGCTTATAAACGTAATATGGGGGGGTATGATGACAATATTAAATTTGTCAAGGATAAAGCAGCGAGAGTTTTAATACCATATTGCGTCATAGGATTGTCGCTCTGTATTCTGCAAAACAGAGATGTGGGGCAGATGTTGAATGGTATTAGTCATTTATGGTTTTTGTTAGCTATATTTGAATGTTATATTCTGGGCAAGGCTATAGAAGGAGTACTACTGATACCAGAAAGAAAAAGGCAGGTATTGATGGTAATGCTATTACTTTTCCTCATATTGGTACCATATAGAATTCCAGAAGTACGATTTCTTTGCTTGTCTCGGATTGTTACATATTTTCCATATTATTTAATAGGAATGTTGGCGAGCAAGATAGACTTTGGAACTTTAACAAAGTACAAAAGCAAGGTGTTGGGGCTAATTCTTATGTTAATGCTATTATTTGTGTTTCAACAGATATATGTAAAACGAGGTATAGTAACCGCAACTTTTGGAGTGTATTTGGTTCTTCTTTCGTTTACATATGTCAGATTATTAAATATTCCTAAACTACATTCATGGATGATAAGTTTGGACAAGTGCAGTATGGGCATTTATATTGTGCATCATATCTTGATACAAGAGTTGATAACAATTAGCGTATTTCGTAGTTTAGCTACTGAGTATTGTTATATATTCCCTTGTGTATTGTTCATTTCTGTTACGATAATAAGTTGGGGGATAGTGTGGAGTGCTAAGAAAAATAAATATCCAAAATATATAATTGGTTAAAATTTTTACGTATGAATTGCTTAATAATAAAAATGGGAGGAAGCGGACGAAGATTTGGTCACGCTATTCCAAAACAGTTTACAGATATAAAAGGGAAACCATATTTTGCCTATATATTTGAAGACTTTCAGAAAGTTACGGAAATAGACAATTTTATTGTTGTTACAAATCCTAAATATATGGATTTAACAGTAAAATATGCTCAAGATTTGTTGGGGGATAAACTGTTAGGTGTAATAGAAGGAGGTGACTCTAATCTGAAATCAACTTATAATGGCGTTATATTCGCATCAAAATATTTGAATGATGATGATATTCTTCTTACTCATGACATAACAAATAGCTCTGTAGATTCTGATGCCATAAAAATGGTTATAGAGGCTGCAAAGCAATATGGTGCAGCAACGAACGGGACAGAACAGGTACAGACATTATTTTCCAAAGATGAAGACAATACTATAACAGGTACAGTACCAAAGTGTTCTGTCGCCTCTGGATATACTCCAGAGGCATATAGAATGGAGCTGATAAAATCTTGTTTTGATAAGGCAAGTGAAGAAGATTTAGAAAATATGACTTCACCGCTTGCCGTTATTATAGATAAAGGCTACAAGCCAAAAATTGTATTCTCTCATGCTTTGCCTTTAAAATTGACTTATGACAAAGATATGGAGACATTCTTAAAGATACATGGTTTGTGGAATTGGATATAAAATAATGAAAATGAGTTGTAATAGAATAGAATTAACTAAGACGGAGTTTTTAGCTTATAGAGCTAAATTGATAGAAACCTTTAAGGCTTTTGATAAGTTTTGCGAAGAGCATAATTTAACTTATTATGCTGGTGGAGGAACATTGATAGGTGCTGTAAGACATCAAGGAATTATACCATGGGATGATGATATAGATGTATTGATGTTGAAGCCAGACTATGATCGTTTTCTCGCATTGAAAAAGGAATGTAAAGGTACCGGCTATAATATTTTAGACTATCATGACAAAGGGTATTATTTACCTTTTGCCAAGTTTGTGGACTCTAATACGTCGATTTGGGAAATGAGTCAGCAACAATTTGTTATAGGTTCTTTCGTTGATGTTTTTCCTTTGTGCATAACAGATGACAATGAGGAAGAAAACCAATATAAAGTTGATTGTTACAAGACTTTATTCAATAATTATTCTAATGGCATAAAGAGTTATTATTTGAAGGATTTATTGTGGCAAGTCAAACATAAGCACCTACAAGCTACGATAGATTGGATCAAGGGGGCTTTCTATTATAAATTACGAACTCAGCATAATCTATGTCAATTTGAAAAATATGAGAAAGAATTGGCTTCTCAAAAAAATGGTGACTATTATTTGCATTATTATACTACTTATTCTTTGAAACAAGAACTTTATAAAAAAGAATGGTTTTCTTCTGTTGTTGAGTTACCATTTGAAGGTGTGAAAATTAAAGCTCCAATAGGTTACAAAGAATACCTAACGCAAATGTATGGAGATTATATGAAACTACCTCCTAAGGAAAAGCAAGTTAGCCATCACGCTCTTGTTTATTTGAATCTTGAAGAACATTTGAATATAAAAGAAATAAAAAAGATACTTAAAAGCAAAAGATAAAATTCATTATGTCATCAAATCAAGACAATAGTAAAAGAATCGCTAAGAACACATTATATTTATTCTTCCGAATGTTCCTGGTGTTGGCTGTTGGGTTATATACCTCGAGAGTAGTACTTGGAACCTTGGGAGTTGAAGACTATGGTTTGTATAATGTTGTAGGCAGTGTCGTCGTGCTTTTTGGCTTTTTACAGCAAGCACTCAATAATGCGACTTATAGATACTTAGCTTATGGTATTGGCCAGGGTGATAAAGATGCGCTGAGAAATACATTCTCGATGGCAATCAATGCGCATTTAATCCTTGTGGGGATTATTTTGTTATTGAGCGAAACATTTGGTCTGTGGTTTCTTTACAATAAACTTATCATTCCTGCGGAAAGAATGGATGCGGCCATCTTTGCCTATCAAATGTCCATACTTTGCTGTTGTGTAAATATTATTAAGACGCCATATAATTCTTCAATTATAGCTCATGAGAAGATGAATTTTTATGCTTATACGAGCATTATTGAAGTTGTCTTGAAATTGTTGATTGTTTTTCTCTTGACAATTGGCGGCTTTGACAAGTTGATGTTGTATTCCTTCCTGGTACTAGCTGTTACAGTAATAATGCTGTTTTGGTACTATGCTCAATGCAAAAGACTTTTCCCGGAATGCCATTACCAAAAACATTGGGATGGGTCTCTGATAACAAATATGGTGAAATATTCAGGATTGAGCATTATCGTGAATATGGTAGATGTATCAGTCAATCAATCTATTGTCTTTTTCTTTAATGTATTCTTCGGATTAGTTGCGAATGCTGCATTGGGTATAGCGAACCAAGTGAATAGCCAACTTACAAATTTTTTAAATAGTTTTACGCAGTCTTATGGTCCTCAGATAATTAAGTCTTATGCGTCAGGTGATAAAGAATATTTCATGAAGTTGATGTTTTCATCATCTAAGTTTTCATATTATCTCTTGCTTATGGCTTCAGTCCCAGTTCTCTTAAATATAGATTTTATATTAGAGTTGTGGTTAAAGAATCCTCCTGAGGGTGCTGGTACATTTTTCATGGTGGTCATATGGTATTCCTTGGTAGATGCTTATAGTGCTCCTCTTTGGACAGGTGTTCATGCTACAGGCAACATTAAGGGACATCAGATATTAATGGCTTCTATAAAGATTCTTAACATTCCTTTGGCATATATATTATTAAAACTTGGTTGCCCTGCTTGGACTGCTTTGTTATTGAAGGTAGTACTTAATGTAGTATGTTCTGTAGTGCGTCCGTGTTATGTGCGTAAACTATATGGTTTGCCTTTGGCTAAATATTTTAAGGAAGTGTTGGGAGTAATCTATTTGACGACAATAATAATTCTTCCTTTGCCTTTTTATTTGGCTCACTGTATGGAAAACAGTTGGACAAAATTCTTCTTTACATCAATTCTATTTGTAGTTATAGCAATACCTGTTATCTATATGTTAGGATTCAATGCGAAAGAACAGGGATTGATTAGGAATGTTGTCCAAAACAAGATTATAAATCGATTTAGAAAGAATTAAGTATTATCATGATTCATGACCGAGTACACTTCTATAGCTCATGCGATATGAGCATCCCGATGTACATCAATCGTATGTCTGAGGTCGTCAAATCCTATGAGGATGGCAAACGGCCTGATGGCATCAATGACTACTTGGAGATGTTTCATATAGTGCAGTTCATAGAGCATGAGAAATATCCTGCTGATTGGGAAGAAAGTCGTATTGCTGGTGTCAAGCAATATAAAGGTAAAGTTGCTGCTTATTTCTCCCAGTTGAAACCTAAAGAGTTTCCGGCTCTTTATGCAGAAGCAGAAAGAGGCTATCAATCTACTATCTGGCAAATCATAGACACTTTCAAGATTAAAGGGCTAATTACAGAGCCTGTGCTGCGTGAAATCTTGGCAGAACATCCTTGGAAGTTGAAAGATTTGCTGAAGTATTCTTGGATAGTGGAGAAGAATAATGCACTATTGGCTGGGCTGCTTAAGGAAAACGAGCATACGGCGGAATGGTTGCTTGAGGAATATGTCGAGGATGATAGGTTAGACAATCGGAAGAAGTTGTACTTCCCGAAGTTTTTGACTGGTCAAGACAAGGATGCCATCATCCGCAATTATGTCAATTCCGACAAGGCCAATCTCAATTATGTGCGCTTGGTTCTTGCTGCAAAGCGAAGCGCTGATTTCCCTCTCCATCCTTTGACCATCAAGGCTGCAAGGAAAAAGGAAAAGGCTCTGAATGAAGCCATCTTTGCGATGGGAGCTGTGCATGTAGCAAGTTACGGCGTAGCTCTTACTGTAGAACAGAATGCTCCTGTAAGGGAACGTAAGGTTGATGAAGAGGGCCGGACGATGTTCGTCTATAACAAAAAGTTCATAGATGATTGCAAGGATGCCACGGTCATCTATTATTGCGGTCAAGTGTTTGAGTTTACCGAACCATACGGTTTCATAACTCTTATATCCAAGGATGCGGAAACGGATGCTTTTGAGAAGGTGACAGGTCTTCATGCTCGGAATGCCTATGATTTGGATATGGCATTTCGGATGCGGGAAAACATGTCGTATTTACAGATGCAAGCGTTGGAATGTGCTTTGCTTGATACTGATAGAAATATAGAAGGTGTTATCAAGGCATTCTATGAGGATTTTCTGAAGACTGAATATGGTTATAAAGGCTTGTCACTGACTTTGCCCAAGCATGACGATTCGCTGATTTTGAAGATAAGGAGTCTGGCGATAGAGATGGATGCCGTAGCTCACCAATATGACTGTTATGTAAATTATGGTTCCATAGATAAGGACATCGTGGAGTTGACACCTCCTCAAAAACTGACGGAAACTAAGAGCCTCCTGTCGCATCGCTATTGCATATTGAATAGGGACAATACCGACGTTTGGTATTTGATTTATCTTTTCTTTGGTAGCCAGAGTATGCTTTTCTTTGTAGAGCCTTGCAAAGATGCTCATTTCAGAAATTATTATGGATTTCTGGAGAACGGAATAGAGGTGAAATATGAGGATTACGAGAATTATCAGAGACCGGATATCGACAGATTGTTGGAAAAGGGCTATCTCGTAAAAGATGAGAAGGGTATTTTGCGATGTGTGAAGATGCGTGAGGTTAGACTCCTGAAGCATTTGTATGAATATGGCGCATGTTCTTACTGGGGGTATCCTAAGGAAGAGCGCATGATACTTGATGATATGGTTTCGAAAGGTTGGATTAGCTTAGACAATCATTTGCTAAGTCCAGCCGAGCGAGATTACTTTAGTTATTATTTGAACAACGAGAAGTTTACGAATGGTCCTGCCATCCGCAATAATTATGCGCATGGTACGACTCCTTCGTATTCGGAAGAGAAGCATAAGAAAAACTACTTCCAGCTTCTCGTGTTGTTCGTATTGTTATTGTTAAAAATCTCCGAAGACCTCGATATGAAGAGGTATTTGGGTAAATATGGGTTAGAATAGATTAATTATGCAGATTATATCGTTAATACAAGGACTATGGGTAGCATTGATTATCCTCATGTTCTTTGCAAAGTTGAGGACTGGTATATGCTTGTATGTTGCCTATATGATACTTGTGCCATATATGAATATTAATTTAGGCATCAACTTGCAATGGAATTTTGTTAATTTGATTTTATTGTTTGCTTTCTTATTATATTGGATGAACAATAAAGGAGGAAGAAAAATAGACTTTAAGCCTTTTACACCTTTTCTTTTCTTATTTTTTATACGATTTCTGGAAATGCCTTTTCAGAATGGAGTACCATTGGATTTTGCATTAAATGTTTTCAGAAAAGATTTAATGCAATTCCTAATATTGCCATTTGTTATTTGGAATTATTCTCGTACAGATGACAAATTAATAGTTCCTTTGAGAATTACAGCTGTCATTTCTATTTGTATAGCTTTTATATATGGGCTATTTTTAACTACAACTAATGGTATAAATCCATATCAAATTTATATTCAGTATGCTAATGGTATTGTTTGGGATGACAGTTATAGTGCTGTTGTTGAAGGTCGTTTGTTTGGTAGAATATCATCAGTTTTTAACCATCCAATGACTTATGGTCTATTTTTAGGTTTGTCTTTAACATATATTTATTCGATAAGAGACTCCTTAAAGAAATATCAATTAATTATTATTATTAGCGGTTTAGTACTTGCAATTTTCTTATGTGGAATAAGAAGCCCTATCGGCGCTTTATTTGTGACGTTAATCGTCTTTTTGGGTTTGACTCATAAAGTAAAATTAATGTTACAAATCGGACTATTAGGCGGTTTAGCTTATTTCATTCTATCAATGATACCAGAAATGAATAGTTATGTGGGATCGATATTTTCAGATGATAAATCTAATGTAAGTGGTTCTTCTTTAGATATGCGCTTGACGCAGTTGGAGGGGTGCTTTCAAGAAATCAGGAATAATCCTATTTTTGGAAAAGGATATAGTTGGGATACTTATTATATACAAAAATATGGAGATCATCCGGTTATTCTCTCATTTGAGAGTATTGCATTTTCTATTCTTTGTGATGGAGGTTTGTTAGGTGTATTGATTTTCTTTATATTTCTTATAAAGTTATTCAAAAGAACATCGCAAATTTGCAGAAACGGGGAAGTTCTTGTTTGTGCTTTAACTGTAATAATATATTACTTATCGTACTCATTGATTACAGGTGACTACGGGTATATGTTATTTATGATATTATTCTATGTATTAACAATAATTAATGGTAATAAAAAGCAAATTCATGAAAATTCTATGGTTCGAAATATCGATTCCCTCAAAATATCAAAGTGATAATAGGGTATTAGCTGGATGGCAAGATGCTTTAGAAGAAATCGTTTCCGGTCATAATGAAATAGATTTGTTTGTAGCTTTTGAAACTAATGATAAGAGTGCAGCTCCAAAGTTTAAAAACAATGTTCATTATGTACCGATTGTTACATCATACTCTTGGCTTCAACGAAAAAAAGCAGGTTTTAATCAATATGAAACGGTTCGGCATATTTTGCCTCAAGCCTTACAAATCATAAAAGATATAAAGCCTGATTTAATACATGTATTTGGTTGCGAATGGCCTTATGGATTAGTTGCCAAATATACAGATATACCTGTTGTGATACATATTCAGGGAGCTATTATTCCATATACAAATGCTTTATATCCTCCTAAATATAACAATTTTACTCTGTTTTTTCATTCAGGTATTAAAATTAAAATATGGTGGAAACTTCTACGTGAATATTATTATAATAAGTCTCGTAAGTTAATGGAATCTGAAATATGGAGGATCGTTAATAATTATATGGGTCGGACATTATGGGATAAATCATTATGTCAAACAATACATCCAAAAGCTAGATATTTTCATGTGGAAGAAGCAATACGTCCGATCTTTTTAAAGCAAGATTATCAATGGCATGGGATAAATCGTGAAAAATTAAGCTTAATCTCTACAGGAATATCTTTTTGGAAGGGGGCTGATGTCATGTTGAAAACTGCACATGTTTTAAAATCTATGGGGGTTGATTTTGAATGGAAAATTGCAGGAGCAATGGATAAATACAATCTCAGAGTTATAGAAGAAAAAGAACAGATGAAGTTCCGTGAAAATAATATTGAAATATTAGGCTTTACACAAGCAGATGAGTTGTTAAACCTGTTATGTAATAGTTCTTTATATATTCATACTGCTTACATAGAAAATAGTCCAAACTCAATATGTGAAGCTCAACTAATAGGAATTCCTGTTATAGCGACATATGTTGGAGGTATTCCAAGTTTAGTTTCAAATAATGAGGATGGCATTTTAGTGCCCGCTAATGATCCTTGGCAGATGGCAAACGAAATAGTAACTTTATTTACAGATAAATCTAGAATGGAGATTTTTAGTAAAAAGGCTCGGACAAAAGCCTTACAGAGGCATGATCCAAATAATATATTCCAACAATTATTGCATTGTTATAATTCTATTATAGTAGACAAAAATGTTTAAAATAATATTAAAAGTATTTTCTTATAATAAAAGGCACTGGCTTGCAAGAAAATGGGGGCGGATTTATGCAAAGTTTCTCAAATATGAATTTCGAAGATTTGGGGAAAATAATTCTATTGATGGTTTTGCAGATTTAGTAGGTTCTGATTGTATTTCTATAGGTTCTAATTGCAAAATACAAAAAGAATGTTTTCTCACTGCTTGGAAATCTTTTGGGAACAAAAAATTTATGCCAGAAATCATCATAGGGAATAATGTGTCTTTGGGTGCTTACAACCATATATCAGCTATCAATAGTATAAAAATTGGAAATGGAGTTCTCACTGGAAAATGGGTAACCATTGTCGATAATTCTCATGGAGATACAAATCTTAAGTCATTATATAAAAGTCCTAGCAAGAGACCAATGGTAAGTAAAGGAAAAGTCTTAATCGGGGATGATGTATGGATAGGTGATAAGGTTACTATTTTGCCTAACGTGGAAATTGGCAAAGGTGCAGTTATTGCTGCAAATAGTGTTGTTACAAAAAATGTAAAATCATATACTGTAGTTGGTGGAAATCCTGCTACAATAATAAAGTCAAATATACAATGAAGAAAAAAGCTCGTGTTATTGCGTGGTATTTGCCACAATTTCATCCAATTAAGGAAAATGATGAAACCTGGGGAAAAGGTTTCACAGAGTGGACTAATGTTGCTCAGGCTCGTCCTCTTTTCAAAGGACATTATCAGCCTAGAATTCCTGCCGATTTAGGTTTTTATGATTTACGAATGCCTGAAATTCGTGAGGAGCAAGCTAAAATGGCGCAGGATGCAGGTGTCGAAGGATTTATGTATTGGCATTATTGGTTTGGTGATGGAAAAATGTTGCTTGAGAAGCCCTTGGAATGGGTTCTTGAATCAGGAAAGCCAAATTTTCCTTTCTGTTTCGGTTGGGCTAATCATAGCTGGTCAACTAAGACTTGGAAGAAAGGAGGGGTGACTCAAGCTCCCAAGATGATAGCTGAGATGAAATATCTTGGTGAGAAAGACAATCGTCTTCATTTTGATTATTGTTTGAAATTCTTCAAAGATCCACGTTATATTAGGGTTGATAATAAGCCTCTTTTTGTTATTTATTCACCTTATACATTTGTTGGAATAGAGGAACTTATCGAACAATGGAATAGATGGGCGAAGGAGGAAGGACTTGATGGAATTTATTTTGTAGGAAATTCTTTGGAGCGAAAAATATCTATTGATGGCTTGTTAAAAATGGGGTTCGATGCAGTAAGCAATAATATGCGTTTCTTTGCAGAGGCAAAATCCAAGGTAGTCAAGTCTGAGTTTGCTCAAAAAGTTAGAAGAAAATTGTCCGAGAAGTTTGGACTTCCGACTATGGTTTTTGACTATTGGAAAGTAGTAAAGAACATGGAGTGTGATGATAATAAACGTGAAAATTGCTTCCCTGTGATTACACCAGGTTATGACCGAACTGCTAGAGCGGGTAAGGCTGCTAAAATTTATAAAAATGCTACTCCCGAAAAATTTAAACAGCACGTACATGATATGTTGGAGGCTGTGAAAGATAAGAGTAGTGAGCATAAGATAATCTTTTTGGATTCTTGGAACGAATGGGGGGAAGGTAATTATATGGAACCAGATTTAAAATATGGTCACGCTTTTCTTGAGGCTTTGAAATCTGAAATAGTCGAGCCTTAATAGGGTGATACGCTGTGGGTATTCACAATGACTACAAATCGTTGAAATATAAACTTTAATAAATGACAGCTTTAAAAAAAAGAATAGATGAGTATGATATTATAAAAGGATTGGCTATCATAATGGTCGTAGCAGGTCATGCTTCTTGTCCTCAATTGTTGCATAACATGTTTTATTTAGTCCATATGCCATTGTTCTTTATAGTGTCTGGATGTACTATACGGGGGGGGGTGATAATTTCAAATCCCTTCAGGATGTAATAGTTTTCTGTAAGAAAAAGATACTTTCTTTTTATCTGCCGTTCTTGATGTTCGTTATTCCAATATGCTTGTTGCATAATTTAATTTGGGATATTGGTCTATATGAGAATCGGTACGATATTCACCAGTATATCATACAAATGATACGATGCCTTACTTTCAGCATTGGGCAGACAGAACCTTTCTTGCCGCAGCTATGGTTTCTCAAGTCCTTGTTCTTGGCAGAAATCCTATATGCTATCATTCATTATGCTTGTAATAGGATAAAGGTAAGTTACTGTTTGTTAGTTTTATCCTTTATCTGTTTGATGGTAAATCTTTCAAAGGAAAGCATACCGCAATTTATTGAAGTTAATGTGATATGGCCTGTTAAGGCATGGTTATTTATAGAATTGGGTGTTTCCTTGAAGAAAATAAATGGTAAAAGGCATATAGCTTTATTAGTCTTTCCTTTTCTCCTGGCCTGGTCTGTTGTAGGATGTCAACTGAATGTATCTTTTCAGCATAGTTATGGGCTTGTTTTCTTACTACAATTTGGTATGTCTATTCTGGCATATTGCTCTTTCTATGCCATTGCAAGGCTTATTAAAAAGAAGAAATGGTCAAGATTAACATTCTGCCATATCGGGCAAAAGTCGCTATATGTGTTCTTTTGGCATTATGTAGTGTTTGCTATCATAAATGTAGTTTATGGTAATCTGTTTGCTTCATCAGCACAGATGATTCTACATAAGCAAAGGTGTCTTGATGATGTTAATTGGGTTTATTATGTACTTATTTCCATATCAGCTATTCTTTTGGGTGAATATGCTTATAGGAAGGTATTAGGTCTGGTTTCGTTAACAAAAAATTAACATGAAAATTGGAATTATAACATACGTAAAGTGTGATAATTATAGTGCTGATTTACAGGCTATTGCGCTTCAATGAAAACTTAATTCTTTTGGTTTCGATGCAGAAGCAAAATCTACAGTAGTCAAGTCTGAATTTGCTCAAAGAGTTAGAAGAAAAATGTCCGAAAAATATGGACTTCCTACTATGGTTTTTGGCTATTGGAAAGTAGTAAAGAACATGGAGTGTGATGATAATAAACGTGAAAATTGCTTCCCAGAGATTACACCAGGCTATGACCGAACTGCTAGAGCGGGCAAGGCTGCTAAAATTTATAAAAATGCTACTCCCGAAAAAATTAAACAGCATGTACATGATATATTGGAGGCTGTGAAAGATATAAGAGTCGTGAGCATAAGATAATCTTTTTGGATTCTTTGACCGAATGGGGTTGAAGGTAATTATATGGAACCTGATTTAAAATATGGTCACGCTTTTCTTGAGGCTTTTAAATCTGAAATAGTTGAGCCTTAATAGGGTGATTTTTAATTTGATTATAAACTATGATGCTTTCTTTAGTACAAACTTCACAAAATAGACGTCAAGAGCTTATTAGATTTATCAATTCTTTGAATAATCAAATAGGTATCGACTTCTCTCAAATACAACTGATATTTATTGATCAAGGTGATAATTTAGATTTATTTGGTAAATTGAATTCTCAAATCAAATTTGATTATATAAAGTATCATTTGTGTTCATTATCTCATGCAAGAAACATTGGATTGTGTCATGTTTCTGGAGAATATATTGGTTTTCCAGATGATGATTGTTGGTATGAGCAAAATACTCTTAAAAATATTATTGATTTTTTTTCGCAAGGATATCAAGGAGTTGTTGCAAAGGGGACTGATGAAAACGGTATTTTAACAAATGACTTCCCTTCTGAAAAGAAACTAATAACAATGTATAATCATTGTGGAGCAATCTCTTATACTATATTTTTAAAGTTTATTCCTTCATTGAGATTTGATGAGAAAATAGGTGTTGGCTCACCTTTTGGCTTATCATCTGGTGAGGAAACTGATTATTTATTGCGATCTTTGTACCAATTAGGTACAAAGATGTTGTATGATCCTACAATTATAGTTCATCATCCATCAAATGGAATTGGTTTATTTAAAGATTCAATTCATAAGCAATATGAATATGCCAGAGGCTGGGGGTATTTATTGTATAAGCATAAATATCCATTTTCTATTATTTTAAAAAGTTTTCTTCGTCCTTGTGGAGGGATAATTGTATTTGCATTAAATTTTAAGTTTAACAGAGTTAAACGTTCTTTTTCTCTTTTAAAAGGACGAATTGAAGGATTTTTAATTGCAATGAAAAATGGCAAAAGTTGGTGTGATAATCCCTGTTTATAATGTTTGTATAAGTATCCGGGGATAATGAGATTGTATTCGAAGCAACGCTTAATGTACTTGTAGTCAAATACGAGAAATACTTATATGTTTTACTGTATTCTAAGTTTTTTATAAAAAATGAATATTCTTTTTTTTTACAGGGTTTATCCCAACTATGGTGGTGTTGAGGTGGTAACCTCTGTGCTTGCCAAGCGTTTTGTTGCAGATGGACATCATGTGACGATAGCCTCTTTGGAGCAACCACATCCAGAACTTAAAGACCAAAACATTGAAGGGGTTGAATTGGTGCCCCTACATCATCCTGTTTGGGCAAAAGATAATGTAGCCCGGTTACATCAGGTTATCGTTGACAAGAAGATAGATATCATCGTGAATCAATGGGGACTACCTTACAAAACGACTATACTTTGCAATAAAGCAATTAAAGGTACGAACTGTAAACTGGTTTCTGTATTACATGGTGCTCCTAATATTTCGAAAGTAATTATCAAGGCTCAGGATAAGGTTAAGAATGTTACAAATCCGATAAGTAAATTGGTGTATTCTTCAATATTAAAGGCGAAGGAAGAGGTAATAAAGTGGAGTATTCGATATGCTTGTAAGCATAACGAAAAATACATCATGCTATCTAATGCCTTTATCGAGCCTCTGATTAAATATGCTAGAATCAAAGATTCTGCTAACATTACAGCGATTGGTAATCCTGTAACAATTCCTGTTGACTTGTCTGGTTTCGATTTGAAGAACAAGAAAAAGCAGATTCTTTATGTTGGTAGAATGGATTTTGAGAACAAGAGAGTCAATCGCATTGTCGAAGCTTGGGAGGGCATCGCTGATAGACATAAGGATTGGGAACTTGTATTGGTTGGTGATGGGCCACATAAGAGTTTGTTACAAGAATATGTTGCCCAGCACCATATTGATAGGGTTAAGTTTGAAGGTTTCCAGGTGGAAGCTCCTATCCGCTATTACAAAGCTGCATCTATCTTTATGCTTACTTCCGATTTGGAAGGCTTTGGACTAGTTATCATAGAAAGTATGAGTTTCGGTTGTGTGCCTATTGTCTATGGTAGCTACGAGGCCGTATATGACATTATAGAGCATGGGAAATCTGGCTTTATCACTCCAATGCCTTATAGTAAGAATAAGACTATGGAGTATATGGAGCAATTGATAGAAAATGAAAACCTTAGAAATGATATGGCAAAGAATGCGATGACTCGTTCTAAGCTGTTCTCCATAGATTCAATTGCGAAGAAATGGTATGATTTGTTTGATGAAGTACTCAAACACCATCACCAAAAATATAAATAATTGAAGACTACGATGTTTGGGCCATTCAAATAGGTTGTTTGTTAGGAATGCTGAATTGAATACAGGCAGAGTAATCGTTGATAAAATAACAAAGAAGATTTAATGAGGATGACAAAATCTTAGATTTGTTAGATAAGAAATAGATAATTTTGAGGTTTTGTTTGAACATCCGTATTAATTAATCTGTTTTAGCTAATGGTGGCTTTATAAAAAAATGACTTATGGACAATACATATTTTATACTAAGCAATAGGTCTCTTTCTATAGAACGCTTCCAAATTTGTACTTGGAAACTTATAGGGAAAGATGCGTTTGTAGAATTGGGAGTAGAAATCAAGAAAGAAAATCTGCCAAATGAATTTGATGTATTCCTTGCGGTTCCATTTGCTATGAATGTTGTTGGTAAGTATAGCTTGCATAACCAACTGGCAATAGCTGATAACTGTAAGCTGATATTCAATGATACCATGACGAATCAGCATCCGATTGACGGTGATTCACGGAAAGGGTCTGTCATCGAATTTGGCAGTCGGGCAAAACTTGCGATTGTTGCTGTTGATCCTATAATTTTGAACGAATATGGACTTGTGAAAGTTCATATTAAAACGCCATCTGAAAATGCTGCTTCTGTATATTTTAGGGTGTTGGTAGAATTGAATGTTAATAACTTGGCAATTGTCCATACTGGAATCAATAAGAAATCATTTATATATGATTTCAAGGTGAATGAAACTCGAAATCTTCCCGAAGATGTTTATAAATACAAAGAAGATCATGGATTGAGCATTTGTGGAATTGCTTCTGTATTCTTGTTCCACTGTGTACCAGATGATTATGATATAAGCTATATAGATTCTGGAAAATTAAGAAACGTAAGAAGACTGGAGACGGACAGTTTCAATAAGTATCTTAAAGACATTGAGACGATAGATAAAGACAAGTACATGATTGTTTTCTTGAAGTTGAAAGGAAATGAAAACTATTCGTTTTTCACAACTTTCGTAAAAGAACATATCGGAAACAAGCAAATCATTTTTGCGATTTTGGCTAATATCTTTTGCAGCTTATTGTTTGCATACGAAACATGGAAAAAATGGGTTGTAGTCAAGTTACTTGTCAATTTTGCTTCGTTATATCCCATGTGGGCATGTTTAATAGTCGTTTTGATAGTTATTGCAATTTGTCTTTTTGTCAAAAAGAGATCTGAGTCATGAGAAGTAATATCGTTTCGTTCTTGATACAGTCATCCATGAATCATGAAGACCGTATCTCATTCTTTCATCAAATTAAAGGATTTTTGTCTGGTTTGGAATGCAATTATCCGTTTTTTGAGGAGTGGCTGGATAAAGTCTTTCGTGAAGTGAGTAATGGCAGACGATGCATTATAGTATTATTGGACAAGACTGTAGATGTTATTGCAGGGCTTGCCATACTAAAGGATACTATGCAAGAAAAGAAAATTTGTACATTGCGTATAGCCAAGGAATATCGCAACCAAGGGTGTGGTAGTTATCTTATCGAACGGGCAATTGAGATATTAAAGGAAACAATGCCTTTGATTACTGTTTCGGAAGAGCATGTGGATGACTTCAAGCCTTTGTTTCATAAATATGGCTTCAAAATAGAAGATAAGGTTAAGTCAGTATATAATGAAAACAAATATGAATATTATTTCAACAAGCCTTATCAGAAGAAATATGTATTGATGTCTATTAAGCCTCAATATGCCAATGCCATCATGCACGGCAGTAAGAAGGTGGAATTCAGAAAACAAATCTTTGATGTAAATGTTGAAAGAGTCTATGTATATGCTTCTCATCCTGTGAAGAAACTCATCGGCTATTTTGATGTTGACCATGTAATTTGTGAGAACCCAGATAAGCTATGGGGTGATTATAATAAGGTGGGATGTATCTCTAAAAAAGACTTTGTGTCTTATTTTAATAATTGCTCCTATGGCTATGCTATCGCAGTGAAAGAGGTTTATCGTTTTGCGAAGGATTATCAAATAGCTGAGATATTTGGTGAGAACTTCCAAGTACCACAATCGTATAGGTATATCAATAATATCAAGACGATAAGAAAATTGCTTGAACTACGAAATGTCAGTGTGTATTTAAATAATAATTACGATGGAAGAAAGTGAAATAAATTTAGTAGAATCATTTGAAGTTTCATTACTAAATGATGACAGCAAGGATCTATTGGCAACTGTAGGCGATACAGGATTGGATGCCATAATCACGGGCGGTGCTTTAGATGGAGTCCCAATATTAGGTGTATTGAATGGAATATTCAAAGTAACAAAAAACTATCAGATGCATCGCTTGTACAAGAAAATGGTTTTGTTTTTGTATGGACTTTCAGATTTCTCACAGAGAGATAAAGAGAAATTCTTACATGAATATACCGTAGCTAATCAAGAAAAAGGATCGGAAGTGTTGTTGGCTGTCATTGACAAAATAGATAATGCCAATAAAATAAGCATCTTATGTAATTTGATGCGAGCTAAGATCAACGGAGAAATTTCTATAGACAATTTCGTACGTTTGTGTCAAGTGATAGAGCGACTTCCTTATGTAGATTTCAAAAATCTTGTAAAATATAAGGTCGATTACAGCGAATTGGGAACGGATGATGTTCTATCGTCAAGTGGCGTTATTTATAATAGCGTGATAGATGCTAATGGTGGTGATAAGTACAGACTAAATTATATGGGCAAATTATTGCTTAGGTATGGAATAGGCATAGATACTGATGTTAATGCACCTACACCCGTATCTATGCCAAATATGGTTTCTGCAAAAGTTGTTGGAGAAACGTTAAATTTTGAAGAATTATGACAAAAGAAGAGTTTGTTTCCATTTTAAAAGAAAGAAAAGGGGCACCATTTTTGTTCTTGGGGTCGGGCTTCTCTCGGCATTATCTTGGTACACCTCAGTGGAATGGTATTCTTCAGATGTTTGCCCCACATAAATTGGCGCAATATTATTCAAAGTTAAATACTGATTCACTGATAAAGGTCGCTACCGAAATTGCTAAAGATGTGACAGATGAGTTTTGGAATTTGGATGATGATGATGAATTCAAGATGGCTGTTCAAGATAAAGTACTTGATGGTAGTTCTGTCTTGAAGATTAAAATATCTGACTATTTGAAGAAGCAATCGCTCCATGATTTTCCAGATGAGTATGAGGAAGAAATACATATCTTAGAAAGATTGTGTATTGACGGTATCATCACGACAAACTGGGATGATACAGCAGAAAGGTTGTTTCCTAAGTTCACTCCATATGTAGGACAGGAGCAGTTAATTTTTTCTTCAACATATAGTGTTGGTGAAATTTATAAGATACATGGAAGTTACAAGATTCCGCAAAGTTTAATTCTTACAGAAAATGATTATGATGGATTTAGTAAGAAAAATCCATATCTTGCCGCAAAACTCATCACGATATTTATAGAGCATCCAATAGTCTTTTTAGGTTATTCTATCTCCGACTCGAATATTCAGGATATTTTGAAGTCGATTGTTGCTTGTTTGGATAACGATAATTTCAGAAAGTTGCAAGACAATCTTATATTTGTTGAATGGGTTGAAGATTCGACATTCCAAACTGTGATAGAAAGACAGGATATTATGATGGGGAACAAAGTGAATTTGCCAGTCATAAAGATAAGGACGCATAGTTTCAAAGAGGTGTATGAGCTTCTTCAATATTACGAGCGAGCAATTCCTGCAAATTTGTTGAGAGAATATAAAAAACAGTTTTATGAAATTGTTCAATCAGAAAAACCAGAAAGAAAGTTATATGCTTTGCCTGAAGAAAAAGTAGACAAAGATAAAAGTATTCAGGTAGTTTATGGCTTTGGCGTTATAAAGAAATTCCATTCTGCTGTTGGTTATAGGGGGCTCAAAGCAGTAGACTTACTTAAAGATGTATTGGATGATAATAAAGAATTGAACGCAGAACAAGTATTAACAGAGGCATACCCTCAGATTTATTCTAGAGGAACTTTTTTGCCAATATATAAATACTTATCCTTAATTGGAATTGAAAGTGATGAAAGTTATAAAAGAAACAAACTTGGTTTAAACTATCCATTAAGAAAAAAAGAGGATTTTCAATCCTATAAGTATCTTGATGAAGATAAAAACCTTTCCTTGCAAGAAGCTATTGAAAAGTATAATAGTACAAGAATATGGAAAGCCATCGCTCTCATCCCTTATCTTTATATATCTAAAGATGAACTACCTACATTGTGTAGTTTCATAGAACATAATTTTTATGATTTTCTTATAAAGAAAAATAGCTATTCTACATTTATGAGGAAGTTAATATGCTATTATGATTGGTTAAAATATGGTTGGGAATAAGGAGTGCATGAAAAATTCAATTTTAGTCAATAAAATACTTTCGACGGAATTTTATTCTGTCAATCAGATATTTGAAACAAAGGGTAAGGTTTATACTTATCTCAATCCTGTATCTTATCTCACAGCTCTGGATAATAAGGAACTGTTTGGTAAAATGGATGGTATATTTGCCGATGGTGGCTTGCTGGTGAAAGCCATCAAGTTGGTTTACGGCAAGTTGGTGACTCGAAGAAGTTTTGACATGACTTCGATGGCACCGGAGTTGTTCTCTTATGCAGAGGAGCATGGAAAAACCATCTATATTGTGGCTTCTAAGCAGGAACAGGTGGAGAAGGCCGTGGAGATATTCCGTAAGCGGTATCCAAAGGTGAAGTTTGCTGGTTATCGGAATGGGTACTTTGCTTCGGAAAGCGAAATGGATGTTGAGGCTAAGTATATCGCCAAATTGAATCCCGACTTTCTGATTGTAGGAATGGGAGCCTTGATACAGGAGAAGTTCCTGCTAAAGGTGAAAAATGCCGGCTATCAGGGTGTCGGATTTACCTGTGGCGGTTTTATCCATCAGACTTCCAGGAATGAGATAGATTACTATCCTGCATGGGTGGATAGGACAAATCTTCGCTTTATTTATCGAATGTGGAAGGAACCGCATACCCGTAAGCGTTATGTGATGGCAGGCTTGCTGTTTCCGGCAAGATTTATCGCAGAAAAAATCTTCGGATAGTCTTGTAAAGCCAGTGAATGGGGGTGAAGACTACCGATATGGGAAGTAATATAATGAATAGGAGTGTCGGTATAATATGACCGATGGCTCTTTGTAATTTATCTTTCATGCGTGCAAAAGTACAGCATTATGTTGAAACAACAAAAGATTTTCTTTGATTTCTTGCGATTCTGTATTGGTTCTGCCAAGGAAATACCAGGTTCTTTGAAGAAGGTGGATTGGAAGGAGCTATATGCTATCGCCAAGAAGCAGGCTTTGCTTGGTGTGCTGTTTTATGGTATCCGGCGATTGCCAAAGGAGTTGGCACCAGAGCAGAAGCTGCTGATGCAATGGATGGTGATGGCGGAACAGATACGAAAACAGAATATCAGACTGTTTCAGGATTCCGTGAAAGTTTGCCAAAACTTCGAGAACGAGGGCTTTGCTAACTGCATCTTGAAGGGACAGGGGAATGCGTTGCTTTATCCTGACCTTTATATGCGTACTCCCGGGGACATAGATATCTATCTTTCGGGTGGTCGCAGGAAAATCATGAAGTATGTGGATCAAGTGTGTCCGAATCAGGTAATGCGGTATCATCATGTTGATTTTCCTGTGATGAAGACGGCGATAGAGGTGCATTTTACTCCTTCATATATGTTTTTCCCTATTCATAATAGCAGGATGCAGAAATGGTTCGGGAAGGTAATGGATTTGCAATGTTCGAATGTAGTTACATTACCAGATGGGTATGGGGAAATTACAGTGCCAACGACGAGCTTCAATGTTATATATATCCTCTCTCATCTCTATCGCCATGTGTTCACTGAAGGTATTGGCTTACGTCAATTAATAGACTACTACTTTGTTTTAGTGAAGAGTGAAGAACGAAGAGTGAAGAAACTGACGGCATTGCAGCGTGAGCTGAAATATCTTGGTTTATGGAAGTTTGCTGGAGCCGTGATGTATGTGCTGCATGAAGCTTTGGGGTTACCTGAGGCGAAAATGATTGCACCTATTGATGTGAATGAAGGTCGTTTTTTGTTGGCTGAAATCATGCAAGGAGGCAATTTTGGTCAATATGACACTAGACTTGGAAGCAAGGAGAATGAAGGCAAACTTCATCGCTAACTCAGAATGAGTTTGCGCAACTTACGCTTCGTGAAGCATTATCCTACCGAGGCATTGAGCGAACCATTGTTCAGAACTTGGTTTGCTTTATGGAAGAAGATACATGGAATAAGATAATAGATATACGGGTGAACGGATCCCTCTCCCATTTTTTGAGCTACTTTTCGGTGATGGAGCTTAGTAGCCCGTTTTTATACAAATCGATTAAAATTGATAAAATGGAAGTAATAAAGACTGATATTGAAGGCGTGCTCATTATTGAGCCTCGCCTGTTTAGAGATGCTCGTGGCTATTTCTTCGAGAGCTTTAGCGAGCGGAGAAAGTAGAGCCATAGGTAAGCTACAAGGTGGAGTTCTGCTAGGACAATGAAAGCATGAGTTCTTATGGTGTGATGCGTGAAGGGTAGAGTGATAACTTCTATCACCCAGAAGCTGACGGGGGTATCTCTATCTTAGATAAATCACTCGGGATTGATTGGCGCATTCCTAAAGAACATGCTAATCTTTCGGAAAAGGATACGAAACATGAGGCGCTGAAGGACTTTGAAAGTCCTTTTGAATACTAAATGTAGATTTAAACAAATAGGAAACAAATACTAATCATTTAATATTAAAACAATGAAGGGAATCGTATTAGCAGGTGGTAGCGGTACACGTTTGTATCCTATCACAAAGGGTATCAGCAAGCAGCTGATTCCTATCTTCGATAAACCGATGATATATTATCAATAACAAAGCTACTGTATTTGGTTATCGAGTAAGCGATCTTGAGCGATATGGCGTGGCAGAGTTTGAAGAGCAAGGCAATTGCCTGAGTATCGAAGAGAAGCCTCAGCATCCAAAGAGCAACTATGCTGTAGTGGGCTTATACTTCTATCCTAATAAGGTGGTGGAAGTAGCTAAGCATATCAAGCCATCCGCTCGTGGTGAGTTGGAAATCACAACAGTAAACCAGGAGTTTCTGAAGGATAAGCAGCTGAAGGTACAGACCATGGCAAGAGGATTCGCCTGGCTTGATACCGGAACCCATGATTCCCTTTCTGAGGCATCTACCTTTATAGAAGTTTTGGAGAAGCGCCAGGGCTTGAAGGTGGCTTGCTTGGAAGGTATTGCATACCGCCAAGGTTGGATAGATAGTGATACGTTGCGTAAGAATGCTCAGCCAATGTTGAAGAATGACTATGGCAAGTATCTCCTTTCAATACTTGAAGAGAAAGAGCAAACTTTAAAGAAGAATTTAGAATATTATTTTTTTTTTGAACACGAATCTTACGAATAACACGAATATAGAGGTTATAGTTTCTCCTGAATGATTCGTGTAATTTGTGTTCGAATATATACATTGATTAGAATGAAGAATATTGTAATAACGGGCGGTGCTGGTTTCATCGGCTCACACGTAGTAAGACTTTTCGTGAACAAATATCCTGAGTATCACATTATCAACCTCGACAAGTTGACATACGCAGGCAACCTGGCTAACCTCAAGGACATCGAGGACAAGCCTAACTATACTTTCGTTAAGGGTGATATCTGCGATTTCGACCTGATGTTGAAACTGATGCAAGACTACAAGGTGGATGGCGTCATCCATCTCGCTGCCGAGAGCCATGTAGATAGAAGTATCAAGGATCCATTCACTTTCGCTCAGACCAACGTGATGGGTACCCTGTCTCTGCTCCAGGCGGCAAAGATCTACTGGGAGAGCCTTCCTGAGGGATATGAGGGCAAGCGTTTCTATCACATCTCTACCGATGAGGTGTATGGTGCATTGCAGATGACTCATCCTGAGGGTATTCCTGCTCCTTTCACTATCAAGGCATCCAGCGGTAAGAACCACGAGGCTTACGGCGAGGAGTTCTTCCTGGAGACAACCAAGTACAATCCTCACTCTCCATACTCTGCATCCAAGGCAAGCTCAGACCACTTCGTCCGTGCTTTCCACGATACATACGGTATGCCTACCATCGTGACCAACTGCTCTAACAACTACGGTCCATACCAGTTCCCTGAGAAGTTGATTCCGCTGTTCATCAACAATATCCGTCATCGCAAGCCATTGCCTGTATATGGTAAGGGTGAGAACGTGCGCGACTGGTTGTATGTAGTAGATCATGCCCGTGCCATCGATATGATTTTCCACAAGGGTAAGATTGCCGAAACCTATAACATCGGCGGTTTCAACGAGTGGAAGAATATCGATATCATCAAGGTGGTAATCAAGACTGTTGACAGATTGCTCGGTCGCCCTGAGGGTGCTGACTTGGATTTGATTACTTATGTAACAGACAGAAAGGGGCACGATATGCGTTATGCTATTGACTCTAGAAAGCTACAGAAGGAACTCGGCTGGGAGCCATCTCTCCAGTTTGAGGAGGGTATCGAGGAAACCGTAAAGTGGTATCTCGAGAACCAGGAATGGATGGATCATGTTACTTCTGGGGAGTATCAGAAGTATTATGAGAATATGTATAAGGATAGATAATGGTAAAAGTTATTATGGGTTCAAAAGATTTTGATAAGTTTATCAATGTAGAGAATATTGATGTTGCGAAGAAATACATTGAAATCTTCGCAGATTTTTATGCTGATGCAATATACAGACATCATTATGAAGCCGTGTTAACTCAGCGAGAAGCAGACGCTCGTATTATTTTCCAAATGTTCTTCTCTAAGGCTTTACATTTTAAGCATATGTTGGAAGGGGTAGAATATAAAGGTAATCAATTTAAAATGAATCGTATTGTTGATCCAACCTTGCTTTTTACACTTGTGAGAAATCAATATGAATGTTTGTGTCTTTTTGAGTTGATTAATGTCATACCGGATTCTGACGATAAGAAAAATTTTCTTTCTTTGATGCATCAAATTTCTGGATTGAAGTACCGACAAAGATTTGTGGAACAAGCAACATTGCAAGCTAATATCAAAAAGTTGAGATTTGAAAATATCGAAATCAATCAAGATGTTAACTTGATTTTATCTTCTTCTGTGTTTCATAAGCTGAACCAAAAAAGTCAAGATAAGGTAAGAAAATGGATAAAGGATAAAGAATATCAATTATTCTTTAAAAGCGATGAAGAAATACAAAAACTTGGTTGGAAGGATTTTGCAAACAAGTTTGGTATGAAGAAAGATTGCGTCGATAATCTTTATACGTATTTTTGCATGAATGCTCATCCATCTTATCCTTCTATAATGCAATTTAGGGATGCGTTTGCCAAGGATAATCCTGAATTTCTTAATCTTGCATTGTTTGCATCTCATACTTTTCTTATATTTTTGAGTGTTTTCCTAGTTGATTATATGCGAATGTTTCCAGCTATAGTGAATGATTTCAAAAAGTTGGATGAGGATAAGAGAATGTTGCTTACAGCATTTAATGATATCTTTAGGGAAGAAAAATGGAATGCTAAATTTTAATTGATGAAAAATATAATACTTCAAAGTTCTCCTTCAGAATGGAAAGAAGCTTTACATGAATTGGGGATAGATTTGCCCTTGTGGCTAATCTTACTTCTAGTTATGATTATTCTTGTCCTTGGATGGGTAATAAAACACTATTGGTGTAATTGGCAAGAGGCAAGAAACTGGCGTAAGAAGAAAATGAAAGCCATTGCCAATACGGATTTTAGTGATTATTTGCCCTTCCGTAAGAAGCGTCTCTACATTCCTGCTATGTATCAGAGCAAAACTCCGAGTGATTATCCTGACCCAATAGATGCTACTATTGCGGAAGCTAGGCAAAATTTACTTGATAAGATGCTGGAGGTATTGGATGATAAACATGGACGTGATAATTTGTTCTGCATTCTTGCTGGTGCAGGCATGGGCAAATCTAGCTTTATGGTTTATCTGTATGGAAAGTTGGTTAAAAAGTTAGATGGAAAAGGGCATGATGTAGAAATCCTCTCGTTGACACGTCCTGATGTTATTGAAAGAATCAATATGATAGAAGATCAAGGAAATGTCATACTCTTATTGGATGCTTTGGATGAGAATGTTGAAGCAATGAACAACTATGAAGTCTTTTGGAGAACGTTGTTAAATTCTATAAAGGACTTCAATAGGGTTGTTATCACCTGTAGAACTCAATTTTTCTCTTCTTTTGATGAAGAACCAAACTATACCGAGATAGCAAATTATTCTTCCAAGAAAGGAACTAAATTTTTCATCCGATATTATCTTTCACCTTTTACCAAAGAGGAAAGGACACGTTACATCAAGAATAAGTATCCTTTTTGGCATTTTATAAAGAGAAGAAAAGCCATGAAGGTTATGGAAAATAACGACTCTTTGATGTCTCGTCCTTTGCTCTTGGCTAATATTGATGATTTGATAAACTCCAAGGTGAAGTATGACTATGGTTTTCAAATATATAAAGCTCTGATTCATGTTTGGGCAACAAGGGAGGCGCAAAGACAAAAATTGCATGGCGCGTTATTTGAGAACTTGGTCAAAAAAATACCAGAAGTCTCAAAGGCTGCTGCCTATGAGTTGTATGAAAATTTAGCAAACAATGCCGCATGCAATATGACCAAAGAGCAATTGGATGAATTTGAAAAGAAGCATCCGTTAAATATGGCAGAGCTACGTATCAATTCTTTGTTTAATCGAGATGTTAGGGGAAATTGGAAGTTTTCCCATAAATCCTTCTTTGAATATTTCTTGTCTGAAATAGCCTTTGATGATTGGAATGCCGTGCCAAATATTGAAAAGTTTGACATGGGTATGCAATTCTATAAGCAGAGATGTTTGGAGGAGTTTGAGGCTTATTTACATATTACACCTCCTGCATGGTTTGTGAATAATGAGCAACTATATAGTAATGTCATCATGATGCATTGCCCAAATGGTTTCAATCCAATGCACTTAATTATAATTCTTAAAGAAAAGAAAATCTCTTCTTTATCGATAACGGACAATGTGGATGTTGGGGATGTCTTAACTCCACAGTTTATGAAGGCTTTGAATAGTACATCAGTAGAATTGCTGGAAGTTAGCATTTTGGGTAAAGTTGATTTGCCTATTGACTTGCTTCATAATTCCCAATTGCAAATGTTTGTTTTGAATTGCGACGAGCGTCTATCATATCAATTTAAAAAAGTTGCAACTAAGGCAGGTTTTAAGTGTAAGGAGAATGAGCATGACACTGTTTTTTATCGTAGTAATGCTAAGGTATTTGCCAATCCATATATTATGAGGCATTATCCAAGTTTGGATTTATCGATCTTTAATTATAGTAGTTTTATAAGGATAAATTCTAGTTTAACTAAGAAATGAATATGATGAATACAACATATTTTTATGATTCAGACTTGTATGGGGGGACGGTTGACCGTATAGCTTCGTCAATTGTGTTTTCTGGTGATATGAACGAATTTGATAAATTCTGTAAGCGTTGGTATAATCGTATAGTCAGTATAAGCGATGAAAAACAACGTATGGATGTCTTTATTCATCTTCTAGTTGATCTAAGTCAGGTTTTGCGAGCTAAGAAAAATATCCAGATGAAATTAGTTGTCTCTGATAATTTTTTCATGGATTTCTTGTTTTTTATATCTATCTTTTCTACCCAAGAGAATAATCTTGTGACTGAAATAGACATTCAACATGAATATGTAAGATGGGTAAAACAGGGCTTCCCGCAGAAATTGGTGAAAGTTGTAAATCTAAATGATTTAAAAACACTAGGTGATATGTTTGGCCAAGAGTATGAAGAAAATGATGTTATAAAAGGTGCCATTCTTTCCCATAAGTACGAAGCTACAGAATTGTCAATGCTTCGAAACTCTTATTCTTCTTTTGTATGTAAGTATGCAGAGAATCGAATTCCAATTTTCTTTAAGATGTTAAGGTCTGCTCGAGATAAGGTAGTTGTGCCAAGTACAGGAGGAAAAGATGAATTTTATGAGTTGTATAATAAATTAGCTAAGGATGAAAATGAGAAAGAGTTTATATTTTCCGTAAACCCTGAATTTCCAAATTTATTTAAAGTTATAGAGTTCTTAATACGGAATATCAATGAAATGATGTTTGTGTTTGTTTCGAAAGATATAAAGGTTTTAGAGAAATACAGTAAGCAATCATTAGTGTTGATTTGGGGGCTTTGGCTTGGAACTGCTCAAGAGATTTCTATGGTTCCACATTACTGGTATGTGAAATATCGAAGTTTATTGGATGATATGTTTGGAGAAGGAAGCTTTGATAATATAACTCCCCTGGGGTAAGAGAAAAAAATGTCTGTTGCTTACCAGAATAAGGTAAGTATCTTTTACCTTCATGGTTATATATAATAGAAAGTATGAATGAAGCATTAGTGTTTTTCGCTTATCTAAGATTCTGTCTTGGATATAAGGGGAATATGAGTAAGATCGTTGCTGGTATGAACTGGCAGGAGCTGTATACCTTTGCTTCTAAGCAGGCTCTGCTGGGGTTTTGCTTTGATGGTATTGAGCGCTTGGGGGAGGAATATCCTGAGGAGTTGAAGCGGAACCCGATAGGGAGGGAGCTGCTGATGAACTGGATGGGTAAGGCGCAACAGATTCGCAGGCAGAATATGAAGGTGAATGCTGTGGCGAGCAAGCTCTTCTCAATGCTGAGAGAGGATGGGATGAGGTGCTGCATTCTGAAAGGGCAGGGGAATGCCTTGATGTATCCGAATCCTTATTCACGTACTCCTGGAGATATTGATGTTTGGATTGATGCTAGTAGGGAGAGGATTATGGAGTATGCTTCAAAGAAGTTTGAACTCGGGGAGGATATCAGACTGCAGCATCTGGAGACTTCCTTGGATGGTGTACCTGTAGAGTTGCATTTCTTTCCTTGCTCCATGAATAATCCTATCTATCATGCCAGGTTGCAGAAATGGTTCAAGCGGAATGCGGATTTGCAATGCTCGCATATTGTGGGGCTGCCCGATGGGGCAGGGGATATTGCTATACCAACGACGGCATTTAATGTGATTTACCAGCTGACGCATTTATATCATCATTTCTTCGATGAAGGGATTGGAATGAGGCAAATCATTGACTATTTTCTTGTAGTCAATGATTTCTCAAAAAATGTATTTTTGGATACTGATTTTTCGAATCACCCCGTCAATTTTTCGAATCACCCCGTCCCTCTTTCCAAAGAGGGCTCCACTTTCTCCCCAAGCCCCTCTTCCTCAGGAAGCGGGGATGTAACCGCACCTTCTCGGTGCTCGGAACCGCTACGCTCTAAGGATGGCGGACCATCAAAGGTCTCGCCAGATTGTGCGGGATGGGACCGCCGGGGTGTTAGTGGGGATACGAGTTCTGTTTCCTGTTCTTCTGCCTCTGGTTCTTCTATTACTTCTGTCCGTTCTGCTTCCACTACTGATCCTTCTGCCTCTACTGCTTTAGTTGTGGTACAGAGAGAACTGAAGTATTTGGGATTATGGAAGTTTGCAGGGGCGGTGATGTATGTTCTGAAGGAGGTGCTTGGATTGTCTGAGGATAAAATGATAGTGCCAGTGGATGAGAAGCGTGGGAGGTTGCTGTTGGCAGAGATTCTAGATGGTGGTAACTTCGGTAGGCATTTCTCTAAGTATGATGGGTTTACGCATCAGAGTATGGGGAAGAAGTATATCCTGAAAATATGGAGAAATATGCACTTCGTTCGATATTATCCTGCAGAGGCGCTTTGTGAACCTTTATTTCGTACTTGGCACTTCTTCTGGAGGCTAAAATATAAAAAAAAAAATAAATAATCAATTGACATAACTCTGTTTATGTTTATCGAGATGCAGATAGATAATCCGTTAGATGAGGATGACTATCTGCACTTCGATTATCAATGATAATCATAATGAAGAAAAAAGTTTTTGTAAGCGGTTGTTAGGACCTGCTGCATTCTGATCATGTGGAGTTTTTCCAGCAGGCATCACAGTATGGTGATCTTATGTAAGCATGTATCATCCGGGATGGGCGATTACCATCTCGCTGGAACCGACCTTTGAGGTGCGCGACCGCTGCGGTCTGTCTACCTCTACCCGTAAGGTGATTCAGAAGATTTGGCCGGTGAAGTTGCCGAAGATGGATCCGGAGATGCTTGCCCGACTGGTATTCTGCTTTGAGAACAATCCGGAGCGTCACGATGGTATCATCTCGGGTGCCCAGGATTCTATCGGTATCTGTGTTCCCGGTCTGGTGCGTCATTATTATGACAATAACTTCTGGCCGGAGAAGATAGAGAGTACGCAGGATGAGATGACTCTCCGTTTCCTGGAAGACCATCTGGTAATGATTCCGATGGAACCGAGAAGACCGGGATGCAGTGTGGTGGAAGGTAAGGATATCACGCCTGAGAAGGTGAAGGCGCTAGCTGATGCAGCTGATGCCTGCTGGAAGGCGATTCTGGCGCACGATCTTGATGCCTTTGCTGCAGCATACAGGGCATCTTTCGAGGCTCAGATTGCGATGTTCCCGGGTATGGTGAATCCGTCTATCAACGGTGTGATAGAACCGGAGGCGAGTGTGCAGCCGATGATTGACCGCTACAGCAACATGGAGGAGGTTCTGGCATGGAAGATGCCGGGAGCCGGTGGCGGTGGTTATCTGGCACTGGTAGTAAAGGACAGTCTTAAATTTGCTGAGAATCATGACGAAGCCATCCATCTTCAGATACGAAGGGCATAACTATCTGGTACCCTTCCTCATCATCAGCAGTCTCTTCTTCATGTGGGGATTTGCCCATGGTATCCTAGAGGTGCTGAATCCGCATTTCCAGGAGTCGTTTCATATCAGCAAGGCGATGTCGGCCCTGACGCAGACAGCTGTCTATGGTGCCTACTTTCTGATGGCGCTGCCTGCCGGATGGATTATCCGGAAGTGGGGCTACAGGAGGGGAGTGATAACAGGACTGGTTCTCTTCGGTATCGGTGCTCTGATGTTCATACCGGGAAGCAGGATCAACAGTTTCTACTTCTTCGTTCTGTCGCTGTTTGTGATAGGATGCGGACTGACCTGTCTGGAAACGAGTGCCAATCCTTATACTACGGTACTGGGACATCCTGACAAGGCGGAAAGCAGAATCAACCTGTCGCAGTCGCTCAATGGTATCGGATGGATTGTAGGACCGCTGGTTGGCGGACAGCTTCTGTTCTCGGGTGTCAACATTGCCATTCCTTATGCCCTGGTGGGTATCTTCGTGCTTGCTGTGGCACTCGTCCTGTCAAGAATCAAGTTGCCGGACCCAAGGAGAGTGCATGAGGCGGATACGAACGAGATGGTGGAGGAGAAGCCGATGCGAGTGATGGCATTCGGTTTTGGTATGCTGGCCTTGTTTCTCTATGTGGCTGCCCAGACGGGTGTGAACAGTTTCTTCATCAACTATGCTGAGGAGAGTATTCATATTGAGAAGCAGACTGCCAGTCTGTATCTCGCCTTTGGCGGAATGGGTCTGTTCTTTATCGGCAGGTTGGCTGGTGGTATCATCATGAATTATATCCAGCCAAGGCTGGTGCTGCTGGTCTGTGCCATCCTCACCTTTGTAGCCACATTGATTGTGGTGGTATGTAGTGGTACTTTATCTCTCATTGCGTTTTTCGCCCTGTATTTGGGAGAGAGCATCATGTTTCCGACTATCTTCTCGCTGGCATTGAGGGATGCGGGTACAAAGACCAAGCTTGCCTCTTCATTGCTTATCATGACGATAGTGGGTGGAGCGGTTGCTCCAGTAATTATGGGGTATATAGCGGATACTACGGGCAGTATGGCGATTGCCTTTCTTATACCGCTGGTTTGTTATGGGGTGATTGGAGCGTATGCGCTTTTGAAACGCCACGTTCCTCTTTAAATAAAAGGAGGATTTTTCGAAAATCACCCCGTCCCTCTTTACCCTTAAAGAGGGCTCCACCTCTCACCCCGACCCTCTCTCCTCAGGAGCGAGGGAGAAAACCGCTCCTCCTCGTCGCTCGGAACCGCTACGCTCTAAGGTTGGCGGACTAAAGCGGTCTTCGCCATGTTATGCGGGATGGGACCGCCTTATTGCAACTTGCTTCTGGTCTTCGCCATATTTTGCAGGATGGGACCGCCTTACTATAGCTTGCTGAGGTAGGGAACAGCTGTTTATAGTTTACAGTTAATAGTTATAGTTTACGGTTGATTTCGTGGTTATTTGCTGATAACTTGCAGATTTCTCGTGATTCTCTTGGTGGTTTCGAGAAAAAAGCGTAACTTTGGCGGCAAGTTATATAAACTAAATAATAGGAGATAAGATTATGGCAATAGCTATTAAAACAATTCCTGTATTGACTGGTGATGTTGCAGAGCGCTTTATAGAGATAGCAGAGAGTAGTAGAAATACTGCCACAACTGTGATTCCTGAAGGAGCACAAGATGCAATCCGTCGTATGATGGAACGCTCAAAAAATGTAAAGATTAAACTTCCTCTTTAATTAAATTGGCTGGTGAATAATTATCAATTTGATATTATGGAAAGATGCGACTTCATGCCTTTGACCGCAGAACTTGCATCTTTGCCTTTTTGTTGTGGTGAAACAGAAGGAGATAAAGACTTGGAAGACTTCTTTCATCACAATGCCTTGTTGTATCCTCAAGAGCGACTTGGTAAGACTTATTGCTTTGTCAACAATGAAGGTGAGTTCTCTGAAATCGTTGCATTCTTCTCCGGTTTATATCAGGCTCATGTTCTTGGATTTGTTGCATACTCAGATATTGGAATATCCTAATGTAATTAAGTAAAATTGTTTGGTTAATATATTCTGATGAACTTCTTCTTGCTTTTAATATGGTTGTTCTCTTCACTATCCTAGACCGAATCACCGGCCTTGTGGGGATATTGATATCTTCCTGATGGATAAGGAGGGAAGGCATGACGAGGAGATGGTGAAGGCTATCGATGACGTGGTTGCGTTATTAATATATCGCCAGTGATGCGACTCCTATCATGGAGCATACGGCATGTCATTACGATATCAAGACCGTGAATCTGGACATCAGCAAGTTGAGCAAGGGTGGTTTTGATCACTTTATGCTGAAGGAGATTTATGACCAGCCTAACTGTCTGAAGGACTGTATGAGTGGTCGCCTCTTTGCTGATAAGGAACATCCTGAAAACAACCGCATCGTTCTTTCTGCGCTTCGTGATTATCGTGACCGACTGGTTCAGGCGAAGCATATCATCATCGTGGCGTGAACTATCCTGTGGCGATGGAGGGTGCCTTGAAGCTGAAGGAAATAGCGGATAATGTACTGGAGGTTCCAAGAACCCTGAATGCGCTGGTTTCGCTGCTGAGCGTGGTTCCGCTGCAGCTGCTTGCTTACTATGTGGCTGTGGATAAGGGACTGGATGTGGATATGTCGAGAAATCTGGCGAAGAGTGTGACGGTGGAATAAGGGATGTAACCGCCCTCCGGTGCTCGGAACCGCTACGCTATAAGGTTGGCGGGGCATCAAAGCCCTGCGCCATGTTGTGCGGGATGGGACCGTATGGGGAATACAGGTTATAGTGTAAACCACCAAGACAGCGTAAGGTGGGTTGAATGAAAAATATTATCTTTGCAGCCGTTTTAAAATTCATATAAAATGGAAAGCAAAGAATATTTTTAAAAGGTCATGCAGGATCACAACCAGAACCGAAAGGGACGTAGCCTGCGTAAGTATTGCAAAGATGAAGCAGTGGATTATGACTGGCTCATCCAGTACAAGAAGAACTATCGTCTTTTATTCCAAGGACTATCGTAAGGTAAAAATCTTGCATTATGATATAAATGGTTGGGTTCTTTGCTCGAAGTGGTTTACTGACGGTAAGTTTCTCAAGCCGTTAAATTTTAGAAAATCAAAACTTTATTCAAAAATACTGATATGTGTTACTGCTTGTAATATAGTAGGGATGCAGTATTGGCGATATATAAGATTCTGAAGAATAATTATTTCGTCCTCTTGACAAAGGACACTATATGAATACTTTTATGACTATTACTTTTTTGCAAGCTTATAATGGCGATGGCATTCACATAGAACACGATGGGCACCATGTTATAATCGATGGTGGACCAAAGTGTGAGGAGTTGGAGTCGTTGGTTGGGGAAATTGTAGCTAATCACGAAATCATCGATTTGCTAATAATTACTCATTACGATGAAGACCATATATTGGGTATTTATAAAATCTTATCAAAACTGTCCTCAACAGTATCGCTAAAAAATATGATTGGCGAAGTGTGGTTTAATGCAACTAAAATAGGGGCTAAAGGAAATCCATATATGTTATCAGCCAATCAGGCATTGAAAATGGGAAAATTGCTTATACGAAATGATGTAAATTGGATTTCCGAAGTGCAAACAGGTAAGCAATTCAATATTGGAAATGATGGATGGTTGGAAGTGATTTATGGAGGTGAAATATTTGAAATAAACGCTGAAAATACCAACTTAAGTAGTGTTTATTGTGATTGGAAAAGTACATTTCAAGTTCTGGAACCTTTTGTTGATGACAAAGTAAAGGATGTATCTCCTGTAAATGCTCAATCAATGATATTGGTTCTACATATCGGCAAAGACAAACAGGTGCTTTTAACGGGTGATGCTATTCCTGATAAATTGTTTGCTGCTCTCGGAGAATATCTGGAAAAGGGAAACTCTAATTGTTTTGAGCTAATCAAGCTTCCTCATCACGGCAGCTACAGAAATTTAACAAAGGATATTCTAGAGCAGGTTGTTTGTTTTGACTATGTGATTTGCTCTAATGGGGATAGATATTATTTGCCTGATAAAAAGGCTTTAATGAAGATTTTCAAGTGGGGGCGAAAAAAGGCGACCGAAAAAATTCGAATTCATCTTAATTACTATGCAGACTTGTTTCCAAAACTGAATATTTCGGAACAAGATATGCAAAATAATCATTTCTTCTGTGATGGTAAACGAATCTTTGAACTATAATTATAACTCTTGTAGTATATCTCTGTTAGTAGCTGGATCTATGCAAAGCGGATCTGGTTTTATCTATGTAACTCCACCTACCTGTGATTACAATTACATCATAACGGCGAAACATATATTCCAGGAGGGTAATTCAACTGTTGCAATTAATAGGCTAAGTGATATTACCGTAAAGAGGTATTTACTTGAGTCTAAGTTAGAAGAGCTTATAGTGAAGCAAGCTTCTTTGGCAAACAGATTGTATTGCTCGGATAAAATGGATTTAGCCATCTTGAAGATTGACAAGGAATGGATGCCTAAAGCTAAAAGAATATATGTCCGGAATATTATGGATGTAGAAAATGAATCTTTGTGTGAATCGGTATCCTTTCCAACAATATTGAGGGATGAGCGAACTAAGCTGACTTTTGAAGTAAAAGACAATGAGCAGTTTTGCTTGAGATTAAAGGATGCTGTTAAAGACATAGCCCATTTTAGTGCGATTTCTGGATCTGGAATATTCTTGAAATCTGCTCCATATCTGATTGGAGTGATTGCTTCATATAGGCTACAAAACTTTGAGCTGAATGAGATTTGCGTGTCTAAAATAGATTGGGGAATCGTTAACTTAGATCTGAAAGCACGTAAATGGTTTCAGCTGGAAATGAATGAGTCGAAATATTCAAAGATTTCAGATAATAGAGAAATCATCAATATAGGCGATGTTCTGGTTAATGGGGTTTCATTTGATTTCTACAGAGGTATAGATAATCTTGGATATGATTTGAGAGATGATTGGTTTTTCGATCCTTTGCATTATGCTGATATGTGTAATAAGGCATTTGTTCTTGAATATTTCTCAATTCAAGAAAATCGAATAAACTATAAGGCTGAAAAAATGCCAATAGCTTATTTGCCTAAAAAAACACTTATCTTAAGAAAGGCTATGATAGGTAGATTCATAGACCGCCTTGTTTACACTTCTTTACTGCAAATCCTAGGTCCTGCTATAGATAGAAACTTGAGCCCTTATGTCTTTTCGGCTAGATATAATAAGGAGAATGGTCCAGGCTTGATAGTAAATGGGGTCCAGCAGTGGATAAAAATGAATTATCTTATCAAGGATTGGATTGAGGAAGGAAAAGGCTGCCTGGTTAAAGTTGATTTACTCAATTATTATGATACAATCAACAAGGAAATTCTCATCAGGTTATTATATGAGATAGCTAGTTCAAATGAAGAAAAAAAAGCAGTAGTTTTTTTAAATGGGTTCTTACAGCAGATTGATGAGCCTGAAAACAAGGTGGGGATTCCGCAAAACTGTGACGCTTCTTCGTTGTTGGCAACTTTCTATGTAAGCCATGTTGATGAATTTATGCTATCAAGAGCTCTGAATTATTGTAGGTTTATGGATGATATCTACTTCGTTGCAGCTGATGTTTACGAAGCTAGGCATCTGCTACAACTTATGGAGAAAGAATTGCGTTCTATCGGCTTGGCCCTAAATGCTCAAAAAGTGGAATTCATAAGCTTAGATGACCAGGAAAAAACTTTTCGTTTCAGGGAGAACATTTATTCTTATGATCACACCAAGCAAATGATTTATGTGCTAATGCGCAGTCATCAAAAGGCAAGACGTATGAACGCAATGGCTAAACTAATGGAGGAGGTGAATCAGGCATTGTTTAATAGAAATGCGCAAGACATTGATAGAGCAGAAAGATCGCTGAAATTCTGTTTGCATATACTTAGTACTTGTCCAATTAAACTATATACAGGTTGGGAGGGATTTCTTAATGCTCTGCTTGAACTTGTAGATATGCAAGAGAATGATCCTTCTTTAACACCATTGTTGTGTCAAATACTGGCTTCATTAAGTAAGGCTAGAGATATCAGTAACATAAAGGAAAAGATAGCTGCTTCTCTGATGAAAGGACATTTTACTTATGAATGGCAAACATACAATCTGTGGATGTTATTGGCGTATCTCAAATATCAGACTCCAGAATTACTAAAGTATGCAGCCCAGCAGATTGATTCTAATGATGAGACTAGAAGAATAGAAGTTGCTGCTATTATGATTTATATGGCAACAATCAAGCCTAAATACAATAGAATCTTATTGCATAAATTGAGAAATGGGCAAATTCATGGTTATGTTCAGCAACGATGTGCGTTGATTGCATGTCGGGCTATTGAGAGTGAGGCGATAGATGATGCGGTAAAAGCTGTACTTCCTAGCGATTTACAGGTATGCCATTCTTTCTTGAATAAGCATAAAGAAAGAGGCTTAATCTATTTTCATCGTATTAGTTCTACTTATCTAAAAAGTAGTAGTAGTTTGTTTCCTGAATTTTATTCTGGCTTATGAAAATTTATATCGTAGTAGTATATGAACAGGTTGCTTATGCCATTAGTGCTGAAGAAAGTGATTCTATAGAGACTATAAAGAAAAACCGATTGTATCCGAACTGTCTGTTTGTGACTCCTCATGTATCTGAATTGTTAAGCTGTCTTGATGACGGCTGTATGGCTAAGATCTTAGATTTTGAATGTCTGGATAAGGAAATTAGACAATCCTTAAACTATGTGGATATACATAAATGGGAATGGAACGAAGCGGAAATGATCAAGTATTATCTAGATAAAGATTTGGAAGGAGAAGAGAATCAAATTGATGCGGTATTACTTCTTTTAAAGGAGTGCTTCTGTGAAATGAAAAATAAGGGAAATGGTGAATGGGAGAGAATAGAGAAGATAGAAATTCCTGTCAATTCATTATTATTTAGAGCTCAGCGCAGAGGATTCTATGTAAACCATGAGGCAATTTTGGATGAATGTGAAAATTGTTTTTCTGAGATGTATCATCTGAAAAATAAAATTCAAATAGAGTATAATCAGGTTGTACCAGATGTTACTCAATATATGCTTGATCATCATATTTCTCAGTGGACAATTGATCATTATAAACTTAAAATATTGGCAAAAAAACATCCAGAATTAAGTACTTATATTCAGTTGAATAAAACAGAGAAGGCCTTCGAGTCTTTGATATATATGTCATCTTTTTCTGAAAACAGAAGATGTCAACCTCAATATAAAGGTTTTGGTTCTGCCACAGGAAGGATAATGATGAGGGAACCGGCTTTGCAGAATTTAAAAAGAGAATACAGAAAATTTCTGATGGATCCAGATAAGGAATACATCTATATAGATTATAGTCAATTTGAAGCTGGAATTTTGGCTGGAATTACAAAAAATAAAAATCTTATAGATTTATACAATAAGGGTACAATCTATGAAGAATTGATGAATTTGACAAAAGTAGATAAGGATATGGCCAAAACTTACTTTTATTGTTTTGTTTATGGAGGTATAGTTGTTGATGGTGCAAAGGATTTTTTTGAAAAGTATTGTCCGCAATCAGAAATAGATAAAATTATAAAAGAATATTCTCAAAAAGGTTATGTTAGTTCTCCATTAGGAAATGCTAGAATGTTGGATGCTACTAGTGAAAACAAATGGGTTGTAAACCATCTTATTCAAAGTACTTCCTCCTTGATTTTCAAACAGGCTTTGCTAAATGTAGAGAATTCCATTTATTCAAACAGGTATCAACTTGTTATGCCTATGCATGATGCTGCATTGTATATTGTTGATAATTTTGATATGGCGTGTAAAGATGATATAGAAAAACAGTTTAAAATGGCTTTTAAACACTATTTACCGAATATAACTCCCATTGTGAAGTTTAAAAATTACTTTGAAGGAGAGTAGGGTTTGGAAACAATAATGATTTAAGTTGAGGGCTATTCCTTATCTAGAGTTCTCTTAGTGATAATATTGAAAGCGTCTTATCTTAATGCTCTTTTATCTTGATTCCTATCAAATGATATGAAATAGGGGACACTTTACGTTAAAAAGATATTATTTTCGATAAAAAACTTGCTTGATGTTGAAAAAATAAGTATATTTGCGCTGCTAAATAAAATGCATCGTTATGGATGAAGATGAAAAATTATACTTAACCAATAAGCATCGTGGCGGTGAAAGTGGTCGACGAGGTAATCTCTATGAAGCCTATTATGCTGTTTTCGCAATATTCCGTGAAATAGCTAATGGGAATGATTCGACTATCGTCTCAGGGCAAGTTGAAGATGCTTATGTGGATGATTTGCTTATTTCTGATGGTACAACGAATGTTTATCATCAATTAAAGAATAAGAAAAATCCATCTTGGGGGAGTATGAAACATGGTGAATTGAAATATGATTTCTCCATGCAGAAGAAACTATGTGAAGAGCGGGCTGAAAGGTTCTCTTTAAAACTCGTGGTTAGTGGCAGAAAAGATAGTTTGATAGAGAGTATGCCTGATGGCTTGAAAGGGGTTACCTCTGTAGAATCCTATCCGATGTTGCACTGCTTGAATGAATACATTTATTGGCAAGATTTTGCAGATGTAGCTTATAAGGCTGTAGGTTGTAAACCTGGCGAGAATAACAAGATTGAAGTAGTTTCAATGATTCTCATTTCGCTATGGCAAGCTGATGCGTATAGCAACTTGGATGTAAAGGGGTATTGGACTCTGATGGAAGATAAGTGGTATGGTGGAATGCCAATAGATGAAACTCTAAAAGATCAATTGGTTACACTGCTGAGTGGCATGGGCTTCTCTTTAAAGGTTGATAAAAATGTGATAGAATGGAGTTTTCGGCATTTTGAGGGTACTCTTAAGTTAAACGATAAAAAGATGAGTAGCTTATTGGAAATTCAAGATGTAGAAACTATGATCCAAAACTTGATTTAAAATGGAAAGGTTATGGCAAGAATATTTGAAAATTTAAATCATGAGAATAAACTGAAGGTTAAACATGCTTTAACTCAGCTCATAATGCCGAATGTTGATTCTGCACAATATCGTATGGCCTTTTCTGAATTAGGCTCAGAACTTGGGGTGTTAATTACTGAAAGATATCCTGAGTTAGGAAATGTGCTGCTTGTCTGTGCGTCTGAAGATGCTGATTGGTTGGCGAAAGGTTTGATTGATAGTTTGCATCATGATATTGGACTGGCTGTTTTGTGGTCTAATAGGATTACTATCAGCCAAGATCCAAAGATAGAGGTTTCTGAAATCAATAAATCTTATGTAGACATGGAGGGTGATACTTGTGATACGATGATAGTCGTAAAATCGATTATCAGTACTTCCTGTGTTGTAAAATCACAGTTGAACTATCTTGTGAAACGTGTAAACCCTCAGAATATTATAATCGCAGCTCCTGTCATGTATGTAAATGCCAAGGATAATTTAATGAAGGAGTTTCCTGCTTCTGTTTCATCAAAATTTAAATTCCTTACATTTGCAATTGATGATGTCAGGGATGATAATGGTGTCGTATTACCGGGAGTTGGTGGTATGGTGTATCCTAAACTTGGTCTTGGCAATCAGGTTGAGAAGAATTCATATATGCCGCAGATTGTAAGGGATAGGGCTTTTGCTTCCTTGAGAGCCTGATATCTTTTTGGTACTGATTCACCGCTACAATTATATGATAATAGCGGTATATTGGTACCAAAAGTTATGATGTTACTTCTCTCATATCGAGCTTAGCAATCCTTCACCCTATAAATGATATTAAATGTTAAAAATAAGCGTTTAGCTGCGTGTGTTTTTTATGATGTTAAATCGAAATAATCATTCTTATACAGTAGATGAACATTTTCTTCCAGGAAAGGTTGTAGTAATGTATATAAGATATAGATTTCTTCATAACTGGGTATTTATTTTTCTTACATTATTATGGCTGTCATTCTCTATATTACTTTTGAGCCTTATTTGGGATGAAGAATTTAAAATGTTGTTTGGTGCAGGTTTTATATTAATTATCTTATACTGCTTTTTGATAGCTGCATGGAGTAAGATAGTTGATTATAGAAATCTAGGTCTTGAAAAGAAAATAGTATATCCTATCGTTGATAGGTTACTAGCCAAATCAACAAAACTATCTTCAAGAAAATGTAGAGTAAAAAGAAGAAAACTTATAAGTATAGAAGATGGTTCTATAGATTCCTCCAGTGAATCTGTTGTCGTTTTCTTTGGAGATGGTAGCATTTGTGAATATCCTTTTTCCTTTATGGCAGAAAAATGTAAGGGGGCTGTAATCGTGAGATCTTTAAGTCTTACTCATTATGTCTGTAAGAATGAAAGGAGAATATCCGAAGCAAAAAGTTTGTTACCGGAACTGTCCTTCAATAGTTGGCTTAAGCTTGTGTCATTCTTAATTTTATTTTTAGGTGGCATATCGTTTTGTATATTTACCTTTCTGCCACCAGAAGTATTTTCCATCATTATCTTTTTGGGGGTAGTTTTAATAATGTTGTTTATATATTTATGTCCGCAACTGGAGTCACATAATGTCCAAAAAGTGACTTGGAAGATGGCCCTGTTTAAAGTAATGAAAACTCCGATTAGTGTAATTTATCTTTTTTCTACATTAAACTTGCCGTTTATGGCATTGCTTATCGTGAGTGTTGTATCTGTTATCTCGGCTGTGCTTCCTGTATATATTGTTATTTTTCTCACAAATAAAGTCGCTCCGGGACTGATTTGTAAGCCTACAGAATATTTTGTTATATTAGTACTTAGTTCATTTATTCTAGTATATTGTCCATCTTATATAAAGCGAGTAATCTGTAAAACTCCATTCGTTACTCATACCGAAGGGAAAAGGCTTAAAAAAAGAATAGCAGAATTAATTATATATATTTACGATGCAGGTTCTGTAGAATTTCTTTTGAATGTGGCCTATGCTGTTTTTGTTTGTATCATATGCATAAAGAAATTTCAATTTGCAGAATTTTTGTTTAGCAAAGAAATTGATGAAGTAATTCTGAATGCCTTTGTTGTGTTTCTGTCTTTTGAAGGGATTAGAAGCTCATATAAGAGGATTCATTTATCTGCAATATCATTATTTCAGAAAATATTGAGGCTATTAGATACTTAGTAAGTATTTGGTGAAAGCCGTAATAAGAATCGTAGAGATAGAAAACTTCGTAACTCTTCTGCGTATTCCAGTCGATACTCGTTCACTAATTCCGATGATATCCGTTTACTCCATTAGTAATCTTCGTAAGCGTCCAGTAAATTCCATTAGCCCGTATGGCGGTACCTATATAATATAATATATTACCTTTGCATCCGTAATCAAAACAGCTTGATAATGGAAACAAGGGAATATTTCGAAAAAGTGATGCAGGACTACAACCAAAATCGTAAAGGTCGTAGCTTGCGCAAGTATTGTAAGGATGATGCAGTGGATTATTTTTTTGAAAAATGTTGGATGTGCTAACTGCTGAAAATCAGCAGTTGCGTTCTAACGGTGATTTACAGCTCTTCTTTAGTCCCACAGATTTCACGGATTTTCACAGATTTCTTTTGATTTTCTTGGTGGTTTCGAGGAAAAAGTGTACTTTAGTGGTTAGAGTAAAATGTTTAAAAGGAGAAGATTATGGCAATAGATATTAAAGTGATACCGACTCTACGAGGTGAAGAAGCTGCTCGCTTTGTGAAGAGAGCGGAAGAAGTTATGAATAATAATAATCGTGTGGACTTCTCTGCAAAAATAGCTGAAGCTCGTGCCATTCTGAAAAAAGCGGGTTTTTGATTATGGGGTTCTTATTGGAAAAATGCAAACTCGTGAAATTGGATGATAAGATATTGTCATCTTGTCACCCTTTTACTTGTGGAGATGCTGACACCATTGCGTTCTTTTCTTAATCGTCTGACTTCTCTGATTTCTTCATTGATCTCATCGAGTGACATATCAATGTTATTCTCTCTTGCTGTGTCACACATGTATTGGAACGCAGCCTTTGCTTTTGCAGTCACTTCATCTTCTTCATTCTTTGCCTGAATGGAGAATGGAATACTCTTACTGCGAATTACTGCCTTAACAAAGATGTTGATAGCGGTATTCGCACTCATGCCGAATTGCTCGCAGAGTTTATCAAACTGTGCTTTCTGCTGGTTGTCCATACGGACTGTCATTGCTGTCTGTGCCATAAGCCTAACATGTTTAATTAATAATCATTCTGACTGCAAATATACATCATTATGGCGTAAAATGGTATAGAATGGCTTATAATTTAATAAAGATTAAACTTTAGAATGTAACCGCCCTCAGTGCTGCTTTTTCTAAAATCACCCCGTCCCTCTTTACCATTAAAGAGGGCTCCACCTCTCACCCCGACCCTCTCACCCTCAGGGAAGAGGGAGGAAACCGCTCCTCCTCGTCGCTCGGAACCGCTACGCTCTAAGGTTGGCGGACCAAAGCGGTCTTCGCCAGATTGTACGGGATGGGACCGCCAGGCTGTTGCGGGGGAGAACTAATGCTGCTTCAAAGCCATCGCCATGTTGTGCGGGATGGACCGCCTGGGAATAGCAGTTTATAGTTTACGATTGATTTCGTGCCGATTCGTGATGACAGGCTTAGGAATCTCTTACCTATTCGGCGTGCTCCATCTATCATCAAAGCAGATTTTCCTTGAGAATTCTGCTTCCATTGCAGCATTTCATTATATATTTTTCTCTTCATAATTATCTGTTTGTCACGTTATGACGACCTATCTTTGCCCTATTTCTCACGTTTTGATGAGATAATAGTAGGCTATTTCTCACGTTTTGACGATTTTTTATGTTGCAAAGATACAAAAAAATGCCTTAAGTTATTCACCTAAGTCTTCTTTTTTATAAAGGCGTAATCAGCAAAGTCTCGCGCACCAGCTACAATTACCTTATAGCTGTTGAGGTAACTGGTTTTGATGACGGATAGGGCTTTTTCCTTTCTATTTTTTTTTGCAAAATTAGCTGAATGGTGAGAAAAATAGTTGCTCTGGAAGGCATCTACCTTGAGCACCAACTTCGGGTACTTCCTTCCTCGAAGCAGTCGCCATACTCGATGTTGTAGCGGTATCCGCTGCCACATTCGATGTTTATCTCAAACAGTTCCTCGATGCTATGGATGTTGTTGATGAAGGTTCTTCGGGAGAGTTCCGTTCCCTCACTGGGGTCAGAGTCCAACCATCTGCTTTGGATTTCCTTCAGGGTGATGCCGCCCCTTTTCTTTGCCCGGTGGATGGTTTCCACGAGCCAGACATATTTGTTTAATTGGTTGATTGCCATATTATCTTGTTTTATTTTGTTTCTTATAATTTTGGTACAAAGATAACGGAAAAGTAGGAAAATATGTTGCACAAGTTGAATTATTTTTGATGTGTGAAGTGATTTTACACCCATTTCTTCTATCTTTGCATTAAAAACTTAGAAAGAAATGATGAATTGTAACAGAAACAGACAAATGGTCAAGCGCCGTATCTATTCCTTTCAAATGGATGGCGAGAGTAGGGCAGAGGCAATCTGTCGTGCCTTCCAGCAGTATACACTTGTAGATTGGGCCCTATATGATAGGGTGTCTTTTCAGATTGTATCTTCTGTGAAGCACCCTTTATTGATGAGAGAACTTTCTCAGCTCATGTCGATAGCGCAGTCATTCAAGGATTCTGCCCAGGTGGAGTTTCTTCAGGAATCTCAAGCTGGTGCAGAGCAGAGGCTTCTGCTTGTCATACTGGCGTATAGGGTAGATTCCAACTTAAAAGTGTGCCACCTCTAATAATTAAAAAGTATACCACCTAACCTGAGGATGAGATTGTTTTTGCATAGTTTTCTATGTTTTTGAATCTGTAAGTGATTATTTCCAGTTTTTTGTTTGGTGGTTCAGAAGATTGTTGTATCTTTGCAGATGAAGGAGCAACGCTTTGTACGCCATCGAGATTATTCTTAAGATGGGAAGTACCCATTAGTATGGGATTCGGCTAAGTTTCCGTTTTCGGATTTGAGAGATTGCTCCTTCTCAGTAAGATTTACCAAACAAGTTGTCGACACAGGACTTTAAAATTTTGCTTTTGCCAAAATAGTCTTCATCTCAGCGCGTTGCTTTGAGAAATCTATGCTACCACGCTTCTTCAATGTTTCTTCAGCTTTTTCTCTGAAAGCTAAAGCTTCATCACCTGTCAGCATTGGGATACCATTAATTGCTAATGCCATAATCTTATCTCCTATTATTTGGTTTATATAACTTTTGTCGCAAAAATACGTTTTTTCTTTGAAACCACCAAGAAAATCAAAAGAAATCTGCAACTCATCAGCCAATTACCCCAAAATCATCAGTAAACAGCAACCTATAAACTATTAATTGTAACCTATTAATTATAAAATCTCTTCTCCCCCAGGCGGTCTCAGCCCGCAAAACCATGGCGAAGACCGCTTTGGTCCGCCAACCTTAGAGCGAAGCGGTTCTGAGCACCGGAGGGCGGTTACATCCTTCCCTTTTCGAGAAGGGTTTCTGTCCCCTGTAGGGGAACCGAAAGGGTCGTAAAGCCTTTTGTGGCTTGGTTGGGATGTGGAGCTTCCTTTGGCTAGAGGGAGACGAAGGGATTCGAAAAACATCTCCTTTTCGAAGTATTCCTTTGTTTCCATAATTCTGATTTTTAAGAATTCGAATGCAACGGTAAATACTTAATGTATTGAAAAGCAGTTTTATCATCCATCTAACTATTAATCTTTATTAATTATACATAG
>OKSC01000382.1_pt1 | contig 52640 bp, 48 predicted proteins | sample 1601161 | NCBI WGS metagenome assembly OKSC01 (sample SAMEA3541552, study PRJEB24748) | human gut metagenome | biome: human gut; feature: human-associated habitat; material: faeces | place: China | collected 2012 | reverse complement strand
GCCAAAGAGGACAATTCTCATTGGCCAACATGGTCAAATTCGCTTGGCTTTTCCATAAGCATCATCCTCGAAGATTTGGTGTAGATTTTTTGCGAGTGATTTTTTCTTTTCTTCATTCAGAGGTATGCTTTCGTCGCCTTTGTCATATTTCGTAAGTTGGTTGAATAACTGCGACGTTTTATTGTCATAGGAATAAGGCCGCAAACAACTTACGGCATCTCTTAATGGGCTTAAATAGGTATAAAAGATTTCTTGCAAAGATTCGTAAGGAACTTGCTGTCCTTCATTATCCCCTCCCCATATAATCCTTTTGAAATATTTTTTCTTTCCATTATTTTCTTGGATGAATTTCAAATGCAATTGTATGGTTTGTTTGGCAGGATCTTCTTTATCTTGCGATATGAAATCATAGAAACATTCTCTTTCAATCGGAGCATCTCCAAATTCAAATATCAAGTCAAATTGTATGACTGTATTGATTTCTGCGGGATTTTCCGGATTGACATGTAAATCGCTTTCTTGTACATAAATATAATTGTCTGTTTGCCACAGCCGAGACATACGCGTAAAGCATCTATAATTGCGGTTTTTCCCGAATTGTTTTCTCCAATCAGGATGTTTATACCATTCTTGAAATACAAAGTGATATCATCGAATACCCTAAACTTACTGATATGCAAACGACTTAAATACATATTTCTATTTTCTATAATCCTTTATTCTTATACGAACTCCAAATAGTTATCCCGATTCACGACATAAAACTCGGCATGGGGATATGCTTCTTGAAACACTTTCGGTACATTAGGTATCTTATTGCCCCATTTGAACTCCAAGGCGGTCAGATTATCCGTATTCTCCTCGATAAGATCAATCTCTTGCTTATCGTAAGTACGCCAGAAATAGAACTCCTTATGCAGCCCTTCATTAAAATTCGCTTTGCGTCTTTCCCCAATAATATAGTTTTCCCACAATGCCCCGACATCCTGTCGAATGGCCAGCGGAGAAAATGCTCCGATAATCGCATTGCGGATACCGTTGTCGTAGAAATACCATTTCCCGGCTTTCGTAACCTCCTTACGGAGATTGCGCGAGTAAGCCCCCAACCGATATACGACAAAGACCTTTTCCAACAGGTCGAGATATTTTTCAACGGTCGTCTTGCTCATACCAAGCTGTTTGCCCAACTCCTCGTAAGAGACCTCGCTTCCCAGCTGAAAGGCGATAAGCCGCAACAGATCGCGCATCTTGCTCGAATTTTTCAGCCCGTCTATCGCCAAAATATCTTTCAGAAGATACGCACCGACAATATCGCGCAGATAGTCGGTCTTGCGTTCGTAGTTGTCCATCATTACCACCTCCGGATAGGAGCCGTAAATCAAGCGAGCTTCGAGATTCTGACGGGTTTCGAGAGCCGTTTCCGTTTGCGCGATTTCCTGTTGAGAGAAGGGTGTCAACAGGAATTGCGTACTGCGACCGACCAACGGCTCTCCCGTCTTGTTCAGCAGATCAAATGAAGACGAACCACTGGCCAATACGCTTATACCCGGTATTTCATCAACAATCAGTTTCAAGATGCTACCGATTTGAGGGATATTTTGCGCTTCATCGATAGCCAACAGGTCAATACCCTCCAATAAATGCCGATAATTGGCGACTGAGCGATTCTCAAGTAAGGCCAACGTATCGTAATCCTCGCCGTTAAGCATCATGATCCGGCCCGAATAGCCATCAACGATTTTGCGCATCAATACGGTTTTCCCTACTCGTCGTGCGCCGAAGATCAATACGGCTTTTCCCGGCTCAATTCTGTTTGTTATCCGCTCTTGAAGTATTCTCTTTATTGTTTCCATATCCAAATACCATTTAATGCAAAAATAGAAACTATTTTATTCAATGACGATTTTTTTATAAAAAAAGCATTTTATATTGGCGATTTTTCTGCGTTTGAAATATTCCAAATGTTCACATACATCTCAGATTATCGATTCCGATAATGTCGACTGCATAATTCGATTCACATGATCGCGTTTTGATTATCGTTTTGCAAAGAACCCGACATACAAAAGCGAATCCATATGCAGTATAAGATTGCATATGGATTCGGATCACAAACAGGTATTATAATTTGTGCACTACATAATCTTCTCCGCATCAAAGAACCGTTGTGCGAAGCGTTCTGCGTCGAAGTCCTCCGGCAAGGGAAAGGTCGTCCGCGCTTCGGTCTCGCTTACGCACGTAATGTGCGCTACCGGAAAAATAGCCGCTCTGTCGTCTTCCGTGAGGGCGGGTAGATACTGATCATTCTCGAGTCCTTTGAAACAGATCGGAGCAACCCGATCGTAAAACACCTCGCTGTCCGTGTCAATATAGGTCAGTGTCATCACATGGTTATTTCGTCGGAGTTCCTCGATCTCTTCCATCGTGTGGCGAATGTGTGTTGCTCGTCTGTAGTCTTTTATTTGTATGCGAACTTAAATATTTGCCATATTCGAGTGCCTGATAATATGCTCGATACGCTCCTCTAGTAATTCCTTGTTCAGCAGCCCTGTTACCCATGTTTCGGGTAAGGCTGCATATCCCATCCGTGCACCCATTAGTGCTCCGGCGACAGCTCCGTTCGTATCCGTATCGCCGCCCGCCGCGATGATAGCCTGCAATGCCGTACGGAAATCCGTTCCGAAATTGTCGCCCACAATCCTGCGGCCAGCGTTCGTAGCGTGTATCCCTTCGTCCCGTGATCATCGAGATGCAGCTTGCCAAGATCGGGCTGAAAACCTAATTGAACGAACTCCTCGATCTCTGGAGCATATTCGGTACCGATCCGTATTATTGCCTCTTCGGAGGTGGAAGTACCGAGCAACTCGCCATCGATGATATGGGTTGCGATGACACAAGAACCGACACAGCGTGGATCGAAATGGGTCAATCGACACACACATTCCGTATTCGAGCGGACGGCCGCCGCATTCTGCCAATCCCATATTCCCAGGATGCAAGTACGCATCAACGCTCCATTCGGTGCGCTATTTTTCTTACTCAGACGCCATACGAACTCTGCCGCTTTGTAAGGATACAGCTCGTATTGCGGCATTTGGAGAACATTGTAGGTGTGGCGTCCGACACCCTGACCGCCCGAGTGAAACCATTTCAGGAATCGGGAGGCTATATCGTACGGATCGACCGCACCCTTATCCAAAAGACTATCCATAATACAGAGCATTTGATCCGTATCATCCGTCCATGCACCACGTAGCCAACGACTGCGGAACTCGTCCTGCACGATATCCGCATAGTCGTTCACGCCGTTTGGATAGGTTGCGGCTACCATATCTCTGGACATTCCCTCGGCCGCCAATCCCAGTGCATCGCCTATGGCCTGTCCGAGGAGTATTTCGTAAATCTTCTCTTTTGTTCGGTTCATCTTTGTAATGTTCTGTTTTAGTTGTCTATTCGTTTTTGCGAAGGTTTTCGTGTGGGCGATGCAATTCTGCGAAAATGTCTTTTAAAGATAGCGAAATTTCACGAATCGACCATTTTTTTGAATGCAATTTAAGAATATTTACACTGAATGACAGTGTTTTATCATTTGCTGTATGGCCTATTCGATAGGTCATTGAATCTATATTGAAAATAATGCCTCTCTGGGAATACTTGCCAATGGACAAATTTTTTGACCTGCCAGAGAAAAATGCAGTTAACCGAGTTAGGTATCTCAAATAAAAAAACGTTTTCAGATAACACGAGGTTGCCTGACGAAAAGAGATGTTCTGCAAACAAACTTATTTTGATTAACTTTTTTGTTACAAAAGTTATAATGCCGAACTCCACTCAGGCAGAAATATATTGAAAATGTCCCGAGGAAGTGAATCTGAAATTTTTCCGACAGTATAGATGTATTTGTATGTTGTAGGATGCTTTCGGTCGAATCGCTGGAGATTCTGTACGGCTTCTGGAATCAGCTCATCATTCGGGCATAGAACGATTGCGATGTTTCGTTCAGGAATATAGAAATCTACCGAAGCATTCCGTTGCGAGGCATAGTAAATTGTATGCTTTTGATACTCCTGCAGAACAGCATTTGCCATTGTGTTCCGTAATAGTTTTTCACGCAGTTGTGTTGCGTGAATAAACAACGACAGCAGCCCGTTATCCACAAACCAATAACGCCGTTTCGGAGTGCGGGTAGTCTGCTCCGAAAAACATCCTATCGAACGAATAAATCTCGTCTTTTCCAATATTGAAATATATTCTACGACAGTCGATACACCGACCTTCAATCCTGTTTCCTGCAGCATGCGGCATAACCCATTGTAAGAAATCTCTTCTCCCAAGTGCTCTGCCAGCAGATGCAGGATCATCCGCAACACCGTTGCGTTACGGATATTGTATCTCGGAAGCAGCTCTTCGTAAAACAATGTGCGGAACAGCCTTTCGAGAGATTCAGTGTGACGTTTGGCCGATAATAAAACTCCCGGAAAGCCTCCCCGTCGGATAAAACGGTTGAGGGCTTCGTTGTAACTTAACTTCGATACGCGTAAATATTCGTGTAGCGTAAAATCTGCAAGATTCTTAATATTGAACTTGGTCCTCAATTCGGTGTTTCCCGTAATCTGACGTGCCGAGAGAGTCGACATCGTGGCAAGGATCTCGATATTGGGTGCTGTAACAGCGGCCTTGGTTAATAATTGGGGCCAACCCTCGAGCAGATCTACATCATCGAGACAAAGCAGAATTTTGTCTTCTGTTATCTGAGAAGATAGAATCATGAGCAATTCGTGGGCTGTCGTACGTCGGTAGATCTCGTTACGAAAGGAGAGCACGATCGGCTCCACACCGTACATTCTTCTATCTTCACGTTGTTGAGTGCGCTGATAGATGAGTTGCGCCAAGGCACAACTCTTACCTCGTTGTCTGTCGGCTGCAATGATCCAGTTCCCGCTTGCCATCCCCGCTAAATTCCGAAGTTGAAAAGGGGTATCCAACAATATCTGTCGATCATGTTTGACCTGGAGCCGTAATTCTTCAGTCGTCATGTGCATGGTATTTCTGCTATCTTGCAAAGTTACTAATTTATCTTTTATGTAAGATAAAATTGTGATTTATGAAAACTAATGTGTAGATAATCAGTAGTAAAATATCGAAAGTTGTCCACCAGTCATATAAATGGAGAAAAGGCTATTTGCACACAGCCTCGACCAATGTTCCGTATATCCTCTCTGTGAGAAGATAAAATGCTGTTATTCAGTCGAAAAAGGCCTAAATTGACCATAAAAAAGTTGTGTAGGAGCACTTTTTTGAGTATCTTTAATATAGGAGGGGGAAGGGATTTGTTTTGGATGTAATATACTGATTTGTAGAGCAATAAATTTTGTTATTCGATTTGAAGAGTCGCACAAGAATGAGCAAAAACCAACTTTCCAGAGGCTCCGATTTTCAGCCGAGAATCACCGTAAAATTCAAAATAGAAAAACATTTAATTTGATTAACGATGTATAGAACTTTGCCTCCTGCTTTTTATGAATTCCGAGGACATCGCAGTGATAATCCTACCCCTTGGTATTTTGGATTTGAGGCCGATGATTTCGTCGAGTTTCAGAACAACGCCTACACCCTCTCCGGCTTCTGTCTCTATGTCATCAAGGATGAAGATTTTGTTCGTATCGTCATGATTTCCGAACTGGTTGACGCCGATTCCCGAATACCCGTACTGCTCATGAAACAGCTGTTCGACCAGTACGATTGTGCACGGGCCATTCATTTCTCGGGATTTGTGCCTTCGGATGTATCCTGCATGCGATTCGACGATGTGATGTCATTACGCGATTACATGATTCGAAACATGGGGGATGACCGTACCGTTCAAATACATTGCGGTCTTTTGGGTGGGCTGAGTGTGAATTTTCAGTTCGATGTGGAACCTTACTTGCGTAAAATTGACGGGAGAATGCGTTGCAGTCCGAGGCCGCATGCCAAGAGATGGTATTCCCGTTTCTACCCGGCAACACGGTTTGTGTACCACACTCCTGAACTTGTCGGACTGACCATAAGCCTGCAGGACTGCCAGCTACAGTGTCAGTGGGCCTTGCCTCAGGACGACATCCTGCGCAGACTGCAGGGGCTTTGTGGATGGCCGCTGCGTCTCGAAGGAATCCATATTTTCAGACCGCAGCATCTACCTAAAGGTATGCCCAGGTCACTTTCGGAGTTGGTTGAGACCATGGTGATGAAACGCAAAGGTCAATGTCGGGAGCCCGAATGGGAAATAACGAATCAGCAACAAATAGAAATTCTCCTTGAATTGAATCCGAAAACAAGTGCGGATATTTTGCGAGAGCACATACAGATTTTGAATAAACTAAACGAATAAAAACAGCAGGAACGATGAAAGGAATGGCCGATTATTTATGTGAAGAGTGTCGCCGCATGGAGCGTTCTATAGAGCGTGATTATCGGAAAAAGGAAGAGCACGAGGTGCGGGAGTTTATCGAGCAGACACGTCGCGAGATTGCCGAGACCGAAGAGTGGCTCCGACAGGAAGAGGAGGCCGAAGTGGCGGCACGACGTATCGAACCCTCTGCGATGTTTTACCTGTTGAAAAGATGTGGCGGTATCGCGTCATTCGAGCGCTTTGATTTCCGTGTAGAGTTAGAAGAAATAGCTACGACCATGGGATTGACCGTCACACAGACGGCGACATTGATTCTCGTGGCAGGTCTTCAGCGGCGATGCCCTTGTGGCGTAGGATCTGTACACTTGTCCCAGTACACCGGTGAAGAGCATACTTCTAATGCGTGGAAGAAGCATCTTTCAGGCCTGTACCGGCTCGGATTGCTTTCGATTGCCAAGCGGACGGATAAAGGCATTACATACTATAAAATCAATGAACAATGAGCAGAACACGTTTTTCGCCAGAGCGAATCGAGTCGCTCCGAGCCGATGAAATCTTTGTTTTCGGAAGTAACCGACAAGGCTGGCATGGCGGAGGTGCTGCGGCTTATGCCCGACAACGGTTCGGGGCTGTCTGGGGAGAAGGGATTGGTCGTACGGGACAGTGTTATGCGATCCCTACAATGGATGGAGCGGTTGAGAAAATCCGCCCTTATGTGGAGGAGTTCATCGTTTATGCGGAGGCTCATCCCGAACTGACTTTTCTGGTCACGGAGATTGGATGTGGAATCGCCGGTTACACGGTAACCCAGATTGCCCCTTTGTTCTCCGCAGCACTCGACATGCCTAATGTGCTGTTACCTCAACGTTTTGTGGAGTACCTCCAGCAAGCAAACGAGTGACAGATGTGATAAAATAAACGGCAACAGTCCTTTAGAGTCTGAAAACTTGTCGGTGTAAGGGAAAAATAGTAATTTTGTTATGTCATCCGAGGGGTGACAGACATATTAGGAACTTACACGAAAGTGTTGGCTTCATTCTTCCGGACAAAATCTGGTAAATTTTCAACGGAGAGGAATGGCTGACGGCTCTCGCGTCTGTATGTATACGGGCGTGAGGACTGTTGCTTGTTTTTCTCCACGGTTTACCAGAGCCTGTCCGGTGAAATGAGCGATCGGTCCCACGCTTTCTTTTTGTAGTATCTCTCCGAGGGACGGGAGGGCGATAAAAACATACGGACATGGGTCTTTTAAAGAAACTTTTTTCGGATGACGCTCCCAAACAGTGGGAGGTCAAAATCAAAGGAACGGTACAGCGTAACGGTCCGATTCCGGTCAATCGCACCTTTATCGTCGACGACATTCGTCAGGCGCAGGCTTTTCAGGGAGCCAATCGTTACGAGGTAATCGCTGAATGGTTGCGGGTAAACTATCCTGGTGCAACCTACGATCATATCCGGCATTTTGCTGCCGAGGTAAAACCGGTCAAGAAATAATCATATTACATAAATAATTGACATCATGATGAAGAAAATTTTGTATTTCTTCATGGCTGCGGCATTGCTCTGCGGCTGTGAAAAAGAGGAGAACGGAGGGGATCCCATTTGCCCTGTAACGGGAATATCGATGCCTGCATCGAGCACTGAGAATCCCGTAATACCCGGTAGTTCGGTCACGATTCAAGGCAAGGGCTTTACTTCTGGTAGCGAAATTTGGTTCCGCAGTATGACGAAATCCACCGATGTGCAGGCGACTGTAACCGGTGTAACGGCTTCGGCTATTACCTTTACTGCACCTGAAGTGTATGGATCACAGTCTGTATTACTTAAACAGGATGGAAATGAATGGACGCTTGGTACACTTGTGTTTGCGAATCAATCGACTGATCCGGAAGATCCGACCGATCCCGAATATTTGCCTCGGAAAATTTCACAAGTAAAAGTAATTTTTAAAGATGAGTCGAAAGGCGATTACACCCAACTCTATACCTATTCGTATGATGCGGATGATCGTGTGTCGACAATGACTGTAACTGATTTATTCGAAGGAGAGGAGGAGACGTTAACGATCCAATATGCCTATTCTGAATCGAAAATCACATCTAAAGGTGAAGGTAATGGGTTTATACAATCTCTCGAAGAGAGCTACGAACTGACAAACGGTAGAGTTTCGAAGTATGTACGTACAACGATCAGCGGAGGCAAATATGCGGAGGAAGGGATAAAAACCATACAAACACTGAATCCTCGATACAATGCCGAAGGTTATTTGGTTACTATCGATGGGAAGGAAGTTTGTTCCGGAGATCCGGAGGAGGCTTATGAATCCATATTGACAGATCAGTATACGTTTACCGAAGGTATATTTAATAAATATGCGTCGAAAGCTTCGACGACAGATAGCTATGGTCAATACGGATCATCGTCTGAAATCGAGTTTACGGCAGGTCCGGCAAATAATCTGAATATTGACGTCTTTGGCATAGACTGGATGGGGGAAGAGATGTGTTCGGCTCCTTTGTTTCTGTTGAATGTGGGCGGAAAACGTTCTGCACAGTTACCCGCGAAATACCAGTATCAGTATGCTGACATTGATGAAGATGGCAATGTTTCAAAGGATGACAACCAGACGAAAGAGTTGGAGTATACAATGGACGGAGACTATATCACATCGATAAAAACATATATCGCAGGAGAACTGCAAACGATAGTAGAAATTATTTATGAGGATTAACATATGGAAGATATAGTGTCAAATAAGATCAACGGTCTCGTCGCATTATGTTCTCTTTTTGAGAACGAAGACGCATTAATCGAACACATTGTAGAACATACACTTTTCTTCGATCGCGAGATGGTACGCGATCAGGCACGGGATCTCCGTGCCCTGATCCGCACCGGACAGGCACTTCCGGTACGATTCACATCCAACGCCAATTATTTTCTGCAACATGCGGTCAAAACCACGACGCCGCGTTTCAAGAATAAGAGCGAAGCAGTGAAATTCACCAAATACGAGTGCGATCCCGATGGACATATTGACGAAACGAAATGTCTGTTCCATCGTGAAACCAAAATTCGGGTGAAGATTGATGCCGATGGTAACTATGCTCCGAAATGTACGATCCTCCGCTACACGGGGCATCGCGTCAGCTGGGGACAGACCAGTACGGTAGTAAATTATACGATTGCACACATTTGGGCCAAGACAGATAATCCGCTATTCTTTAATTCTTTGTGGAATTATGCCTTGTTGCCGACTCATTGTGCCTTCATTACCGATAAACGCGATGATTCGCATCCTTTGGTACAGCGTGTCAAAGATCTGATTCGGGCGATCAGTTGGGAACTGTACGATCCGAACCGGATCATGGACTGGAATCAGAAGGTGGTAACCGATGAAGAAAAACCGTCTGCACAGGCTCGAAACGAAGCAAAACAACTCATCAAAGAGCATAAAATTAAGTTCCTGCTCCGAAACGAAACGCTTTCCCCCGTTGTGGTGTCTTCTGCCAGTACGGAAGGGGAGTCCAAAGAAGACAATCTGTAACAACAAAATTTGCATCATGAAAAGATCAACACTATTCAGTCTCCTATTCGCGCTGTATGCCATATCTGTAGACGCACAGAGCCTGAAAACCTATTCGGGTGAGCTGCGAGGCGGAACCATGACCTACACTTACTATGAAGACGAAACAACTGGCGCCGAGATACGCCACGGGAGCTTCAAATATGTCAAAACCGAAGCCAATGACATTTCTCAGTACAACCTCATTATTACCGGCCAATATGCCCACGGCTACATGAACGGTCTTTGGAGTTATACGATCCGCACGACCGATTACCCGGAAGGAAGTGCGTATGTTACGGGTACAACCAACGCCCGAATGAGTTTCAAGGAGGGGATGCCTGATGGGCCCTGGACCTATTCTTACACCGGCAAAGGCCGATTGAAACGTTTCTCCTTGACCGGATGGTATTGGAGTGCATATGAAACTTTGCCGACCGAAACGGCAAGTGTGACATTTCGTAATGGTACGTTGGTCGGGACAATGAATGTGAAAACCAGTGCCGACAATATTACAGGAAGGCTCAACGACGACGGGTTCTGGATCGGGAATTGGGTCATCATCAATGGGAACAGTCGAAGTGAGTATACTTTGAGAGACGACGGTTTGATGACAAAAGGTGTCGGACGTTATAATGGACGTATCGTATCCTCGGTAGACCTCGAACCGGAACTGAAGACGTTATTCGATGAATACAAAACGTTGCCGACTGCCGAACAACGAGAAAAATTTTGCCGAAAACACCGCATCAAAATCGATACCACACAATGCACATATCCGACGTTGTTCGATCGTGAATTTGGATTCATCTATGATTATGCCAGTGAAGACAAAACATACCGAGATGAAGAAGGGCACCGTGTAGATCGGAAAAATTACGGCCGTTACATACAAATCAAAAGAATTGAACCGGTAGCATTTTCTGAGCTATTTTCAGGTTCCTTTACCGATATATCCTCTTTCGAAGAACGACTTGGAACATATGGTTGGCAATTGAACGAAGAGGACTGGCAAAAAGCACAGAACATACTCACGCAATGGAAAGCATATGATGCATTAGTCGGTCAAATTGAAGATGTAAGGCCCAGATTTTCTATTAACATCACAGACCTTGCCGCTCAAGATGGCTCTCCATGTCGTTTTTCAGACTCTCGTTTGCTCAGTGCGCTGAATGATTACACGTTCCATGCGACCTATCAATGGGCATACGCATTACAACAGGCCTCGAACGGAGTATTCCAGGTTGAAAAAGATCTAACCAACTCGGGACGAAAATACGCAAGATATATAGTACAGGATTTCGACAGGGATGCGACAGGCTATACCTCAATCGAGTCCAATGTCAAAGGTTGGATAGCTGATTTCGAGCCCCAATACAAATCGTTTATTGATTCGTTGTGTCTGGTTGGTACTCGAGCCAGCACCGTTTCCGACAAAATTGCCCAATTAGATATGGAGGCAAAAGAGGCTGCCCGAAATCAACATAGCATCCCGAATATCCATCTATTGTTTGTTAAATATACCGACGTCGTTCAGTATTTGTGTGATGCCATCGGAGGGGCCCCGGACTTGAGTACGGTAACCGGCTTAGTGGAACAAATCAATCGTGTATGCAGCAAGATGCAGGACAAAACAGGTCGGGCCACGATTCGTAAAGCATTGAGAAAAAACAATGAGGCTTCCATCGAGACCCTGGTAACAATCATGTCAGAATAATAAATAAGATATGTTTCTTTAATTGAAAAATGATATATACTTAAACTGTATTTCACAGCTATGAATACTTCAACAAACACCGCTAAAGCCTTGGAAAAATTCCGAGCTCAAACAATCACACCTCAACGATTCATGCGTGATTTGATGGAGTTTTTGTCGCTGATATACGGAGAGTCTTTATCGGGACTTAAACACGATGACTCCGAAGTATTGTTATTACGGAATCCTCCACGGAAACTCCGTTATCACCGATTGATGGCAATACTTCGGGCTTACAAATTATTTCCACGAAACTCTCGTAAACTTCAATTGCATGCATTTGTTCGAGGTTTGTTTTTGGAAACCAAACGAATCGAAAAGCAACAAAAGGTGTATGAACGAATTTTGCAGGTATGCCGTATTGGACATTTGGATGTAAGTCGATTCGGTATTGGACCGCAATTTGCGTCTTATGCGGGTGTGAGGCTATTCTATCATCTAATTGAATATCGTTTTGCACTCCATAATGTAGCCGATTGGGCTGTAGGGTATATGTGCGGTAACAGTGGCTTGTCAATCGCTTTTGCATTTTCTTACGAATTGTATAAACAATATTTGCAAACCATGGTTGATTGCACTGATCAAGCGTTGTTTTGTTTGATGGGAGAACATATCGGGCCTCTGCTCGTAGGCGATTTGATGGATCGATATGATTATCCGTCAATGACTGACGATGAGTTGATGGATTTGGACATCGCTTGGTTCTAAAGTGTCTGATATTAATACAGCAGGGAGTCCATGTGGGCTCCCTGCTTTTAGTTTAAAATATAACACTCGAAAACGACAGCGGAATTAGACCTGAGTTCACTGATTCCGTTTTACGTTATCCTCCATGAATTTATCGGATGGAAACAAATCGTTGAAATTCTGTGGTTCTTTATCTAAAAAATCGGTACGTTCATCACCGATCTCAAACTGTATCTCGGGGTATATACTTCCTGGACGATGTAAAAGAACAAAACCTGATGCTTCGATAATTTCACCTTTTTTTCGTCCGAAACCTGACGTTTCCAGTATTTTAAATTTCCAGTCTTCTATACATTCTAATGTTACGTATTTATGAGGAAGCCAGCCGATCGTGATAATCTCACCTTGACGTATGGCTGATAAATCCGTTGACTTGATGTTTGTCAGGGGAAAATATGTTTCATGATTTATTGCAGCTGCTTGAAAATCTCCCCACCCGGCATAACCTATTGCCTGAACACAATCCAATAACGATAATTCATGAAAACCATTTTCTCCATTGAAAGCGAAGATCCTCCGAATCGTTCTTTCGCTTACAACTGCTTTTTTGCCTGATTGTTGTAGTCTCGCAACAATGCGCTGATGAAGCAAACGGATGTTTCGGTCTTGAGCGGTGTTATCACAATTGAATGCGAGGTCAAGACACTCTTGTAAATAACGTATCTCGTATATATGAGGTTTGATTTTCATGGTCTCACTGATTGCTACAAAAATAGAGTTATTGGGGATAATGTCAAAGAGGGGGAAGCGCAATCTGAGTTGAATAATTTGCAAGTTTTCAGAGTCGATTATTTCTGAAAATCAATATGATGTAGGCTGTCTACTTTGATTCGATGGTTTTGTCACAGATTTGTCAATAATGTTTCTCGCCGTCCTTTTGGAAAGTTTATACTTTTGTGTCAGACCAAAAAATGTAAAATAAAATGATGGCAATGTATACTTCTATTTGGAATATCGAGAATCTTGAACTGATTGGTGTCGCATGTCTTGTGTGTATTGGTCTCATGGTGTCGAGTTTTATCGTGGCTGAATCGGCTTCATTAGAACAAACAGGCAACCACACTGATTGCCTTTTCAGGAATTGTGAAACCGCTCAATATATGACGGATACTTACAAGGTTTACCTTAGTAATATAACTCGACAACATCAAAGTAGAATGCCACTGTGGATACAAATTAGACATACCGCCTCCAACACACCATTCACTTATCAATTGGCACCCTCGATAAAATATTTTTCGGAATCGTCTCAATACAGGAAAATGAATATTAGTTACAAAACCGGGTTATCACGTTCGATCACTTATTTTAAAAACAAACAAAATTTTCAATTATCGCAAAACGATGCCGGACAAAAATCTATCATCGATATTGATCACAAATCAAGATGCTAGCAAGACTGAAGAATAAGGTTATTTGGAAATCGATTGACACCTTTTAGCTGACATGCAAAAATTAACAGAAGAGCTTGAACATACACATAGTCGCAGAGATGATTAATCGTAATCCAGCCAATATATTTACAGACACTCAAGCAGTAATCAATACAAAAATAAATCTATAATATATCTAAAATTAGATTAGATCATGTTTCTATCGAAATCAAGTTTTATACGACAACTAGAATCAGACAGGTTAATTAATTCGATGATTCACAATTCAAGGAATATCAACATTCGACTAATCAAAAGATCAGACCTTTTTAAATTTAATCTCTTATTGAAAAGATAAGTCTAGCAATTTGAAGACATTAGATATGTAGAGTTGATCAAGTTAAACTGTTTTGCAAAAAAAGAGTTTCTAACAGATAAACAGAGACAAGGCTAAATGAAATAGTTATACAGCATACGCCTAACTTGATTAATCATAAAAGGAGAGAGATGAAAGATTTAATCTTCATCTCTCTCCTTTTTTTTGTCTACGGTTGAAAAACTGATTTTCAATTCAATGTTGTTAGGAAAATAATTTTCTCTCGAATTTCGTGTAAAGCCTTATTTATCATATACTTCTGCATTTTATTGGAAGCGCAAGGCGAGAAAAGCGATTCATCAAGAAAAAAAAGTATAAAATTTTTCACGAATCCTTTATATCCCGGGAAAATCTGCATTATATGAATTAGAAAGAGAGGAAAAAATACTGTGCCTCTCAATAGTTCCCGATTCGTTTGATCGATGTGTCGTTTTCTGCGTATGCATTTGTCAATCTGACAGTAATCGCACTTCTGACAATTTTAGTGAAGGCTGTTTCTGGATTAAGAACAACCTTACATAATCTAAACAATTTCAAAATTTATGAGAACACAACGGCCACCACCTTTTAGGTGTGTAATTTATTGAAGTTTATCAAGCAATATGAATCTAAAAACAAGGAATGATCGTGTTCATATTGTTTGTGAAAAAACAAGCGATCATTCCTTAATTTAATATCACTAAATTTATATATTATGAAAACTCGTAAACTACATGTTTCAGATTATTTATCTATTCTGGAATATTCTGTAAAAGAGATCAATTTTGTTCTTTCTTTTTATGAAGGAACATCACAACAAGAATTTGTAGAAGAGGAGTGGAATGAAATCTGTTCTCTTCAGGATGCGAAAGTACGTGCAGAAAAAAAAGCTCAGTTTTTCAAAACACATAAAGTTTCGTTTCCTGCAAAAGTTTCGATCATCATTAAAGAATTGTATGATCTTGCACAGAAAGAGCAGATGCCTTTGTGTAGTTTTGCTGGATTTGGTTGTTTTTTCAATACTGCATACTGGGAGCAAATAGATCCGGTAAGATTGAATAAATTCTTGTCACGATTTGCAACCAGATGTGGAATTAATGAGAAGATAGCCATTTCCGCATCAATACAGAAAATGTTGATTCAACAATTTCATTCGTATGCCAGTCGTGTGGAACCAACAGGTGATGATTGTGTTAAAATCAATTTGCAAAACGGGACGTTACGTATCGATGATAACAGTTGTGTTCTCGAACCGTTTTCAGCAGATGATTTTTTGCGATATCAACTCTCTGTTGCTTACAACGAAAATGCACAAATCAATTTGTTTCAGCAGTTTCTTGATCGAGTATTGCCTGAAAAAGAATCTCAGAAGTTTCTTGCAGAATACATTGGCTATACTTTGACAACCAATATTAAACTGGAACAATGTTTGATATTGGTTGGATCGGGAGCAAACGGTAAATCCGTGATTTTCGATATTGTCAATGCGCTATTGGGAAAAGACAACATTACTCATTACACATTGGCACAGTTGTGTGGTGACAACGAATATCGTCGAGCGACTCTTTCAGGAAAGTTGTTGAATTACTCTTCTGAACTTGGAACGGGCTTAGCTGATGTAGACATGGTCAAAAAATTAATCAGCAATGAGCCGATTGATGCCAGATTACCTTACGGAGAACCGTTCACAGTACATCGTTACGGAAAATTCATGTTCAATACGAATTCGCTTCCGACATCTGTTGAAATTTCAGACGCTTATTTTCGGCGAATGAATTTCATGCAGTTCGATGTGACGATACCGAAGTCTGAACAAGATCCGGAATTGGCGAAGAAAATTATCGATACAGAACTAGATGGAGTGCTTCAATGGGTGCTTGTCGGTCTGAAGCGATTGTTGGTTAACCGAAAGTTTACCGTTTCTCCGAAAATGGAAGCTGTCAAAGAACAAATCAGACGTGATCTGGATAGCGTGGCGACGTTTATGGCTGAAACTGGTTATAAACCGTCGACGGATAAACGAACTCTGTTGAAAACGCTTCGGGAGGAGTATAATGAGTTCTGCAAGTTGAACAATTGTCGTCAAGTTGGACACAAAATGTTCAGTCAACGTTTGAGATCCGCCGGATTCGATGTCGTATCGGGTACGGGAAACAGGACTTATGTCTGTTGTGAAACTGCTCAAAATCCAGATCTGGATTTTGTCGGAGATGTATTTAAATTGAAATCATCAGAACGATGAAGACAATTAGGTGTGAACAAGAGAGACCCTCGATATGGGTCTCTCTTTTCAAAAACTTCACCGATTCACATCCGATCGGAGAGGTAGATGTCTTACATTGGTTGTTAGAACCCTCGAGTGAAATGCTAAATGCACTCGATTTCATTCGCAAAACAGATGATAAAGAGGTCCGTAACTTTATAAAAGCTCGTTTGCCTGCCATTACACCGAGCGGTCTGTTTTCAGTTCGAAAAAAAGAGGGACTGATTGCTCATTCCGGTCTGATTTGCCTGGATATTGATGCCAAAGAGAATCCAGCAATAGAGGATTGGAATGTCTTAAAACAAAATTTACCTGTTTCCGAACATATTCTGTATGCCGGATTGTCTGCAAGTGGACGAGGTCTGTTTTGTCTGGTGCCAATTGCTGACGGAAAACAACATCTACAACACTTTCTTGCCCTGGAACGAGATTTTAAGGATGCTGGTATTGTACTTGATCCGGCATGTAAAGACATACCACGTTTGCGAGGTTTCTCTCATGATCCCGCAGCATACGTAAATTTCGGAGCAAAACCGTATGAAAAAGTGGTTCAAGAAACGGAAAAACCGCTTTGTATTACGTCTGTTCGGCCTGTTGTACGAGGTCCGGATGAAAAAACGGATGAAGTTCGGAACGTTGAGGCGCTGACTCCTATACAGCGTCTATTGCAGCCTACCGATTTGTCTCGTGTTTTGTCTGTTTTGGAGATTTCTAAATCTGCAACACGTCATTTTCTCGATTTGCTGAAGAAAATAGAGGCAAACCGGATCGATATTACTGTCTTGTATCAAGATTGGTTTGCGATAGGCTGTGTAGTCTCGACTTTGTTTGGCTCTGAAGGCTCCGTATTCTTTCATCGTATCTCGCAATTTTATCCGAGATATGATTCGGATGAGTGTGAGAAACTTTTCTGCAACATTCAGAAAAGAGGATACCGTATGTCTATCGATAAACTTGTGTCGATAGCCGAGCGATACGGAGTTAGGTAAAATGAAGAAAAGAAGAAAAAGTGAGTGCATATCTATGCACTCACTTTTTTCTAAATCAAGTTTGTCATTGCTTCGTCGATGCGGCTGTTCCCGAACGAGTCCAGATAGATTTGTGTCGTTGTAATGTCGGAATGTCCGAGCGATTGGGATATCAAAGAGATGTCGACGCCTGCATGTTTCAAAACGGAAGCATACGAGTGTCTGGCTACGTATGTCGTTAATGGAATATTTAGATTGAGTTCTTGACCTAACTTTTTTAACTCTCGATTAACGATTTTCAGCACTTTCCGGATGCGGTCGTTACGTTGTCGTTCGGTTTTATGGACCTGTTTGTTTAAGATAGGGAAGATGTAATCATCTGTATTACATAATTTTGAGTAGCGTGTCATGATTATCTTGGCTTCCTCACAGATTCTGCAGTTCATCGCTTTGCGGGTTTTTTGTCGTGCATACATCAATCGTCCGTTTTGGATGTCTGAATATTTCAAACAGGCGATATCCCGAAAGTTAATACCCGCCATAAAGTAGCTGAACAGAAAGATATCCCGTGCGAATCTACGATATGAAAGCTTATCGTTGTTCAGATCGATGGCCATTAAACGGTGTATCTCGTTTTTTGAGATGGCTCGTTTGCGTGTAGAACTCCATAATCTTCCGAGTTTGAATCGTAGAAACGGATTCTCTTCCATTTTGAAAACATGTTCTTCTGCAGCACGATTGTAAACGGCTCTCAATACGCTGAATTTCGTAGCGATGCTGTTGTCTTTATTTCCTCGACAGCGTAAGAAAAGTTCAAAATCGCGCAGATGGGATAGGGAGATCTCTTCAAATCGCATTTTCTGAGGATGGAACTGATGCCATAAGGAACATGTAACTCGATATTTCGAGGCAGTCCCATATTTGTCGATGGATTCCAGTTGTTCGATCACTCGACGAAAGTAGCTGTCTACCGTACAGTCGATCCGCTCTTCTGCAGGTTCAAATAGTGTTTCGAAGTTGACATCGATATCCAATGCTTCGAGCCGACGGATCTTTTTGTGATATTCGTTCAGAAGAGAATCTAACCGCAGTTGCATTTCACGGTACTGCGGACTGTAGTCTGTTAACCGTTGTGATTTCTCGTCCCATACCGAAGGATCGACGACGATTCCGGTGGAGAGGGTTTTGGTTTGTCTTCGGTGGGTGAACCGGATAATCAGCGGAACTTTTCCCTGACTGTTGCGTGCATCTTTGCGGCACACGACTTTGATGTTCATGATGCGTGACGTGTTGCGCAAACACCAGCCTTACATTTTTGTGTAAAACATTCTGTAAAACATTTTGGGTCGAAATGGCCTTTTTCGGGGGATTTTTCGGAGTTTCAACGGGGTGAGAGATCTTCCCGTTTTGTTGAAAGAGAGTTGCGGAAATCTTGCAATAGGTTGATATACAAAAGAAAAAGGCAGTCTTTTTAGACTGCCTTCGAGAGCGGAAAACGAGACTCGAACTCGCGACCCCAACCTTGGCAAGGTTGTGCTCTACCAACTGAGCTATTTCCGCATAATCTCAATTTGTCTTAAACTCTTCATGGATCGTGGCGTCCCGTATCGTTTTGACGTTGCAAATGTACGACGAAAAATTGAATTTCCAAATTTTGTTTTCACTTTTTTTTAGCCTTTAATGGCTCTTTCGACCGAACGTGTTCGTTGTAAGGATGTTGGCTCAATAACTTTTTTTACAAAGATTCTGCTTCTGTGATCCACATTGCACAACTTGCATCGCTTGGCATCCTCCAGTCACCACGAGGAGAGAGGGTGACGGATCCAACCTTAGGCCCGTCGGGCAGTGCCGAGCGTTTAAATTGTTGCGCAAAGAATCGCTTTAAGAATGTAATCAGCCATTTTTTGATTGTCGCATGGTCGTATTGTCCTTGGAAAGCTGTGCTTGCCATCATAAACAGTTTAGCTGGACGGAATCCAAAACGAACAAAATAGTACAGGAAAAAGTCATGCAGTTCATAGGGGCCGACCAATTCCTCGGTACGTTGTGCAATCTGGCCGTTGGCATCGGCTGGCAATAGTTCAGGGCTGATGGGAGTGTCCAGGATGTCGAGTAGCCATGGACGAGCCTGTTCATCGTGATCTCCCAATGCAACCCAGCGAACCAGGTGACGTACCAGGGTCTTGGGAATACCGCAATTAACGCCATACATCGACATGTGGTCTCCGTTGTAGGTGGCCCACCCCAATGCCAGTTCCGACAGATCCCCAGTTCCAATGACCAATCCTCCTGTTTGGTTGGCTATGTCCATGAGGATTTGGGTGCGTTCCCGAGCCTGGGCGTTCTCGTAGGTGACGTCACGTGATGCGGGATCTAACCCAATGTCGGCAAAATGTTGTTCACAGGCGGCACGAATACTGATTTCCCGGATGGTGACTCCGAGAGCCTTCATTAATTGAACAGCGTTATTGTATGTACGTCCTGTGGTGCCAAAACCGGGCATCGTTACCCCTGTGATAAGGGTGCGTGGCAGCCCCAATTTATCGAATGTACGTGCAGTTACCAGCAGGGCCAATGTTGAATCGAGTCCTCCTGAAATACCGATTACGGCTGAACGGCAATGTGTGTGGCGGATGCGTTGAGCCAGTCCGCATACTTGAATATTAAAAATCTCTTCGCATCGTTCGTTGATGTGTGCATCTTCACGAGGAACGAAGGGATAGGGCTCAAATTTGCGCATCAATGGAGTAGAGGTGTAGTCCAGTCGAGGAATTTTAACCTCTACGTGGCAATATTCGGGTGTTGGCTCAGCATTATGGAACGTAGAGGTTTGGCGGCGTTGAGCCATCATTTTTTCAATATCTACGTCGCAGATGGTGATTTGTTCGTCGAAAGAGAAACGATCATTGGTTTGGAGTATGGTGCCATTTTCGACAATCAGTCCATTGCCTGCAAAGACCAAATCCGTGGAGGATTCTCCGCATCCCGCAGAACAATAGAGATATGCGGAGATCGTGCGGGCAGACTGTTGTTCGATCAAAGAGCAGAGATAGGAGTGTTTTCCCACCATCTCATCACTGGCTGAGATGTTGACCAGCAGGTTGGCTCCGGCCAGTGCCAATCGGGATGAGGGGGGGATGGGTACCCACAGATCTTCGCAGATTTCGATCCCGAGGCAAGCCTCGCCGTCGTGAAAGAGCAGGTGGGGGGTAAAGGGTGTTTGTTGTCCGCATAAGGTGATTTGTTGTTTGTCGGAAAGTTCGGCTCCGGACGCAAACCAGCGGGCTTCATAAAATTCGTTGTAATTGGGCAGATAACTTTTGGGTACAACTCCTAAAATATGTCCTTGACAGAAGACGACAGCAGTATTGTACAGCTGGTTGTGAAAGGCCACGGGCATGCCGACAATACAGAGTGTTGGCAGGTCTGCCGTTTTTTGTAACAGGGTTCCCAATGCGATTTCGGCTTGTTGAAGCAGGAAGGGTTGGTTGAACAGGTCTGCACAGGTGTAGCCTGTAATCGAAAGTTCAGGCAGGGCTACGACTGCCGCACCTTGCTGGGCAGCTTGACGAATCAGGGGTTCGATATGGGCAATATTGTATGTGCAGTCGGCTACTTTAACCGAAGGTATGGCTGCGGCCACCCGGATAAATCCGAAATCCATGGTATCTTGTCAGATTAAATTAAAGTTGAGGATAGCTCTCCTCTCTTGAGCGATAACTTACGGCAAAAATACGAAAAGTCATGAATTTCAAGCACAGCCGTTATGACAAAGTCATCAATAGCTTGTTATTGAGTTTTTATTGAGAGGGTGTCGGGGGAAGATGAGTTTGGATCCATGTTGAGATAAAGGATAAAGGGACGTTCCAGTAACTGGATTTGGATTGACAGAGAGGTGTGTCAAGGATTCGTTTTAAGGTGTGAGATGAGGGTGAGAAAGATGCAGTATTGGGGTGATGTCAGGGTAAATGTACATCAGAAGTTATGTCGGTATATGATTTTATGATATTTGAAATCGTTGCATACAGTCGGGTATTATATTTGTAGATAAATACATTGAGGTGATGGCTATGAGGCATTACCAATCGATTTTATTTACGATTTTATACGAAGTGTCATGTTGATTATTCTTTCTCCGGCTAAAACCATGGATATGTCACCTGTCCCGGCAGGTTTACCAGTTACGGAACCCGAATTTCGTAATGATGCAGAGTTGTTGGCTGCCAAGATGCGTCGATATACCCAGGAAGAGATTGCCGTATTGCTGAAAATCAGTCCCAAATTGGCACGGGAAAATTATATGCGTTATCAGCAGTTCGATGCACCCGATAATCCGATAAAACAGGCTTTGTTTGCCTACAATGGCAGTGTCTTTAAACATATTCAGGCGGGGGCATTTAGTGTGGATGATTTGGAGTATGCTCAAAACCATTTGCGGATTGTCTCGACCCTATATGGGTTGTTGCGTCCTTTGGATCGGATTAAGGCTTATCGGATGACCTACGATGTCAAATTACAAGGAATGACAGGAGATCTGTATGCCTATTGGCGTCCGGTGTTGACCGATCCATTGATTGCGGCCGTGAACAGTGCCGGTGGATTACTGGTTAATTTGGCCAGTTTGGATGTGTTGGGGGCATTTGATATGGCGCGAGTCCGGCAGCAGGTGCGTGTGGTGACTCCCGAGTTTTTAATGCGACGCAATGGCCGTTGGGAGACGGTACGTACATACGCCAAAATAGCGCGAGGCGAGATGACTCGTTTCATTTTACAACAGCGCATTGAGCAGCCTGATCAGCTCAAAACATTTGTTTGGGAGGATTTCTGTTTTAATGAAGCGCTTTCCGATGAGGTGCGTTATGTCTTTACACGCAAATAGAGACTCGCTTAAAAATAAAAAGCCCGAATTTTTCGGGCTTTTTTATTGAAGTTGAGGTTGAACGTCATTCGTTCAGTAATGGATAGTGTGTAAATTTATCGGCCTGTGTACAGCTTTTGCTTCTGGGGTGTTCGTCTCACCTCATTTGTCGCTATATGATTGTTCGATCGTTGTATCCGGATAAAGCCGGAAAAGAGGATCGGCCTGTTGGAGGATTTTGCTGGCCAACAAAGGCGGATAATCGGGGTGAGCGTTGAGAAAATCTGCAACAGCTTGCGCAGCAGCTGCTGAATGGTGACTGCTGAGTAGTGCTGCCGTCCATTTCCGTGGAAAGAAAATATCCCCTGTACGTTGTACCTCTTGTAGCTCTTCGAGAGCAGGACGGATATATTTTACCGATTTATCCCCATGAATCGGATGGTTGAGCAGGGACAGAGCTGTACCCGCCCAGGGTTCGATCCGACGGTTGGCAGGATCGAGCAAACTTTGAAAGACGGAGTCTCGTACAGATTCGGATGGAGATACAGCTGGGGTGATGTAGGCATACTGTTGTTGGCGATCCGGATTGGTGATTCGTGCCGCTTGTCGAGTAATAATCTCATTGGCCTGATCCGGGAATCGAAGTGCCAACGTATAGGAGAGACTGGTCAAATCATTCTCTCCGAGCTGCATCTGGTGCGCCTTTTCTTCATTGTCCCAAAGAGTATAGAGGGTTGCTAAAGCTTCCGGTGAGCGGGCTATCCCGCACCAGGCTCGCAAGGCTAAAATGCGTCGGGCCGGATCTCCTGTATTGGCAATTTGCCATAAGGTGGCTTCGAGTTCGGGTGAAGGTGTCTCGTTGTAGTATCGTCCGAAACATCCCTGCAAATAGGTGAGCGCTTGTTCGAATAGCTGAGAATTGGGCTCTTGGGGTAGGTACTGGATCAAAGCGTTGAGGAATTGGTCGGGTGCAATCGCTCCATGCAGCAGATTCTCATTGAGCGTGATCAAAGCTGACAAGCGGGCAATATCATCGGGCAGTATGGAGAGGTGATGCATCAGGTAGTCCGATTCGGTGCTGTCAAGTACGAAATAGCCGTATGCTCGACCGTCGGAATTGGGCAGCAGGTGCATGGTGCCGGTTGGGGCCGCAAGAGATGCTGTGGTGGAATCGAGATTCACTTGCAATCGTTCAAAAGTGCTGTCAGCTTTAATAGCCAGCAATTCTACTGGTTGTTTCCAAAGAGTATGGTTTTTAAACGGACTGCATTGAGTGAGCCGGATTTGGTTGTCGTGCAGGGTTGTCGTGATCGAAGGCATGCCCTTTTCTTCGATCCATACACGGCTCCATGAGGCCAGATCCTCTTCGCAGCGACGATCGAAGATGGCGATCAGATCGTTCCAGGTGGCATTCCCGTAGCTGAATTCACGCAGATATTCACGGATCCCCTCTTGGAATTTGTCTGGTCCCAGTTTGACAAACAGCATCTCCATTACCACGGGGGATTTGCTATAGATCAGTTGGCTGTACAGCAGCCCTGCATCCGACAGGTTGGGAAGTTGTTGTTGGATAGGTGTGCTGCCGATTGTGCGATCTTCACCATAGGCTGCAGGAACATTGGAGCGAATGAAATTGAACCGATGGTCGATTTGCGGAAACTGTTCACTGACGATCATCGCAGCGAAAAAGTTGGCAAATACCTCTTTGGTCCAGACGTCGTCAAACCATTTCATGGTGACCAGATCACCGAACCACATGTGGGCGGTCTCATGTGCAATCAGACTGCTGCGTCCCAATTGGCTCGAGAGGGTGGCATTGCGTTCAAGAAACATCGATCGGTCGGCATACAGGGTTGCTCCCATGTGTTCCATACCGCCGTATTGAAAACCTGGAATGATAATCAGATCGTATTTGGTAAAGGGGTAGGGAATGCCAGTGTATGTTTCGAGCCAGTCAAGGGAGTGAAATACCTGTGCAAGAATATCATGACATTGGGCCTTTTTTTGCGGATCGGTTTCACGGTGATGGAGCGACACGCTCCGACCGTTGTGGGTTTCAGTGACCTTTTCGAAACGGCCTCCGACAAACGAAAACAGATAGGTGGGGATGGGTTCGGTCTCTTTGAATGAGAACTGTTTGCGTCCAGAAGGCAGAGTGTCGGTTTGCATTAAAGCTCCGTTTGCAATGGCCTCCCATGTTGCCGGTGCCTCGAGTGAGAGGGTAAATGGGGCTTTCATATCCGGCTGGTCGAAGCAAGGGAAAAGTGTGCGGGCCCGATCCGGTACCAACAGGGTGTACAAAAACTCTTCACGACGATTGAGAGATTGGTCGTTTGCTGTAAAATCGATTTGGATTTGGTTCTCACCCTTTTGGACAGCCGATTCCGGAATGATGATATGTTCTCGCTCAACGGTATAGGGGACTGGAGCATCGTTGAGGCTGACGTGATGAACTTGAGAACTGTCGGCTCGGAAGTCGATAATCAGCGGTTCTGTTTGGTTAAGCGTTACAGTGATGCAGGATGTTCCGGTTACTTGAGTATTGAGGCTGTCGGGCAGATTGAAATGCAGCTTGTAATGTAGGTTTTGGTAATTGGCTTTCCGGAATTGTGCAAGTTCGATACTGACGCCCGGATCGGTCAATCGATCCGTTAGCTTGGAACAACTCAAAAAGAGTGTGCTTGACAGTGCGATAAAGGTAATTCGGGTTAGATGACGAAATATGGTTTGTTTTTTCATGGGAAAGGTATGATCAGGAATAAAAAGTGGGTTATGTATCCCTGACGAAAATACACAATAATTTGCGTATTCGGATGAATGAAGGTTGTTAGGTTCTTATCAGTCGGGAAATTTTTACGTTTTGGCTAATGGTGGATGATTGTGGTTGTATGAGTATGCTTACTGATGTGATCATGTTGGGGACGAGGACAAGTAATCAAAAGTTGAGGATAAGTAATAAAAAAAACAGACGGGATACTCGAACAAGTATCCCGTCTGCTCGTTAAGGAGGGCGCATGATTGAACTTTGTTGTCGTTATTTTCAACAAGCTAATCGCCCTTTTTTTATTTTGTATCTATCTCTAATCTTTCTTAGATAGCAGAGAGTAGTACCTCAATATAATTTGCACCGATTTGCTGTTTTGCAATCCACATGATTGGGGTGAAAATCCTGTTTATTGGGTGATCCCTTTCCAATTGTCTGTACGGAACGGAACGGCTGGCAATCCTTCGGCGTTGTAGAGTGTGCCATCCGGATTATTTCCCCAATTGTAGCGGACTGCCACCGGTTCAGATACGCAATCACTCCATACAACCACTTTATCACCGTCTATTTTTGCTTGAGCCCATACAAATTTACCATCTGTACCTGCAATGGTAAAGCCTTTCAGGTAGCCGTATCGTTCCTTGGTGATCAGACCGGAACCGATATGGTCAAAACTGAGAATGGCTTTATTTCCTTCAATCTCCATGGAGCGATATTGCGGTCCAGAATAGACCAAATCCGTACGCCCGTAATCGTTGTGCAGTGCGATTAACGACAAGCGGCGCCCTACCTCCTGTTTATTACGGGGGTGAATGTCTGCGGGGTCTCCGATATCGATCGTCAGGGCCTGGCCGGTTTTTGGTAAAGCCAAAGCCATGGTCTGAGCTTCGCGCAATTCGGCCCATGCGCTTTCGGAAGGCAGAGAATCGGCAGCCATGAAGTTGGCCAGCTGTACCCAGTAGAACGGAAATTCTGTACCCCACTTTTCACGCCAGTTTTTAATCATGGTCGGGAACAGTGTCCGATAGGTGTAGGCATATGAGTCATTGCTTTCACCCTGGTACCAGATTGCCCCTTTGATGGTAAAACGGGTCAGCGGATTGACCATACCCAGGTAGAGCATGGAGGGATATCCGTTAACGTGATACGATTTGTCATAGTATGCAGCATTTGACATGGAAAGTTTTCCTTTCCAGTTTTTGTTTAAAGGATAACGAATATTGTTTACTTCTAGGTAAATGGGTGTTCCGGCTTTGATGCCTCCATCCCCCCGCGTATCGGTGATGCGTAACGTGATGGTATTTTTTCCTTCATGCAGAAAAGTATATGGAATGGTGTAATCTCGTTCGGTCAGATAGCCAGAGTTCTCACCCAACGCAATTCCATTGATCCACACGCGGTCATTGTCATCGATTTGCCCCAAAATGAGCCGGCCGGTCTTTTGGTCAACGCCGGCTGGCAGTGTGACGGTTGTCTTCAACCACAAATGGCCATCAACATTGGATAAGCCAGGGATGGTTGACCAATAGGCCGGCATTGGGATGGATTGCCACGATGTGGTGTCGAATGAGTCTTCGTACCATTTTTCACTCATACCCGGATCCAACGAGTCGAGCATGTGGGTAAATAGTGCCATGCCTTGATCTATGGCTCGATAGAGGCTGTCCAGTTCGGGATTGGGGAAATTGATGTCGTGTCCTTGATCTGCATAAAATGCACGCTGTTCGTCGGAGAGGGTGCGGTAAGCATCCGGACTGATCCAGCATTCAATGCGTGTGCCGCTCCATGGGGTAGATATCAAACCGATAGGAATATTCGTTTCACGGTTTAAGTCTCGACCAAAAAAGTAGCCGACCGCTGTAAAATGTGTTGCATTTTCCGGTGTGCAACATTTCCATTCACTGGCGATATCCTCTGTTTCGACGCCTCGGGGATTGTGCGGCACTGTAAATAGACGCAGATTGGGGTGATTGGCGGCTGCTACCTCTGCCTCAGCATTGTTTACCTGATCGAGAGGCCATTCCATGTTGGATTGTCCGGAGCATACCCATACATCGCCCATCAGAATATCGTCCAGGGTAATGGTGTTTGTTTTGCCTTTGACCACGAGAGTATATGGGCCCCCGGCAGGGCGAGCCGGCAATTGGGCCGACCAACATCCTTGTGCATCGGCTTTTGTTTTGATTTTTTGGTCTGCAAATAGAATTTGGATGGATTCTCCTTTGTCGGCCCATCCCCAAATTTCCACAGGCGTATCTCGTTGCAGGACCATGTGGCTGCTGAACAGATTGGGAAGTCGTACCTCTGCACGAACTGATACAGCAAATACCAATGCTGTTGCTGCCAGTAACAATCGTTTGAAATAGCGTTTGTTCATGATGGATAGTTTGTTGTGAAGTTTTTGTTGATTCTTTGGGTAAGGGGAATAGAGAGTTCGGTAGTGGTGAGCAAATGCTTCTGTTGCCAACTCCCATTTCTTCAAAGTTATAAAAAAAATTCGAAATGCACTATGCAAGGACGAGAATCGAGGCGTTCGTTTGAAAATCCCGGTACGTTCAAAGAGTGTTAGAGGTAGCCCTATCTATTTGCCAATGCGAAGTGTTTCTTGTAATACGGATAGTTATATCTCGATGGAGTGCTGAGGTATTATTGACGGAGGGCATACGATGTTTGGGGAAACTAGCGGGTATTAATGCGTTTCACTATACACTATAGAAGGTCATTCTACATTTGGGAAACGTAATTTTTATTGGGAGTGTTTTCCCTTTTCCGTTCAGGATCTGTCCGTTGAAAGAAGGATCACAAAGGTGTTGTTGCCATCGACCGTTCAATTTTTTGGTCCTTCCCGAATTTGGTGGTATTCGTAGAGGAGGTAGTAATACTTAATATAGTACAGTAGCGATCTTTAACCGTATTAAGTGCCACTAACCATATGGACTGAAAGATACGATGCCTAACATGCCTCTGCGGCATTGATATTTGAGAAACAGCTTCATTGCAGATTGGAATGCTCTCTTGCCTTGTCTGATCTGTTTCAGATTGATCTCTATACATTTCCGTCTGGCTATAATATTATGGAGGCGATTTTTCTGTACTTGTTTTCGGGGGTTATTTCTTTGGATAAATGAGTTTGATTGCAGTCGGTTTATCTAATATTTGCAAGTAAATAATAGAGTAGAAATTATTGAATTTGGAATAAATCTTGCATGTATGGATCACAGACTATTAAATCCATATCAACATGAAAAAAATCTTTTTGTTAGCTCTAAGCTCCCTCATTTTTGCAGTATCTTGTTCCAAAGATGACGGTCAAGGTGATGGAGGAGACGATAATCAACCAGCAGTGACCTTGATTACTCCTGATGTCAGTGTCCGGATTGCGGACCCCCTCAGTTCCAACCCCTTTACCGGTGCATTGGAAATTTATCCTTGTGATGAAGCCTCTTCCATTTATTATGGTAATTATGTGAATGGCAAGCTCACCGTATTTAACGGCTTCTATTTGATCGAAAATGGGGATGTTTATGGTGAATATAATCGGGCGCTGCATCTTCCTGCAGGTGTGTACAATATGGTCTATTGGGGAACGCCGCAGTCTGATGAACCTACTCATAACAAACCTCAGATTGTAACACCTGGTGTCTCTGCCGGTTCGGACCTTTCCAAACTGTATTTTAGTTTGCGGAGCGTAGGAACGGATGTATATTCACCGGTTTATGATTTGGTGCATGCAGTGAAGTCTGCCCACATTGGAACGGATCCTCTGCAAACCTCTTTGACACGAGTCGGGGCAGGTCTTAAAATTAGTGTTACTCAATCCGACGGAAGTGCCTTTGTGCCGGAAATTGCGAGTGTTGTGGTCAAGATTGGTAATATTGCTGAAAAGGTTAATTTCTATACCGGAGAGGCAGAAAATTTGACCAAGACCGTTCAATTTGAATTATCCCGTTCGGAAGATGGTCTTTCATACGGAAATATTACGGTTATGTTGTTCCCCTCTGCAGCTAATCCTCCGTTGACATTAGTAATTACATTACAGGATGGCACGACCTTCACCTTGCAGAAAAAATTGAGTTCGACATTGTCTCCCAATACCAGATTGACCTTGAATGTTACTGTAGGTAAGATTTTACCGGACGGTAAACCGGGTGATTTTACTTATGATGATTGGAATGAGGAGTCAGAAACAATCGATTTTCCGTTAGTAGATTAATTGAATCTCTGAGATACCCAATTTGATATAAGCCCCGCACTAATATTTAGTGCGGGGCTTTTGTTTGTAGATAAGTCAATTCTTCGTTGCTGAGGATCAATAGATCGTGATAAAATTATGATGTCATTGCCTGGTTGATTGTTAATGGTGTTTAGCGGGAATCAGTGCCATTCGATAGATCATATAGATTTATGTTGTGCAGGTGGGCAATGATGGTATGACTCTTTTTTGCATAGCTAAGCGATGCAGTGCAATCTAAACCGCATATGTATTTGTTTTATTTTATACAAAATATGGTTTATTTGTTGATATTGTAAGCGGGTTTTATGTAGTATAATGTTAAATAGCTAGTGAGCATAAAAAAATAACCATAATTTAATCATTATCGGAGGTTATCTGTATCCATTGTCTGTATTAGATTACGGCGTTTTTGTGAATAAATAGTGCTCTATTTTAGAATGTTGCAGTATTGCATTCATTTGCATTTAATTCTTTAAGTCCTATATTTGTGAGTAAATAGTTTCTCTTAAATCAAAAACTATTGTTGATGGGGATGTAGCAGAATTTATTTGCATACCTTCTCCTTGTAGCTTTGACTTGAATAACCTTAACCCAATTTATAACTTAAACTTCATCTTATGAGAAACTTATTCCTGGTGGTTTTGTGTGCAGGTATGGCATATTCTGGACTTGCACAAAAAAAAGATTCAATTAACACCAATTATCAGCGCAGTTCATTAGCACTCTTCTTGATGGAAGATGTTGGAATGCCGATGAAAGATACCATTCTGCAGTCTTTCAATACAGCACCTTTCCCAGATAAATTCAACAATCACAATGTTGCTGTCCGTTCTTTTGAGCGTTGTACGACACTGACAGAGGAGGATCAGGCAGCTTTTGATGCAGCTGTGAATTTGGCGACCAGCCAAAATGCTGCTGAAGCTCCGAAGAAAAAAGGGATGTTCGGTAAATTTCTTAAAGCAGCTGCCAGTGATGCTAGTGGTGGTGTTGTAGGGGCAACCAGTAAGGATGAAATGGCGGTTAGCGCCAACAAGTTCTTGGTGGATCAGAAAATTGCCAAACAGATGTTTGATAAATGGTTCTTGGATTCAGCTGGTAATTTTTCACTTGCTTTAGCTCAAGAACGTGGATTGTACAATGCAACGAAATCAGATGTAGAACAGGCGGCAAGTTCAGTATATGGTACGGCATCGTTGGCAGATGCAGGTATTGATTTGGTAAACAATACTTTTGCAGTTGTTTGCAACTATCGTTACATGCCGAAGGATTCATTGGTCGCTTTGATTGGTGGAGTTGCGGTCGCTGCTGCTGAGGCGTCGGGTAATAGTTATGCAGTTATGGGAGCTAAAGCGGCAATGATGGCTTTGTCAGCATCTCTGGGTGCAGGATATTATGTAGTAGTTAATACTTATCTGTTCCAGTTGAATTGGAATGATAATGTTCAGAATCAACTTTCGCAAGTGTGGGATAATCGTGAGGCTTATGATGCTGCAGATTTCTATGGGTTCAAATATATTGGTAATACGACTGGTTGGGCACAAGTTAAAGCCGGTATCTTTACCAATAAAGATCAGGCAGAGTTGATTCAGATTGCCACTGTGAATGCGACTGATGCGGCGATTGCCAAATTGGAGAAAAAGTATGATGTATTCAAGACGAAGAGTCCATTGATGGTTGCTGAGGATGGAACGTTGTATGCTCATATCGGTATGAAAGAGGGTATTGAACCCAAAGATAAATATGAAGTATTGGAACGCGCAATTGATCCTAAGACCGGCCGTACGATCTACAAATCCAAAGGAACGATCACGGTAGTTAAAGATCACATTTGGGATAACCGTTATATGGCTGATCAGGAGCCTGATCACGATTCAAGTATCAACGAAACCTATTTCGAAGGTAAAGGTGATTATTATAACGGATTGTTGATTCGTCAGATCAAATAATCGTATTCTTTATATGAGGAAATTACTTGTTTTGTTATTGTTGCTTGCTGGTCCGGGACTGCTTTTTGCCCAGTCCCGGGGCAAGCAAAAAAAAGCCGACCAGCAAACAGCAGCTTGGCGCTATGAGATTGAGAATTTAGGTGTGGTAGCAACAGCCGGTAACAAAGTGTTTAAGGTTTGGAGTTATGCATCGGATCCCCGAGTGGCGATGGAACAGGCCAAGAAAAATGCGATACACGGCATCCTGTTTAAAGGTCTGGCTGATTCAGGTCGAGCTAAAGGGTGTTCTCCATTAGTTCCGGCCGGTGTAAGTGGACATGAAGCTTTTTTCGATGCTTTTTTTGCTCCGGGAGGTGATTACATGCGGTATGTCGCTTTGACCACATCGGGAGAAGTGGCTGCAGAAGATGTTTTACGCGTTAGTAAAAAGGAGTATAAAATCGGTGTGATTGTCACGGTACAGTATGACAATTTACGCCGTCGTCTTGAGCAGGAAGGTATTGTAGAGAAGTTGAATTCCAGATTTTAAACGTTAAACATGAAGAGATATTGGTTTTCTGCGCTGGTAACAGCGCTTTTGCCGTTTGTTGGTATTGCGCAGACGGCACCTCAGGCTATTAAACCAACACTGATGGTTGTTCCTTCTGATACCTGGTGTACCAATCACGGGTATGTGATGGAGTATGACAACCAGGGTGTGGTATCAACCGAACCTGATTATGCAAAAGTTGTTAAAGAGAGTTTTGAATTTCGATTGGCAGCCAGCAAAATCGGTGAGTTGATGGCCAAAGAGGGCTTTCCACTTCAAGATCTTGCTGCAAGTCTTAAGTCGCTGCAAAGTATTCAGGCTGAGGAGTCTTTGAGTATGTCCAAAACAGGCAGTGAGTTGGCAGAGACCCCAAAAGAGAAATTGAAACGCGTAGCCAAAGCCGATATATGGATCTATCTCGATTGGCAGGAAAACCAAACGGGCATGGGGTATAGGTCGGTTACGTTTAACATGCAGGGTATAGATGCCTATACCGATAAACAAATTACGGCCTCTTCAGGAACGGGTAAACCATCGGCTTCTGTTGAATTTGCGTTAATGTTGGAATCCAGTGTCGTAGATCATATGGGCCCTTTTTTGGAACAATTACAGGCATATTTCGACGACATGTTCACCAATGGGCGTGAGATTCGTGTAAGTTGCCGGCGCTGGGCGGATCTGGATATTGATTTCGAATCGGATGTGAACGGTGATGAATTGGGCTATGTGATCGAAGATTGGATGGCCGACAATACCGTCATGGGGCGTTTCAATACGGTCAATGCTTCAGAGAATCTTCTTGATTTTGATCAGGTACGTATTCCGTTGAAAGATGAGACTTCGGGACGTTTGATCGATGCACGTAGATGGGCAAGAGGGTTGCAACGCTATCTTGAGAATTTATGTGGAACCGATGTGAAATTGGAGATTCGGGGCTTGGGGCATGCTATCCTGACGATTGGAGGCAAGTAGTATAGCAGAACTTTAAAATTCAGAATGGTTATGTTGAAAAGGTTGTACGGACTGTTGTTAGCATCCGTTTTGATACCCACGGCAGCATGGGCTCAGGGTGATCCTATGTCTTCCAAAGAGATGGTGGCGATCACGCCCGTAGTGTGCGAGGGGGCAGAACTGCCAGCTGATGCTGATCGAGCGCTGATGATGAAAATGAATCAGATGGTGACAGCAAACGGAATGGGTGCTTCATCATTGCGATATGCACTGGTTCCCAATGTCGTTGTGGTTGATAAACAGACGACAGGTACTGTTCCAGTTCAATTTATAGTCTCTCTCGAAGTCTCTTTTTATGTATTGGATGTAACGGAAGAGATTATTGTGGCTGAAACCTCTTTCACTACTCGAGGTATTGATCGTTTGGAGAACAAGGCCATTATCCGGGCAATCAATCAGATCGCCTCTCGTTCTCCTCAGGTGAAGACCTTCATGGAGAAGAGCCGCTCCAAGATTATCGATTATTATACTACCCGTGTTCCAGCTTTGCTGCAGAAAGCGCAGTCGTTGGCAGATCGTGAACAGTACAATGAGGCTATTGCGCTGTTGTCGGCCGTTCCGGAGAGTATTGATGAATATCCGTTAGTTGCCGAGCAGATGAGTGCGATTTATAAAAAATCGTTGGATCAGACGGCTGTCGGAGCCATTCGCCAGGCTAAGGGAGCGATTGCTTTGAAGAATTACGATGAGGCTTTTGAGGCTTTGCAAAAGGTGAATCCATTGAGCTCTTATTCAGATGAGGCTTTTGCGCTGATAGAGTCGGTTCATCAGCAGCTTGCCGAGGAGGAGCGCCAACAGAAAGAGGAGGAGATGCGTCGTTATGAAGAGCGTCTTCGCCAAAATGAACAGGCTCGTCAGGATGCGGTAGCTTTGCAGCAGTTACAGCTTGCAACGGCTCGTGAAGCTGCTTCTACGGTCTCTGGAGGTGGTAATTCGGAGAGTGCTGCAGACATGGCCGAGTCGTTCAACGATAAGGTAAATAAATGGTTTTTGTCCAAATTTAAATAAAGAAGAGAGATGAATCTGTGTCCACGCTGCAAGGAGCCAATGCCCCCCTTGTCTAAAGTATGTCCAGTGTGTGGTTATACCGATACGACCGGACAAACCGATGGGGGAGAGAATCGGGTATCGGAGTCTTTAACGGAGCTTGAAAATAGACTTTCTGCATTGCGTTCGTTGCCAGAGGCTACCTATTTTGAGGGAATACGATCCTTTTTGTTTTTGGTCTATCCTGTTGCATTGCTTTGCATGATTGTATTGGCAGCGGCATGGGGCAATCTGCTGTTATGGGGATTGGTTTTGCTGTTGTTGATTCTGTCTATTGTCGAGGTGGTACAAAAGTTACGGGGCAAACGTGCGGCTGACGGGCAAACCAGTCGAATTAAATCGTTGGTTGCGGAGTATGATAGTGCCAAACGGGAGTTGGAGATATCCTATGGTAAGAATCGTGAGGTCCGTTCAGCGATTGCCGAAATTGACGCACGCATGCAACAGACCATACAGGAAAGAACTGCACATACCCGAAAAACCAAGATCTGTGGAGCTGGTATTACTGCGGGAGCGATTGTGTTGCTGTTGTTAATCAGTTGGGGCGGTGTAAGTATGGCTTTATCCTTTGCGCGAGAAGCCACCGCAACCCATATACCTTCTCTTTTGGAGGAAAAACGTTACGATGAGGCAGCAAAAGTTTATGTTGAGCAGTATGCTTTGACTCCAGATAATACGGGTAGTGTAGCTGTGCGTATGCAGATGGTGCAGAGTATGGTTTCTGCTGCAGAGTTTGACCGGGCTCAAGATTTCTTTATGGATTTCTGTATGGGTAATCCTGGCGATTATGATTGTGCATGTGTAATTGTACAGGGGTTAAAACTTGCGGATAAATCTGATGTTGCCACCAATTTCGTATCCGGATGTAAGGATTTGCGTTTCAAATCAGATATTTCGCGGCTCAAACAGCTCTTAAACAAATAAGAATATTATGGGATTGTTCGGAAATAAACGTGAAGGCGGATTAATGGATGTGATCCGCTGTGACGAATCGGATTATTTGGTGTGGAAATGGTCTCCTGCCAATGATGGCCGTTCGACACGAAAAGAGAATGCTATTCGATACGGTAGTTCGTTGCGTGTAAAAGCCGGGGAGGTTGCGGTATTTGTGTATACCAGCAATGGTTCGGCGATGGATTATATCGAAGGGCCATGCGATACGACGATTAAAACTGCCAACTTTCCGGTATTGACAGGATTGGTAGGGGCTGCCTTTGGAGGTAGTTCTCCGTTCCAGGCTGAGGTCTATTTTATCAATATGGAGGGGCTGATTCAATTGCCTTTCTTTATTCCTCGTGTGGAGATTACCGATCCCCGGCTTGATGACTATTCAGTTCCTGCGGCGGTCAAGGGGAGCATGATGTTTAATATTCGTGATTACAAAAAGTTTATCGCTCTGCATCGTCTCCGTAGTTTTGAAATGGAGGATTTTGCCATGCAGATCCGTGATCCGATGATTGCTTACGTATCGTCAGTCGTTGGTCGTTCTCCAAAGATGTGTAATTTCTCTATTTACCGTATCGGTTCATTCTTGATAGAGATTAATAAATTGCTGGAAACGGAGTTGCGTTCACGTGTCGAAGAGGACTTTGGAATCAATCTTAGACAGGTCAATCTCTCTTCTGTAGAGTTGGATAAGTCGGACGAAAGTTATCAACGTCTGGATAAGATCATTAAACTGCGGTCAGAGATGATTGCCGACAAGCAGACCGAGGTGACCATGCAGAATATCGAAGCGCAACAGAAGTTGAATGAGGATCTGCAGTGGAGACGGAACGAGGAGGCTCAACGTGCTCAGAAATTGCAAACGGAATCTACCTTTATTGGAGCGCATCAGATCAACGTTCAGGGAGAGGTGGCACGTACTGCTGCAGAGAGTCTCGGTGAATGGGGACGTAACGGTGCCGGTGGAGGTATCGGAGGTGGGGGAGGAATGGACCCTGCTGGTATGATGACCGGTATGATGATGGGCACAGCGGTCGGTGGCGGAATGGCCAATATGATGACCGGTATGATGCAGGGTCTCAATCAGCCACAACCTCCTGTTCCGCCTCAAGAGGCGTTGGCACAATATCACCTGTTTATTGACGGTGTTCAGAAAGGACCTTATACTTTGGCTCAGTTGCGTCAGATGGTGCAGCGAGGAGAGATGAATAGCGCTAGTTATGTTTGGAAAGCGGGTATGGCACAGTGGCAACCGGCATCTGAATTGCCAGAGTTGTCGTCCCTGTTTGCAGCAGTTCCGCCTCCACCTCCAGTACCGGGTATGAATCGTTAACCTGTAAAGCGAAAGATATGAAAGAGGATTCGATAAATGATTTGATGGAACTTTCCATGGGGCTTTCCATGGCTACGGTTTTCGCCCGTGCCATGGGGAATATGATGGAACATTCTATGGCTCAAGTTGAACGTGCCAATGCTCCTTTGGGCGATCCCTCCTTTGCTCCAGGGCAGATTTCAACGCAGGCGTATATTCATGCGATTATGGATGGACGCCAACAAGGACCGTTCACGTTGAGTCAGATTCTCTCCTTTATTCGTGAAGGGCGAATTACAGCAGAAACTTATATGTGGAAGCCGGGTATGACGGCGTGGATGCATGCTGTGGATATCGAGGATATAGCTCCTGATCTGCAATGTGTGCCTCCTCCCATTCCGGAAAAATAGATGTTAAAATAATGAAATTTAATCCGGTATTGGCGGTTTGTACCGTATTGTTGAGTGCGGTGACCGCATGGCTGTTCTATATGGGCAGCGAATCGTGGGTTTATGCAGTGGGTGAAGGTGTGCTGGCTTTGGCCTTTTTATCGGTAGGTCTGGGTGGCGTCTCGTTGAAAGAGTACCCTCGTTCATCTGTTTTTTGTGTCATACTCTCCTGGTTGGCTTTGGTACTCGGAGTGGTTTGGGGGTGCGTGTCCGCATTGGTTGGATTGTCCTGTCAGTGGTATGTAGCTGTCTCTGTCATCTTGTTGATAGTTTGGATTCTATGCCTCTATTCGATTGTTAAAAGCAAACAGTAGCAGTCATGAACATAATGAAATATATCCGTTTATTGACGGTTGTGTGCTTGTCTTGTTCGTTGTATGGCGTTGCAGATGCGGCACAACCGATCAAAGTATTGGACCGCAGTGCATCCAAAGCACCTGTATGGCTGGATAGAACGCAAGAGGAGTATGTGATCACATCGGCGATTGCCGATGATTTGGATGCGGCTCGTAATCAGTGTCTCGACAATGTCCGGACGAAGATTATCGAGTCAGTTGCTCAAAATGTACAGTTTGGGACAGAGAGTCGAATTGCACAGAGTGCCGGAAATAGCGGTATTACCGATTTTACGGACCAGTTTACCTCTGTACTGAAGACTCAGTCTGCCAATATTCCCTTCATACGAGGAATTTCGGTTTCCAAAATCGAAGACTCTTATTGGGAAAAACGTATGGACAAGGAGACGAAAAAAGTCACCTATCTGTATGCCATAAAGTATCCTTTTCCGCGTATTGAGTTGAAAAAGATGACCCGAGAGTTCGAACAGCGTGATCGGGAAATGGTTGCTCGATACAATGCCTTGGAGAAAGGGATCGATTCGGTAGCTTCGTTGGAACAGATCGATCGGGCCATTGAGGATCTCAAGCCTTTGATTACCTATTTCTTCGACGATGTACGTAAGCAGGCTGCTATCTCTTTGCAAGCAAACTATCGGAAATTGTACGATCAGGTTGTCATTGAGACTGCTGAAGAGAAAAACGAAGAGGCTTTCTTGGTATTTCGTTTGAATGGGCGTCCGATCAAGGTCTCTCAACAACCGAAAGCCAAATCGGAGTGTGCCACTCAGATTGCTTGTCACATGGAAGATTCCGGATGTAGAGTAACGTACAGTACAGAATTTTGTGAAGAGAATGCACCGGGTGAAATCCGTTTGACTTTCCGTTGGGGGGGTAAATCGGTTGTGCACACGATCTATTTTAAGAAACAGGATCTTACTGTACAAATTCGGCCTGTGGGAACTGCCTATCTAACGGCAACGAAAGGTTCGGCAGACACTCTTCAAGCGATCCATATTCGCATGGAGATTACAAACAAACATTGTGATCAATTCCAGGTAACAGGTTTGGTTCTGAATGTTCCGGGTGTGGTAGGAGCCATTGTCATGGATGGTTTGGACTTTACGTTTACGGGTGAATCCACCCATTTGTTACAGGTAGATTATGTAACTCCGGTTGTTTATACCTCTGGTCATGGTAACAAATTGCAGATGATGCGTGGTACCTTGCGAGGTAATTACGGGAAAGATTCGGTTTCGTTCTCGACACCGTTTAATCTTACATTTCAATCGAATTGGTAATAAAAACTAACAATATTTAGCTATGAAATTACGTTTGTTTGCATGGACTCTATTGAGTCTGATTGTAATGGCAGCACCTGCTATGGCGCAACAGTCAAGTAAAGAGTTGAAGAAAGAGTTGCGTGCCAAAGTAGAGAGAGATTGTCGCAAGGATGCCAAGCAACTCGAGAAGGATGGTTGGAAAGTAATGCCTGGTAAATTGCCGATTGAGAAACAGATGCAAAATGCTCGTTTTGCCGAATTGGACACTGACGAAGAGACGGGTGAGCAGCTCTATTTTATTGGGACACACAAAGCTTTGGGGGGTAATTATTCTGCTGCCAAACAGATAGCAGATACGCGTGCGCGGGGTGAAATTGCTCAGCAGGTTAATTCTGCAATTGCACAAAAAATTACCAGTCAGGTCGCTTCAACGGATTTGGGTGATAATGATACCGAATTGGTTGATGAGTTGGTTGCTGGAAGCAAAACTATTGTTTCAGCACAGTTGCAGGGGGTAGTGCCCGTTTTGGAAATTTATCGTGAAGGCCAAAATGGTCAATACGAAGTACAGGTTACTTTGAAAGCGGATTATGCAAAAACCATGAAGGCTGTGAAATCTGCGCTTAAAAATGAGTTGAAAAACAAATCTGAGCAGTTAATCATCGATCTCGATAAAGTGCTTCCTTATTGATGATTCACCTTTTCATAATCAAAACTTAGGATTATGATAAGGAGGCATTCAAGAAGTATCCCCGAACATTTCGGGGATACTTTGTTTTATAACGCTATGAACGATTGGTCCCTTGAGACCGAGGGGACCAGTTTTTAATATTTATATAAATACTCGTTTTAACACTCTGTTTTTGTCGTATTGTTTGATTTTGACTGTTTCTTACTCCTTGCTATTTGCGATTTATGTGATGTCCACATGCGATCAAAACAGGAATTGTGTTTGTAAGATTTAGCTTTTGCAATAAGTGTTGAATAGCCTGTAATGACCAAACTGTTAGAGAAAAGCGATTAGTCAAATTTCGCTATTTGGGGCTTGAGAGTATGGTATTGATAAGGCACGGTACAATCATGTTGAAACCGAGAGCAATTAACTTTTGTCCAAGCTTGTGATTGTGGATCGCCCAATGAATTAATTTTTGATTGCAACTTTGATCACACCGTCTTTTTTGTTTTCGAATAGATCATAGGCCTTAACAATATCAGTAAGGGCAAAATGGTGGGTAATCAATGGGGTGGTGTCGATTTTCCCCTCTTCGATCAAACGCAATATCTCTGCACAGTCACACCCATCTACACCTCCTGTTTTGAATGTGAGGTTTTTGCCGTACATGTCTGGTAACGGAAGGATCTGCGGTTTGTTATATAAGGCAACGATGGTAACAATCGCATTGGGGCGTGCAGCTTCCCATGCCAATTGAAAAGTGTCATCTGCCCCAGCCACTTCGATGACCACATCGGCTCCTCCGTGGTTGCTGCTGTTGCGGACTGTTGCGATACACTCTTCAGGGGTTACAACCTTCACATGGGGATAGTGCGCTTGTACAAACTGGATTCTTTCGGCCGATTTTTCACAAATAATGATCTGTTTCGGGTTGTGCAGCATTACACAGAGCAGCGTGCATATACCGGTTGGACCGGCCCCGATAATCAGTACAGTATCTTGGGATTTGATTTCGGAAATGCGAGCAGCCCAAAAACCTGTTGCCAAAATATCCCCTACAAACAGAGCCTGTTCATCGCTCACCCGATCCGGGATGCGATTTAGCCCCTGATCGGCAAAAGGAACACGTACATACTCGGCTTGTCCTCCGTCAATACGACAGCCCAGTGCCCATCCTCCATTGGGGTCTGTGCAATTATTCACATAGCCGTGTTGGCAAAAGAAGCATTCACCGCAGAAGGTCTCTACATTGACCGTCACGCGATCACCGGGTTTGACGGTATGTACCTCGTCGCCTACCTGCTCCACGATACCGACCATTTCATGTCCGACCGTGATTCCGGGCACTGCACGAGGCACACTTCCATGCTTAATGTGCAGATCACTGGTGCATATACTGCTGAGAGTAACACGTACAATGGCATCCCGTGCATGTTGCAATTCAGGTTTCGGTTTATTGATCAATTCGAAATGTCCCTGCGATAGATATGTGTAGGCTTTCATGGTGTTTATTTTAGTTGCTTGCCACATGAGAAGGCATCGTCCACCTTGCTGCCTAATTCTATGTAGTCATGGTGAATCGGGTCATACGAGATCGGACGCAATTTGCGGGGATCGATTTTGCCGTCGGTGAGAATACTTTCATCTGCTGTAATGTTTACAATTCGGCCGACCAAATGATTGCTGTTTTTGTCGTATGAGATCAGTTCACACTCCAGTGCCATGGGTAATTCATCGATCAAAGGGGCATTGACATGTTCGGAACGGGTCGCATGGAATCCAGCTTTTGCAAACTTGTCAGGCTCTTTGTTCCCTGAGACAATACCGACATAATCACATGCCACAACCTGTTCTGCAGTCCCCATACTTACCGTAAAAGCATGGTTTGCCAAAATGTTTTTTGTGGTTTTATGATTTTCTGACAGACAGATTCCGATCATCTCATCAGAAAAAATACCACCCCAGGCGGCATTCATAGCATTGGGTACACCTTGCTCATCGTATGTCGCCACAATGAGTACGGGCATTGGATAAAGCCAACTGTTTGAACCAAAATTCTTTCGCATATTGTTTTCTTTTTGAGTCAGTTTGAGCTAAAAGTGGATAAAAAATAGATTAAACTCGATAGAGTTCAAAGCTACACTACAAAATTAAAGAAAGTGTATTGAAACGATGAATGGCTTGCGATGAAATTGTGCGTGATATTTTTGGAGTAGAGTCTTCAATGACAAAAACGGACTGTGTTGCAGTCAGACTGCTTATGTTTCAGAAACAGACCTAAAAGCGAATCAATACATAGGTCCATGTCTCCATTCTAACCACGACAGAATGGTTGCACTTAGGGTTATTTTTATGATATTTTCGAGTCTCGATGATAGATGAGCTGTAGATTGAATAATATTCTTAAACGCTGGGGAAACGTGTTTGGTTAAAAAATACGATTTATTCCGAGAACGTGACCTGTGTAGTTATGGTGTGCTAAGTGTGAGGTGTGTAGCGCCAGGATTAACGGCTTTTTTTTTGTGCGTAGTTTTGTCCACAGCAGGCAGATTAAATACAAAATAGCTGTGTAGATCAGGATAGCGGTAAAAGAAAATAACAGACTGAATAGAATTGGGAGGTCGGTGTAATTTGGCAAGTAGCCGCAGGCATATTCCAAATATTTGGTCAGTTCGAAAAGTATGAACAATGAAATCGCAGACCAGAGAGCTGTATGTAGTTTTTGATTGGATTTTAAGATAGCCCGGCACATGCCCCAAGATAACCCAACCAATAGAACTAATTCTATGAGCATCTTCAAGTCGCTTTGAGGGTAAACAATAGGTGCAGGATGAGAATTACCAACATAAAGGGTATGAAAAATCAACGACAGTAAAAATAGCAATCCACAAAAGAGCAGTTGGATTAAAATAACGTTTCGTTTCATCGTTTAATGTAGTGTAATGGTGGTTTTAATATGTTGCAATTCGTGTGTTGAGGTTGTATAAAGGAGTGGTGGCTTAAGTGCAAATATTTAGTGGGAGTCTGAGCAGTTATATGAATCCTAAGATACCAATCAGGTCAGCGTACTTGGCCTGAGTGGCTGTTTTGAACAATTGTCTATGGATCAGTTGTTTAAATATTGTTTTTTGTATAGCTGTAATTTTATTGAATTTCTTGTTGGACGTACAGCTCAGCATCGTCCGGATAGGCTACCTTGAAGTTTGCCTGTTCCATTTCCCTGAATGTCCGAAATCTACGTGATCCCAAGCAAATCTCTTTATTGTGCTCGATCAGTTTTTCCAGTGTATTCAGTGAATCGACCTTTTTTGCATCCAGAAAAAAAGATTATTAAATAGTCTCTGCTTACAAACGTTCCACATCTATGTCCGTAACATATCAGTTCGTTATATACGATTCTATTTGTAGCTTCCCCAGGTGCAAGCATATAATGCTTCCTTGTGGTCGGATCTGCAAGATGTTTTAAAGCAAATTCTGAAGGATATGTTGGTCCTAAGCCATTATTAACGTCATCAATAACATATATTGGTGTTTCTGACGCATTTTTTGTTGAAATTCTTTTGTGGCAATCCGCTCCTTCCTCTTTTGTGCATGTGAGAGAAAGAATTAACATCACGAATGGCACCACCAAAAAATAGAGAATTGTCTTTTTCATAGTCTGTATTTTTTGTTTGTTGCCTTTTCGTTTAAATAGAGCTGAATTGGTTTGTAAATTATTGAAAATATGTGTGTAATATATTTTTATTTAAATGTGTATTTGTTATTGCATCCGTGTTATAAATGGTGTTATTATATGAGGATGAAAATGGGGAAAGTTACGTAGTCTATTTCGCCTTTGGAGCTTCCAAATATGAAGGTAATAATTCTAATTTGCGATGCTGAGATTGGGGAGAGGCATTAGCGGTATGTATGAATGCTTCCCAATCCGATGTCGCTATGTAAATTCACTCTCGTTTAAAGTTGTGAAGGTCTTGTCTCTGTTAGGAAGGTATTGTAGATCAAAGAGCTGTTTGTATTGGTGGCGAGTTTTGCAAGTTTTTACCGTTATGCTATAAATATAAGCAATTTGTTGATTATCTGCAATGTTGTAATATGCGATTAATGTGCAGCGGTTGATGGTTAATCTTACGGTTTGTTGGTGTTAAATAATGTTGGGGGTAATTTAACGTATATCCATTCAAAACAAGAAGGATGTATGTTCTGTTAAAGTTGCAGGTAATGTAACATCTTTTTTGCTTAATAATTCTTAGTTAGATCCAGGTCCTGGTTTTTTACTAATTTTGCAACCGTTTTATCAATACCGATCATAGTAAAAATGAAAGCACTAAGTAAAAATGCTATCATTGGCTACCCGGCAGGAATTATTACCGGCATAACATATGGATTGAATCCGCTATTCGCACTCCCTTTGATCAAGGAAGGAGTTTCAATAGAGTCTATCCTTTTTTTTCGTTACATCATTGCCGTTGTGCTATTGGGAGGATTTCTCTTTTTGAGTAAACAGAGTTTCAAAATCAATTGGAAACAAGCAGGTGTCTTATGTGTGCTTGGGCTGCTTTATACCTCAAGCAGTATCTTCCTGTTTGATGCGTTCAAGTATATAGCGTCGGGACTGGCTACGGCTCTGGTGTTCCTTTATCCGGTTCTGGTGGCCATCATCATGGTCTTTCTGAAAGTAATTCCTTCGTGGCCAGTATGGCTATCCATATTTCTTACATTTGCCGGTGTGGCCATCATGACAAAGAGCGACTCCACGCAAACAATCAGTCTGTTAGGTGTTTTACTCTCTTTGGGATCGGCGTTGGTTTATGCTATGTTTATTGTCATAATTAACCGTAGCAAGGCCATCAAAAACATTTCGAACAGTCTGCTGACATTCTATGCTTTGGGGGTAGGGGCCATTGTATTTTTCATAAAACTCTTAACGTCTGATGCGGATATCACTACCGGTCTGGAAAACAATATGGCATGGTTGAACCTCATTGGGTTGGCTATTCTGCCGACCATTGTTTCCACCTCTACGTTAGCTGTTGCAACCCGAAATATAGGTGCGACCAAGGCATCTGTTCTCGGTGTATTCGAGCCGATAACGGCTATCCTCATAGGAACGTTTGTTTTTGGCGAGGCATTAACGACAAATATCATTGTAGGCATCTTCATCTCAATGGCTGCCGTGATATTTATGATTGCCAAGACCAAAAGGTAAATCAAACATACGTTCCCAACTCAGTTAACATGATTGCTCGATTATCGGAACCGAGTTGATTATAACACTGTGTATAGATTTTGACCATAGTGGGGAAGCCCAGGGCTCAATAGGGTAGTGCGATGGCTGGGATCAACCAGAAAATTTCGGTATCTTTGATCTTTCCCATGTTTATGTTACAAGATCATTCAAATAATATTTATTTACCTGCTTTATGCCATAATTGAATTGTTGTTGATATGATTGTGGCGTTAATCCTTGTCGAACTGTTCGATCATTAGAATGCAGTTGTATTATGTGAAAGTGACAAGGCAAAGATTTGCCTTGTCACTCAGTTGCTTAAAAGAATATCAGGTTTAGAATGTTTTTTAACTTTTCGGGAGTGTAGCGATTCAGGTACTCTTGTGGCTGGCAGAATTGCTTGTTGATTAAATCATAGATAAGAATACTATCATCCTGCAAAACCAGCCACACTACTCCACCAAGACCACGAATGAGGAAAAGTGATTTTGGATTCATGCTCCGAATATCAATTGCCGCTTTTTCGAAAATTTTACCATGTCTCGTGTGGGCAAGACTATCCCCCGTAATGCCGGGAGAAGTCAAAAAATAGGTATCTTGTGATCCTCCCATATAACGGTCTCCACTAAAATAGAACGTATATGCTATACTGCCATGTCGACGGTTGACTGGTTCCCGAACAGGTTTTACAGAAGAGATAAAATTTTGCAATCGAGTAAAATCACGGTCCGGAAACTTACGGGTATCCACTTTAAAGCGCGGAATATACATGATTTCAATCGTGTCTAAAATCGCTCGACTGTACTGTTCATCATAATGAAAAGACCCTCTGCAACTCCTAATAAACTGTTGTTGTGCTTCCTTTTGATATAAAGCATCCTTTTCTTTTAATCTTAATATGCTATTCGGCAGTATTACCTTTTCTTGAGCCGTTAAGATAATTGGTGTCCATAAACTAACGATGAAAATGATAATTCGCTTCATAGTTGTCTTATTTATTGGATGATTGCCCTAAATTGGTAATTGCTCATATCCGGTAGCCTAATGATACGTTTAGTGCCATAATCAGGATCCATAATTTGGAACCTATAGTTTTCTCCTCTTTGATATATTCTTTGAATAGCAACAGCATGTTTTCGATCTAGTCCAACAGGTAGATATTGTAAAGCAACAGGTTGATCGCTTTTTATCGTATTGACGAGAATATTATGTTGGTCTGTAAGAATTGTCTTCAATCGGAGAATTTACGAAAACAGTACACTGTATTATGAGAAAAAACACAAGATCATGGTATTCTATGATAAGGTTGAAGAGCTAAAGCATTGGGGAAACGAGTATGTGTTGAGGTTTGAGATGCGGGTTATGGGTAGCGAACTAAAACGAATGAGAAAGGAAAGCCGAAAGCAGACTGCCGCCGCACTTTGCAATTCTGATTTTTACCGCACTTTATGTTGTAACTCCTGGAACTGGTATCGTTCGATCCAAAAGAAAGGGGACAATTCGCTCTCCTGTCTTTTCGAAGAGCTTCGTAGCCTTAAGGATTTCGAAGATCGATGCATTTGCTATGTGAACCGCCATTTTGATCTGCGAGGGCAATTAAAGCGACAATTCCAGAATCGGAAATTTGAAACGGAAAATGATTATCAGAAACATTACCGGATGCAGAAACGTATCCGAATGGCCCTCCATCGGTCGGAGGAATTTACCTCGCTACAACCTTTGGAAAAGGAACTTGACGATAAGTTGCAACAGATCTTTGAACGGTCGCTTTTAGCTGCAACATGATAACTCCCGTAGCTACGGAGTGCAAAGTTCAATAGGAGAAATTTGGCCTATTATCTCTTCATACTCCCTTCCGGAGCTTGCTTTGGCAAAGTTATCCACTGAGAGAGGAGAGGTCGCATAGGATCGCTAAAAACGACCTTATCGAGAGGATGAATAAACAGAGGTTATCTCCTTGGCCAAACATTACGAAACGAAGATCAGTTTACTATGCAAAAGGAGCATCCTTACCGGGCGCTTCTTTTGATATTTACTAAAGTCCATATCTTTCGTTATTCTCTCATCCAATTATTCCCTCGGCAACTTCATAGCTGGCAGGGAATACTCCGGCAGCATGGCTAAAAATGATGAATAAGAGAGGGTGATAGGCCCATCCCCTACCAAAAGTGCATGATAAGGGATGCCAGCACCAACAAAACGGTCGCTACTACTGCTATCTCCGGGTCACATGTGCCTTTAAGTTTCTTTTTGATTCGGTGCTGCCGGACATAAATTGCGTTTACACTTTTCATCCCATAAATTACACGCAACTCTTCTGCGGAAAATCCTTGCCGGATTAAAGTGTACATTTCACGCTCCTTTGCGTTGAGTTTGGTCCTAACAAGCACAGTATCTTCTTCTATGATGCTCTCTGGGGTCGTGTCTACATCAGCCAAAGTTGAGCTATTTGTGGTAGGTTCCAGTTCCGTAAACCGGCATTTGCGGAGCGAATCGATGTGAACTACATCCAGGAATTTCTGAAAGAATACATCTCGGTTATTATCGTAAATTGACGCCAACCGAATCAATCTTTTGAGTAGCGCAATGGACGACTCCGACGGTGGTTTCTTCATTTCTTTCATCATGCTGATATTTGGCGGGTCGAACAGAGAATGACCCTATAAATATAGATAAATTTCGGGAAACCGTCGTTGGTTATTCAGCTATTCCAGTGCAATTTTTCCAGTTTTTGACCCCTCAAAAATAGGGTGTAAGATATTTATTTGCTAATCTTCTAAAAATAAGTATCTTAACTGATTTTTTGTAAGGCATATTTTCTCGGATTTTTGACTTTTGTGTTTTAAATTTGAATAGAGTCCTTTCTACACATTAGCGACCGATGAAAGCAACTATAAAAATAACATTGATTTTTCTCGCCATAACTCTTTTTGCTCCTGCGATCTATGCCCAGCCTACTGGCATGCAAATCCCCCCGAAACTAACCGATGGGGTGCAGATCGAGACTCATAGCACACTCTACAATCAGGCCTTTCTGGAAATAGCCGATATGTTGGACGGCAAAACGGAACTCTCGATTAAACGGGCCGTATTCCTGCAGGAGTGGGCCTACCTGGACGGTGAACTGGATTACGATGCGTTTTGCCTCGGGATAGACACCGTTGCCACATTCCTGCAAAAGTTTATCAGTGTAAATAATCTCCTGCAATACAAGACAGGTAAGAACTTCGCCCTATTCGAGTATTTCTGCGGTTCCTATTCCGGTAACGGATATAAACCATTTACTTACGACTATGAAGATTTCGGGGGAACGGACGATTTTACGAAGTTGTTTGTCACGAAGCTGATGCGGACCCACTCCGGACAATGCCGCTCCCTGCCTATCTATTACAAAATACTGGCAGAAGCGATCGGAGCCGAAGCCCATATTGCCTTTGCCCCGATGCACTTGTTTATCCGTCACCCGGGAGAAGAGGATCCGAATAAATGGGTAAATGTCGAACTGACTACCCAATCGCTGTCACGGGAGATATTCTACATCGAGAACTTCGGGATCAGCGATGTTGCGATCCGGAATAAGGTATACCTCTATCCGCTGACTGATAGGGAGACGGTTGCCTATCTCCTTTCGGAGCTGGCTTCCGGCTATTTGCGTAAATACAACCATCACGATGACCTGGTGTGGTTGTGTGCTGCCAAATCCCTCGAATACTATCCACAAAATATACTCGCCTTACAACATAAAGGGAATGTCCTCAATCACCTGCTTATGAATTATGTGACCCGAAACGGAGACGTATTTGACGATTTTGCACGGTTGCTGGACGAGAAGTGGAAAGAGAATTATGAGCTGATAAAAGAACTGGGTTGGTCGAAAATGGATTATGAGATTTACGAGCAGTTATTACAGGGTACCGTAGAGGAAATGAGAAAACAGGGAACGGACGAGGCAACGATAAATGCTGAAAAAATAGAACGATCACGATAAATATAACCCCTCTAATAGTGTTACATTATGAAAATCAGATTATTTTTTATGTTGCTGGCCGCCATTGGGCTAACGCACAGCATTTCTTTCGCCCAAAAAGCGGAAAATCAAAATCCTTATGCTATTTTTGGTAGCAAGCCTTACGTTGTCGGAGAAACCAAAGAGAAAGAACAGGCTAAAGTCTTCGTTATCGAGAACCTGGCCGAAGGCTCTACGGCTTCCCGGCTCGAATACGACACCAAAACGGGGATTGTAACGTCCTTTGACAAGGAAGGCAATGCGATTGGCATGAAACAATTAAAGATTGGGGAAAGGGCCTGGCCGATGCAGGACCTGCATGCTAGGAAATATGCGCTATGGTCTCCGTATGCATATTGTGCGAATAACCCTGTAAATATTACTGATCCAACAGGAATGGATTGGGTTAGAGATACTTCGGGATGTGCTGAAAATGGCGGTTTGGGCCGATTTGTTTGGATGGATGATGTGACTTCCCGGGATAATACACCGAATGGTTATATATACGTAGGTGGCAGTAATAATGATTTGTTGGCTGCTTTGAATGTGTTGGCTAAATATTCGCCTGAAACTTCAAACGGTGGCGGGTTATTTATGGATAATCAAGGGAACGCTAATATGGTGGGGATAGAAGTCATAGAAAATGCTATTGGGCGATTATGGATTAATCCTGTCGTAAATCATAGTCGGAATAACGTTTCTGATAATAATCAATTCGGAATAACTTTTGCGGGGGTTAATATAACAGGAAGTTATTTTGGCCCTTTAGGGCCCAATAATAACTTGGTGGGAGGAAAGTTGACTGTGTATTTAGGAGCTGAAGGGGCGCTTAAATCAGAACTTTTAATGAGATATGACGGTCCACAGGTCATTCCAACGGGTGGAGTATACTATGAAGGAACGGTATTTATTCCGGCGGGGGCTTTGGAAATTAGTTATTTATCAACAGCGACTATATCTACTGGAGGATATATGACAGGAATGCATACTGGGTATGTAAACCCATCCTTTAGCTGGCATTTACAAACGAGTCAAACCTTTAGATCTGGAATGGTGAAATAATAAGGATATGAAAAAACTAATTTTATTTCTCAGTCTCTTTTTATTTGCTTGTCATCTTGGGCAAACAAACAAAGAGATAAAATGTGAAGAGAATATAAATCAAGCTATACGTTGCTTTGAGGAGTATAAGTTTTATGACGATTCCATAAAATTAGATTCAGCCTTATTGTATTTATCTGATATCGAAGGCAAATGTGAGGGACAACAACAAACTTCGATAAAATTTCTCAAAATCCAGATATGTATGGAGAAAAAGAATTATAAAGATGCCGTCAAAATAATGGAGTCAATTACCGATTCCTTTACTCCGCCAGAATTAAAGCAAATACTGATTGATAAAATTAAAGTACGGGAGGCTAAAGAAATAAAAGACGAAAACAAACTACATGAATTATATAGTGATATCGTGTATGGTTATGAACGTGCGTTAACTAAAGACATGATAGATTCATTAATAAAACTCCCCTGGACATCAGAACCTCAGATTTCACGTTCATATCGCGGCTTGTTGCCCGAATTATTTTATTATAAAGCAAAAGTAGAGGGTGTAGATAAAGTATTAAGCGAAATAGATTCACTTAAACTAGTTGAAGGTGCAAATCAAGAATTTCTTGATAAGCTTAAAAAATATGTTATTCCGGATGAACATCATAATGCGCATATGATTTTTGAATGAGCATTCAAATATCCCACAAATCATTTGTGGGATATTTTTTGCAGGTTATTGGGAAGATAAGATGTATGGTGCCGTAACAACCGAGATTAAATGATTGCCGATGAAATAACCAAAACAAAAAACACATATAAAAAGCGTTAGCTTTTATTCTTGTTGTTGAAAATCACCAAAATTCAAATAGCTTTCAAGAGTAAAGTTGATGCTCATGTTGTATTCCAACGTGGGCTTTACTTATTTGGTAGCAAGGTGTTTGGCGATACCTCAACAACAAATAAAGTTATAGCCCACGTTTTTTATTGCTATTAATTACCCGGTTGGGGCTAGCCGGATGAACAGCTTAAATGCTTCATTATGAAGCAGTGCTCGTTATTCTAACAATCAAATACCTGTTCAGTTGCAGCAGTAATCCGTCTCCCGAGCCGACACCCCCTGAACTGGGTAGAACGCCATTGACCATTCAAGGGGGGTATTGCCCCTTATACCAAAGTATCGGACGCCGGATTTGACAATGGGGATGCCGTAGGTATTTATGAGGTCGATTACAGTGATCCGACGACCCCTAGTATTTTGCATCCGACTGGAAATCATGCCACGAATAATAAACATATTTACAATGTGGGGGATAACAGTTGGAAACCGGATGCCGGGCAACAAATCTACTGGAAAGACGAAACAACAAAAGTAGATATTTATGGCTTCTACCCCTATGAAGCGGTGTCAGGACTGATTTACAGCATTTCTACGCAAGCGGATCAAAGTACACCCGCCAATTATGCTGCCAGCGATTTTATGTGGGCCTAAAAAAATAGGGGTCGCACCGCAAACTGCACCGATCCCGTTCGATTTCGGGCATAAAATGAGTAAATTGGTCATCACGCTTGTTGCAGGTGATGGATTCACGCTGGATGAATTTGCGACGGCATCCAAAGTCGTACGGTTGTATGGCATAAATCTAAAGACAAGAATCAATGTCGCCATAGGTGAGATATCTGTCACTAATGACTTTTCAGCCATCGAAACTATTACGTCTTATCGGACTGAGACACTTATAAAGCCATCGTTGCACCCCAACCCATCCAAACTAATGACCTGACGATAAAAGCGGAGGTAAACGGCATTTACCTTTAGTTCAAATAAACAACACAACCTGGAGATCACGATCAACAAACAAGAGCAGTCTCCGGCAAAAATGACTTTTACGGCAAACCGTATCACTCCATGGGAACAGGACGATATATCGCATACAGTAACTGCCTATCTGCAATCGGAACGAAACGCTTTAATGGCGTTGTACCATGCGACTAACGGTGATTAATGGAAAAACAACACTAGATGGGGCGCTTACAACCTCTGAATGAATGGTATGGAGTCTCCATAGATATAGAAGGTCATGTGGTAGAGCTCAATTTGAACAATAATCAACTGTCGGGAGAATTGCCAATAGAAATCGGTTAATTTAATCCATCTGAAAACACTGAGTCTGTCGAAAAATAATTTAAGTGGCAATATGCCGCCTGAGATTGGACAATTGACAGAAACTCACCGGATTGTCGTTGCAAGAGCATTATTTGACAGGGAAATTACCCGATGAAATCCGGCAATTAACCAAATTAGAAACACGTGTGCTAGGACGGTATGACAACACGAACCGAATTGTTATCACAGAGGCTATCGGGGAATTGACAGCCCTAACAACACTTTATATAGCAGGAAATGGTCTTACGTCACTCCCAGATGAAATTGGGCTCCTCAGTAATTTGAAAAGTCTTAGGATGCAAAATAACAACCTAACAGGCACTATACCTGTGTGGATAGGAGGCTTATTGAATTTAAATGGATTGTGCATTTTCGGAAATAAATTAACAGGAGAAATTCCTGCCGATATAAAAAATAATGTTTGGTGGGAATATTATTGGAAATCATGGATAGAGGAGCAACAAGAAGGGTATGGATTCACCAACCCCGATTGAACGAATTCACTCAATTTAGAACGAAAACATGCACAAAAAGATTCTTTATGTTGACATGGACAATGTGCTGGTCGATTTTCAGTCGGGTATAGACGCATTGACACCGGAAGAGAATGAAGCATATAAAGGCAACTATGACAATTGCCCGCATATCTTTGCAAAAATGAAGCCCGTAAAGGGCGCCATAGAGAGTTTTAAGCGACTTTCCGAGATGTATGATGTGTATGTGCTGTCGACTTCTCCTTGGGACAACCCTACTGCTTTAAACGACAAATTGGATTGGATCAAACGGTATTTGGGAAAGGTGGCCTATAAACGGGTGATCTTCTCCCAGTATAAACACCTCAATAAAGGAGACTGCCTGATTGATGACCCACAAAGAATGGGGCTGGAGCGTTTGAAGATGAATTGCTGCAATTTGGCAGCGAACGGTTCCCGGATTGGGAAGCCGTTGTAGCTTATCTATTGTAGACTGAGTTTATAATGACACCATACCGCCGTGCCACATGAAATGCGTTGGTTTTACCTATATTCTAGAAATTATATGAAAACGCTATAAAATGGATTAAGTTTCAGACTTTGTGTAATGAATGTGTAATGTTTGAAAAAGAAAAAAGGTTAGCCTATAATGGATTGTCCTTAAAAAAACAGGACAGGAGCAATAGCGTATAAAACGCACGGAGATAGTGTTTTAGCGAGATTGTTCCGGAGGTAAATGAGCGGTTCAGCCGCATGAGAAGGCAAAGTTCGGAAAGAGTTGCGTTACCAGATCGTTACCGCAGCTTTTTCCGGACTTCGTTTTTAATGGATTGTTTTTCAGTTTCTTGCGTCGGATTTCACAACAACAAATAACTCTAACGAACGTATTAACAATAAAGTTTTTAGAGTTATGGCA
>OKSC01000354.1_pt1 | contig 55486 bp, 49 predicted proteins | sample 1601161 | NCBI WGS metagenome assembly OKSC01 (sample SAMEA3541552, study PRJEB24748) | human gut metagenome | biome: human gut; feature: human-associated habitat; material: faeces | place: China | collected 2012 | reverse complement strand
TATTACAAGTGAGGGGTTGACAAACTTTCTAACACGCAGTAATTGCAGTATAATCACATATTTTAGATTACTTTCAGACATTTTAAAGGCAAATTTCCAACCCCTCCGCGAGCGTTATATATCATTCAACCACTTTTTCGAGGCAAAAATTCGCCCGAAAATGCTCGAATATACAATCTTGTTCAAAAATGTTTTGATATATTTTTGCACCACTGTTCGAATGCCGAGCGCATCCGCTGTAAAAGAATCAATTTGAACATTTATGCTGCCGCAAATAAAAACGGTTTATCTTTCTGTATCTTTATGGTATAATGTTGCTGTTACTAAGGAATAGCGGTCAATATGCTGAAGTGTATTCGGCCGCATTCGAAATTGGAGGAAAAATTTGAATCTGTTTCTCAGCAAAATTCTCGCAGGATTTGTGATCGGTGCGGGAGCAATCATTCCCGGACTCAGCGGCGGAATTCTTGCCGTTTCGATGGGTTTGTATCAGCCGACGATTGAAGCAATCACCGGTTTTTTCAAAGCACCGAAAAAGAATTTTAATTTTCTGCTTCCGCTCGGCATCGGCGGCGTTATCGGTTTTGTGGTTTTCATGTTTTTGATCGACAGTCTGTTTGCAAAATATCAGACAGAAATCGTCTGCCTTTTTATGGGGCTTGTAATCGGCAGTATCCCCTCTTTTCTGAAAGAAGCAAACGGTAACGAACCGTTTAAAAAAACTAATTGGCTCTATATTATCCTTGGCTTTGCGTTTGCAATAACGCTTGTTTTGCTTGGATTTTTTACGGGTGAATCCGGTACCGGAGCAGTCGCGGCAAGCCGTGAACTTACTCCCCTGCTTGCTGCGCTTTGCGGCGGGATAATCATGATCGGCACCGTTCTTCCCGGCGTGAGTACATCGTTCATTCTTATAAACATGAACGTTTATAAGAGTTTCATGGAAGTCTTCACCAAGTTTCTCAGCAATCCCGGGCAGAATATCGTCCTCGGCCTGTCCTCTATTGCCGGAATTCTTGTTGTTGCGATTCCAATGCTGCTGATTGTTCGGAAGGTGCTTAATCGTTTCCATCGTCAATCCTTCTATACACTGTTCGGCATACTGCTCGCAACAATTGTTGGTTGTGTGATACAGGAAGTTATGCGCAACCAAGCCGGCATCGGTTTCCTGAGGATTGTGGTTCTTGTTGTTCTTTTTGCCGGCGGTGTTGCAGCATCCTATGCTATGGACAGTGCAACAAAAAAACTCGAACTGAACGAGGAAACTGCCGAAAGATCGACTGCGGCTGAGTGAGTTTTTGCACTGTCCGCTCAGTACTCTGTATTTAAGTTTTGAGGTTCGAAAACAGACTTTACGTTTTCGAACCTCTTTTTATGTATAAATTAACAAAACGCCGGTAAAACACATCAATGCATCCTGCCGGCGTTAATCGTACACATATTGTCAACCGATACCGGCGGATACGTTTTCCCCCGCTGTCGGTTTTTGCTTTACGGATTATTCATTCGTTCAGCTTTTCAACTGATTAATACATTCCTGCGCCGCCCATGGGAGGTTCGGGTGCTTCGGGCTTGGGAATATCGCAAACGATGCTTTCGGTGGTCAGAACCATTGCTGCAACGGAAGCAGCATTCTGGAGTGCGCTCCTTGTGACCTTGGTGGGATCGATAATGCCCTTTTCAACCATCATGCCGTATTCATTTTTCGCTGCATCGTAGCCATAGCCGAGCTTGCCTGCACTGCGGACGTTTGCAACGATAACGCTGCCTTCAAGGCCCGCATTTGCACTGATCTGGCGGATGGGCTCTTCAAGAGCGCGAACGATAATTGCAACGCCGGTGCGGAAATCGCCTTCGTTTTTTGTCTCCAGCGCCTTAACCCTGTCGATAACGCTGAGAAGCGCAATGCCGCCGCCGGGCACGATGCCCTCTTCAACCGCAGCGCGGGTTGCGTTAAGAGCGTCCTCTATGCGCATTTTAATCTCCTTCATTTCGGGTTCGGTTGCAGCACCGACGGAAATGACGGCAACGCCGCCTGCAAGCTTTGCAAGGCGTTCCTGGAGTTTTTCTTTATCGTATTCGGAAGTGGTTTCCGCAATCTGAGCACGAATCTGCTTTACGCGTGCAGCAATAGCTTCCTGATTGCCTGCACCCTCGACAATGGTGGTGTTCTCTTTGTCGACACGAACCTGGCGTGCCCTGCCGAGCTGGTTAAGCGTGGTTTCTTTAAGATCCATTCCGAGTTCTTCGGAAATAACCTCACCGCCGGTAAGGGTTGCGATATCCTTGAGCATTTCCTTGCGCCTGTCACCGAAGCCGGGGGCTTTTACCGCAACGCAGGTGAAGATGCCGCGAAGCTTGTTCACAACGAGAGTTGCAAGCGCATCTCCCTCAACATCTTCCGCAATGATGAGCAGCTTTTTGCCCTGCTGTGCGATAGGTTCGAGAACGGGCAGAATCTCCTGGATGTTGCTGATTTTTTTCTCGGTAATCAGAATATAGGGGTCATCAAGAACAGCTTCCATTTTGTCGGAATCGGTTACCATGTATGCGGAAGCATAGCCTCTGTCAAACTGCATACCCTCAACAACGTTGAGTTCGGTTTTCATTGTTTTGCCTTCTTCGATGGTGATAACGCCGTCGTTGCCGACTTTTTCCATTGCATCGGAAATAAGTGCGCCGACCCTTTCGTCGGAAGCGGAGATTGAGGCAACCTGTGCGATCTCCTGTTTGCCGGAAACGGGTTTGCTGATTTCCTTAAGGCCTGCAACAGCTTCTTCAACTGCTGCTTCAATGCCCTTGCGGAGAACCATGGGATTTGCGCCTGCCGCAACGTTCTTCATTCCCTCGCGAACGATCGCCTGAGCAAGAATTGTTGCTGTTGTTGTGCCGTCGCCTGCAACGTCATTTGTTTTTGCAGCCACTTCGCGAACGAGCTGTGCACCCATGTTTTCGAACGGGTCTTCAAGCTCGATCTCTTTCGCAATGGTAACACCGTCATTTGTGATAAGAGGTGCGCCGTATTTCTTTTCAAGAACAACATTGCAGCCCTTGGGTCCGAGAGTGATTTTAACCGTATTTGCAAGAGTGTCAAGACCCGCTTCAAGAGCGCGGCGTGCATCCTCTCCGTGTTTTATCTGTTTTGCCATAAAAAAATACTTCCTTTCAGTAAAGTTTTAAAAGTTGCTGCGACCACTGAGCAGACAGAAACGGGTGCATCCCGAATCAAATTATGCTCAGCGTCTTGTCGTGTTACTCAACAACGGCAAGAATATCGCTCTGGCGAACGATGATGTATTCTTCGCCGTCAAGCTTGACTTCATTGCCCGCATACTTTGAATAGATAACTTTGTCGCCGACGTTTACGGACATCGTGACGTCCTTGCCGTCAACAACACCGCCGGGGCCGACTGCGATAACTTCCGCCATCTGGGGCTTTTCTTTTGCGTTTCCGGTAAGGATGAGCCCGCTCTTGGTGGTTTCTTCAACTTCGCAGCTCTTGATAACAACTCTGTCGAATAAAGGTCTGATTTTCATAACAATACCTCCTGTATGTGGATAACACTTCAGTTATGCTGATGCACCCGTATGTGTGAAACTAATTGTGCAAAAGCACTGCCCTGCCTCCGTTCCGACGCAGAAACCGTGCAGCAGTACGAAGTTTGATGCATACTTGATGCAATGCAATAACATTGTGTTGAAATCGAATTCAATGTCGGATGAGAATCACAGTCTGCCGTAAGGAAGCGCGGCACCCGGGATATTCCCCGAAGCTCGGGCTTTGCCTATGCCGCAGGATTGCTCACGCATTAAACCGATCGGTGTACATAATCATTATTACCGATAATTGGTATTATATTCAACTGCTCCGCATTGTCAAGCCCGGTCACGGGGTTGACGCAATATATAATCATTATCCGGGCATTTAGTGTTGCATTTTTTGAAAAATGGGAATATAATGACAGCATGTTGCCGGGCATCCGTTCCGATCAGCCGCATCGTTGTTTAAAATCAACATTGCAGGCGGCACGTCGGATCATGCGGCGGATACCCGTAAACAGAGTACCATCAGATGAAGGAGGTTAAAGCATGAACAGGATTATCTCAGGAATCAACGGCTTCGGTGTATACCCGTTTTCCGTTTGTGCAGTCGGCCGCCTTCGGTGCATCAATGCCTGACTTTTGCTGCAAGAGCAAATAACAGGGGTTTGATGTTATCAGCCTTATCCGAGCCGCAAGCACGATTGCGGCTCGTTTTTTTTGCCGCAATTGCTGCAAGTCAACGCTTTTTCGAAACTTGAAAACAGAAAAGAGCATTCGAACACACGCTTGCGCGTCGGCAGATACGGTTTTTGCCCATAGACCTTATCTTTGTAATTCATATATTAAAGCGCAGCAGTTCACTTCGGCGAACAGCCCAAAGCCGATTTCCGTTACTCGGCCTTGTTTAATAAACGCAGGTTCGCACGCTCTTTTCAAAACCGAAATCTGCTTCAAAGCCGCTTTTCCGAAAAGGCATACCTTCAACCTTTTCCGGAACATGCTTTCGTTGCATTTCAAATTTATCAATGTTTATTTCGGTATGCAACGCAGTTCCGCTTTCTGCTCCGTGCGGAATTCATGTGTGCCGAACGAAAAAGCTCTTCACCCGCTGCGGCATCACAAGGCGCACATCCGAACCGGAACAGCGGCTGCATGTTTTCGATTCAACCGACAGTTTTGGAGGAACTATGGACAAAAAGACTAAGAAACAAAAAGAAAAGATCAAGCACCGCGCAATCAATTGGAAGCTTGTTTCGGAATTCTGCCGCGGCACGGCGGGGCATTTCATTCTCGGAACGCTCGGCATAGTTTTTGCGGCTCTGTCCGCATACTGCATACCGCTCATAACAAGCTTTACCATCGACTATGTTCTCATCGGCTATGCCGAAGAAGGGTACAGCGGCGGCATTGCGGTTGCCCCTTGGATCGAACGCCTTATAGATTCAATCGGCGGAATCCCTTTTCTTGAACAGCATCTCTATATCATGGGCATTGCTTTAATAGCTGCAACAGGTGTGAATGCGCTTTCTGTTTATATTCGCAGAAGTCAGATTGCCTACGGCGCGGAAACAATGTCCTACAACATGCGCAACAGGCTCTATTCGCACCTCGCGAACGTGCCTTACGACTATTACAAGCATATTTCAAGCGGCGATATCATTCAACGCTGCACATCGGATGTTGACACCATCCGCAGGTTTGTTACAAATCAGCTGCTTGAAATCATTCGCACAATCGTCATGATCGTTGCCGCTGCAATAATCATGTTCACGCTCAATCCGAAGCTTGCAGCTTTTTCCGTAATGATAATGCCGTTCCTTGCTGTTGCATCGTTCGTGTATTTCAAGTTTGTTAAGGATCAGTTCACTCTTTCGGACGAGGCCGAAGGCAAGCTTTCTGCCGTCATTCAAGAGAACGTTTCCGGAATGCGTGTTGTGCGTGCGTTCGGGCAGCAGCGCAGCGAATTTGAAAACTTCACGGAGAAGAACGCTGATTTTCGCAAAAAGAACGATAAGCTTCTTATGATGCTTGCCTACTACTGGGGCTGCACTGACGGCTTTGGCTATCTGCAAATCGGCATCAGTCTTGTTGCAGGCATCATTTTAGCTCTCCGTAAAGAAATTTCGGTTGGCGAAATGCTTGTTTTCTCAAGCTACACATCAATGCTTGTCTGGCCCGTTCGTCAGCTTGGGCGAACCCTTGCCGACCTTGGCAAGGCAAGCGTCTCTCTCGGCAGAATCGACGAGATTCTTGAAGTCCCCACCGAAAAGGAACCCGGGAAAGCATTGACTCCGGAAATTCACGGCGACATTGAGTTCCGCCATGTTGATTTCGGCTACGAGGACGGACAGGAAGTCCTTAAGGACATCACCTTCACTGCAAAGCGCGGCGAAACCGTTGCTATTCTCGGCTCCACCGGTTCCGGCAAATCCAGCCTTGTGCAGCTGCTGCAAAGGCTGTACACATGCCGCAGCGGTGAAATTCTTATCGACGGCGTGAATATCAACGACATAGAGCGGCATCATCTGCGCCGCAATATCGGCATCGTTTTACAGGAACCCTTCCTTTACTCCAGAACGATCATGGAAAACGTTCGCATTGTCAACCCTGATGCTGCCGTTGAAGAGGTGTTTGACGCCACCCGCGTTGCATCGGTGCATGACGTTATTCAGAGTTTCGAAAACGGTTACGACACCGTCGTCGGCGAAAAGGGCGTTACATTGTCCGGAGGACAAAAGCAGCGCGTTGCAATTGCAAGAATGCTGATGCAGAAAGCCCCAATCATCGTGCTTGACGACTCGATGAGCGCGGTTGATACCGAAACCGATGCGGCAATCCGCGATGCACTGCATTCGCGCCGCAGCAGCTGCACGACATTCATCATTTCGCACCGTATCACAACGCTCTGCCGCGCAGACAAGATTCTTGTGCTTGAAGGCGGCAGGCTTGTGCAGACGGGAACACACGAGGAGCTGCTTAAGCAGGACGGACTGTATAAACGCATTGCGGATATTCAGAATCTGCTTGAAGATGAGCTCCGATCCGAACAGGAGGAAAACTAATGTCAGAAGAACTTACCACCACTGCTCTTAAAGAAGAGGAGTTTAATAAAAAAGTTGACATGAAGGTCTGGAAGCGGCTGCTTGCTTACGGACTGCGTCAAAAAAAACTGCTGATTCCGCTGATCGTGTTCATGTTCATAGTTGCGGCTATCGACCTTGTTTACCCTCAGCTTAGCAGATACGCAATCGACAGCATAATCATGCAGGGTGATATTAAGCGGCTCATTCCGTTCGCCGCAGTGTATTTTATTGTCATTGCGCTTCAATCCTTCGGGACTGTGATGTTTATTTCACGCGCCGGAAAGCTTGAAATGGCGATCGCTTATGATATTCGTCAGGACGCATTCAAGAAGCTACAGGAGTTGTCATTCTCGTACTATGACAAGACCGCAGTCGGCTACATCATGGCGCGAATGATCGGCGATATTCCCCGCCTCAGCGACATGATCGCATGGAGTCTTACGGATATTCTCTGGTCCGGCGGCTTTGTTATCGGCTGCACCGTCATGATGCTTTCAATGAATTGGAAGCTCGCCCTTCTCGTGCTCATTGTTGTTCCGCCGATTGCGATTCTGTGCGCATGGTTTCAAAAAAGAATTCTTCAGCAGCACCGAATCGTACGCAAACAGAATTCCCGCATTACAGGTGCATTCAATGAGGGCATCATGGGTGCGGTCACGACGAAAACGCTCGTTCGTGAAGAACGTAATTTTGAAGAGTTTAAAGCAGAATCCGGCAAAATGCGGAAAGCCTCGATCCGGGCTGCCGTGCTTTCGGCAATGTTTACCCCCATCGTTATGACTTTGGGTTCGGTAGGAACCGCTCTTGCGCTTTACGCCGGCGGACGCACCGTTATCGCCCCCACTGTATTCGGTGCGGCAATGACCATCGGTGTGCTTTCAACCTTCATTTCGTACACCACCAACCTGTTTGACCCGATTCAGCAGCTTGCAGGTATATTCGCGGAAATGCAAAGTGCGCAGGCGAGTGCCGAACGCGTTGTTTCGCTGCTTGACACCGAAAGCGATATTACGGACACTCCCGAAGTTATTGAAAAATACGGTGACTGCATGAACCCCAAACGCGAAAACTGGGAGGACATCCGCGGCGATATTGAATTTCGCAATGTGAGTTTTGCATACAATGGCGGCGAAAAAGTGCTGAAAGATTTCAGTCTTGTGGTTAAACAGGGCGAGACCATCGCACTCGTCGGTGAAACAGGTGCCGGCAAGAGCACAATTGTGAACCTTGTTTGCAGGTTCTATGAACCGACCGAAGGGAGCATTCTTATTGACGGTACGGATTACCGCGAGCGCAGTCAACTCTGGCTTCAGGACAGGCTCGGCTATGTTCTGCAAACTCCGCACCTGTTTTCCGGAAGCATACGGGACAACATCCGTTACGGCAAAAAGGATGCAAGCGATGAAGAAGTCCGTGCTGCCGCAAAAACGGTTCATGCCGATGAATTCATTGAACAGCTCGAAAACGGCTATGATACCGAAGTCGGCGAAGGCGGCGCAAGGCTTTCGACAGGTCAGAAGCAGCTGATTTCATTCGCAAGGGTTATCCTTGCCGACCCGCGTATTTTTGTTCTTGATGAAGCAACAAGCTCCATCGATACCGAAACCGAAGTGCTTATACAGAGTGCGATCCGGACCGTTCTGAAAAACAGAACAAGCTTCATTGTTGCGCACAGGCTTTCCACAATCCGGTCAGCGGACAGAATTCTTGTTATCCGCAACGGAAGAATCACCGAATCCGGCACGCATCGCGAACTGTTGAAACTCAAAGGTTATTACTATGATCTTTATACCACTCAGTTCACGGAAACAAGCACGGCGAGCCTGCTTAAATAAAGCACACGGCATTGCAGAACGGCTGCACTGCATGATATAATGGCTGCGGCGTAATCGCCGCACTGCATTTTCTCTTTGAGAAATTCAAACCCTGCGGCGGTTTGCGCACGGCACAGAATGAACCCCGTTTCGGAGCATTCCATTCCCAAGCCGAGCCTGACCGCCGCTTTTTGACTGCTCGGCAGCGAAAGCGCACCGGTTGATCTTTGCGAACAGATTTTTAATTTCAGATTCAGATATTGAAAGGAATGCGAATTTTGGATTCAAACAATACATTTTCGAGCGAGACTTTATCCGATTTGTCCCATGACGCACAATGTCCGCACAAGATTTGCAGCGGCAGCGGCATCGAAAGCAAACTCCCTCACGCATTCATCAAAAGAATGCGCACCGATTTCGAAACCACGGCTGAGTATGAGCGTTTTATTGCCTGTTATTCGGATGCACCCATCCGCGCAATGCGTATAAACACACTTAAAATCTCAAAGGAACGCTTTCTTGACCTTTGTCCGTGGCGAACCAAGCAATCGGAGCTGCTTAACGAAGGGTTGATACTTACCGAAAACCCGGAGCATATCGGAACGCATCCTTATCATATTGCCGGGCTCTTTTATATGCAGGAGCCCTCCGCCATGAGCGTTGTCGAAGCTGCCGAAATAGCTCCCGGAATGCGCGTGCTCGACCTTTGTGCCGCGCCCGGAGGCAAAAGCGGAGGAATCGCCGCAAGGCTTTGCGGCCGCGGAATTCTTGTTTCAAACGAAATTATCCCGAATCGCGCAAAACTGCTTGCCCGCAACCTTGAGCGGCTCGGAATCGTGAATGCCGTTGTAACATCCGCTCATCCCGATGCCGTTGCGGAAGCCCTGCCGCAGTATTTCGATCGTGTTGTTGTTGACGCCCCCTGCTCCGGCGAAGGCATGTTCCGAAAAGATCCGACCGCAATTGCCGAATGGTCACCGGAACATGTTTCGGCATGTGCCAAGCGTCAGCAGCAAATTCTTGAAAGTGCATGCCGCTGCGTTGCGCCCGGCGGAAAGCTTATCTACTCCACATGTACATTCTCACGCGAGGAAAACGAAGATGTAATTGAGGAGTTTTGCCGTATGCATCCGGAATTCACTGTTGAGATGCAGCACAGGCTTTATCCGCATACATGCTGCGGAGAAGGGCATTTTGCTGCAAGACTGCAAAGGAACCGCAGCAGCTTTCCCGACACTTCCGCATTAACGGCTTCCGCGGAATCTGCCTGCACCGCACAAAAAAAAGCAGGGACACGCAGCGGACGTGCAAAACGTTCCGACTGCATACCGGATGCTGTTGCCGTGCCGCGGATTAAGGATAAAGCCGAAATTGCGGCGCTTACAGAGTTCCTCAGGGATTCCTTTCTTGATTTCAGTGATGAATCAAGGTTAAATGAATTTCTTCATGAAATTCGCCGTATGTCTGACGGCAGAATTGTTTATGCACCGTTCACCTTTCATGAAAACCTGCTCAGGCTGCGCATACTGTCCCTCGGGGTCGAAGTCGGTGAATTGCTTAAAGGCAGGTTCAAACCCTGCCACTCGTTTTTTGTTGCGTGCCACGGACTGCATTTTCGCAATGAAATCAGTTTATCATATGATTCGGATGAACTTCGCCGATATCTTTCCGGAAATACTTTACCCGTTCCGGTCGATATGCGCGGTTTTGCTGCGGTTTCCGTTGACGGCTGTACACTCGGTTTCGGCAAGGCTGTTGACGGCGTGCTTAAGAATCATTTTCCCAAAGGACTTGCGGTTGCCGCATTTCGTTGATGCAGCCGACGGAGCTTTTGGCAACCGGTTGTTTTCTGTGCGGATTTTTGTGCCGTGCGACTATGTATTGACAACAAATTGATCGGATTATGTCCTTTTTTGTGTTGCATTCCGCGCCATGTTGTTATATAATTATTGGGTTGGGATATACCGGTTCGCAATACTGTTCAACTTATACGGAGGTAAAAATATGAGAAACGGAAATTCATCACTTATTCCTTCAATGAAGGCAAACACGCTTGCCTCGTTGGTTTATCTTTTCACTGCCGTGTTCGGCATTCTGAACGGCTTCTGGGGTTTTCTTGCCCTCGTAACGTTTGTCTGCGCTGTTGTGCTGATTTTCATTGAAAAGAACTCATTCGTGCGCAGAGCGTGTGTTCAGGTTATCTTTCTTCATATTGTCACATTTGTATCCTCGTTGATATTCGGAATCCTTCTCGGAAAATTCGGGTTCTTCAGGACTGTGCATTGGATCATATGCACAATTGTTGCGCTGTTCACGCTTTACTGCTCCTACCGCGCTGCAATGGGCAACAGATCGGATATTCCGTTTATCGGGAACATTGTTGATTCTGTTTGTTCCTCCTTGGGCATATAATTTGCCAAGGGCATTGTTCACGGGGCGTCGACGGTCTCCACGGCGTAATGTTTTTGTTCGGCAACCCCGCGAAACAATGTGTTTCCCGCATAAACGTATATAAATGATTTAATCGGCGCATTACTATGCAGGCACCGATTAAGAGTTCGGTAACACGCGCACAATATAAATAAGGAGGTTTCAAATGGCTTTTTTTGATAAAATCGGCGACAAGGCGAAGGGTCTTGTTGATTCCGCAAAAATAACATACAAGGTTTCTGAAGAAAAGAGCAAGCTTTCAGAGCTTTATGAGCATCTTGGGCTTTTGGTTTGGGAAGCACACCAAAACGATGCCGAACCGCCGGCAGAACTTGTTCCCGTATTTGACAGGATACGCGAGATTCATGCCTCCATCGAAAAGCTTACGGCAGAGCTTTCGAGCGTTAAGTCCAAAATCAACACTAACACTAACGGCAACAGCGACAGCAACGGAGAATGTTGCTGCGGCTCGGATGATTCCTCCGCCGAGGATTCGTCCGATGCTCAAAGCGGTGATGCCGCAAATGAGTATGAATGCAGCGGCGGCGATTTTCATGCCGCTGACGGCACAATTAAGTGCCCGAGCTGCGGCCGGCAGATTGATAAGCTTTCCGCTTTCTGCCCGTGCTGCGGCAATAAGCTTCCCGCCGACGACTCCTCAAAACCCGATTGTTCGGCAAAGCGTTATTGCGCTGCATGCGGTTCCGAGTTGAATTCCGCTGCTGCATTTTGCCCGCACTGCGGAGCAAAAAATTGACGATTTTGATATATTACCGCATTGCTGTTGACACGGCCTTATGCATAGGTTATAATTAAGTTTGTTTAATATTGCGTTGACGAAGAGGAGTAGCATTCTGTCGGCAAAAGAGATTTTTCCCCTCGGCTGAAAGGGAAAATTGCAGGGACAGTGTGTGAAGGTCGCTTCTGAGCATTCGGGGGTAGCAACCCGAACGGCACGCCCCGTTACGGCGATTCAAGTGGAACGCATTCGTTCGGCATTCTGTGCTGCGATTTTCTGTTTTTGATGATTGCCCGCACCGACCGGCCGCTGTGTTCAACAAAGGTGGTACCGCGAGCGCACCTCTCGTCCTTTGAAGATGAGAGGTGCGATTTTATTTTTCGGAGGTACTTAAAATGTGCGATCATTGCAGCAATCAGGGCATTGAAAACGCGGAGAGAATTGCAGACACCGCAGCTGCACCCGACGAAATGCCCAAAACCTACGACCCTTCTTCGGTTGAAGAAAGGCTGTACAAAAAATGGGAAGAGCGCGGATATTTTCATTCCGAGCCGAATCCCGATAAACAACCTTACACCATTGTGATTCCCCCGCCCAACATCACGGGTCAGCTCCACATGGGACATGCACTTGATGAAACCATGCAGGACATACTGATTCGATACAAGCGTATGAGCGGTTTTGAAACACTCTGGCTGCCCGGCACGGATCATGCATCTATTGCAACCGAAGTTAAGGTTGTTAACAAGCTTGCGGCCGAAGGCATTTCAAAAACAGATATCGGCAGAGAGGGTTTTCTTAAACATGCTTGGGCATGGAAAAAAGAATACGGCGGACGCATAGTTACTCAGCTTCGCAAGCTCGGTTCTTCCTGCGATTGGGAGCGCGAACGCTTCACAATGGATGACGGATGCAGCAGAGCAGTTACGAAAGTTTTTGTTGATTTATATAAAAAAGGTTTGATTTACCGCGGCGACCGCATCGTCAACTGGTGTCCGCATTGCAAAACGGCGATTTCCAATGCGGAGGTTGATTTTGTTGAACAGCCCAGCAATCTTTGGCATGTTCGCTATGATGCGCCGGACGGCAGCTATTCCATCATCTGCGCAACGACCCGCCCGGAAACCATCCTCGGCGACACAGGCATAGCCGTTAACCCCAATGACCCGCGCTATACGGAAATTGTCGGCAAAACCGTTGTTGTGCCCATCATCGGCAGGGAAATTCCCATAGTTGCGGATGAATATGTTGAAATGGACTTCGGCACCGGCGCCGTTAAAATCACTCCGAGTCATGATCCGAACGATTTTGAAGTCGGTCAGCGCACGGGACTCCCCCGAATGTGTGTGTTCACGGAAGACGGGCATATCAACGAACTCGGCGGGAAATACGCCGGACTTACAACCAAAGAATGCCGCAAAATATTTGTTGAAGATCTCAGGCAATGCGGCGCACTGGTTAAAATCGAGCCCTACAGCCACAACGTCGGCACATGCTACCGCTGCGGCACAACTATCGAACCCATGGTCTCCAAGCAATGGTTCGTTGCCGTAAAGGATCTTGCGGAGCCCGCCATTAAGGCGGTTGAAAGCGGACGAATTCGCTTTGTTCCCGAAAGATATGCTCAAACGTACTATAATTGGATGTACAACATCCGTGACTGGTGCATTTCCCGCCAGCTCTGGTGGGGACATCGCATTCCCGCCTATTATTGTGACTGCTGCGGAGAAACCATTGTTGAAGAAAACGCGCCCGAACGCTGCCCGAAATGCGGCAGTACAAACCTGCATCAGGATGATGACGTTCTTGACACATGGTTCTCCTCGGGCATGTGGCCGTTCTCCACTCTCGGCTGGCCGGATAAAACCCCCGAGCTGAAGTATTATTACCCAACATCCACCCTTGCCACCGGCTATGACCTTATCTTCTTCTGGATTGCAAGAATGATAATGTTCGGATTGTACGTTATGGGCGATGTTCCGTTCGACACTGTCTATATCCACGGCATGGTTCGCGACGAGCAGGGACGAAAAATGAGCAAGTCCCTCGGCAACGGAATCGACCCGTTGGAGATAATCAAAGAGTACGGTGCCGATTCCCTGCGTTTCAGTCTGACTTCCGGCACTGCCGCGGGCACCGATATGCGCTATCAGCCCAAAAAGGTTGAGGCTGCACGCAATTTCTGCAACAAGGTTTATAACGCTTCCCGCTTCGTGATGATGAACCTCGGCGACGGTGAGCTGCAGCCCGTTGACATGAGCATAACCGATATTGCGGATAAATGGATCCTGCATCGTCTGAACGAAGTTGCCGAAGCCGTGACGGCAAATCTCGACTCGTTTGATCTGAATCTTGCCGTTGACAAGATTTACAGCTTCATTTGGACGGAGTTCTGTGATTGGTACATCGAAATGGCGAAACCCCGCCTTTACGGCGAGGATGAAGCGCAAAAAGCAAATGTTCGCGCCATCCTTGTTCATGTACTCAAAAACAGCATGAAGCTGCTGCATCCGTTCATGCCTTTCATCACCGAGGATATTTACACCCGTCTGCCCGGCAGCGAGGAAACCATTATGCTCTCCGCATGGCCGAAGGCTGATGCTGCATTCAGCTTCCCCGCCGAAGCCGCCGCTGCCGACGGACTTATGGATATGGTTCGCGCAATCCGCAACGTTCGCGCAGAGATGAATGTTCCCCCTGCAAAACGGGCGCATGTAACGATCGTTACAAATGCAGCAAACGAGGCGGCATGCCGCGCAGCAGCACCGTATCTGAATAAGCTTGCCGGTGCAAGCACGGTTTCCGTACAGCTCGACAAGTCCGGCATTGACAGGAATGCAGTTTCGGTTGTTTCAACGCTCGGTGAGGCATTTATGCCGATGAATGAGCTTATTGATATTGCAAAGGAACTCGACCGCCTTGCAAAGGACAGGAAGCATTGGCAGAGCGAAGTTTCCCGCGCCGAAGGCAAGCTGAATAACCAAGGTTTCCTTGCCAAAGCCCCCGAAAAGGTTGTTGAGGAAGAACGTTCAAAGCTTGAAAAGGCAAAGGAAATGCTTGCAAAACTTGAAGCACGCATTGCCGAAATGCAGAGCATGTAATCTTGCCCTAAGCATTAAGCTTTAAACAGGCCATGACCGGGCATGATATCCCGTCAAACAGCATTCGCTTAACAACGCCGAAGGATTCCCGCACGGGGATCCTTCGGTACGCATAATCCGCAAATATATTGCAAAACACGCAAATGCTGAAAACCAATGTGTTTACAACGCTGATTTTTTATGCTATAATTAGGAATAGTGTGTACGCTTGTGCGCGTTTCGCTTCCGATTCCGTGCACAGCGCAGCCAGGATTGATAAACAAATGTTTAATTATTAATTACCACGAGAGGGGAAATGAACAACGATATGAAAAACTATCAAGCTGACAGCATCCGCAATATTGCCGTCCTCGGCCACGGCGGAGAAGGCAAAACCACTTTGACTGAAGCAATGCTTTTTAATGCAGGGCTTCTCGACCGCATGGGCAAGGTTGACGACGGCACGACCGTTTCCGACTATGATCCCGAAGAAACCAAAAGACACATTTCCATCAGCGCAGCTGTTGCTCCCTTTGAGTGGAACGGAACCAAAGTAAACCTTATTGACGCTCCCGGTTTCTTTGATTTCTATGGCGAAGTATACGAAGCAATGGCTCTTGCCGATTCCGCAATTATCGTTTGCAGCGCAGTTTCCGGTCCCGTTGTCGGCACCGAAAAAGCAATGAGCATGTGCAAAAAGGCAAATATGCCCCGCATGATCGTCATCAACCAGATGGATCGCGAAAACGCAAACTTTGACAAGGCAATCGAAGGCCTGCACGACAAGTTCGGCGTTACCTGCGTTCCCATTCAGCTCCCCATTATCGAAAAAGGCGCATATGTCGGTTACGTTGACCTGACCACCATGACCGCAAAGAGATTCGACGGCAAGGGCGAAAAGGAAATCGACATTCCCGCTTCTCTCGCAGGCCGTGCCGAAGAATTGCGCGAAGCTCTTATGGAAGCAGCCGCAGAAGGCGATGAAGAGCTCATGATGACCTATCTTGACACAATGGAACTCAGCCAGGAAGAGATCATTCGCGGTCTCAACCTCGGTATTGCAGAAGGTGCCGTAACTCCCGTTTGCTGCGTTTCCGCACTGCTCAACACCGGTGTTCACACCCTCATGAACAACCTTGTTCACTATATGCCCACAGCTGACAAGGCACCCATCCGCCCCGCTGTCAACGCCCGCACAGGCGAAGCCGTTGAAATCAAGCGCGACGGCAAGTTTGCCGCTCAGATCATGAAGACCGTTGCTGACCCCTTTGTCGGTAAGATCTCCATCATGAAGGTTTATGCAGGCTCCATTGATGCAACCTTTGCAGCATACAACCCCAACGCCGAAAAGAGTGAAAAATCCGGCGCGGTTTACATGATGCGCGGCAAGAACCTCATCAACGTTGACAAGCTCTGCGCAGGCGACATCGGCGCAATGGCAAAGCTTCAGTTCACAAACACCGGCGATACTCTGACCGACCCCGCAGAACCCGTCAAGTTCGCACCCATCGAGTTCCCCGCTCCCTGCATTTCTCTTGCAGTTTCCGCAAAGAAACAGGGCGAAGAAGATAAAGTCTTTGCAGGCATCAACCGCCTCACCGAAGAAGATCCCACTATGGAGATCGAGAAGAATGCAGAAACCGGCGATGTTCTTATCAAAGGTCTCGGCGAAATGCATATTGACGTTATCTGCGCAAAGCTCAAAAACAAATTCAAGGTTGAAGCAAGCCTTGCAGATCCCCGCATCCCCTACCGTGAGACTATCCGTACCATGGCAGAGGCTGAAGGTAAGCATAAAAAGCAGACCGGCGGTGCAGGTCAGTTCGGCGTTGTTCAGATGCGCTTCGAACCCTCCCCCACGGGTGAATTTGAATTTGTTAACGCAATCGTCGGCGGCGTAGTTCCCAAGGAATTCATCCCCGCAGTTGAAAAGGGTCTCCGTGAAGCAATGGTCAAGGGTGTTCTTGCAGGCTATCCCATGGTTGGCATCAAAGCTACTCTTTACGATGGCAAATACCATCCCGTTGATTCCAAGGAAGTTGCGTTCAAATCCGCAGCCCGCCTTTCCTACAAGGCTGCCTGTGCAAAAGCTTCCCCCGTGCTTATTGAACCGATCTATCGTTACGAAGTTCTCGTTCCCAACGAATACATGGGCGATATCATGGGCGATATGAGCCGCCGTCGCGGCCGTCTCATCGGCACCAACCCCACTTCCGAGGGTACCGTTGTTATTGCGGAAGCTCCCTTGAGCGAAATGTTCAAGTATGCAACCGACCTGCGCAGCATGACTCAGGGTCGCGGTTCCTTCACCAGTGAGTTTGTTCGCTATGAAGATGTTCCCGCAAACGTTGCTCAGAAGATTATCGAGTCCGCAAAGAAGGACGACGAGGACGACGAATAATTTTTCGTTGCAGGCTGATTTATGCACAGCCGAATTTAAATCAGCTTAATCAGTAATTCAAACACAGGGACATTGCACACGCAATGTCCCTGCCTTTAAAAAAGAAAAGGAGCATGTTCTAAAAATGAAAAAAGCTCTCGTTGCATATTTTTCCGCATTCGGCGTTACCGAGCAGGTTGCCGAAAAGCTTGCGTCCGCAGCACATGCCGACTGCTTCCGTATTCAGCCGAAAATCGCTTACACAAAGGCTGACTTGGAGTGGACAAACAAAAGCTCACGCAGCTCAGTTGAAATGTCCGACCCTGCATCGCGCCCCGAGATTGTGAACGAAAAACTCGATGTTTTGTCTTATGACGTTATATTCATCGGCTTCCCCATCTGGTGGTATGTGGCTCCGACAATAATCAATACATTCCTCGAGAGTTTTGACCTTTCGGGAAAGACAATTGTTCCGTTTGCAACTTCAGGCGGAAGCGGAATGGGAAAAACAAATGCCGGGCTTGCACCGAGCTGCCGCGGCGCAAAGCTGCTTGACGGCAAAGTCTTTAAAATGAACGTTACAGTCGAAGAGCTTGCAAACTGGGTAAAAAGCCTTGGAATTTAATGATGATCACTGCATTGCAAACCGGGAGCACGGCTTTGCAATTGAAACCGAGCGTTTGATTCTTTATCCGATAGCAAATGAATCGATGGAGCTCCTTATTGCAGCGGAACACGATGCGGAAATGAAGCAAGCCTACTCCGAAATGCTTCAGGGTTGTGTTCAAAACCCGAACGAGCGGATATGGTATGCGGTATGGTATATCGAGCTGAAAAACTCTCCGCGTACCATTGTCGGTGATTTCTGTTTCAAAGGGTTGAATGCGGACGGAACGGTTGAAATCGGATACGGCCTGTATGACGGCTGCTGCGGACGCGGATACATGACCGAAGCTCTTGAAGCCGTCTGCAAATGGGCCGTTCTCCAACCGCGTGTAAAGCGAATCGAAGCCGAAACTGCTCCGGAGAACAATGCTTCCCAGCGTGTACTGTTCCGCGTCGGCTTTATGCCGACGAGTGCCATCGGGGAAGAGGGTCCGCGGTTTGTTTTTTTGAGTACACCAAACAATTAAACCGTATACAATAAAGAGAGCATTGCTCAATGCGGCAGTGCTCCCTTTGTTTTTTCAGTGTTCAACAGCAAAAACGGCTGACACAGCTTCTGTTGTTTTTGAATTCATCTCAACCCGACTCGCCTGTAAACAAGATCCAACGTTTTTTCTGCGGCTTCGGAAGCGCGGCGTGCACCGTCCTTTGTTATGCGCTCAAGCTCTGCCTTGTCCGCCAGTATGCGCCTGTACTCTGTCTGCACGGGTTCAATCTCGGCAATAACCGCATCCGCAACGGCGGTTTTAAGCGTGCCATAACCGCAGCCTTCAAATTCCGCAACGGTCTGTTCTATTGTTTTTCCTGTCATTGCACTGTAAATGGAAAGCAGGTTGTTCATGCCGGGGCGTCCTTCTTCATATGCAATTCGCCCTTCGCTGTCCGTAACTGCGCGCTTAAACTTCTTTGTTATCACCGCCGGTTCGTCGAGAATCGAAATATACGAATTCGGGTTAGTGTCCGATTTGCTCATTTTCTTTTCCGGATCGGTAAGGCTCATTACTCTGCCGCCCACTTTCGGAATGTACGGCTCGGGAAGTTTGAATGTTTCGCCGTAGGCATTATTGAAGCGTGCGGCAATATCGCGTGTTATTTCAACATGCTGTTTCTGATCGTTTCCGACGGGAACCAGATCCGCCTGATAAAGCAGAATATCCCCCGCCATCAGCACCGGGTAGGTATACAAACCGGCATTGATATTGTCGGCATGCTTTGCACTCTTGTCCTTGAACTGAGTCATCCTGTTCAGCTCGCCCATATATGTGTTGCAGGCAAGCACCCAATTCATCTCAGCATGTTGATGCACATCGCTCTGGATGAAAACGGGCGAAGTTGTCGGATCAACACCGCATGCAATAAGCAATGCAGCCATTCCGAAGGAACGCTCAAGCAGGAGCTTGGGATCCTGCCTGACGGTCAAAGCGTGCATATTGGCAACGCAATAATAGCAGAATTTGTCATCACTCTGAAGAAGCTTCCAATTGCGCAGCGCCCCGACGTAATTGCCCAAAGTTGGTATGCCGCTCGGTTGAATGCCGCTCAGGATAATCTTTTTTTCCATGATTCCAATCCTCCTTGTTTTTATTTCTATAATTATACATAAACGGACGGTTATTGCAACCGCCCGTTTAAAATATATCATTCAGGCAAATCTAACTGCTCGCATCGTTTACAGATGCAGCATATCTTATTTCTGCCCAAAAATCAGGCCGCTATGCGCAAATGGTCAGATGCCCATTTCTTCTTTGACCTCTTTGAAGCATTTTACTGCAAAATCGAGGTCTTCTTTTGTGTGGCCTGCGGAAACCTGCGTGCGGATCCTTGCTTTGCCCATGGGAACAACGGGATAGCAGAAGCCGACAACGTAAACGCCCTTTTCAAGCATGCGCCTTGCGAATTCCTGTGCTACCTTTGCATCATAGAGCATGACGGGAACGATGGGATGGGTGCTTTCGGGAACATCGAAACCAAGCTTACCGAGCTGCTCACGGAAATAACGTGTATTCTCGTGAACCTTGTCGCGGAGTGCAGTGGATTCGTTCAGCATATCGAATACCTTGATGGATGCTGCGCAAATTGCGGGTGAAAGCGTGTTGGAGAACAGATACGGACGGGACTTCTGACGAAGCATGTCAATAACCTCCTGACGAGCTGCCGTGTAACCGCCGCTTGCGCCGCCGAGTGCTTTGCCGAGGGTGCCGGTGATGATGTCAACACGGCCCATAACACCGCAATGTTCGTGAGTGCCCTTGCCGTGTTCGCCCATGAAGCCGACAGCATGGCTGTCATCAACCATTACAAGTGCGCCGTATTCATCCGCGAGATCGCAGATTGCGGGCAGGTTGGCAATGAAACCGTCCATGGAGAAAACGCCGTCTGTTGCAATAACCTTGATTCTGCAATCCTTTGCTGCTTCAAGCTGAGCCTTAAGGTCTTCCATGTTGTTGTTCTTATAGCGGAATCTCTTTGCTTTGCAAAGGCGAACGCCGTCAATGATGCTTGCATGGTTCAGCTCATCGGAAATGATCGCGTCTTCCGCACCGAGAAGAGTCTCGAACAGACCGCCGTTTGCATCGAAGCATGAGGTGTACAGAATGCAGTCATCCATGCCGAGAAAATCTGCGATTTTGCGTTCGAGCTGCTTGTGGATCAGCTGAGTGCCGCAAATGAAACGTACGGAGGAGAGACCGAAGCCCCACTCATCATAGCTTGCCTTTGCTGCTGCGATAACCTCGGGATTGTTGGAAAGGCCGAGGTAGTTGTTTGCGCACATGTTGAGAACGCCCTTTGCAACGGTAGTGTCGATGCGAGCCTTCTGAGGGGTTGTGATTATGCGTTCATCCTTGTAGGTGCCCGCTTCTTTGATGGAATCAAGTTCGCTGCGAAAGATTTCGTATGCTTTTTTCATTTTTTTACCTCCGAAAAATCAGTTAAAACGTAAATATTATCCGAATCGGCAATGCGGCGGTTACTTTGTCCAATCGAGAACAACCTTGCCGCTGCTGCCGCTGTTCATTGCTTCAAAACCCTTTTCAAAGTCACGATAGTTGAACCTGTGAGTTACCATCGGGGTGAGGTCAAGACCTGCTTGAACCATTGCGCCCATCTTGTACCAAGTTTCGAACATTTTCCTGCCGTAAATGCCCTGAATATTGAGACCCTTGAAGATTATCTCGTTCCAGTCAACAACAGTGCCGGGGCCGGCGATGCCGAGAAGAGCAACCTTGCCGCCGTTGCGCATGGAGTGGATTAGCTGGTTGAGTGCTCCGCCGTTGCCGCTCATTTCAAGTGCAACATCGAAACCTTCGATGATGCCGAGCTCCTTCATGACATCCTCGAGCTTTTCCTTTGCAACATTAACGGGACGATTTGCGCCCATTTTGCGTGCAAGCTCAAGGCGGTATTCGTTTACATCGGTGATAACAACGTTGCGGGCGCCGTTGTGTTTGCAGATGCCGGCGGCCATCATGCCGATGGGACCTGCACCCGTAATCAGAACATCTTCACCGACGACGTCGAACATCAGTGCGGTGTGCGTTGCGTTGCCGTATGCGTCAAAGAACGAGATGAGATCATCGGGAATATCGTTTTTATCCATGGGAATAACGTTGGTTGCGGGAATGCAGAGATATTCTGCAAAAGCACCGTCACGATCAACGCCGACACCCTTGGTGTGTGCGCACCACTGTCCGTTGCCGCTGCGGCAGTTGCGGCAGTGACCGCAAACGATATGGCCTTCGCCGGAAACACGCTGGCCGACATAGAGTTCTTTTACGCCTTCGCCGAGCTGTGCAATTTCACCGACATATTCATGACCTATCGTCATTGCGGGATGGATATGCTGCTGTGCCCAGGGATCCCAGTTATATATATGAACATCCGTGCCGCAAATTGCGGTTTTGCGAATTTTGATGAGGACCTCGCCCATTTTGGGTTCGGGCACGGGAACCTGCATCAGTTTCAGACCTTTTCCTGCTTCTGTCTTTACAAGAGCATCCATCATTTTTGTCATTGTTTTTTCCTCCTAAATAGGATTAAAATTATTTGCCGAGCAGCTTTTCTGCGGCTGCGAGCTTTACACATACACAAAGCACCTGCATCGCCTGTTCAAGTTCGTTAAGCGGCGGGAAACTCGGAGCAATCCTGAGGTTGCTGTTCGCAGGGTCATTTTTATAAGGATAGGTTGCGCCCGCATCGGTCATAACAACGCCTGCATTTCTGCAAAGTTCATGCACGCGCTTTGCACAGCCTTGCTGAACAAAAAGACTCACGAAATAGCCGCCCGTGGGCTTGTGCCAAGACGCAATGCCGAGCGGAGCAAGTTCTTCCTCGAGGCATTTGTTGACGATATCGAATTTGGGTTTCAAAATCGCGGCATGTTTTTTCATGTGTGCAAGCACACCGGCTGCATTTTTGAAATAAAGCACATGGCGAAGCTGATTCAGCTTGTCGAAGCTTATAACCTGTGCCGCCAAAAGCTTTTTCATATAAGCCATGTTTGTTTCGCTGCAGGCAAAACATGCAACCCCCGCACCCGGGAAAGTGATTTTTGACGTTGAGGCAAATTCAAAAACTCTGTCGGGATTGCCCGCTTTTTCACAAATTTCAAGCATGTTCGCGAATGGAACAAAATCGCCCTCAAATTCGTGTACACAATACGCATTGTCCCAAACAAGGGTGAAATCGGGAGCCGCAGTTTTCATTGAAGCAAGGCGTGCAATCGTTTCATCGGAATAGGTGATTCCGTCCGGGTTTGAATACTTCGGAACGCACCACATGCCCTTTACAGCCTCGTCATTGACAAGTTTTTCAACAAGATCCATATCCGGACCGCTTTCAAGCATCGGAACGGTTATAAGCTCCATGCCGAATGTTTCTGAAATTTTGAAATGGCGATCATAGCCGGGCGACGGGCAGAGGAATTTGACTTTTTCATGCTTGCACCACGGCTTTTCCGAATGCAGCAGGCCGTGGGTATATGCCTTTGAAATAAGGTCGTACATCAATGTGAGGCTTGCATTTCCGCAGGCAAAGACCTGTTCGAAACGCACACCGAGCAATTCGGCGAAAAGTCGGCGGCATGCGGGCAAACCCATAAGCTCGCCGTAATTACGAGCTTCAACTCCGTCGGGCCTGGTGTCCGCAGGATCGATATACATGTTCAACAAGTCGTCGGAAAGTGCAAGCTGCTCAAGCCCGGGCTTACCTCTTGACATGTTGAGGTTCAATCCCTGTGCCAAACAATTCTGATACTCGGCAAGCACTTCGGAATAGAACTCCTGAAGCTGCTGCTCGGTCATTTCATTCAGTTTCATAATCTCCCCCAAAAGGCGAATAAAAAGTTGATTTCAGAAGCCCGCAGCATCGTTCGGATTTCGGCAGCGTACATAAAACTGTCCGCCGCGCAAAAAGTGATACCCCGTTTCTGAATTTCGGCAATGCTTATTGTGCCGGGCGAATCGGCGGAAAATGAACGCCGCCAAACATCGCCATAATATGAATTATAGACCTATCCGCAAGCTAAGTCAACCTATATATTGAGTTTCCCGACAAAATTTTTCCCGAGTGCCTTATTTTTCGCCGTCTTATTATACGGAAGTGAATCTGCGGAGAGTGTTTCCGTTTTCGGTATTGCTTTCACAGACAAAAATGATATAATTGATTTCGGAAAAGCTGATCCGAAGGCGCCGACGAAAATTTTTTTGCAGGATGCGTTAAGCTTAAGCCTTTATCAGCAAAACGGAAAGAAAAGGATCGGAACGGAAGAAATGAACGAAATAAAAAATACGAAATCAGATTTCGAACAAAAAATCGATAATCTCAAGCAGATGCTCCAAAGCAGCAGGCGCGTTGTTTTTCTCGGCGGAGCCGGTGTTTCAACAGAAAGCGGCATTTCGGATTTTCGCAGTGAAAACGGAATTTTTAAAGCCATTCAGCAATTCGGTTACCCTCCCGAAGAGCTGCTTTCGCATACATTTTTCGTACGCAAGCCCGATGTTTTCTTCAGATATTACAAAACGCTTCTTCTGACAACTGACGCAAAGCCGAATGCCGCGCATGCTGCACTTGCGAAACTTGAGGCGCAGGGCAAACTAACAGCCGTTGTAACTCAAAATATCGACGGGCTGCACCAGCTTGCAGGCAGCAAAAACGTTTACGAGCTTCACGGTTCAACTCATCGCAATCACTGTATGCGCTGCAACAGATTTTTTGATGCCGAATATGTAAAAAACCACAGCGGCATTCCGTACTGCCCCTGCGGCGGCATGATAAAACCCGATGTTGTGCTTTATGAAGAATCTCTCGATCCCGATGTTCTTGCGGGCGCAGTCGCGCATATATCCCGCGCCGATATGCTTATTGTCGGCGGCACATCGCTCCAAGTCTACCCCGCCGCCGGACTTATTAATTATTACTCCGGCAATAAACTCGTTTTGATTAACAAAACCATCACTCCGTATGACAGCTATGCAAACCTTGTTATCAATGACTCAATAGGCAAAGTTCTTTCTGCGGCTGTTGAATGACGATAAATCCCGCAGCAATTCACGGACAGTGAAACGACCCGCCGCCGCGGTTTTGCGGCGGTGGGTCGTTTGTTCAGTTTGCCGTAAGGAACATCAATGCATTATCAGTTTGGAAAGGCAACAGTGACGGGTGTGTCGCTGTATCCTGCCGTTCTGCCTTTTCCAAAGACTCCGTAGTAATTCTTGCCAAATGCATAAAGCTGACCGCTCGTGTCAATACAGAAATGTGTTCCCTCATAGTCCGTCACCGTGCTTGTCGCCACAAAGCAAACATCGGCCGCTATTTTTTTGAGGTTTATGTATTTTCCGTCTTCATCCCACTCTGTGCGGCCGTTGTACAAATCATTCTTCGTGTCGATCAACATAAGGTAATCGTCTGCTCCATATGTCCACACAAGATAGCCCGAAAGAGATTCGAATCCTTCTGCAAGTTTCGTTTCCTTAGTATTTCCGTTAGATCTATAGTAAATGTCCCATAATGATCCATCATTTTTGATCGCATAGTACATATTATCATTGTAGCTCCATGCATCGACGACATCACCCGTTATATAATCGTCATCATATTTGACTGAGCACTTCCAAAGTGTGCCGTCGGTCATTATCGCGAGGTTATAGTCAACAATCCTGCTTACTCCTGTCGCCGCCTCTGCAAATCCATTGCCGATTTCAAGCATTCTTCCGTCGGTCGTAAGTGCATAGTATGCATTCGTATCCGCAATTCCGTCTGCAACCTTCACCGGCGACAGGCGGTCGATCGTGGTGCCGTCGCCGAGCTGCCCTCTGTCATTTGCACCCCATGCCCAAAGTGTTCCGTCCTGCTTCACGGCAAAAGCAAAGTTCTCCCCCGCCTCTGCCCTTGAAACATCGTCCATAATCTTGATGTATTCAGCAGAACCTTGGGTCGTGCCGTTGCCGAGCTGTCCTCTGTCATTGATGCCGCAAGCCCAAAGGCTGTGATCGGATTTCACAACGAGAGCAAAACTTCCTCCCCCGCCGACAGTTACGGAAAGCGCATTATTCATTCCGGTTACGGCGACGGGCTTTTCGGTTTCAAACACCGTCACCCCGCTGCCCAGCTGCCCGTATCCGTTGTTGCCCCACGCAACAACCTTTCCTTCCGTTGTTACGGCAAGCGCATGAGTTCTGCCCGCAGACACGGAAACAATGCCTTCCATCACAACCGAAAAGTTCTTCAGGTTGGAGTCAACCGATTTCAGAAGCTGCCCCGCTTTGTTAACAACGTAAAGAGGCTCATCTTCATATTCCAATAAATCCGGCGAATACGCAGCCGCAGAAATAACATCATTCATTATTCTTGTTGTCTGTGTGTCATCACCGAATTGACCCGATTCTATCAGCCACAGCGAGCCATCCTTCTTCAGTGCAAGGCATGACGCATTGAATCCTTCTACACCGTGAATTTCTTGAACGCCGTCCATAACTTTTTTTGCAGACCTCGTGACCGCATTCATAACCTCAACCGTTCCGTCAGGATTTAGCACAAACAGTATTTTGTTGATGCCTGAACCGACTTCAACCGCAGCAACGTCAGTCTTAATCACCCTGCTCGACAGACCTTCTTCGCTATAAGCTCCTCCCCAAACGATAAGTGCTCCGCTTGTGGTTACCGCAGCAGAGAGACCTCCTCCGGCGGAGGCCTGTTTAATGTTACCTATCATAAAAGTCGGCTCACCGATATTAGTGCTTTCTTCATAGTTTGACGGAGAAGTTCCGGTTATCTGTCCGAAACCATTGAAGCCCCAGCCATACAGTGAGCCATCCTTTGCAACCGCAAGCGTATGCGTCCATACTTCCGGAGTTGATTCATCAAAGGAAGCTTCACCGCTTGTGCTTACGGAAACGATGTCGCTTAAGATCTTTTTCGGAGCCGCGTTTCCCGCAAGTCTTGTTCCGCATTTTGCTCCCCATTCCCAAAGTGAACCGTCCTCCGTTATCGCGTACGAAACGGAATTGCCCGCAGCGACCTGCACGTTCGCATCAACCGTTATCTCCGGACTCACCGTTCCGTACATTGTATAGAACACAAGTTCGGGCCTGCCATTGTCGGAATCTACCGACAAAAATATCTTGTACACTTCCGAATTTGAAGCTTCCTCTCCCGAATTTCGAATTTCAAGCAGGAACAATTCACCGCCGCTGAGATCGACCTCGGTCGGTTTGTTGATGGTGCCTTTCAGTATGATCTCAAGCGGCTGCTGCGAATCGCCGGCTGCATTCCCGTTTGCTATCTTGCTGAGTTTCACCGTGCATTCGCAGTTCGTCAAATCCAATCCGCGAATGTCGAGAGTGCATTTCGGCTGCACGTTAACAAGGCTGCCGTCACGCACCTCGCCGTTTCCGACATTCTCAGGTTCCGGTGTGGTCGGAACTTGCGTAATCGGCACCGGTGTAGGTGTTGAGCTCGGTTCTGTTCCCGAACCGACTGAACAACCCGAAATAAAGAAGACTACGGCAAAAAACAGAGCCATTGCAGCTTTAAAACAACTTGGACGGGAAGACTTCTTTTGCATAAAACAAAACTCCTTTGCTTTTAAATCGGAAACCATGTGAATGCGTTTCTGTTGAAGATATGTTGACTTGCAACGTGTATATTTACATTATACTCATTATTTGAACGAAATCAATAGGGTAATTAATATATTTGAGCATTTTTTGCTCCGGCATCAATGCGCATGACTGCATCGTCGAACTCATTGACAACAGCGGCAGCACTGTTGTAAAATATACTCAGCAGTCCAAAGTGACAGCAGCCGAATCGCCGAAGCATTGAAACCGATTGGTTCTGCTTGAACTGCTTTTTGGCGGAAACCCCACGGTTTGAATGGCACGGTTCCGGAGAATATGCGCACTATCATGCTGCAGAAAACAAGTTTGCGGAAAAGTATAAACACTTTCATGTGTGGTTTGGAGAGTTAGCATATGAAAGTTCTTTTTAACTCGATTATCAGGACGATGTATTCAGGCTGTTACTACAAAAAAGGCAGCAGAGTTATTTATCTGTACGATATAAAGCAGACCGGTGACAGTCAAACGGTTATCTTTTTCGAAGCTGAGGCTTGCATTTGTTACATTATCCGCAGTAAGTTTGCTTACATGCAACTGCGAATACAGGAGGGCTGAACCGCCTGAGTTGATAACATGCAATGCGGGCATAATTGACTTTAAAAAATCAGTCTTGAAGATTGTTGAGGAATGCAGCAAACCTATCGGCAGTTCCGATCTCTTGGCAATGTCACCGGAGCTTTTTGACATATTATTAAAAATGCTGCACCCGGATGATGTGATTTTCTTCGGAAGCGGAGATTCTGCCGGTAATTATTGCCCTGTGACGCATGAAAGTGTTTGGGATTACCTTGCATTCCCCGGAGAAGATGCTGACGTCATATGCATACGCGCAAAAAATGCGTCAAAAGAACTGTATGCATATATGATGTCCGAAACATCTGAAATTCCGCGATATGCTTTACTTTTTCCGTCAATCAGCACTGCATATTACGGAGACGATTTAAACATTGGCGGTTCATGTGCTTACAGCTATGGTTATGCTGTTTATGCACCTCAAAACATTGCTGAGCAAATTCTTGCGAAAACGCAGGAGTGCAAGCCCATACAGCTCAATAACGATTTGAAGCTTTAAGCGCTGAGCGAATGAAACTGCTTGAAGCCCCGTAACCGTCTATAACTTTGAGGTCGAAGACCATCACACATACTATGTCTCTGCAAATGCAGACTCGGATGAGTTTGTGTTGGTGCATAACAGGTGCGGGTATAAGCCTTTAAGGCAAAACGATTATAAAGCTGTTATTAATCCCGGCGAGATGGAAGCACCGCATGCGCATATTTTCAAAAAGGCAAGTAATATAGGGAGGGTGTTTCGCGACGGCACTCTTGATAAAAGTCTTGCGGCAAACAGAGAAGCAATGATGCTTCTGAAAAGGAATCTGGTATCAATAATGGAGATGATAGATGCTTTTTATGGAAAAAGATGAAAACGGATTTCAAAATTTCTCGATAAGAATTCTTGAATCAACTGAAAGCCTGCGCCAAGTTGTTCTTGATGAGTTTGAAAACTTTATCTTCAACTCAAACATAATGAGCGGTGTAAATAAAATTGATGAGCCGACTCTGCTTTCGCTTATCTGTGAGAGTCACAAGTCGGAATATATACGCGAATTCATTGTTGAAATGTTGCCGCTGCTTGAACAGAGCTGTATAACCGATAGGGTGTTTGATTCTTGCATTTCTTATTCGGACACTGAGTTCCGAAAGACATTGTGCATTTTACTTGCACACATGTGGTTGAGAATCGACCTATTGTTGACGCTTAACGAAGAACTGGATACTCCGGAAGCATTCATAAAGGCAGTGTGCATTATGGTTCGTGAACGGTATTCAAAAGACGAATTTGAAGTTTTTTTGCGAAGAAACAAGCACTTTTGGAATGCATTACCTTGCTGCATTTCATGGCTTATGCCGAAATATGAGGACAGCACTCTTGTTGATGTTATAAAAAACTATGCAAATCAAGCGGTGATGTGAAACTAAGCGAATCGATGTTGATGGTGACCGGCATGTTGGGACTTTCGGCCTGCATTAAAGAAATAAAGGAGTTTGGAGGTAAACATGGAAAACTATATTAAGACAGCAATCCGCTATGCGGAAGGGAAAATGAGCGGCAGTGATTTTGAGATTGAACAGGCTTCCGAGCCCGAACTTTGGCCATGGCTTCAATCGCTGCTGACTGAGGAAATGAAAACCGATCCCAAACATGAGTTTTGGAACATATGTCATTCCCGTTCGGCACTCGAAGCAAACAATTTTCGCGTAAAGGCCACTGCGCTTGCTTTCGGTTACGGATTCTTCGGTAATATGCATGACATAGTAAGCAGCCTTGTCAAGACAGTTTACCCGGATATTAAAATCAAAACACCCCCGTCGTACACAAAATATGATTTTGTATACGAAATAGGTATGGATTACGTCGGCGGAAAAGAAGCCGATATAATCGTTCAAGATATTCTGGACAAGCTGCCTTCGGATTTAAAAAAGAGTGAAAGGAAACGCGAAGCAAAAAACGAGTTGCGCAAAGCTTTCCCTATCACAAAGAGGAAACCGCTGTGGTTTCAGGAACCTGAGTGGCCTGTATCCAACGGCAAACCTCTCAAGTTTATCTCTCAAACAAAAGATGGTGAGAAGGTATGCTACGAATTTTACGATGAAGCAAACGACTGCAAAACAATAATCGAGCAGCTGCTGTAACATTTCGGCACTGTTTGATGTTGTTGCTGTCAGTGTCGTCGGCAACAAACTGCATAACTTTGAATTGAAAAACAAAATGCTTAGATGTGATTACAAACTCAATACTGCATGCAACCGAGTTTTAATAGAAGCGAACACTTGCATCCAGTTTGAAAAAAGCGATGATGAGAGTATCCCTATCGGTACCCCGATATTATGGGATGAAGCTCTTATGCTGAAAATTGACATCGACAAATACCGCATTTATCATATTTGCTGCATCTTTGTTCCTAATGGGATGTACAGTCGAATAACTGATTACAAAAAAATCTGGAAACTTGCCGGCATTCCTCTGGGGTTTTATGACGGGGCATATACCACGAGCCACGGTAAAATGTATTTCGGCATTACATTCGGCAAAGGAAGGGATTGCTTTACGGCGGACACTTCAAACCTTATGATACTTGTACCTGAAGGTTCAGACTTTGATGCTGCAACTCTGTTTGAAGCGTTTCGATCCGAAAAGGTTGAGCGCACGGATGAAAAACTGTGCGCAATTCTCGAAAGAACTGTATCTCAAGAAAATGAAGCATTTGCTTTTTTATACAAGCACGACTTCGGAGGTTCACTCAACATTTTCGGAAAATTTGCTGAGCGTTTCTTTTCAGCCGAAGAAATAATGACTTGGCAGACGGAGGATCCTGCCCTTATTCGCCGTCGAGGTTTAATGGGTTGGTAACTGAACACCGGTGCAATTGTCAACAGATATTTTTGATTTTTAATGAAAGAAAGGACGTAATATGAAAAGATTAGTACGTTTTTGCAGTTATTACAGTGAAAGTCTTAAGAAGTCCCTTGCGGACGCAGGAATAAAGTACGAGTGGACGCAAGAAAAACCTGATCCCTACCAACCGAATTACCTTATATTTCATCTCGACATTGATGCTCCGGAATATGAGCTTATATTAAAAGCTATCGATGACGCAAAACTGCGGAGTGCACCGACAAGGACCGAATCGCTTTCCTTCACAAAAAAGGAACTTGATGATGCCGAATGGTTACACGTCAGACCGTCATGCAAAAAAATTGATCCTTATGATGATGTTACAAGTTCAAGAAACTGCCCAGGGGTCGGCAGATGGACTTGTTATGCAACGAGACGCACGTATCCGCTTTACTGTAAAAAACATATAAAGTGGGGCAGGAATCATTATTTTTATGCCTCTTATGATTTCGGATACGATGAAATGTTCTGCTCCGATGCGGCAAGGAAGATTCTTCATGAAAACAAGATTCCACTTGTGTATGAACCACTGTATGACAGAAAAATGCAGCCCGTGCCCGATGTTCATCATATGATTCCGCTGAACACTTTGCTGACCGAAGCCTTTGATTTTACGGATATGAGGGTAATGAGTGATTGTCCGATTTGCGGAACGAAGGTGTACGGACTGTACGGATTTGCTCAGTTAAAAATCGATAAAAGATTTCTGCATTCAGACATACCGGTGTATGGTACGCCCCCGATTTTTGGGCCGATTTTCGCAAACAAAGTAATGGTTGTATCGCAGGAATTCAGAAAACTGCTCATTGAGCACAAGATGGAAAGAGGACTTGTGTTCCAGCCTGCAATTCTGTTTTAGACAGGATTATTTGAAATCAATAAGCACTGACTAATTCGGCGCTGAGTGCAGTGCGGTAAATTACATTCAGCGTCAACATTTGGTGCTTATTGAACGATCGAATATGCCTACGGTACATCTACGGGGCGTCCCGACAAGATCACGCTGCATCTCGACACGGATTATGTTGTGGACTGGACGTACAAGTCCGGAGCAAACGGTTCCGCAACATCACTGCTCTCAACATACGCAAACGGCAGTGATGCAAAGTACAACTATGATTATGACGCTAACGGCAAAGTCGTTGCCGTGAACTATAACGGAAATTATTACTATTACCTCCGCAATGCCCGGAGCGATATCGTCAAACTCATTGACAAAACCGGAGCAACCGTTGTAGAATACGCTCACCTCAACAGCGATTTAGCCGCTGTTGAGGTTTGACAGTTGGGGCAAACTGCTGTCAACCTCGGGCTCACTTGCGTCCACACTCGGAAAGAATAATCCCTTCCGCTGCCGCGTAGCTCGGCGTTTTGATGAAGTCCAGCCTATCAAGTCATACGGGGAGGTGGTTTTGATGTTTAAAAGAAACACGTTTTTTATTTCTATTTGTTCTTTCTATTGCATTCGTTGCAGGGACACTTGTGGTGGTTAACAGAAATAAACTTCCCGGAACTAAGGCGTTTGATTTAAGCGATTATCAATATTATATTGATAGATTTCCGTCAGAAGATAATTTAGGGTTCATATCCGATCCAAAAGATCTTCTCAAAAAAGTTGAAGTAATTTGGATCAATAAGTATGGAGAACGTATAAAAAAGCAGAAACCCTATCAAGTATTCTATGATAAGGCAAACGGTATTTGGCTTGTTCAGGGAACATTGCGATCCAATATGACGGGTGGTGTTGCAAACATCTTGGTGGATAATGACACAGGCAGGGTCTTAGCACTCTGGCATGATAAGTGATTTATGCCGATAAGCATCTTGCTGTTCCAATATGTATCCGTTCAAAAACAGTACCGACATTGCTGCTGCTTTCGTGCATAACCGATTTTTTTAAAGCAAAGAAACAGATGTACGGTTCTGATTGGCAGGATACATAGGTTTTAATTATTAATAAAACTGTGTGAAGAAGGGAAAACACATATGAATTTCAGAATAACGGATGATGTAAGCGAGCACGATGTCAATGAGATACATAGGATGCTGAAGGATTATAATCTTGTTATAGCGAAAAATCAAAAATTCCCGATAGGGCTGTTTTTTGAAGACGAAAACAGCAGAAAGCTGGCTGGATTGACAGGAGAGATATTCGGAAATTGGCTTTGCATTCAATTCCTTTTTGTCAGTGAATAACTCCGAGGGCAAGGTATCGGAAGCAAGTTACTGTAGGCCGCGGAAAGCGAAGCTAAGCAGCGCGGCTGCAAATATGCTTTTGTGGATACTTTTTCTTTCCAAGCTCCGATATTCTACAAGAAACATGGGTATCAGGAGGTTTTCACCCTTGAGGAATATCCGTATACCGAAAAAATATTACTACACAAAAATTTGTTTTGACCTGTATTCATCCTCGGCGTGGAGCCGGCAATGTATGCCGTCTACTGCGCCGTCTCCCTTGCGACGCTGCAGATTTGGGTCATAGTTGGAGTTGCCGCACTCAGCACGACCCCTGCTGTTCGTTTTTTTCCGTTGAGAATAAGATGCCAATATTTATGCGGCGGAATCGCATTTTTTAATGAAGCTGCGGCATCGTCAGCTGCAAAAAAGCCCGGGCAACTCAAAAAAAGTTGGCCGAGCTGTTTTTGAAATCAATGCTGTTTTTTTATTTCATAACCTTTTCCAGCAAGGTTTGGTAACTGTCCACCACATCATAAACCACGTTTCCGTTGCTGATCGCCTTAAAATGCTCTCTTGCGCAGTGAATTTTCGATTCCTCAATGAGCCGGAGCTGCATAGAGGACATGGAGCCTTTCGTCTCAGCAACAAAGTAGATATGCTTGACTGTACCTTCATAGAAAGCTATCGCCCAGTCCGGATTATAGTGTCCTACCGGCGTTGCGATATAGAAGCTGTCCGGCAGCTTCACATAAACCGCAACATCTGTGTTGGTGTCCAAATCGGTGGCAAAATCGCGCTCGTTTGTGGAATCATACACGATATGATCGTATAGATGCCGCTGCGCTTTCATCGCGTTCGTTCCAAGCTTGCCCTTGATGGTCGGTTCGGTAAAAATGTCCGTGTCGTAATGTTCATCCAGCACATTGTAGGTGATGTGCTGGATAATTGCAGTTGCCTTTTCATCATTGATTAGGGCGGCTGCTTTGATGATAAATTCTTCCGGATTGAACTTGAACTGCTCAAAAACGGATTTCTCAATGCCGGTCAGAATTGCAACGACTGCCTTTCGCGTCAAGCCTGTCTCTCCGACCAGCTTGCCGATCAGATCATACTTCACGCTGCTGCCCACGCGGATTTGCTTGCTGCTGTCATAAGTAGAAGACTTTGACTTCGAGAATGCACTTCCGTCAAGAAGCGAGTCCTTTGACTTGATCTCATCCATTGCGCCGGTTTCAACTTTGAAGAAGATTTTCGGCACATGAAGATTCCTGTTGATGGAAGCAATCGCCTTGTTTACAAGCTCATCGGTATCAAAATCAACCACATACACAGATTTCGGGCTGATACGTTTCCAGAGAGCCTTGAACTCCGGCATGGCGAGCTTGTCGGGATCAACTTGCAGCTCGACGTTCTTGTCGCGGGCATTCTCCGGCTGCATAGCGCGGCTGTCATAGACGGAATCAAGAATATTGATCACAGAATCGCGGCTGTCCGCCACTTCCTCCGCAACCTGAATCGCGCCGTTTGCTTTGTCGGCATAATATTTATCGGTCAGTACACCCTTCTTGTCGATATAGCCGTTGACAATCAAATCAAAATAAATCGCCTGAGCTGTATCGCCATCCACGACCTGTTCGTTGCCTCCGGCATCCACAATGACCTTGTCCTTGAAGAGGTCGGCAGTAACCGCCACGGGACGCCCCGCAACCGCATCGGCAAGCTCAGTCTGCAAGCCCTTTGCGAAGCTGTCATAGCTCTCGCTGGCGATAACGGTCAGAACATTGATGGACTGCACATCATTTCCAAGCACGTTGGCGTCCATGCGTTCGCCGTCCTGATTGACACACAGGCGCAGACCGCGACCGACTTCCTGACGTTTGCAAACCTCGCTGCTGCTCTGCTTCAGCGTGCAAATCTGGAACACATTCGGGTTATCCCAGCCTTCGCGCAGTGCGGAGTGCGAGAAAATGAAACGCACAGGGGATTTTTTCGGATCACGATCCAGAAGCAGTTCCTTGTTCTTCATGATCAGGTCATAGGCGTCAATATCATCGGATGTGCCTTCCTTCTTGTCGGAAAGCTTGCTGTCGGTCATCTTGCCTTTTTTGTCAACGGAAAAGTAACCGGCATGGGTATCATGGGCGGAAATTGCGTCCAGATACCGTATGTAATCCTCGTCTCCGATTTCCCGCTGCATAGAGCCTATGATGTCGTTGTACTCTTCCTCGAACATATCCGCATAGATGCCGTTGAACGGATGTCCAGCCTCGTCATACTGTTTGTATTTTTCAACCCTGTCGATGAAGAACAGCGACAGAACTTTGATGCCCTTATGGAAAAGCTGACGCTCCCGCTCCAAGTGAGAAAGAATCGTTTCGCGGATCTGAATGCGTCGGAGCTGGTCTTCGCTGACCTTGCCGATCACGTCTCCGGCAAAGATTTTGATACCGTTCAGGAACTCCACAGAGTTATCGCGTCCGTCGATAGACTTGACCACAAAGCCTTCCTTGTACTCGTCGAGTTTGCCCGACTCGCCGGAGTTGTCATAGAGGTTGTAGCCAATGCCGACCGTGGCGGTTTTCTTGCGAAGTCCCTTTGCTCCAATGCAGTCAAACTGAATGGTTGCTGTCGGGTCAGCTTTGGAAAGATTGATGCTTTCCAGATAGACGAAGCCCTCGGTTGCCGTGCTGCCGGACTCTGTGATGCCCTTAACGGCAATTTTCTTGACCAACCGCTTGTTGTACGCCTCCATTGCATCGAGGCGATAAACCATGTTATAGATGCTGTCCGACTTGTGAGTCGCGGAGTAGCGGAGTGTCAGCAGCGGGCAAAACTCTTTCAGCCGTTCCTTCGTCTGTTTTCCTTCGACCGACTGCGGCTCGTCAATAATCAGAATCGGGTTCGTCTTTGCAATGATGTCAATCGGGCGGCGGGAACGGAACTCGTCCAGCTTCATGTAAATACGCCGCGCGTCCTTACCCTTGGCATTGAACGCCTGAGAGTTGATAATCATAACATTTATGGAGCTATCCGACGCAAAGCGGTCAATTTCCGTGAGCTGGGCGGAATTATAGATAAAGAACCGGATCTTCTTGCCGTATTCCTCTGCGAAATGATCCTGCGTCACCTGAAAGGACTTATAAACGCCCTCGCGGATGGCAATGCTTGGCACGACCACAATGAACTTGCTCCAGCCGTAGTGCTTGTTCAGTTCATACATGGTCTTGATGTAGGTATAGGTCTTGCCGACGCCGGTTTCCATTTCAATCGTCAGGTTGTAGCGACCTTCCAGCTTGTCCGACGGCTTGAGCTGATTGGTGCGCTGCACCTTTTGCAGATGTTCCAGAATCAGCTTGTCGGAAAGCTCCGGCACAATGCGTTCGTTGCGCCAGCCGGTGAAGTCGGCGGCAGTATCATAAATTTTAGATTCATAAGGATCCGATATATCTACGCCTTTAACCTTTTGTTTTTTTATAACGGTACCCTTGTCCATCATATATGTGGGCGTGAGGTACGGCTGTCCGGCAAAGACGTCAACGACCGCTTTTGCCGCATCCGCTTGAAATTTTTGATGTTTGAATTGTAACTTCATAATTTCGTTATTTCCTCCGTGTGGTGTTGGTGAAGTGTGGAGTGTGAAGAGTTGTGAGTTAAGTTACTTTTGCTGTGCGGAAGAAATTGTTTTCGTTGTAGCAGACAGCATTCTTCTCAACTCGTCACAATCGGCGTTGAGCGACTTAAACTCCTGTTCGGACAAATAATCCGTTTCAGTCAGTAATTCCAACCAATACAATGTCTCTGAGCATTCCTTCAATGCGATATAAATCTTCGAAAGGAAGTCCTTTTTACTAATTGCGCACTCCGCTTCCGCAAGATTTGCTCCAATGCTTGTACCGCTTCGTAAAATCTGTTTTGAAAGCACGAACTCTCTTTTTTCTTCGCATAAGTATTGATATAGCCGAACGATCCGAACGGCAAATCTCTTGCTCTTATACCTCGCAGTGTTTTCTGCTTCCATAACTCCACTCTCCACTCTCAACTCTCATAACTCCACTCTCAACTCTCATAACTACACTCTCCACTCTCAAAACTTCACTCTTATATCACCCTCACGCACTTGGTGATGTCGCCCGCATCCTCCGGCATATAGAGCTTGAAAATCTCGAATACGTTGATCTTCTCAGGGCTGGATGCAAAGCCGGAATCGCGGAAGACAGCGCGGAGCGGTTTACGCTTGGCGATCTCCTTGACCACACTTTCGGGGACATTAGCGTCAAAGCAGGCGATCAGGTCGCCGTCGTTGTAGGTGTGGACGGTGCAGCCGTCGATCTGCTCGAACTTGTAGGGCAGGGACAGCGACAGCCCCCATTCGATCAGGCAGCCGAACAGCAGGTCGAGGTCGGTGCGGTCATCCTTGATGTTGGATTCCAGCTGATGGAGAAAGTCCTGATCGTAGTCACTGGGCGCGTAATAAACGTCCTTCATGTTGGTGGAATCCAGCTTGAGAACGCGGAAACCGATGTCGAGTTTGGAGTTTGGAGAGTTAAGAGTGGAGTTGTCATTTGCCAACTGCTCTTTCAGAATTTTTTCTCCTGCTCTTCTGATTCTCTCTTTTCCGATTTCGCAGATATTTTTGTAGCCCGCTTTGTAGGCTTCACTCTTTTCATCGCACTTTTCGGGAAGCTGCACCATGATGAATTTGCGGCGTCCGCCGTCTTCGGCATTGACCTGCATGACAGCGTGGGCGGTGGTGGCGGAGCCGGAGAAGAAGTCGAGGACTATTGCCGTCTCATGCGTACCAAGTTGTAAGAGTTTTTTTACAAATTCCACTGGTTTGGGATTGTCAAATATACCAGCCTGCCCAAACAGCTTTTTTAGAAGTTGAGTCCCATTCGTCGTTGTCTCAACATCATCCCAAATAGTTTTTGCAACCATACCCCGTTCTTGTGCTTCCCATATAAACCGTTTCCTCTGCGGGCCTGCTTCACCCGTGCTACCAAACACAATACGATTGTCCTTTAATAGGCGTTGAAAGTTTACATAATCATTTTTCCAGCTACATCCTGGATTGGGTTTGTAGACAACTCCTGTTTTGGGATTTACAATGTCATACTGTTGATTTGGCCGCCATCCACCTACTTGAAATGGGTCGGCTTTCCACTCGCCACGTGGATCATTGTCGGGATTGCTAAAACCTTCTCCTTTTTCGGGCAGTCTGAACTCATTTCGATGATTAACAAAATACTCTATATTTCGGAAATAAACGAGATTATAGGTATGTGAAACGGAGATGAGCGCCGTGTTTGTAACGGATTTAGTTGAGTTCCATATAATGTCTCCAAGATAATTCTTTGCACCCATTACCTCGTCACATATTTTCTTCAAATTATCCACTTCTGCATCGCTTATTGAAATAAAGATAACCCCATCATCTGTCAGCAGATTTCTCGCCAGCATCAGCCGCGAATAAATCATGCTGCACCAGTCGGAATGAAAGCGTCCGTTGGTGTCGGTATTTTTGAACAGGCGGTCGCCGTCCTCACTCCACTCTCCGCTCTCAACACTCCACTCTTCCCCGCTCATCCGAAAATCATCAGCATAGATAAAATCGTTTCCCGTATTGTACGGCGGGTCGATATAGATCATCTTGACCTTGCCGAGATAGCTCTCCTGCAAAAGCTTGAGGACTTCCAGATTGTCGCCCTCGATGTAGAGGTTTTCGGTAGTGTCCCAGTCCTTGCTCTCCGCCACACAGGGGCGCAGGGTCTTCCGGATCGGCTTGTTGGCTTCTACGATTGCCGCCTTCTTGCCGACCCATGTGAACTCGTATGCCTCGTCACCGTCCACCACGTCCGGTGAAAGCATCTGTTTCAGCATTTCAAAGTTGATTGCCCGCTTGTACACCTTCTTCTCCGGCGTGCTGCGTTCCTCGTCCAGCATCTCCGTGACGCAGTTGGGAAATAGGGCGGCAATGCGGTCTATGTTCTGCGCCGTCAAGTCCGGCGATTCCATGCGTAGTTTATCCATTTTCATCTTCCTCCGTGTTCATATCTGTGAGTTCTTGCTTTCCGCTTAGGTCAACAGTCGTGCGGAATCGCTTTGTTTCTGCGTCTTCGTCAAATGCCACCGGGTATTTTTGAGAATAGTAATTACCAATTATGTCCCCATAAATCAGTTCAATCATGTAATCGTTTCCTTTCACGATGTTTTCATCATCGCAGAAAATGTGGAATTTAAACAAGTCATCTTTTTTAACAGTATACAGACTAACGCCCATTCGTTCCTCGCCTTTTTTGTAAAAGGCAATCTTTGTGTTAGTTGCTGCACCATTCCCGACATTTTCGACCTCGAAAGGCATGGAAACAAAGGTGCGAGCTTGGAGTGTATAATATCTGCCGCCTTGATTGCACCACTCAAGCCCACCAGATTTCAAGCGTTGCTGCTGAGCATTTGAAAGTCTCTCTCTAAATGCTATCGTCGTTTGTTCAATAACGATGTAGATCTCTTTTAGTCTATATTCTTCGTATGTAAATACATTTTGATTTTTCTCGTCTGTATTTGTTTCTACCCCGCCGGAATTAAAAAGAGCGGATGGGTTAAGCTTTGATTGTGAGCTACAAGGGGTCAACGCAAAGTATGGCTTTACCCTATTTAACTCGTCAATTCGATAGTTTCTCTGCGCATATTCTATCGAAATGTAAACTCCGATGATGGTTGTCGCTGACGCAAGCATAACACCATAAAATGCAAGCGCATCGCCTGCTCCCCATTCAGCGATAAATATGTTCAAAGGAGCTGTTAGCTTGAACAGGCTGTTTATTCCTAACGGAATTGCAACGATGAAGATTGCGAAAGCAAGTAGCAGTTTCCATTTATATTTTGATAAAAATGCCTTCATTTCAATCTGCTAACCTCCTTTTTATTGCGATTCCTGTATGCCATGCGAATTGTCTCAAATTCTTCCGGTTTCTGCTCTAACTCAGCCAGTTTTTCTTTGAGAAATTGGAAGGCAAATTCAGAGAATTTGTGTGTTACCGAGCTTCTTGATACTGTTACTTCCAGATGATATTTCTTTGCCTCTTTCATCTTATAGTACCAAATCAGCGCGTACAAATCATGCGTGCTGATATTCAACTTCTCTGCAAGCTGACGTTGAATATATGGGTGCGTCTCATCAGGATTTCCATCTGGGACGGGAACTTCTTCCGCCAAGTCGATGTTGCCAGTCACCTTGATAACGGGAATACCGTCCGTTTCGCTGAAACTGCCCTCCTTGATAAACTTTGCTTTTCTTAGAACCTGTGTCACTAATTTTCGGTCAAAAGCAACATCAACTCCATACGGTGTGCTGATCCTTCCGTTAGAGTAGTTTACAATGCCAAGGTTGGCTGTTTTATTATCTCGAATTACCTCGAACAGTCTCAAAAGTCCCTCGCGCTCTTTTGCCGTGCGTTCTTCAATGAGGCGGCTCATTTCTGCAAATTTTATTTTTTCACTTCTTGCACGATAGCGATAGTAGACATCGCCACTATTTATTTTCTCACCGTCGTTTGGCTTTTGCGCTATAACCGGCTTGTATTCCGCTTCCGCCGTGTATATCCATCCGATTTTCAAGAACTGCATAGTACCTGTTCCGTCAGTTGCAGGCACCTCGATGACAAGCGTACCGCAATCCCAATCCATTGCGGGCGCAAACAGCGAGTTTATTGCCTCAGAGAATTGCTCCTGACTCATATTTTCAAAGTTATCATTTTTTAAGCCAACAATCGTTCGTGGATTGTCCTTAACGCCAAAAATGATATATCCACCGCGATTGTTGGAGTATGCAGCCATAGTCTTTGCGTATTTGGCAGTGCTGTTTTTATTGAAGGATTCCTTAAACTCAACAGTATTGCTTTCGCGGCTTTTCAAAGCTCCCGCAGCATTTCTGCTTGACAGCACTTTTCTTACAATTTCTTCATGGTTCATCCGCTAAAGCACCTCCAAACTACTTCTCAATCTTTTCAGCTCCGCATTTATTTCCATGCGCCGGTTAAGCTGTTTTTCGCTTTTCATTTTCTTTTCCAGCGCGGCGATCTGCTTTTTGAGCTTTTCGCGCGCCAAGCTTTGCGCAACGTTTTCGGCGGCACCGCAATTTGCGTTCCACTCCTCCCCTTGCAGCTCGGCAACCTGTTTAACAAAGTTATCATAAACGGCGTCCAAAGTCAAGCCGTCAATGCGGAGATCAATATCATTTTCCGGTATCCAGTCGGTGTGATAATATCTATTGACTTTGAAAGCGCTGCTGCCGGAGGCGGCGGCCGACTTGTGGCCGATCCACGCCTGAGCCTTGCCGTCACAGGTCAAAATAAAGAGGATATGGTACGGGATCTCCTTGTCGATTTGTTTCAGCACCGCTTCGTCAAGCTGCGGTCCGTTCAGGCGAATCTCAAGCACTTCAATCTCCGTTACGGCTTCACCCGCCGCAATATTCAGCGTGGACGCCGCCAGCTTGTTCCGCCAATACACCAGCCGAATTTGATCGACAAACGCACGGCGCAATGCCGGAGAAACGTCAAGATTCTCGTAAAATTTTTGCTTCGGTATTCTTTTGCCGAACTCCGTAGATGCAGGAAACACTGATTTAATTAGAAATTAGGAATTAGCAATTAGGAATTTTTCGCACCCGACTGCCAATTACCGATTTCTTTCCCCCTTTCGCTTTTTTTGCAATTACCGTGGCCACTTAGAAATTAGGAATTAGGAGTTAGCAATTAGGAATTTTTCGCTCCCGATTCTTTTCCCCTTCCACATTTTTCAATTACCGTGGCCACTTAGAAATTAGGAATTAGGAGTGAGCAATTAGGAATTTTTCGCTCCCGATTCTTTTCCCCTTCCACATTTTTCAATTACCGTATTCTCCGCTCAATTTCTCATTCCTAATTCCTCACTCCTCATTCCTAATTCCTCACTCCTCATTCCTAATTCCTCATTCCTCATTCCTCATTCCTCACTCCTCATTCCTCACTCCTCATTCCTAATTCCTCACTTTTCATTCCTCATTCCTCATTCCTAATTTTTCATCCCTCATTCCTAATTGTCTTTGTGATTGCGGACAGCATTTTCAGAAGCTCCGTGCAATCGGACTGAATAGAGTTATATTGCGGAGCATCAATATAGTCCGACCTGAACAGCAGCTCCAACCAATACTTTGTTTCCGAACATTCCTTGAAGGCGATATACATTTTGGATAAAAAATCTTTTCGGCTGACAGCACACTGTGCTTCGGCAATGTTTGCACCAATGCTTGTTCCGCTCCGTAAAACCTGTTTTGATAAAACAAATTCATTCTTTTCAGCGCAGAGGTATTTGTACAGTGCGATCACGCGCAGTGCAAAAGCAAGGCTCTTGTCAGCAACAGCATTTTCCGTTAAATTTCTCATTCCTAATTTCTCGCTCCTAATTTCTCACTCCTAATTTCTCATTCCTAATTATCAGAAAGCAAATCAGCTCAAAATCATCCAGTCCCGAAACCGCGCTGAGCAAGGCGGATGTGCCGCCGCTTTTGAACAGACTGTCAATATCGTTTTCCTCTTTCGCGTCAATGATGGAATTGATCGCCTCGCTCAGCAGCTCGGAGACTTCGCCCATTTTGCGCCCGTCATCCGTCTCCTCATTGAATCGCCTGCAAAGTTCCGCACAAGGCTTGTCCTTTCCGCGGCAGAGCAGACGCATCGTGTCGAGCAATTTCTTCGGGTTGAGGTAATCGCAGACAATTTCACCTTCTTCGCTGATATAGACCATGTAGAAGGGATGAATCCGATTCCGATTGTCAATATTCACACTGTCGTTGATATTTTTGAGAACGAAAATTACACCGGCAGGTGACTCCCCCGCCCTGCCGACAACGGCGTGCAGCCCCTTAGGCGCGGTTTCGATGTCCTCATGCTGCTTTATGTATTCAAGCAGATCGAGTCGGAACTCGTTGAGTCCCAAATCCATGATGGAAATGCCGCTGGTCATGTCCTCAATGTCCACAACTTCCTCTTGCAGCCGCTTGAGCTGTGCGCGGCGGTATTCAAGATCGCCTTTTTCCTCGGCGTTGATCAGGTCATCGTCACCTGTGGAGGTCATTACGGAAATCTTCATGCGGGTTTCCACGCGGCTTTTCAGGTTGATATACTCGTCGAGATCCATATCCGGCCAGAAGTTTACAAGCTGGATACGGTCGTTTCTGCTTCCGATACGGTCAATTCGCCCGAACCGCTGGATAATGCGGACGGGGTTCCAATGAATGTCATAGTTGATGAGGTAGTCGCAGTCCTGCAAGTTCTGACCCTCGGAAATACAATCGGTTGCAATCAGAATACTGAGCTCATCAGTGCTGCCGGGCAGGAGTACGGATTTTCCTTTTGAAACGGGTGAGAAACAAGTCAGAACCGTGTTGAGGTCCGCACGGAGCTTTGGAATGGTAGTCTTACCGTCAACCGTGCCGGTGATCTCCGCCGTTTCCAGCCCGAAATTCTCTTTTGCAAATCTGCTGACGTTTGCAAAGAGATAGTCTGCGGTATCGGAAAACGCCGTGAAAATTATGATCTTCTTATTACCGGGATTGATGGGATGCTCGATTTTCTTCCGGATCAAATCGAACAATGTTTGCAGTTTTGTGTCATGCTTCGGCGTGATGTCTGCAATCATGAGGGACAGGAGTTCCAGATTTTCCGCATCACGTTCAAGCTCACGCCGCCATGAAACATAGTCCATATCAGCAAGATCGATTTTGACCTTTTTGCCGACCGAGAAGAAATCGGTGTTCTGATCGTCGTAATCAAAATCTTCTCCCGCAGCGATATCTGTCAACTCAATTTCTTCCGAGCCGAGTTCGTAATTGTTGATCTTCTTAATGGTTTCGTCAATCTTTTTCCGCATTCTGTCAACCGTAAGGCGGAACGAATGAACCGAGCTTTCAAGCCGCTTCAGCAGGTTAATGCTCATCAGGCGGCGAACGCCTTCTTCGCGCCCTTCCTGAGTTATGTTGCGTTTTTCAGAGTCAACATATTTATACAGTTTTGAAAGCATGATGTACTTTGTTGGCGTGTAAATCGACAGATTCAGCGCATTCAAAAGTTCGTATATTTCATTGTAGTTGATTGCATCGCTCAAGTCGGTCAAACACGGACGCAGCGAAATCGGCGGCAGACGTTCGGGGAATTTGCCGATATCGGAAGTATTATAATATTTTTCAATGTGTTTTCTTGAACGCGCAATAGTCACGCTGTCCAACAGTTCAAAGAAATCAAAATCCAGCGTCCGAAGAAGTTCGTCCGTTGTGCGTTCCGCAGCGGGAAGATTACTCCATGCGTTGAAAGCAGTCTGAGCCTGACGGAAGATTTCGTCAATTTTCTTTGTTGTGTCAAGTTTTTTGTTTATTTGCGCAACATCGCCCTCATAAGCGAGTGCAAGCTGATTTTTAAGGTCAATAAATCTGTTGTTGACAGGTGTTGCCGAAAGCATCAGCACCTTCGTTTTCACACCGGCACGAATAACCCGATTGAGCAGTTTCAGATAACGGTTTTCCTTTGCATCCTCGCCGGACACCTCGCCGCCGTTGCGGAAGTTGTGGCTCTCATCAATAACAACAAGGTCATAGTTGCCCCAATTCAGGCGGTCAAGATCAATTCCGTTCGACTGTCCGTGTTCGCGTGAAAGGTCCGTATGGTAGAGGACGTCGTATCTCAACCGATCCGCTGCAATGGGATTGTTGATATAGTTACCCTTGTATGTATTCCAGTTTTCAGAGAGCTTTTTGGGGCAAAGAACAAGCACGGATTTGTTGCGGTTCTCATAATACTTAATCACCGCAAGCGCAGTAAACGTCTTGCCGAGACCAACGCTGTCTGCCAGAATACAGCCGTTGAATTTTTCGAGTTTGCTGATGATGGCAAGAACCGCGTCACGCTGGAAGTTATAAAGCATTCCCCAGATTTTGCTTTCCTTAAAGCCCGTTGCTTCGTTCGGCAGCTCGTCCTCCGAAACGTCATCAAGGAACTCTTTGAAGATGTTATAGAGTGCAACAAAATAGATATACTCCGGTGAGTTCTCACGATACGCCGCAGAGATATTTTCGATCACAATATCCGTGACCTCTTGCAGCTTTTTCTTGTCGTTCCATAGCTGTTCAAAGAGCTTGAGAAAGTAGTTGGCATTTTCAAAGCTCTCTGTCTTCTGCACCGGATAGTAGGCGTTGTTGCCGCGCTCGCAACCGAGATCGACGGTAGTAAAGCCATTGATGGGCATATAGGTACTCTCATCGACCGTCATAAAGCCCATCATCTGCTCCTGTGTGACGTTCGACTTGAAAACTGCTTTGCGCCGGATCCAGTCTGCACACTCTTTCGCAATCGCTTTTTGCGTCAGCTCATTGCGGAGCTTTACTTCAAACTCGGTGCCGTACAGGCTGCTCTCTCTTGAGATTCGTGGGATGTAAAACTCCCGCTGCGCCTTTGATGCCTTCTCAGTCACGAAGGTGGGGGATGTGAAGATAAAGCGCAGTTCGTCAATGCCTTCAAGCTGCTTTTTAAGTTCCTGATACGCATAGATTGAGAAGCAAGCAGCAGCAACAGACATCCTACTGCCTTTGTGAATACCCGCTTGCAGATCGTCCTTGACGGTCTTGTTAATGTTGTCTATAATCTGCATTTCTTCACCTCATTGTTCCGTTCCGGCTGATATTATATTGTCTGCTCTCAGTTGCACTTTTGTTATGTCTCCGAATGAGCATGACCCGGAGTTTTTTATAACTTATTTTCATGATGACACTCCTTTGTTAAGCGACCGTATCAGATGACCGGCAAGCACCTTCGGCATCTGCGGCCGTGTCTTGAAGACATGATGCCGTAGTCTCGTAATTTTGTTATATTTGCTGTTCGTGCGTATCCGACCACTCCCTTCTCGCGCAAAGTAAAGACGTTAATCGATCTGTACCGCAACAGCAGTACATTTCCCGCCGTTCGTATCACATTCCGAAACACTGCAAGCCGAAACCCCTAATACACAATCCGTCAGCGCTCGCAGCACGATCTTATCACCTGCTTCAGGAATGGGACGATTGATTGTGATTTTCCCGTCCGAAGCAATCCGTGTATTCATAAAAAGGTTGACGGGGTGAATGATTGTTCTCTGCGTTCCAAGAGCAGCATTGATGTTATCAAGGCAATTTGGATGATCCGAGCCGTTCTGATAAAAGAAATCATACATCATCTTGAATAACCTCAAACATGGCGTGATACAGATTGGAGTAAAGAATTGAACCGACGCCAATACGAAGCGACTCGTTGCAATCAATCGTTACGAATAGAGAAAGATATTCTTCATGTGTTCCTTTGACTTCCGCAAAGAAATTCGCAACCTGCCCACCGTCGACATCGACAACGGTAATTGTTTGCCCGTTGCTGACCTCGATTCTTCCACCATGCTTCGGCTGTATAAAATACTCTTTCACGTGAATAACCTCTTTGAAGCAGATTTCGTTTCACCAATTTTCCGCATTTTATTTTCGTCAATCTGTGCGCGCAACAATTTTGGGCATTCGTGCCCTCCTTGCTTCGGAATGTCTCCGGCAAAAACACGTACATAACATAAAATCCTGTTTTAACGCTTTGCAAAGTTCAATTTGCATTTTTCAAATCGGGACTTTTATTTCGACCGCCACAGCATTGCACAGTCCTTTTCCCCGATGGCTTCATCCAGCCCCTCGTTTAGGATTTCAAAGTCTTCCCGCTGATAGAAACGGATCGCCCGCGTATTCTTCCGGTACACGTTCAAGTGCAATTCAGGTTTTTTCGTTTTGATAAAATCGAGAAGGAACCTGCCTATACCCTGCGACCGCATTTCACCGGAAACAAAAATGCCCTCGAACTGTTCGCTGTTAAGCCCGACAAATCCCTGTATGTTGCGAGCATCCTCATACACATAAACCTCCGCCTGCGGAAGCATTGCTTTCACCGAATCGAAATTTCCCATCCAATATTGCGGAGAGATGAAGGAATGCGCTTGCAGATTGGCATTCAGCCATATTTCAGCAACCCTTTTTATATCGGTTTTCCGTAATTCTCGAATCATGCGACGGTTCTCCCTGTAGTTTTCATTGTCACGCCTTATGCCCGCCAGCCAATCTGCGGCATTGCGGTCTTTAGCTGTTGCACCCTATTCAAGATTCATCGTCTTGAGGATGGCGTTCTTCCCATACTTCTTTCTAATCGTAATCGCGGCGTCTTGTATCTTTCGTTCTCGTTCCAATGCAGTTTCCTCGTTTTTCCGCTTTTCCTATTCGGAGTCGTAATCGTTGAATATGTCCGGGCATACGGCATAGTCGTTTTTCTTCGAGGCATCGGTCTCTGACATAACGCTATTTGTGGTAACGTACATGCAGCGACCATGAAGATTCCTGTCCGTAATCCGGTCAAACGCGACGACTCGGTTTATGCCCGGAGAATCCAAGCCGCATTCCCTGCACACAACAAGCAATTCAGATCAGGAAAGAAACGGTGATGCAGTCTATAGCAGTCGATATCGTGAATGCATGCAATGCATAGTCTAATTGCACGCTTGTTCTATTTGGAACTTAACTTTTTCCATCATAAATTTTGCCTGATAAACGCCATGTTGCAAAGCTTTTTTGTAGCATATTACTGCCTTGTCCATGTCTGTTTCGCATCCTCTTCCGAAGAAATATAGATTTCCTAATACAAATTCTCCTGTTGGATCCCCGGTTGCAGCACCCTTCTGTGCCCATTCGTATGCCTTCTGGTAATTTCTGCATTCTGGCTCCTGATATAGCTGTGCCAATTCAACCATACTAATAACGTGTCCTTTTTCTGCGGCTCTCTCATAATAGTATATAGCCTCCTCTATATTTCTGTGCCCGCCAAGCCCAAACGTGCACATCCATGCATAATCATAATTTGCTGCACTATGTCCTTGCTCTGCCGCACGCTTAAAGATAATTCTCGCTTTTATTAAATCCTGTCTATATCCATTTGTCCCGCGAAAGTAAACCAACCCTAGTTCATGAAGCGCTTCCATATGTCCCATTTCGGATGCATTTCTAAAATGTTCAATCGCACGGTACATATCTGGCTTTGGCGGTTCGCACTGGACACCGCGTTGATAAAGCATTCCTAGGCAATATTCCGCATCAGCAAATGGGGTTTCAATGCTTTCCAAAATATCTATGGCGTTTTGAAACTGCCCATAGTCAATATAAAACTTCGCCATATTGTATTTTGCTATTACTGAGCAATTTTCTTTGATGTTTTCATATATTTTAACGATCTCACTATAATCAAATTCAATCCCAAAACCCTCGCTAAGCATAAATCCAACTTTATCCTGATATCCAAGGTGTGACGAATGTTTTGCTGCCTTTTCATAATACTCCATTGCTTTTTTAAAAGATTGCTCTTCATATGGCATTTGCCCTCGATAATAGAGATTCCCAATCAAAGCATAAATGTAAGGCCTCAAATAAGTATTGTTTTCTTCCGCTCTTTGGAACCATTTTGCAGCTTCAGAATAATTTGTTTTCCCGTTACAATCATTTTTGTTAGCAAAACCATGATAATACATGCATCCAATCTCAAACATTGCTTCCGTATCGCCAGCTTCAGCTTTTTTTAATGTTTCAATAAAATCTTTATGTAAATCATATTCTTTGTTGCTATTTGCAATATCTCTATATATTTCTTTTGATGGTTTTGACACAAATTTAGAGAGCAAATCCGATATCGGTGATATTTCAAACCGTTCCGGTAAATAAACTGATTGCAAAGAAAATAAAAATCGAATTTCATTCGGGTAGTCCTTCCACACATCAGAGTTAGGAACGTCAGCTTTTCCAATATATACCGGTGTTATTCTTTTTCCGATTTTATACGCATAAAGAACTTCTGCCCTAACCCAATCCGTCTCTCGTCTAGTTTTCAATCCATCCAAGCACCCATGTGATACAATTAATACAAAATCTATACATTTTTCTATAGCTTCTTTTAGTCTGTCCGGAAAGCTGCCGCTATGCTGTTCATTTGAATTAAAGTATACACTATAGTTTTTTGAACTCAGCGTTTCAAATAATCTCGCAGCAAAGTTGTTCCCCTCTCCGTCATTGCGGTATGATATAAAGATGTCGTTGCATTTTTTTGACTTACCGTTTGTGTTATCGAATTCATTCTTACTCTTTTTATACATTTCATTTAATCCTGCCATGTCATTTTCTCCGTTACCATTCATATATCAATTGTTTGTATTTTTAAATTATACTACATGCAATTCGAGTTAGACTTCGCAACTGCATCAGCGACGCATTACTATCACCATCAAGTATTAAGTTCAACGATGAACTTATTGATAATAGTATCAACTCATATTACTCTCATTGTGCAATTCTAACGTTTTTTCTTTCAGCATATTGTATCTTTTAATGCCTGTACCATGCTTTGTTCATTTCAAGTATAATGTTTGCAAGAGTGTAGTATTTTGACGCATACTGCGCTATGACGTCCAAATCGCCGAAGGTTGATGCCTGCTTGGTACGACACACTGCTCGGAAACATCATTGTTTTTTCAAAGTACTCTCATCAGCGTCTAACCCTCCCTGCTGAGTAAAACATTAATTGCAACACAAGAGAATTCTTTGAATTCACGCGTTGTCGCTCATTGTCTTAGTTATTATATCACAGTAATAGCTAAATGTACATGCCTATCACTTAGTGCCAACGCTTTCGAAGCGTTATGCATTTAACAAGAGGCCTGAGCGGCTCAATCATTTTGAACATAAAAATCCGTCAAAAACGCTTCTGCGAAGCAACACAGCTTCCGACGCCAGGACCTCCCGCAAGGGAGTGAGCGACCTCCGGAGAGCTATAACAGCCGTGTGGTGCGGCTGCTTGCGACGATGCAGATGCCGGGTATAATGATACTTCCGCCTTTTCTCTGGAAGGGCGGCTCGGAGCGTTCCTCGGAGGGGTGAGAGTCCCATGATACCGATTGACCATGTCGTTTCCATCGTCCGCACCTGGAAATATCAGTCCTGTTCTTTCAAAGAATGCCCCTATTCCTCCGAAAAACTCTCCGCCCAATGTTCTGAACAAAATTCCGCAAAGGAGAGTTGAGCACAGTGGCAGTCTATCGCATAAACAAAAATTGCGGCTATACGGTCATAGCGGACTTTCACCTTCGAGACAAAAGTACCCGACAAATCCCGGCTGTCCATCCGTCTGACCGCCCCATACAGCGGGGGACGGAAACGGGCGGCAAGCGAAGCGGCAAAGCAACGTGGTATTCACAGAAAAGTTACGGTCTTGAATAAGGATAGCCGTTGAAATGCTAATGTTCCGCATGATATAATAAAAATAAACAACAAAGCGGAACTGAGAAAGGCGGCGTAAGTTATGAAGAAGCTGATAACATTGGTTTTGACGATGGTCTGTGTATTTGGCTTAACCGGTTGTGGTCAAAAGACAGTTAACGGTTCGGAAGTATATTCATTTCCAGAACCTACAACACTACTTACAGGCACTTTTTATTCACAAGGGCAAGAAACCGCATTTGTGATTGGTTCAGAGAATTCTGCCACCAATGATTTATCCGTCATCTCTGTTATCGACTGGTTTTATGACTTGAAATTGACTGCTTGCAATGAGCCAGAGGTAGTAGAAGGAGCGGAAGGTTATAACATCTATGTGAAAGGAGAAAGTGCTTTTACCTACGAAGATAGAGGTAGTGAAGCATACATTATCATTGGAGGAAACTACTACAAAGTAAGCAATCCTTCTGCTCCACCGATTAACTGACCACTTTCACACCTGCCTGTGGCTTTTGATGGAAGTGACTACAGCACACGTTGGACGGGATGAATAACGAGGATTTCTATGTTAAGTAACACTAAAAAGAGAAAAAGACTTATTTGGGTAATTGATATTGTATACGCTGTTGTCATGCTTTACTTTCTGTTTCTAAGAAACAGCTTTGACATTGGCGGTTCGTATTGGGAACATCTGGCTATGAATATCAATGTTGTCCCGTTAAATACCATTAAACAAATGGTTTACTTGATTGTATATGGGTCAAATCCGTATTTAATCCCATATGCGGTTATCAATCTGTTAGGCAACATCGCTGGATTTGTCCCTCTCGGCTTACTGCTGCCAGTAACATGGGAAAAATTGCGTACATTCAAAAAGACTTTCTTTTGTGCCGCATTGAGCATTCTGCTTGTTGAAGTGATTCAGCTTTTCACCCTGCGAGGGAGCTTTGATATTGATGATTTATTCTTGAATCTTATAGGAGTTGCTGTCGGTTTTTTATTGCGTAAGGTAGTTTTGCATGAAAACAAAAATACCAGATAAATGTCTTGTGCGGCAGATAGAACTGGATGAAAAGGAGTGCGATTAGTATGAAAAAACTAATGGTGTTTGTTTTGGCATTGGTATGTGTCAGCTTCTTATTTGGATGCAACAAAGGTGCTGAGAACACAAATGTTCCGTTTGAAACCGATATGACGAAAAAACTGACCACGGTGCCGCCGAGGATGGATTTACGAGTGAATCATATCACGATTTAGGTACAGATGGGGCAATGACGTTGTCCGGATCTGTTGAGAATGGCGATATATTCATAGCACCTGATGCTCTGTACACCAACACGACGAAAATATCTGTAACAAACAACAATGATGCAGAAATAACGGCATATCTCTATTCCGCTAATGACACTGATAATGCAATTCAGGAAATGAAAGTCGATGCCGGTAAAACAAAAGCATTCACTGGTTTAACCTCACGGTTCCTGTATTATATCGGGATGGCAACCGAGGATGATACAGAAATCAATATAATGGTTGAAGATTAGGCACGGAAGGACGATGCTGTATCCGGCGAAAAGAAGGGCTGCTTTAGCCGATTCCCAAAAAGATAACTCAAGCGATGTAAGTGCGAAGAAAAAACAACAACCAAACAACCACCCCCCAAGGCGATCAACCGTAAAAAGTTGGTCGCTTTTGTTTTACCCATTTTTGAGAAAGGAGCTACGCCATGAGCAAGGAAGAACTGGAAAAATTGGAGCATGAGAAGTATGTGCTTGAAAAGAAACTGACCGCAGCTAAGCACAAGGAGAAGCGATTGCAGAGCGAGCTGAAACGGCTGACCAGAAGCGAGAGAACCCATCGGCTTTGCACCCGTGCCGGAATGTTGGAGACCTTTTTGAAAGAGCCGACCGTTCTGACCGATGAGGATGTGATGGAGCTGCTGACCTTCATCTTCCAGAGCGAAGCGGTTCAAAAGAAGCTGAACCTGCTGATTGAGAGCCGGAGAGAAACGCAGGAAGCGGACGAGGGCGAAAACCCTTGACGGAGACAAGGGCGCAATTATACACCTCGTCGTGGCAAGCTCCATATCATTCGTTTCGCCGCAAGCGGCAAAACTCATTCATTCTGCTGCCCATCCTCTCCCCAAAAAGTTTTGCAACTTTGCGGGGACCCCGTGAGGTGATTGCGTTCTGCCGAAAGCCCCTTGCAGGGAGCTTGATGATTTCCGCCAAAGTCCCTTGCTTCAATCATACAGAGGAAGCTACACTTCCCCTGCGCCGGCTAAAGCCAGCTACCCTATGCAGATGCGCAGCATCTGCTGTGGACATTGCGCCGAAACGATCGCAGGACAATCGAGATTGTCCGCAATCATTCCCCGACAACAAGTGAATATCCCCCGCCCGACCGTACTGAAAAGTATAAAGTATCGGTCTTTTTTTGTACCATCAAAAGGAGGTTCAACCAAAGATGCCAGTACCACATTTGGAAATCCGCATCGTCCAGCGGAGCAAGGGCAGCTCTGCCGTTGCCGGAGCTGCCTACCAAGCCGGAGAAAAACTGTTCTCCGAGTACGACCAGAAATCCAAAGACCATCGAAGAAAACAGCCGGAAGTCCTTTACACGGAAATCATGTTTCCGGCAAATGCCCCGCCGGAATATGCCGACCGGGCAACGCTCTGGAACGCTGTCGAGGAAGTGGAAAAGCAATGGAACTCGCAGCTTGCCAGACGATTCATTCTTGCCCTGCCGAGAGAAATCCCGACCGAAATGTATCCGCAGATGATGCAGGAATACTGCCGAGAGCATTTCGTGTCCAAGGGAATGTGCTGTGATTTTGCAATCCATGACCCCGATCCTCCCGGACACAATCCTCATTGCCATATCATGCTGACCATGAGAGCCATTGACGAAAACGGAAAGTGGCTGCCCAAGAGCCGCAAGGTTTACGACCTTGACGAGAACGGCGAGCGCATCAAGCTGCCCTCCGGCAGATGGAAAAGCCACAAGGAGGACACCGTTGACTGGAACGAGCAGTACCATGCCGAGGAATGGAGACACGGCTGGGAGCTTGTTCAGAATAAGTATCTGGAACTTGCCGGAAGCCCCGAACGAGTGGATATGCGCTCCTATGAGCGGCAGGGGCTTGATGTGCTGCCCACCGTCCACATGGGAGCCGCCGTTTCTGCGCTGGAACGCAAGGGCATTGAAACCAACATTGGCAATCTCAATCGAGATATTAAAGCTGCCAACCGCATGATGAATGCCATCCGCAGCATGATTCGCAATCTGCGGAATTGGATTGCGGACATTGTGGAAGCGACCAAGGAAGCCCTTGCAGAAACGGAAGCACAGGCAAAGAACACTTCGCCCGATCTGGTTCTTCTGCCTCGTGATTATCTGAACTTGCGAAAGGCAGAACGCAGCGACTGGTCGAGGTACGGTCAGCAGAAAGGCACGACCGATGATTTGAAGGCGGTCTCCAAAGCAATGATCTATCTGAAAGAGCAGGGGCTTTTCACGCTGGAAGATTTGGATACCGCCCTGCAAGGTGTGAATGAGAAGTCCAAGAGCATCAACGCCGCTATGAAGAAAGCATCTGCCCGAATGAAGGTCATTACCGGCATTCAGAACGCCGTGGCAGACTGCCGGACCCACAAGGCGGTTCATGACAAGTATCTGAAAATCGGCTGGAAAGCACGACAGGCAGCGTTTGCAGAAAGCCACAAAGACGAGCTGGACAGCTTCAACAAAGCGTTCCGCTATCTCAAAAAGCAGGGCATGGATTTGAATGTCAATCTTCAAGCTCTGCAAGCGGAATATGACCAACTGCAAGCGACCCATGCCGAACTTGCCGGACAGCTTGCCGTTGCCAAGGAGAAATTGCAGCCGATGAAAGATATTCGCTACTGGGTCAGCAAAGTCCTCACGCCGGAGCAGTCCGAGGCCCTGAAGAAGCCCGAACCGAAGCACTCCGTAACCGAGAGATTGAAGCACGATTCGGGACAGGGGAAGCAGCAGCCGGAGTGGAAACCCACACAGCACAAAAAACAGGATATGGAGCTTTAAGGCGCTTGCCGTTTTCTTTTGAAAATGTCGGGTGTCTTTTTTTTGTTCCCTGAAAGGAAGATGCGATGAATGTATTTGAAGCAGTAAAAGGCAATGTTACCGCCCGACAGGCGGCAGAGCTGTACGGCATCCGGGTCAACCGTCACGGCATGGCAGTCTGCCCGTTTCACAATGACAAGAATCCGAGCATGAAGGTGGATATGCGTTTCCATTGCTTTGCCTGTCAAGCGGACGGAGATGCAGTTGATTTTGTTTCCCGCCTGTTTGGGCTGCCCGGCAAGGAAGCCGCTATGAAGCTGGCGGACGATTTCTCGATTCCCTATGACGCACGGAAAAAGCCGTCCGTCAAACCCAAGATAAGAGAACCTACACCGGAGCAAAAGTATCAGCAGGAAGAAAACAGGTGCTACAAGGCGCTGTCCGATTATTTCCATCACCTTAGAACATGGAAACGGCAGTACGCACCGCAGCAGCCGGAGGACGAATGGCATCCGCTGTTCGTGGAAGCCCTGCAACGAGAAAGCCACATCGAATATCTGCTTGATGTTCTTCTGTACGGCACAGCCGAAGAAAAGAAGGCTCTGGTTGCCGAGCAAAGAAAAGAGGTGATGAAACTTGAACAGCGATTTGCAGAACACACAGCCGGGCATGACCGTGGAAGAAGTCCGGGGAAGTCTGGACTTGACCGATAACGGAGCTATCCGAAACAGCATACGGAACTGCCTGACCGTGTTTCAGAACGACCCGAATCTGCAAGGTGCTATCCGCTACAACATTCTGACGGAGCGCATTGATATTGTAAAGCCCCTCTGGTGGGAGAAGCCCACAGCGACCCTGAACGACACGGACTTTAATTACCTCATGCTCTATCTGGAGGACAAGTACGGACTGACCAGCGAAAAGAAGATTGAAAAAGCCATTTCCATTGTCGCGGACTGCAACAAGTATCACCCCATCCGTGATTACCTGAACAGCTTAAAATGGGACGGCACGGAACGTATCCGCTATGCCCTTACCCGCTATCTCGGCGCAGAGGACAGCGAGTACACCTATGAATGTCTGCGCCTGTTCATGCTGGGCGCAATTCGCAGAGTGTTCAAGCCGGGCTGCAAGTTTGAGGTGATGCTCTGTCTGGTGGGCAGTCAGGGCGCGGGCAAGTCCACTTTCTTCCGGCTGCTGGCGGTCAGGGACGAATGGTTCTCCGATGACCTGAAACGGATTGACGATGACAATGTTTACCGCAAGATGCAGGGGCATTGGATTATCGAAATGTCCGAGATGATCGCCACCGCCAACGCCAAGAGCATTGAGGATATTAAGTCCTTTATCAGCCGGGCAAAGGAAACCTATAAAGTGCCGTATGAAACCCACCCGGCAGACCGACTGCGGCAATGTGTGTTCGGCGGCAGCTCCAATACGATGGACTTCCTTCCCCTCGACCGAAGCGGCAACCGAAGGTTCCTGCCCATCATGGTACACGCAGAGAACGCCAAGGTTCACATTCTGGAGGATGAAGCCGCATCGAGGGCGTATATCGACCTGATGTGGGCGGAAGCCATGTTCTTCTATCACAACTTCCCTGTAAGGCTGACCT
>OKSC01000343.1_pt1 | contig 56599 bp, 58 predicted proteins | sample 1601161 | NCBI WGS metagenome assembly OKSC01 (sample SAMEA3541552, study PRJEB24748) | human gut metagenome | biome: human gut; feature: human-associated habitat; material: faeces | place: China | collected 2012 | reverse complement strand
TTCTCTTGGGGGTCCAAGGGGGCCATTCTCTCACGTGAGAGAATGGCCCCCTTATTCCGTGCAGCGCCAAAGGCGCTGCCTTCCCCCCGCCCCCCTGCACAGTGCAGGGACAAAAGCAGCGCTGTCGCGCTGCATCCCCCTCGCACCCGTGCGAGAACATGGCACTATGTACTATTTCTTTTTAGGGTAAGGAGCCCGCTCCTCCGTGAGCCCCACAAGATAATCCACACTCGTGTGGTAAAACCGTGCGAGCCTGATGAGCACGTCGCTCGGGACGTCGCGCTTGCCGGTCTCGTAGTTGGAATAGCAGACCTGCGAGCAGCTCAGATAGTCCGCCAAGCTCTTTTGCGTCAGGTCGCTGTCCTCTCTCAAGTCTCGAATGCGTCGATACATTTTGCTTCACTCCATCCAGAATTTGTGTTTAGATTCTGTAAAGAAGTATACGTAAAACAAAATGTTATATTGTTCTATATAACAAAACGTTATATAATTTTCAGAGGGTGGTTCTATGACGGACTACAAGGCAATGTATCTGCTCCTCTTCAACGCCGTGACTGACGCGCTGGAGAAAATGGACGGGCAGAACTATGGTGAGGCCAGCGCGCTGCTGATCGCCGCGCAGCAGAAGGCCGAAGAGCTCTACATGGACTCGGACGGCGAATAACACTTGAACAACGTAAAAACGGAGAGGCAATGCCTCTCCGTTTTCTCGTTCTGCTGTTTTTATCGGTCGAGCCCCGTATCGAGCCAACCGGGCTTTTCCTGCTCGACGGGCGGCTCTGTGGTCGTGCCGGGGTCTGTCACGCCGGGGTCAGTTGTGGTGCCCGGGTCAGTCGTGGTCCCGGGGTCAACGGGCGTTGTCGGGTCGGTCGGCGTGGTCGTGCCGGGATCGACAGGTGTGGCGGGGTCCGTCGGCGTGACCGCCGCGGACTTGCCGACGAGCACGATGCGGTTGCGCGCCTTATAGTTGCTGCTCGCCTCGAACGTGGACGAAATGAGCTTGCCGTCGCCGGAGTAGACGTTGCGGTACGTCTTGACCTTGTAGCCGGTGTAGGCGGTCTGCTCGACCTTGCGCTCGCCGGGGGCGAGCTCGTCGGTCTCAACGATCTCCTCCGTGAACGGGATGGTTTCAAGCACATCGGTCTTGATCTTCACATAGGTATCGTCCACCTTGGTGCCGAGGAGGGACACCTTCAGGTAGTTCTTGCCGCCGCTCGTGTAATATTCGGCGATGACCTTAATGGGGTACATCGTGTTGTTGCGGAACTCGAACTCCGGACCGCCCTGCGCGACCGTCGCGTCGAGGCCGAGGCCGATGTAATCGGACGCGAAGCCGTGGTTCGTGCGCTGCACGATCTCAAGGTTGGCGTAGAGCGCCGCGGCGTAGAGCGTGGAGCTCGCCTGACACGCGCCGCCGCCGACCATATCGACGGTCTTGCCCTGCAAGTAACCGGGCGCGGTGCTGTAGCCGTTCGCCGCGGTAAAGGGCGTGACGAGCGGGCCGTATTTCATCGTTTCGCCGGAGTTCAATATGTAGCCGGTGATGCGCGAGGCCGTCAGCTTGACGTTCGCGCGGCGGCCGGACGCGCCGCCGACCTTCGTGGTGTAGGTACTCAGCACATCGCGGAACAGGACCTTTTGGAGCTGCTCTGCCGTGACGTCCGGCGTCTCGACCGTGGCGTTGGGCAGATCGACCGTCTCCCCCGCCGCCGCGGCGTTGTAGGCGGATTCAAGGTCAGAAAGCGTGAATTCCACGCCCGCGTGGCCTGGCGTGACCGCGCCGGTCTCCTTGTCATACGTCGCGTTGACCTTCTGGCCGATGACGGCCTCGCGCTGCGCGCTCAGGTCAACCTCCTGCGCGGGGATGACGTCGTAAACGCCGCCCTCGCTCGCAGGCTCAAGCACGATCTCGGACGGGTCGCCGCCGCTCAAATACGCGCCGTTTAAGTATACGCCGATCTGGTCTTTTGCGGTATCAGTCGTCGCGCGGCCGTCCTGCGGCTTCGTCACGCTGACCTTGCCGTCCTCTGTCACGTTGATGGCGAACTCCACGGGGTCGCAGTTGATGCTGTCGCACACCGTGTCGACAAGGTTCTCCATCAAGTCGGGCGAATAGGCCGCGCCGACCACCTGCGCCGCATCCTGCGGCTTGAAGAGCGCGCGCAGATACTTCGCGCCCGCGGTCAGAAAGCTGTCATTGCAGCCGTAGACGTTGTAGATATGCTTGGCAAGTCCGTCGAAGTCGACATACTCCGGCATCTCGTCGAGCGAAACATGCGCGACCTCCGTGCCGTCGGGCAGGACAAAGTCGACACCTGTGCCCTTCGCCTGCGCGACGCTCGCTTTGAGCTGCTCGGCGACCTGCTGCTCGGTCATCCCGCCGTAGTTGGTATCGCCCATCATCACGTTGGGATAAATTTTATGGCTGGCCGACGCCCACGCGCCAAGGCCCAAGTACGCCACCACGAGCACACCCGCGACAATGCCGACGACCTTGCCGGTCTTTCCCGATGTTTCACGTGGAACGCGCGGCGGCTTTTCCGCGCGGGGCTCCTTGGCTGCCTTTGCGGCCTTTTCCGGCTGCATCAGGCGCTTGCCGCCCTTTCTTCTCTTCTTTTCCTCAAAGGCGCCGTTCATTTCATCCATGCTGGCTCCTCCTGTTTCTTCCGATCTCCCGGACAGGGACTTCCCTGCCAGTCGTTTCAGTATACCACAGTTTGTGAGAAAAAGAATCACAATTTGGTGACAATTTTGCAGGATTATCCGGCCTCTTTTGCACGTTTCGGGATGCGGATGGTTAGAAGGATGCCGTCATCCGTGTCCTCGCGCTGCATGTCGGCCTCGACGCCCGCGCGCTGCATCAATCCGAGCGAGTGGCGGATGGTGTTCAAAAAGATGCGCACATCCTTGACGATGTAGGTCGGCAGGCGCGGCGGGGGCGTTTTCTGCTTGAGCTTCAAAAGCTCTTCGATATACGCCTCGCTCTGCGCGACGTTGTAGCCGCGTGCGGCGATAACTTGCAAGGCTTTGAGGCGGTCTTCCTCGTCCGACAGGCGCAGCAGCGCCCGTGCGTGCCGCTCGGAGAGGTCATGCTCGCGCAGAAGGCGCACACAGTCGGGCGACAGGCGCAGCAGCCGCAGCTTGTTGGCAATAGCGGACTGGGATTTCCCCAGCCTTTCCGCCGCCTGCTCCTGCGAGAGGCCGTAGGTCGCGATCAGCCGCGCGATGGCCGCAGCCTCCTCCAAGTAGTGCAAATCGCGGCGCTGGAGGTTTTCGATCAGCGCGAGCAGCGCGCTCTCCTCCTCGCTCGAGCGCGCGAGCAGGCACGGCACCTCGCGCAGCCCCGCGAGCTTTGCCGCGCGCAGCCGTCTCTCCCCCGCGATGAGCTCGTAGCCCTCGTCCGTGCGGCGGACGGTCAGCGGCTGGAGGATGCCATAGCGGCGGATGCTGTCGCTCAGCGAGCGCAGCGAGGCCTCGTCAAACTCGATGCGCGGCTGGTTGGGGTTGGGGCGCAGCGCATCGATGGACAGGTCGAGCACGCGGCGCGGGAGCAGCGGCTTTCTTGCGGACATTTCCATGGATTTCCCCTCCTTTTTCTCCACTTTTAGCACAAAAAGTGTGCAAAATCGGGCGAAAATCGGCGGAGAGATCAAAAAATTCGCACCTTGCGGTGCGAATTTTCGTTTTCTCATTTATTTCCCGTCGTGCTTGACGTGGATACGGCTGATCGCGCGGGCGATGCGGGCATTGGCAATGGCCTGCTCCTGCGCGCTGCGCTTCGCCTTGAGCTCGGCGCGCGCCTCGGCGGCCATTTCTTCGGCGCGGTAGAGGTCGATCTCCTCCGGCCGCTCGATCGTGTCCACCAGCACGAGCGCCTCGCCGTGCTCCATCTTGAGCACGCCCTCGGACACGGCGGCGATCTGCTCGACGCCGTCGGCGTCCCGCAGCGTCAGCTTGCCGGGGACGATGGCGAGCACGATATCCTCGTGCTGCGCCATCAGGCCGTATATGCCGTCGATGCTCGGCACGGTGAGCGATGTGCACGCCCCGTCAAAAAACGTGCGCTCGGGCGCGAGGACGCGGAGAGGAAAGGTCTTCATCACGCTTCCCCGCTTTCCATCTTCTTCGCCTTGGCGAGCGCGTCGTCAAGCGTGCCGACGTTGTAGAACGCCATCTCGGGATAGCCGTCCATCTCGCCGGAGAGAATGGCTTCAAAGCCGCGGAGTGTCTCCTCAAGCGGCACATAGACGCCCGGAAGGCCCGTGAACTTTTCGGCCACGAACGTCGGCTGGGCCAAAAAGCGCTGGATCTTTCTCGCGCGGTTGACCGTCACCTTGTCCGTGTCGCTCAGCTCCTCCATGCCGAGGATGGCAATGATATCCTGCAATTCGCGGTATTTCTGCAAGGTCGCCTGCACGCTGCGCGCGATGCGGTAGTGCCGCTCGCCCACGATATCCTCTTCCAGAATGCGGGAGGACGATTCGAGCGGGTCGACCGCGGGATATAAGCCCTGTTCGGCGATCTTACGGCTCAAAACCGTTGTCGCGTCGAGGTGGGTGAACGTCGTCGCCGGGGCAGGGTCGGTCAGATCGTCCGCGGGAACGTAGACCGCCTGCACGGACGTGATCGAGCCGCTCTTGGTCGAGGTGATGCGCTCCTGCAGCTCGCCCATTTCGTTGGCGAGCGTCGGCTGATAGCCGACGGCGGAGGGCATGCGGCCGAGCAGGGTCGAGACCTCGCTGCCCGCCTGCACAAAGCGGAAAATATTGTCGATGAACAGCAGCACGTCGCGCTGCTCCTCGTCGCGGAAGTATTCGGCCATCGTAAGGCCCGTCAGCGCCACGCGCATACGAACGCCGGGCGCTTCGTTCATCTGGCCGAAGACGAGCGCGGTCTTGTCGATAACGCCGCTCTCGTGCATCTCGTTCCAGAGGTCGTTGCCCTCGCGGCTGCGCTCGCCGACGCCGGTGAAGATCGAATAGCCGCCGTGCTCGACGGCGATGTTGTGGATAAGCTCCTGAATGAGCACCGTTTTACCGACGCCCGCGCCGCCGAACAGGCCGATCTTGCCGCCGCGCGGATAGGGCTCCAAAAGGTCGATGACCTTGATGCCGGTCTCCAAGATCTCAACGCTCGGGCTCTGCTCGTCGAAGGCGGGGGGCTTTCTGTGGATGCTGCGGCGCGGCTCCGCGCCGCCGATCGGCGCGCCGCCGTCGATGGTATCGCCAAAGACGTTGAAAAGCCGTCCGAGCGTCGCCTTGCCGACGGGCACGCGAAGGCCGCTACCTTCGCCCGTGACGGCCATGCCGCGGCTGAGGCCCTCGCTACCGGAGAGCATGATGCAGCGCACCGTTTCGGCGCTCAAATGCTGCTCCACCTCCATCACAAGGCGCTTGCCGTTCAGCTCGACGGACAGCGCCTCGCGGATGCGCGGCAGCTCGCCGTGCGGGAAGCGCACGTCCACCACGCTGCCCGATACCTGAATGATCTTACCTGTGCGCATGCTGCGCCTCCTTCTTCATGTGGTTCTTCTTGCTGCGCGCGCCGGCGGAGACCTCCGTGATCTCGCTCGTGATGGCGCCCTGCCGCTCGTGGTTGTACTCGAGCTGCAGCTCGCGCAGCATGTCGTCCTCGTTCTGGTTGGCCGAGTCCATGGCAGAGGCGCGCGCGTTCTGCTCGGCGCAAAAGCTGTCGACCATCGCCGAGTACAAAAAGCCCGTGATGTACGCCGGCACGACCCTGGCGAGCACCTCCTCTGCCGAGGGCTCAAAGCGGATGGGCTTTTCCCCCGTCTCCTCTTTGGCAAAGTGCTCATCCTCCAGCGGCAGCAGGCGCACGGTGCGCACGTCCATGTCCACCCCGTTGCCAAGGTCGGTGTAGATGATAAAGAGCTTGGATATCTCGCCCCGGTCGAAGAGATCCAAAAGCTTCGCCGTGATCTCTCGCGCGCGGCGGAGCGTGGGGCTCTGCGCATCGTAGAGGAAGCTCTTTTCCACCGGCACGCCGTGGCCGGAGAAGAAGTGCCGCCCGTTGCCGCCCACCACAAAAAGGCGGCTGTCGGGGTGCTTTTCAAGGCGCTTCATCGTCTCCTGAATAACATTCTGGTTGTAGGCGCCCGCGAGGCCGCGGTCCGCCGTCACCACAAGATAGGCGTACGTTCCCGGCTGGGCCAGATCGTCCGCGTTGCCCCGGTAGAGGTACGGGCTCTCGATCTCGCCCGCGTGCTGGAAGATCTGCTCGATCTGCGTCGAGACCGCGTCGAAAAACGGGCGCGTCTTGGCAAGGTCTTCTTTCGCCCGCCGCATCTTGGTCGAGGCGATGAGGTACATCGCGTTCGTCACCTTCTGCGTGCTCTGGATGCTCGCGATGTGCTCGCGGATCTCCTTCATGCTCGCCATGTACCTGTCACCTCACTTTTTATTTGGAAAAATAGCTTTGCACAAATTCCTTTGCCAGTTCGATGATCTGCGACTGCTGATCGTCGCTGAGTTGGCCGGTCTGCTCGATGGTATTGCACAGCGCGCTCTGCGTCTCGCCAAAGTGCTGCAAGAGCGCGGGGATAAACGCGTCAAGCTGCTCCGGCACGATCTCCTGAAAAACATGGTTCAGCCCCGCGACGAGCAGGATGACCTGCTCATACTGCTTGTAGGGGTGGAACTGCTTCTGCCGCAGCATGCGCATCAAGCCCTGACCGTAGGATAAAAGCTTTGCCGTCGACTCGTCGAGGTCGCTTGCAAACTGCGTGAACGACTCCATCTCGCGGTACTGCGAAAGATCGAGGCGGATGGTCTTGGCTGCCTTTTTCATCGCCTTAGTCTGCGCGTCGCCGCCCACGCGGGACACGGACAGGCCCACATTCACCGCCGGACGCTGGCCGGAGAAGAACAGGCGCGTTTCCAGAATGAGCTGACCGTCGGTGATGGAAATGACGTTCGTCGGGATATAGGCCGACACGTCGCCGGACTGCGTCTCGATGATCGGCAGCGCCGTGATGCTGCCGCCGCCCTTCTCCTCGCTCAGATGCGCCGCGCGCTCGAGCAGGCGGGAGTGCAGATAGAACACGTCGCCCGGATACGCCTCGCGGCCCGGGGAGCGCTCCAAAAGAAGGCTCATCGCGCGGTACGCGATGGCGTGCTTGGAAAGATCGTCGTAGACGATCAGCACGTCGCGGCCCTTATTCATAAAGTATTCGCCCATGGCGCAGCCCGCGTAGGGCGCAATGTACTGTAACGGCGCAGGATCGCTCGCCGTGGCGTTGACGATGATCGTATAATCCATCGCGCCGTGCGTTTCCAGCGTCTTTTTGAGCTGGGCGACGGAGCTCGCCTTCTGTCCGATGGCGACATAGATGCAGATGACATCCTTGCCCTTCTGGTTGACGATGGTGTCGAGGGCGATAGCGGTCTTGCCGGTCTGGCGGTCGCCGATGATGAGCTCGCGCTGGCCGCGGCCGATGGGGAACATCGAGTCGACGGTCAGAATGCCCGTCTCAAGCGGCGTGTCGACGCTCTGGCGGTCGATGATACCGGGAGCGGGACTCTCCACTGCGCGGTAGCCGTCGGCGCGGATGTCTCCCCCGCCGTCGATGGGCACGCCGAGCGCGTTGACCACGCGGCCGAGGAATCCCTCGCCCACGGGAACGCCCGCCGTGCGTCCGGTGCGGCGGACCGTGCTGCCCGCGCAGACGCTCGCGTCGTCGTCAAAGAGGATGCAGCCGACGCTGTCCTCGGATAAGTCCTGCACCATGCCGCGCACGCCGCCGTCGAAAAGCAGCACCTCGCCATAGGCGGCGCCCTCCAGCCCGTCCACGCGGGCAATACCGTCGCCGACGGTCAGAACGGTGCCGACCTCCTGCGCCATGGCCTGCGGCGTCCACGAGAGCACCGTCTCCTTCAGCAGCGGGATGACGTCGCCCTGCGTGGCGGCGAGCTTTTCGAGCGCGTCCTTGAACTGGCTCAGGCGTCCGCCCGCGCTCCAGTCGTAGACCTCCGCGCCCACCTCGAGGCGGAAACCGCTGGGGTAGTCATCACTCTTTTGCCAGGTAAGCGTCGTGCCCTCGCCGTACTTTTCGGCGAGGAAGGCCAGAAATCGCTTCTCCTGCTCCTGCGACGGACGCGCGGCAGAGAGCAGTACAGCCTCTAAATGCTCCGTGCGCTCAGCCATTGTCCTTGCGCTCCTCCGCCGTGTCCAGGAACTTGTCGTAAGCGTCCGACGTGCTGGAGAGCACCAGCTTTTCCGCCGCGGCGCTCATCAGCTCGGAAATTTCGCCCTTGGCCTGCTCCATCACGCGCTCATGCTCGCGCGCGGCATCTTCCCGCGCCTTGCGCACGATCTCGCCCGCCTGCTGCTCGGCCTGCGCGCGGCGCTCGTCCACCGCGTGCTGCAAGGCTTCGTTCGCCTCGCGCTGGCGGCGTGCGATTTCCTCGTCGGCGCTCTTGAGCTGCGCTTCATAGCCGGCCTTCGTCTTCTCGGCCTCGGCAAGCACGGCCTTGGCGTCCTCGTCCATCTTCTCATAGTGCGCCTTGCGGCTGTCCATAAAGCTCTTCACAGGCTTGTAGAGCAGAAAATACATCGCGCCGAACAGGATAACAAAGTTCAGCGCATGCAGCAGGATCTGCTGCAAATTGATATTAAGCGGCATTCAAAGCCCCTCCTTTTTGGGAGTGTTCTTCATCAAAGGACGAAGATAATGAGGATCGCCACGATCAGGGCGTAAATGATGACCGTCTCGATAAACACAAGGCCCATCATCATCGTGGTTCTGATCTGACTTGTGGCCTCGGGCTGGCGGGCCATGGCCTCGCTCGACTTGCCGACGGCAATACCCATGGCCAGCGCGCCGCCAAGGCACGCAATGCCGATCATCACGCCCGAGCCCATCGCTTTGGCAGAGGTCACGTCGTTGTCGTTGCTGCCGGCCGTGACGTTCACGGTCTCGGTCACATCACTGTCGCTGCCGCTCTCGTTTGCGGCGAGGGCGGGGATGGTGCAGATCATCAGCGCGCACAGCAGCATCATCAGCGCTGCGAATTTCTTCATCGTTTTCATGGCAATTTTACCTCTTTCTTCAGGCAGCCGTTTCGCTGCGGGATTTTTTTACCTTCTTGGCCTTGGGCTTTTTCTCGTGCTTTTCGGTCGATTCGCCGTAGAACGTCGACACCAGCATCGTTAAAACATACGCCTGGATCAGCGCGTGCAGCAGCGTGAACATCACGCCCACGATGACCGGCAGCACATAGGAAAGCGCCGCGTAGTAATACACAAGCTCCGTCACGAGCGCGCCGGAAAGCAGCGCGCCGAAGAGTCGAAAGCTCATCGAGATCGGCAGCGAGAAATCCTTGAGCGCGTGCAGAAATCCCCTCACGCCCGCGGCGATCAGTCCGCCAAACAGGATCACGCCGTAGCTCATCACGCCCAGCGCGATCGCCCCGTTGATATCGGACAGCGGCGCGGGCAGGCTGACGGCGTGGCCTGATGTGGTCACCACCTGAATGCCGAGCAGCTCAAAGAGCGTGCTGACAAAGATGTAAACACCGGCGGTGAAGATGTACGCCCGCAGGAATTTATTGCGGTGCGGGCTGCTGCCCTCGGCCAGGCCGTCGAACATGCCGACGATCTGCTCTAAAACGAGCTGGAACCTGCCGGGCACATATTTGAATTTTGGGATCACAAAAAGCCGGCACACAAGGGCGAATACTATTAAAATACCCGTCACGATGTAGGCGGAGATGAGCCCTGGGTTCACCTCGATCAGGCCAAACAGGCTCACCTTGTTCTGCTCGTGCAGCACCGCGTCACGCATGACCTCCTGGATCGGTTCGCTCTCGCCGCCTGACGGCGTGAGCAAACATCCGGCCAGCAGCGCCAGCACGATCACGGCGAACACGATCAGCTCGCGCGTTCGCTTTTTCTTATCCACGCGCCCTACCCCCTTTTGTTTCTATCATCCAATTTCTGCTTGGGATGCAGCACTTATTTATACCACCTGCACGCAGGAAATGCAAGTCTTCCTTCATGATTAACCGCCGCTTTACAGCATCTTTTCGTCTTCTTAACAGAGCCCTGACCCCTCCCCTTTTTCTTCAATAAATAGAGCAGCGGAAGGAGACAGTGCTGCCCCCTTCCGCCGCTCTATTCCACTTTTCTCGTTATCGTCACAATACGAAGATGATCAGGATGGCTATGATCAGCGCATAGATGATGACCGTCTCGATAAAGACAAGGCCCATCATCATCGAGGTGCGGATCTGCCCCGCCGCCTCGGGCTGTTCGGCCATGTTGTTCGCCGCCTTTGCAACGGAATGCGCCATGCCCAGCGCGCCGCCAAAGCACGCCACACCGATAAGCGCCGCCACCGCCCAGATCTTGCGCACCTTGGTGGTGTTCTCCTCCGAGCGCGCGAGCTCTTCCTCGCTCACCGTCTGGGCGGCAGGCTCCGCGTCCGCTGCGCCGCCCGCGGCGGCCAGCGCCGGAATCGTCAGCGCACACAGCAGCGCCAGCACGGCAAACAGCGGCCAAATTCGTTTCATCATTCGACTCCTTAACGCAAAAATGCAGTTTCTTTACGAAATCTTTATAAAGACTATATACCACCCGCGCGCCGATGGCAAGTCTTTTTATAAAAAGCACAAAAAGCAGGATCCTCTCCCTTAATTTTTCGTTTTTTCTTTCTCTTGAGAGTAGCATTTTCCGCGCGTTTCTGCTATCGTGTAGAAAAATAAATCACGTTGAGAGGAAAATACTCATGTTCTGGGACAACGTCGCGGGGGTCTATGACCTCTTCGCCGACATCTTTAATAAAGAAACGCACAAGGCGCTCATTGCCGCCGTCAGTTCCCGTATCACACCAGACGACGCGGTGCTCGAATGCGCCTGCGGCACGGGCCTTCTCACCGGCGCCATCGCCGAGCGCTGCCGGACGCTTCTCGCGACAGACTTTTCCGCCAACATGCTCAAGCGGGCGAAGAAGAAATACGGCGCGCTGCCGAACGTCACGTTCCGCCAGGCCGACATCCTGCATTTAGACGAGCCGGACGGGCAGTTCGACGTGGTCATCGCCGCGAACGTCATCCACCTGCTCGACGAGCCGTACAAGGCCCTTGCCGAGCTCGACCGCGTCTGCCGCAGCGGCGGCACGATCATCGTCCCGACCTATATGAACCGCAGCGAGCAGGGCAAGACGAGCGGCTTTGCCTCGACCGTCGGCAAGGCGGGCGCGGACTTCAAGCGTCAGTTCACGTTCGACACGTATAAGCAGTTTATCGCCGCGGCGGGCTACGACGATGTCGACTACGCCTACTGTCCCGGCCGCGTGCCCTGCGCCGTCGCCGTGATCCACAAGCCGTAAAAAGCAAGAAAAAAGGCTCCGCAGAGTATTCTGCGGAGCCTTTTTTACATTTTGTATTCATTTTCTCTTCTGCCGGCGGATGTCTTCACCGAAAAAGAGCAGCATTTGATACTCTCCCTGCAATCTTGACAGCACCGGCGCGCCGTAGCGCCGCCCGAGCTCGTCGGGGCTCAGGTTTGTGGAGATGACGGTCTTCTTCCCCGTGATGAGGCGCGTGTTGACGATCTGATACATCGCGCTGTGGACAAAGCTCGTCATCAGCTCGGTGCCGAGGTCGTCTAAAATCAGCAGGTCGCAGCCGAGCGCGCGGCTCACGGCGGTGTCGGCGTTCTCGCCGTCGTCGCGGCCGAACTTCTGCGCCTCGAAGCGGGCGAAGATGTGCCCCGCCGTGTCGTAGACCACGCTGTGGCCGCTCGCGCTCACGACGCGCGCGATGGACGCGGAGAGGAACGTTTTCCCCAGTCCCGTGCCGCCGGTCAGCAGCAGGTTGCCGCTTTTTGGCGAAAACTCGTGCGCGTAGTCCTGGCAGATGTCGTACACGCGCTCCATGTTCGTGCGCGGCGACACGCCGAGGTCGCTGTCCGGCACGGACGAATAGTAGTCGAAGTTGAAATTTTCAAAGCACTGCGAGCCGAGGTCCAAAAGGCCCGAGAGCTCCTTGTTCTGCTCTCTGGCGTAGTAGCCGCGCAGGCACGAGCAGACCTCGCTGCCGAGAAAGCCCGTGTCGTTGCAGCGCGAGCACTTGGGCTTTTCCTCGAGATAGTCGCCCGGCAGACCCAGGCGCGTCAGGAGAAGGCGCTTTTCCTGCTGCAAATTGAGATTCTCCTCCCGCAGCGCCTCGATCGCCGGGCGCGGGTCCGTCCCGCGGCGCAGGCCGGAGGCAATGATCTTCGCCATCGTGTGCGACAACTCGCGGTCGATCTCCTCGATGCGCGGGCACTTGGTATAGACCGCGCGCTCGCGCGCGCGAAAATTCTCCGCGCGGCGCTGCTTGTCCTCGTCGAAGCGCGCCAGCGCTTGGCGCATCAGCCGCCCATCGTAAGACATCCTTCTCCCCCGCTTTCGTTACTGATTCAAATATTCCTTCATCCAGGCGTTGCCGCCGGTGGTGTTCTTCTTCGGCTTGCTCTGCTCCTTGGCGTTCTCGGCCCTGACCTCGGCGAGCGTGTGCAGGCCCTTTTCGTGCCAGCGCTTCAAAATGCCGTTGCAGTACGGCCAGCGGAATTCGTGGCAGTGCAGCACCGTGCGGTCGTAGGCCTCGGACACCGTATCGGCGGGAAAGCCCATCTCCGCCCACGCGGAGAGATACTTTTCCTCGCTCGGCGCGCTCGCGCGGCCCTGCATTTGCAGCGCCGCCATGTATTCGGGGTATCTGCCGCGCAGGGCTTGCTCGCGCTTCATGTACTCGCTGGCCTTTTCGATGGAAAAGAGCTCCTTGCGCGCCCAGACGTAGCCCTCTTTTTCGATCTCGCGCATGTTGGGCAGCCGCCCCTCGCCGAACTGCTGCTCCTTTTTCGCGATGCAGTAGTTGACGAGCGTGTAAACGACGTCCGCGGGCAAGCCGAGGTTTTCGTACAGCCCTAACAGCTTCTTGACCGACGGGGTCGAGAGCGGGCCGAGCTTGTGCTCCACCTCGCGCAGAAGGCAGGCGAAGCGCCCGTCGCCCTCCAGCTTTCGCGCGATGTCCTCGCGCGTGTACTCGGGCGGCTCGCTGAGCTGCTGGGGCGGCGGAAGGGGCGCTTCCTCCTTCTTCTCCGGCACGCCGACGAGCTTCATCTCGTAGAGCGCCTGCTCCGCCGCGCGAAGACGCGTTTCGTCCCACTTGAGCTCGCGCGCGAGCTTGCCGGAGTCCGCCGCGCCGCGCGCATGCAGGATGGCGAGGTACAGCAGCGCCGCGTCGCCGCTGCCACCCGCGATCAATCGCTTGACCGTCGCCGATGAGAGCGTGATGTTCTCCTCGGTGCTCAAATGCAGCACATAGCCTGCCATGTTCCCCGCCTCCTTTCGTCCATTTTCGATTCCATTATTCTACATGAAATTTTTCCGTTCGTAAACATGAAATTTTTTGCTTCCCCCTTTTCACATTTTCACTCCCGTGTTATACTGTTAGAGATTATATGGGTGGAATTTGCCCTTTTTTGTGCAACGCCGAAATAGAAAGGAGCACACAAATCATGGAAAACCGCATCACGATCTCCATCTGCGACGAGGAATACACCTTTGTCGCCGAGGAAGCCCCCTCCTATATGCAGAAGGTCGGCTCCTACGTCAACGACAAAATGAGCGAGCTGCTCGACGCTGCCAAGGTCGGCCGCACGGACGCCGCCGTGCTGACCGCCGTGAACATCACCGACGAGCTCTTCAAAGAGCGCGAGGCCGGCGACGCGCTGCGCCGTCAGGTCAAGCAGTACCTCGACGAGGCTTCTCAGGCCAAGAATGAGGTCAGCGAGCTCAAGCGCGAGATCTTCAAGCTCCAGCAGCAGAAAAAGTAAGCCTTGACGACGGAGCTGTTAGCGCCCGCGGGCGGGCAGGAGGCGCTTGTTGCCGCCGTGCAGAGCGGTGCGGACGCCGTGTATATGGGCTTTGGCGCGTTCAACGCGCGCCGCAGCGCGAGGAACTTCTCTGACGAGGAATTCCGCGCGGCGGTCTCTTATTGCCATTTGCGGGGCGTGAAGGTCTATCTGACACTCAACACCCTCGTCACCGATCGCGAGCTCCCCGCGCTTGCCGCGGAGGCGCGCACCGCGTCGGAGAGCGGCGTGGACGCGATCCTGGTGCAGGATTGGGGCGTTCTGGCGACGCTGCAAAAAATCATTCCCGACGTGCCGCTGCACGCCTCGACGCAGATGAGCCTGCACACGCTTTCGGGCGTCAAAGAAGCAGCCCAACTCGGCATGACGCGCGCGGTGCTCGCGCGCGAGCTTTCGCGCGGGGAGATCGCCGAAATCTGCGCGAATAGCCCCATCGAGATCGAAACGTTCGTCCACGGCGCGCTGTGCATGTGTTACAGCGGCCAGTGCGAGATGTCTGCCGTCATCGGGCGGCGCAGCGGCAACCGTGGCGCCTGCGCCCAGCCCTGCCGTCTGCCCTACGGCTTTTCCGGCAGGGCGGACAGCCATCCGCTGAGCTTGAAGGACGCGAACCTCGCGCCCTTCGTGCCGGAGATGATGGACATGGGCGTTGCATGCCTCAAAATCGAAGGGCGCATGAAGCGCCCGGAATATGTCGCCGCCGTGACGGAAATATACGCGCGCCTTCTGCGCGAGCATCGCACGCCGACGAAGGACGAGCAGAAAAAGCTCGCCCTCGCCTTCTCGCGCGACGGCTTTACCGAGGGGTACTACCGCGGTGTGCGCGGACGTGAGATGTTCGGCACGCGGCCCGAAAATGCAAGATGGCCCGAGGACTGGTTCAGCGAGATTCGCGCGCGCTATGAAAAGGAAAATCTGCGTCTCGTGCCGCTCACATTAGAATGCACCATCCGCGCCGGTCAGCCGATGGCCCTGACGGCCGAGGACGCAGACGGCCACCGCGTGACCGTCACTGGCGCAGTGCCCGAGGCGGCGCGCAGCCGCGCCGTCACCGCGGAAGAGGTCGAAACGCGCCTCAGGAAAACCGGCGGCACGGCATTTTCGGTGACGCATTGCACCATCACACTCGACGGCGGTCTCGCCGTCAGCGCGGGCGCGCTCAACGCCCTGCGCCGCGAAGCGCTCGCGCAGATGGAAGCGCAGCGCACCGCTGTGCCTGCACGCCGCACGTTCGACTTTGTCCCGCCGAAAACGGTCAAAAACAGCGCGGACAAGCCGCTTTTGACCGTCTCCCTCCACAGGGCCGAGCAGCTGGGCGAGGAACTGATCGCACTCGCTCCCGCGCGGGTGTATGTGCCTGTCGAGCTGCTGCCCCAGCTCGACCTTTCGCCGTATCTCGGCAGAACCGAATTTTTCGCGGTGCTGCCGCGCATCTACCGCACGCAGGACGAGCCTATTTTGCGCGCGCTGCTCGAGGACGCCGCCAAAAAAGGCGTCACGGGCGTGTCGATCGGCAACCTCGGCCACCTGCCGCTCGCGCGTGGACTTGATTGCAAGCTGCACGGCGGCTGGCCGCTGAACCTCTACAACTCCGCCGCGCTCGCTTTCTGGAAAGAACAGGGACTTTCGAGCGCGTGCGTCTCGTTCGAGCTGCGCGACGCGCAGATTCGGGACCTCAGCAAGTGCCTGCCCTGCGAGGCCATCGTCTACGGCAGGCTCCCGCTCATGATCACGGAAAACTGCCTGAATGCGAACGCGTTCGGCTGTCGATACTTTACCGAGCGCCCCGCCTCCGTTCCCTGCGACGGCGCGTGTGCAAGCGCGCCGGAGCTGACCGACCGGCGCGGCGAGCACTTCCCCGTGCTGCGCGCGTGGGGCTGCCGCAGCGAGATTGAGAACGGAAAGATTCTTTATCTCGCGGACAAATCGAAGGATTGGCAGACGCTCGGTCTGCGCTTTGCTCAACTCCGTTTCACGACCGAGAGCGCCTCTGAATGCGTCCGCGTGCTGCGCGCGTATCAGGGCGAGACGGTCGAAGCGCCGGAGAATATCACCCGTGGTCTCTTCTATCGCGGCGCAGAATGAATTCCAAATTGTAATTTTTTATCTTGATTATACTTTTTATTATCAAATAGTGAGGCAATATCATGGCAATCGTTTTGGCATCTCAATCCCCGCGCCGTCAGGAGCTGCTCGCCCGCATCGGCGTGGAGGACTTTAGGACCCTCTCGCTCGACATTGACGAGAGCTATCCGGAAGGTCTTTCTCCCGAGGACACGGTGCGCTACATTGCAAAGAAGAAGTGTGACGCTGCCGCCGCGCTCTGCGCGCCCGACGATCTCATTATCACGGCGGACACGATGGTCTTTTTGGGCAATGACCGCCTCGGCAAACCGCGCGACGAGGAGGACGCGCTGCGCATGCTGCGCGCGCTTTCCGGCCGCGCTCACACGGTCTGCACGGGCGTGAGCGTTCGCCGCGGCGCGCAGGAAGAGCGCTTCGCCGTGTCCACGCGCGTCTTTTTCCGCCCGATGACGGATGACGAGATCCGCGCCTACATCAAAACCGGCGAGCCGATGGACAAAGCCGGCGCCTACGGCGTGCAGAGCCGCGGCGCGCTCTTTGTCGAGCGCATCGACGGCGACTTTTTCAACGTCATGGGACTTCCCGTCGAGCAGCTTGGCTTAGTGCTCGCGCGCTTTGGCGTCAAGCTCCTCTAACCTCTCCCCTGCCCTACGATGAAAGGAGGGTAAGCCTTGAAAGAATTTTTCCGTCAGCACGGGCTGCGCATTCTGGCCGTCGCCGCGGCGATCGCCGTGGCACTGAGCCTTTTGACCTACTTTTCCTCCACGTCCTCGGTGCTCGAAAACATCGCGGGCGTGCTGACGTACCCGTTCCGCGCCGCCGCCACCGCCGTGAGCGACTGGGCGGCCGATAAGCGCCAGTATTACGAGGACACGACCACACTCAAGGAGGAAAATGCGGCGCTCAAAAAAGAGGTCGCGGACCTTCGCGCCCAGCAGCGTCAGGCGCAGGCCGACAGCGAGGAAAATAAGCTCCTGCGCGAGCTTTTGAAGCTCCAGCAGCAGCGGCGCGACTTCACATTCGTCTCCACCGCTGTTCTTGCCCACAGCGAGAGCAGCTGGACGTCGTCGCTGTCTCTCAACCACGGCACCGATCAGGACATCGCCGTGGGCGACTGCGTCGTCAGCGCCGAGGGGTATCTCGTCGGCGTCATTTCCGAGGTCGGCCTCAACTGGTCGACAGTGCTGACCGTCATCGACACGGACACTGAGCTCGGCGCGCGCATCTTCCGCACCGGCGAGGTCGCCGTGGCGGAGGGTGATTTCGCCCTGATGGGTCAGGGCAAACTGAAGCTCTCGTACCTCACGTCGGACGACGAGGTGCTCATCGGCGACCAGATCGTCACGTCGGGCCTTGGCGGATATTACCCGAGCGGCCTTGTCATCGGCTCGGTCGAATCGCTTCAGACCGGCGACGACGGCCTTGCCCGCTACGCGGTCCTCACGCCCATGATGGACTTTAACGCCCTGACCGAGGTGTTCGTCATCACGGACTACGACATTGTCGACTGAGGGAGGCGCGCATGAATCTCACCCAAACCACCGCGCTTAAGTGGACGTTTTACGCGCTCGCCGCCGCGGCGCTCTTTTTCCTGCGGCGGCTGCTTCTCGGGTCGATGACGTTTTTCGGCGTCATCCCCTTTCTGCCGCCCGTCATTTTGGCGGTCATGGCATCGTTCGAGTTGCCGCGCTCGTCCGTCATCGCGGGCATCGTCTTCGGCGCGCTGTGCGACCTTGTGCTCCCCGCACCATTCGCGTGCCTCTATACCATTGCATTCACGCTTGCGGCTCTGCTCATTTCGACCGTTGTCAGCAGCTTATTGCAGCAGGGCTTCGCCCGCGCGCTGCTCTCGACCGTGCTGACATTTCTGCTCGTTGACCTCTTGCAGGCGTTCGCGCTGCTGCCGCGCAGCGGCTCGACCGCCATTTTGCCGATGCTCTCGCTCTTTGCGCGTGAAACGGCGCTCTCGTGCCTGCTTCTTCTGCCGGTCTATCCGGCGCTGCGCGCCATCCGCCGCATTTTCCCCGACTGATTTTCCCCCATTTTCCCCAAGCCTCAAGGAAAGGAGGCCGCTATGGATCCCAAACGCTTTACCCGCCGCCTGATTGCGCTCGGCGCGGCGATATTTCTCTGCGCGCTCGTGTTCGTCGTCACGCTGTTCGACGCGCAGATCGTCAACGGCGACGATTATCTCGCCCAGTCCATCCGCACGAATGCCAAGACCGAGACCGTCAAGGCCTCGCGCGGCATCCTCACCGACCGCAACGGCAAGGTGCTCGTGTCGAACCGCGCGGTCTACACGCTGAATTTTGATTCCTCGCTCGTCTCTTCCGACGAGCTCAACGACGCGCTGCTGCGCGTCATCGAACTGATGAACGCACAGGGTGTCGAAATTAAGGACACGCTGCCGCTCGCCAAGACCTCACCCTACGCTTACGACACCGCGAACGGCAGCGCGAAAACGCTCGTCAAATACCTCGTCTCGCTCAAGTGGATCAATGAAAAGAACGTCGGCGACGACGGCCTCCCCACTACGCTAACAGGCTCTGCGCTGTATCTGAAGCTGCGCAGCGAGTACGGGATCGACGAAACCCTGCCCACCGGCACGGTGCGCACGCTCATCGGGCTGCGCTACTCCCTCGCCTCCGCCAAGATGAACGGCTCCACGACCTTCGAATTTGCGAGCGACGTGGATGTTTCGCTCATTTCCCTCATCAAGGACGGCAACTATGCCGGCGTGCAGGTGGACACCTCGTCCGTGCGTGTTTACGAGACCGACTACGCCGCCCACGTCCTCGGCTACACCGGCAGCATTCAGGACTGGGACGATTATAAGGATAAGGACGGCTACACGCTCGCGAGCACCGTCGGCATCTCCGGCGTGGAAAATGCGTTTGAAGACTATCTCCACGGCAGCGACGGCAAGCGCCTTGTGACCTTCGACAACGACTCCGGCAAGATCACCGGCGAGCTCTACTCTGTCGAGCCGAAGCCCGGCTCCACCGTGGCGCTGACGATTGACATCGACTTTCAGGCACAGGTGGAGGAGGCGCTCAAAAATACCGTCTCTTCCATGACAAAATCCGACGGCATCGACCGCGGCGCGGCCGTGGCCGTCGTACAGGTCGGCACGGGCGACGTGCTGGCGCTCGCGTCCTATCCGACCTATTCCCTCTCGACGTTCCGTCAGGACCTTGCAGAGCTCTCCACCGACCCCTTGCAGCCGATGTGGAATCGTGCCACGCAGGGAAAATACGCCCCCGGCTCTACCTTGAAGCCGCTGACGGCCATCGCCGCGCTCGAATCCGGCGCGACGACCGTGCGCGAAAAGATCTACGACTCCGGCAAGTGGACGTACCCCGGCTACTCCGCGAGCTACACCTACTGCTGGAAGCGCAGCGGCCACGGCTCGCTCAACGTCCGCGGCGCGATCATGAACTCCTGCAACTATTTCTTCGCCGAAATGGGCTACCGCATGGGCATGGACACGCTGCGCGAGTATTATGCGAAATTCGGCCTCGGCTCCCCGACCGGCATTGAGATCGGCGACACCGCGGGCCGCCTCCCCTCGCAGAACGAGGGCGAGAACCTTGCCCCGTGGGCGGCGTTCGGTCAGGCGAACCAGGAATACTCCCCCCTCCAGCTCGCAAATTACATCGCGACGCTCTGCGGCGGGGGTGACCGCTACGCCACGCACCTTTTGAAAAACGTCCGCTCCAGCGGCTCCGGTGCGCTCAAATACGTTTACGACGCCGAGCCGGTCGAGACGATCGCCATGAGCAGCGAAAATCTCTCCGCCGTCCTCGCCGGTATGCACGACCTCGCGACTGACGGCGCGGTGTCGCAGTATTTCAAGAACTGTATCGTCGACGCCGCGGCCAAGACCGGTACGATCCAGACTGGCGACACGAAGAACAACAACGGCGCGTTCGTCTGCTTCGCCCCCTACGACGATCCGCAGATCGCCGTCGCCATCGTCATCGAAAAGGGCGGCTCCGGCGCAGCGTTGGCCTCCACCGCCGTGCAAGTGCTCAACGCTTACTTCTCCAACACGTCCGCGTCCTCCGCGATCACGGGCGAAAATACACTGCTGGGTTAAGCGCGCCGTTTCGGCGCGCTTTTGCCTGTTTCAGCCGCTTTATTTAGCAGAAAGGAATGTGTTATGTCAACTAAATGGTTTGATCCGCACGATCTTCTCTTCAAATCTCCCTTTGGCGCGGTGCCCTGCGGCGCCGATGTCTCGTTCTGCTTTCGCCCCGAGCGCGGCGCGGCGGTCACGCGCTGTGAGCTGCTTACTCACGGCGAGTTTGCCGATCAATGGACGACGGTGGAGCTTACTCCCGCGCAGGAGGACGGTCACGTCGTCTATCGCGGCATCTTCACCGCGCCGGATGACGTGGAGCTCGTCTGGTACCACTTCCGCCTCTCGTGGGCGGACGGCGGCACGAGCTGCTACGGCAAAAACGGCCTCTGCGCGTGGGACGCGGTCGAGCCCTGGCAGCTCACGGTCTACGACGACACACACAAAACGCCCGCGTGGTTCGGCCGCGGCGTGACGTATCAGATCTTCCCCGACCGCTTCCGCCGCGCTAAATCTCGTGATGTTGCAGGCCTTGTCGGCCCGCGCACGCTGCACGAAAATTGGGACGAGCTTCCCGAATACCGCCCGAACGCCGAGGGCGAGATCACGTGCAGCGACTTTTTCGGCGGTGACTTGCAGGGGATCACGGAAAAGCTCGACTACCTCGCCTCTCTCGGTGTGACGACACTCTACCTCTGCCCGATCTTCGAGGCCTCGACCAACCACCGCTACGACACGGCCTGTTATGAGCGCATTGACCCGCTGCTCGGCGATGAAGCGGACTTCCGCACGCTCTGCGCGGAGGCGAAAAAGCGCGGCGTCTACGTGATGCTCGACGGCGTCTTCAACCACACGGGGCGAAAGAGCGTCTATTTCAACGCCGACGGCTTTTACGACGACCTCGGCGCGGCGCAGGGCGAGCAGTCGCCCTATTACCGCTGGTACAACTTCCACCCCTTCCCCGACGAGTACGACGCCTGGTGGGGCATCAAGAACCTGCCCGCAGTCAACGAGCTGGAAAAAAGTTATGTTGACTACATCATCGAGGGTGATAATTCCATTATCAAGCACTGGCTGCGCGCGGGCGCATCCGGCTGGCGGCTCGACGTAGCCGACGAGCTCCCCGACGAGTTCATTGCCAAAATTCGCGCGGCGATGAACGAGGAGAACCCCGACACTTATCTTCTCGGCGAGGTCTGGGAGGACGGCACGACGAAGATCGCCTACTCCCAGCGCCGCAAGTACCTGCTGGGCCGCGAGACGAACGGCCTGATGAACTACCCGTTCCGCACGGCGCTGATGGCCTATTTGCTCGGCGGCGGCGCGGAATACTTCCGCGACAGCATGGAGGAGCTGCGCGAAAACTATCCTGCGCCCGCGTTCTACGGCGCGATGAATTTCCTCTCGACCCACGACACGCCAAGGCTTTTGACGATCTTAGGCCTCACCTCCCCCGCGCCGCAGACGCGCGACGAGCGCGCGGTCTATCAGCTCAGCGATTCCGACCTTGCGCGCGGCATGTCGCTCCTCAAGCTCGCGGCTCTGATCCTCTACACCTTCCCCGGCTCGCCGATGCTCTACTACGGCGACGAGGCCGGCATGCAGGGCTTTGAAGACCCGTTCAACCGCGGAACCTACCCGTGGGGACGCGAAAATGCCGAATTGGTGCAATACTTCCAACAGCTCGGCGCGCTGCGCAAATCGCACGAGGCGCTGCAAAGCGGCACGATCGTCTACCATGCCGCGCAGGGCCGCGCGCTGGCGTTCTCGCGCCGCACGGAGCACGACCACTGCCTCACGGCAGTCAATGCGGGCGACGAGCCCGTCACGCTGACCCTTCCGTGGGACGGCACGCTCGCCGAGGACGCCCTGTCCCATCAGGAGTTCTTCTGCGGCGATGGTCTGCTCCGCCTGACGTTCGAGCCCTACGGTACGATGCTGCTGACCCAGCCGCAGGAGTGATTTGTTTCACGTGAAACACTGATTTCAGGTCATGGTAAAGGTCAGCGCCTTTACCATGACCTTTTTCTGTCCTCAGCACTGCCCCAGCGGTGATACCCCATCACCGGCCCAAACAGGGGCAAATCGGGGCGTAAAGGTCCGCGCCTTGTCATGTTTCACGTGAAACAAATTTGCAAAATTTGAGCTTCCCTGTTGAAATTGAGCCGTTTTGTGCTATACTGAACAAGAATGAAAATGGATCAATGCTTCTATGACTAAGGTGGGTGTTTTTTTGGCTAAAATCGTTGCAATCGTCAATCAAAAGGGCGGCGTCGGCAAAACGACGACCTGCGTCAACCTGACCTCCTCCCTCAAGGAGAAAGGCAATCGCGTCCTGCTGTGTGACTTTGACCCGCAGGCCAACTCCACCTCCGGCATGGGTGTGGACAAGGCGGCCTCGCGCGGCGTTTATGACGTGCTCATCAACGGTGCGGACGTCACGGCCAGCGTGGCGCACACGCGCTACGGCGATGTGCTCCCCTCCTCGAAAGCCTTGGCGGGCGCAGGTATTGAGATGATCGACCGCGAAAACCGCGAATTCCTGCTCAAGCAGGCGCTCGATATTCTCTCGCCCAATTACGACTTTATCCTCATCGACTGCCCGCCGTCGCTCGAACTCTTAACGGTCAACGCCCTCTGCGCGGCAAATTCCCTGATCGTTCCCGTGCAGGGCGAATATTTCGCGCTCGAGGGCCTGTCCGACCTGATGCACACGGTCCGCATGGTGCGCCGCAGCCTGAATCCCGGCCTGGAGCTCGAAGGCGTGCTGCTCACGATGTTCGACGGGCGCACGAATCTCGCCCTCCAAGTTGCGGAAGAGGTCAAGCGCTACTTCCCCGGCAAGGTGTATTCGACCGTCATCCCCCGCAATGTGCGCCTTTCCGAGGCGCCGAGCCACGGCAAGCCGATCAACTACTACGACCGCACCTCCCGCGGCGCGGAAGCGTACAGCGACCTCGCCAACGAGTTTTTGAAGCAGAACCGCTGATACATTAAATATAAGGGCGCATTCCGCCCGCTTCATCCCACAGAAAGGAGAAGTTTCCATGGCAAATGCAAACCGCGGGCTCGGCAAGGGGCTCGGCGCGCTGCTGGGCGACGCCGCCCTGCGCACCGACACGTCCGACAACCTCTACCTCCCCATCTCGCAGATCGAACCATACGCCAATCAACCGCGCCGCCACTTCGATGAAGAGGCTCTGCAGGATCTGGCCGATTCCATCCGCGAGCACGGCATTATCCAGCCGTTGACGGTCCGCCGCCTTTCTTCCGGCTACTATCAGATCATCGCGGGCGAGCGCCGCTGGCGCGCCGCGCGCATCGCCGGTCTTGCCGAAGTGCCCGCCATCATCATCGAGGCGGATGACCGCAAGATGACCGAGCTTTCGCTCATCGAAAACCTCCAGCGCGAAGACCTTGACCCCATCGAAGAAGCCGAGGGCTACAAAACGCTGATGGACAACTACCATCTCACGCAGGAGGAGGCCGCCGAGCGTGTCGGCAAGTCCCGCTCCGCCGTGGCAAACAGTCTGAGATTGTTAGGGCTTTGCCCCGAAGTGCGGCAAATGCTGCAAAACGGCGGCCTCTCCGGCGGTCATGCCCGCGCGCTGCTGCCGCTCAAGGCCGATTTGCAGCTCGACGCGGCAAACCTGATCGTCAAGCAGGGTCTCAGCGTCCGCCAGACCGAGGCGCTCGCCAAGCGCCTGAGTAATCCTAAGGAAGAGCGCAAGCCCACGAACGACGAGCTCATCGCCGAGAGCTACGGCCGTCTGGCCGCGCAGGAGCTCAGCGATAAGATCGGCCGCACCTGCCGCATCGTGTCCGGCAAGAAAAAAGGCCGCATTGAGCTCGACTATTACGGCATCGACGACTTAAACGATCTGCTCGAAGCGCTCGCCACCATCAAACGCAGAAAGAACGGAGGCGAATAACCATGTCCGATTTGATTCACGAGGGCCCCAAGGACCCGAATAAGCCGCCCGTGCCCGGCGAAGAAAAGCCCACCACCGAGCGCGAGCGCATGAAAAAAGTATATACTTACGTTGCGATCCTCTTCACCGTGGCATTTTTGCTGATTTTATGGACATTTCTCATGAATCAGCGCAGCATCAACGAGATCAAGGACGGCAACACCGCCCTGCAAAGCACCTTACAGCAGAACGACTCGCTCGAAGCGCACATCGCTGAGCTTGAAGAGCAGCTTGCGACCGCGGAAGAGGACAAAAAGGCGCTCGACGAGACCGTCGGCCTTCAGTCCAACCAGCTGCGCGCGCTCGACTGGCTGCTTGAGATTGAAAACGCCTACAACACCGGCGATCTCGACGCCGTGAAAGACAACATCCGCTCGTTCGAGGAAACCGGCACGGTGGAATTCCTGCCCAAGGAGCCGCTGCGTACCGGTATCACCGGCGACGACGCCCCCTCCCCCGCCGCGCGCTACCAGTCCATTGTGGACAAGCTGTTTCCGGACGGCGTAAAATAAGAAGTCAAATGGTCATTTACTTTACAACGATAACGAGGTAAATCATTATGCTGGATATGAAATTCCTGCGGGAAAATCCCGATCTGGTCAAGGAAAACATCAAGAAGAAGTTCCAGAACGAAAAGCTCCCCCTCGTCGACGAGGTCATCGAGCTCGACGCCAAGAACCGTGCCGCCATCACCGAGGCGAGCGAGCTGCGCGCCAGCCGCAACGCCCTCTCGAAGCAGATCGGCATGCTGATGGGTCAGGCGAAGAAGGACCCGAGCAAGCTCGAAGAAGCCGAAAAGATCAAGGCGACCGTCAAGGCTAACGCCGACCGCCTGGCCGAGCTTGAAAAGCTCGAAGAGGAGTATGAGCAGAAGATCCACAAGATCATGCTGCTGATTCCGAACATTATTGACCCCAGCGTCCCCATCGGTCCGGACGACAGCTGCAATGTCGAGGTCGAGCGTTTCGGCGAGCCGAAGGTCCCCGATTTTGAAATTCCCTACCACACGCAGATCATGGAGAGCTTTGACGGCGTCGACATGGACGCCGCGGGCCGCGTCTCCGGCGCGGGCTTCTACTACCTGCTCGGCGACATCGCGCGCCTGCACGAGGGCGTGCTCGCTTACGCGCGCGACTTTATGATCGACAAGGGCTTCACATTCTGCATCCCGCCGTTTATGATCCACGGCAACGTGGTCGAGGGCGTCATGAGCCAGAACGACATGGACGCCATGATGTACAAGATCGAGGGCGAGGACCTCTACCTCATCGGCACGAGCGAGCACTCGATGGTCGGCCGCTTCATCGGCGAAATTCTGCCCGAGAGCAGCCTTCCCCAGACGCTCACGTCCTACTCCCCCTGCTTCCGCAAGGAGAAGGGCTCGCACGGCATCGAGGAGCGCGGCGTTTACCGCATCCACCAGTTTGAAAAGCAGGAGATGATCGTCGTCTGCAAGCCCGAGGACAGCATGGACTGGTACAACAGAATGTGGAAGTGGAGCGTCGAGCTGTTCCGCTCGATGAACATTCCCGTCCGCCAGCTCGAATGCTGCTCCGGCGACCTCGCCGACCTGAAGGTCAAGAGCTGCGACATCGAGGCCTGGTCCCCGCGCCAGAAGAAGTATTTCGAGGTCTGCTCCTGCTCGAACCTCGGTGACGCGCAGGCCCGCCGCCTGAAAATTCGCGTCAAGGGCGAGGACGGCAAGATGTACCTGCCGCACACGCTGAACAACACCGTCGTCGCACCCCCGCGTATGCTGATTGCATTCCTTGAGAACAATCTTCAGGCCGACGGCAGCGTGCTGATCCCCAAGGTCCTCCAGCCCTACATGGGCGGCAAGACCGTTCTCATCCCCAAAAAGTAAATCCAATCCGCAATATTATTCCGCTTTTACACGATAAGTTTTCGTTTTTCGCACATTTTCAGCAAAGAGGTGCTTCCCGTGAAGAAGTTTTTTGAAGAGTTCAAGGCCTTTGCCATGCGCGGCAACGTCATCGACATGGCCGTCGGTGTTGTCATCGGCGGCGCGTTCGGCAAGATCACGACCTCGCTCGTCAATGATATCATCATGCCGCTCATCTCCATGCTGACCGGCGGCATCGACTTTTCCGCATGGAAGTGGGTGCTCAAGGAAGCAGTCATGGAGGGCAAGGAAGTCATCGACCCCGAGATCGCCGTCAACTACGGCAACCTGATCGCCGTCATCCTCGATTTTATCATCATCGCGTTCGCCGTGTTCTGCATGGTCAAGGCCATCAACAAGATGCACGACAAGCTCTCGAAGCCCGCAGAGCCGGAGCCCGAAAAGGCCCCCGAGCCGACGAAGGAAGAGCTGCTGCTCGCCGAGATCCGCGACCTTTTGAAGGAGCAGAGCAAATGAACGAGCTTCTCTTGCAGGGCCTCAGCGAGCTGGGGCTGGATGTAAGCCGGGCGGAAACGCTCGAGCGCTTCTCCTCCCTGCTGCTGGAAAAGAATCAGGTGATGAACCTCACGGCCATCACCGAGCCCGACGCCGTCGCGCAGCTCCACCTGCTCGACAGCGCGGCGCTGCTGCCTTTTGTCGATCTGACGGGTAAAACCGTCGTCGACGTCGGCACCGGCGCGGGCTTTCCCGGGATGCCGCTGCGCATTCTGGAGGATGACTTCGACCTCACGCTGCTCGACTCGCTCGGCAAGCGCGTCAACTGGCTGCAAGAGGTCTGTGACGAGCTGCAATTAAAGCGCGTCGCCTGCGTCCACGCGCGAGCGGAGGAATTCGCCATGCAGCACCGCGAGCAGTTCGACATCGCCACCTCGCGCGCCGTCGCGCAGCTTTCGATCTTATCCGAGCTGTGCCTGCCGCTCATCAAGGTCGGCGGACAGTTCATCGCCATGAAGAGCGTCGACACCGAGGACGAGATCGCCGCGGCGAAGAGCGCCATCAAGACGCTCGGCGGCCACATCGTCAAGGTCGAGGACTACACCATCCCGACGAGCGACGTCGTCCACCGCCTTGTCATCGTCGAAAAGGTCTCCCCTACCCCGCGCGCCTATCCGCGCGCCTTCGCCAAGATCAAAAAAGCCCCGCTGTAACGCATCAAATTCACAAAAAGGAGGTACGAGCCTTGTCTCAGGTCATCGCCGTCGTGTCCGGCAAGGGCGGCACGGGAAAAACTTCGTTCACGACGCTCACCGGCATGGCGCTCGCGCAGCTCGGCAAAAAAACGCTGCTGCTCGACTGCGACATCGGCCTGCGCAATCTCGACCTCTACCTCGGCGTATCGGATCGCGCGCTCATGGACTTCACCGACGTGATCGCCGGACGCACGACACTCGCTCAGGCCGTCGTGCGCCATCCGCTCTACCCGAACCTGTATCTGCTCACCGCGCCCGTGAGCTTCGGCGTGCGCCTGCCGAGCAAGCACGAGATGCAGCGGCTTATCGACGAGATCCGCCGCCATTTCGACTTCTGCCTCATCGACGCCGCCGCCGGCATCGGCGAAGCCTTCGCGCTTGCCACCTGCTGCGCCGACCGCGCCGTGGTCGTCACCACGAACGACCCCTCGAGCCTGCGCGACGCGCAGCGCACCGTGATGGAGCTGCACCGCTTCCCGAGCGGATACCTGCACCTTGTCGTCAACCGCGTGCGGCGCAAGCTCTTACAATCCCTCCACACCACGATCGACGACGCCATCGACGCCGCGGGTCTTCCGCTGCTCGGCGTCATTCCGGAGGACGAGAATGTCCCCGCCGTTTTGGGGCGCGGACTTTCCCAGCGCCTCAAGTATCGCTCCGGCGCGCTCTGCGCCTGCGAAAACATCGCCCGCCGCCTGTGCGGCGAACGCGTGCGTCTGATGCGGCTGTAGCGCCGGTTCACAAAGGCAAACACGCTTTTCCCGCAAACATCTTTTCAAAGCCTGCTTGCCCTTGTCAACCGATGAAAGTGCCGCTACAATAGAAAAATTCACATCAGAAAGGATTGTGACACTACATGAACATCGCTCTCATGGCACACGACAACAAAAAGGAACTGATGGTCCAGTTCTGCACGGCTTACGCCGGCATTCTGTCCCGTCACACTCTCTGCGCCACCAGCGTGACCGGTAAGATGGTCAGCGAAGCGAGCGGCCTTCCGATCCACCTGTTCATGGCGCGCATCCACGGCGGCGCCGAGCAGATCGGCGCGCGCATCTCCTACAACGAGATCGATATGGTCCTCTTCTTCTGCGACCCCGCCAACCCGCAGTATAACGACAGCCTGACCTATATCACCAAGCTCTGCGACCAGAACAACATCCCCTTTGCCACCAACCTCGCCACCGCTGAAATGCTCATCATGGGCCTTGCCCGCGGCGACCTCGACTGGCGCGATATCGTCAACCCGAAGACGAAGCCCTTCACCACCTGAGCACAAAATCAGGCGATTTTTCAATACAGTTAGTAATTTTCAATTTATAATATACAAACAGGAGTAGATTTTACCATGATGCAATCCCGTACACACAACTGCGGCGAGCTTCGCGCGCAGCATGCCGGTGAGCACGTCAAGCTCGTCGGCTGGATGGAGAACGTCCGCGAAGTCGGCGGCAGCCTCGCCTTTGTGGTGCTGCGCGACTTCTACGGCACGACGCAGATCGTCGTCGAGACGAGCAAGCTGCTCGCCCAGATCAAGGGCTACAACAAAGAGAGCACCATCTCCGTCGAGGGCACCGTGCGCGAGCGCGCAAGCAAGAACCCCAATCAGCCCACTGGCGACATTGAGGTCGTTCCCGAGAAGATCGAACTGCTCGGCCGCTGCCGCTACAACTCCCTGCCGTTCGAGATCAACCGCAGCCGCGAGGCCGACGAGACCCAGCGCCTCAAGTACCGCTATCTTGACCTGCGCAATCCCGCCGTCAAGAAGAACATCATCCTGCGCTGCAACGTCATCGCCGCGCTGCGCAAGGCCATGATGGAGCACGACTTCCTCGAGATCACCACCCCGATCCTGACGGCCTCCTCCCCCGAGGGCGCGCGTGACTACCTCGTCCCCGCCCGCAAGCACCCCGGCAAGTTCTACGCCCTGCCGCAGGCCCCGCAGCAGTTCAAGCAGCTGCTGATGACCTCCGGCTTTGACCGTTACTTCCAGATCGCGCCGTGCTTCCGCGATGAGGACGCGCGCGGCGACCGCAGCCCCGGCGAGTTCTATCAGCTCGATATGGAGATGGCGTTCGCCTCTCAGGAAGACGTCTTCGCCGTCTGCGAGGATGTCCTGCCCCCGATCTTCGCGAAGTTCGGCACGTATGACATCGCATCTCAGCCCCCGTTCCGCCGCATCAAGTACCTCGACGCGCTCGAGATTTACGGCAGTGATAAGCCGGACCTGCGCATCGACCTGACCGCGACGAACGTCTCCTCCCTCTTCGAGGGAAGCAGCTTTGAGGTCCTTGCGGACAAGACCGTCAAGGCCGTCGCCATCTCCAACTGCTCGCTCACGCGCAAGCAGATCGACAAGCTCCTGACCGACTGCGAGGTGCAGGCAGGCGCGAAGGGCTACTGGTTCAAGGTCGACGAAAAGGGCGACCTCGCCGGCGGCATCGCGAAGTTTGTCGACAAGGAAGCTGCTTCCAAGCTCCTGCCGCTCGAGCCTAACACGCTCGTGCTCGTCGCGGGCGGCGAGCTGGCCACCAAGCTCGTCGGCGTGATGATCAAGACTTTCGGCCCCGCGTGCGAGGGTCACATGGACAAGGAGCGCTACGAGTTCTGCTGGATCGTCGACTTCCCGATGTACGAGATCGGCGACGAGAGCGGCGAGCTCGAGTTCTGCCACAACCCGTTCTCCATGCCCGCCGGCGGCCTCGACGTGCTGCTCAAGGCCGAGCGCGGCGAGATCGACCCGCTCACCATCACCGCCGACCAGTACGACCTCGTCTGCAACGGCGTGGAGCTCTCTTCCGGCGCGGTCCGTAACCACGACCCTGAGATCATGATCAAGGCCTTCGAGCTCGTCCGCCTCGGCGAAGAGGACGTGAAGGCCAAGTTCCCCGCCATGTACAACGCCTTCTGCTACGGCGCGCCCCCGCACGCCGGTATCGCCCCGGGCGTCGACCGCATGGTCATGCTGCTCGCCGGTGAAGATTCCATCCGCGAGATCATTCCCTTCCCGATGAACAAGAACGCCCAGGATATCATGATGGGCGCGCCCAGCGAGGTGACGCAGAAGCAGCTCGATGAGCTGCATATTGCGGTCACGGCGCATGAAGAAGAATAATTCAGCTCTCACTGCGTGAGGGTGCAATGGTTCCCCTGCGCCGCACAGGGGAACGGCAAAAGGGGGGCTATTCTCTTTCCTCGGAAAGAGAATAGCCCCCCTTACACCCCCCAAGAGAAAGGGACGAGGGGCCTTTCCCCTCGACCCCGCACATTGGCAGTCTCGATCTTGAAGAGCTGCTCAGCCTGCGGAATCGGGTGCGGTGTACATGGCTTCGCCATGAATCCCTGCGATTCGTGACAACTCGCAACCGCGCCTTACTACCGTGAGGCGCGTGTGACGTTTGCACGGCGGCAGACTGCCTGCGAAATGTGGCATTGCTGCGCTCGCCGCATTCTGGAGACTGGCGATAGACGGTGATTAGGCTGTACTCCTACAAGATGGGCAGAGCGGCAGCGGATGATAGGAGCAGAAGCAAATCGTCTTGCAATGCTAACGCGGCAGCGCCGCGCGCACGGCAGTACAATCGGCAAGCATTGCAGCTCTTCGAGCTGCTCGCTTGCAATGGGAATTTTCTCTGGGAGGGTGTAAGGGAGGGGTATCTCTTTTTGAAAAGAGATACCCCTCCCTTATACGTTCCCCGCGTCAGGCGGGGAGCATATCAAACTTCTTTATTAAAGTAGAAGAACTTCTCGTCCTCTCCCTTCTTCCTCATGCAGGAAGAAAGCATCTTATAAGAAGCGTCGTTCTCCTTGAAGCACTTGGCGACGATATGTCCCAGATGGCGCTGGTAGAGACCCCATTCGGCCACGGCGCGGAACGCTTCGACGCCGTAGCCCTGTCCGCCGTATTCCGGCGCGATGCGGCACCCTTCCTCCGCGCCGCCCTTGCCGTCGAAACGGTAGAGCAGCACCTCGCCGATGCACTTGCCGTCTAAACGGATGGCAAAGTTGATGGCGCGCTTTTTGGCAAAGTCCTCTCGCACAACGTCGAGGAAATAAGAGTCTAAGTCTTCACCCTTCCAGTCGGTGCGGTAGTCGTAGCCCCACCACTTGTTGCGCTCATCGTCGAGGCAGAGGGCGTTGTAGGCCTCGCGGTCCTTGTCGGTAAAGGCCGAAAGTGTCAGGCGCTCGGTCTTGAGCGTCGGAATCTCGTCCAAGTCCTCCAGCTCGTTTTTCACATCAAAGCAGAACTTTTCCGCGAGCTTGCACGGCAGATACTGGAGCTTCGAGGTGCGAAGGCCGCGGTCGCCCGCATCGTCCTCACGGTTCAAATACCTGACGCCATCCACGGCGTAGCAGCGGGCAAATTCCTGTACCGTCGCAGGATAGACGCCCTCGTAGCCGTAGAGCGCCTTTTCGATGTGGACGTGCAGCGTTTCGCCGCAGCGCTCGGCCATCGCGATAGAAATGAGCCGTCCCTCATATTCCATACCGCCGACGTAGAGCCACGACGCGCCCGTCAGGCGCAGCATCGTCTTGGCAAGCGCCAACTCCTGCTTGGCCGACTGCGAGGTCTTTTCAAACACCTCCGTATAGTCCTGCCAAAATCGCTCGATCAGCGGCAGATCATCCTTCCCCAGTGCGCGGAACTGCGCCTCGGGATAGAGCTTGCGGAATTTGTTGACATGGTTGCGCTGGCCGCTGTAATGGCGGCCCGGGAACTCGCGCAGATCGTTCGCCTCGTAAATATAGTCGCGCCAGGAACGAAAATTGTTGAGGTGGAAGCGCGGATAGCGCTCTAAGAGCTTCGCCGTCTTCTCCTGCGGCACGACGGACAGCTCGAGCGAGATGCCCTGCTCCACGCAATAATCCTCAATGGCGCAGAGCGCGGCCTCCTCATCGCCGTCCGGTCCCGGCACGGGATAGTCGAAGCAGGGCTTGCCGTCGATGCAGTTTTTCACGATCAGGCAGCCCGCTGCCTCGGCATACTGCGGGTGCAGGTGCCCGCGCCACATCAGCTTGACGAGCGCGGAATACTCGCATAATTGGTAGTTGCAATTCTTATAATAGCGACGCAGGCGGGAAAGATCCCGCTGCGCAACGGGTTTGAATGTCAGCATGGAAAACCTTTTTCTCCTTTTCGAGTCGTATCGATTATTTTACCCGTTTTTGCGCCGCGTTACAAGCCCTTTTTCATTTGGGTTCCAGCTCGGCGAGCACCGTCTGTGCGCACTCAAGGAACTGCTGGAGCGACGCCTGCCGCCCCTCGCCCGCGCGCACGGCCATGCCGAGCTCGCGCGCCGACTTGGGCTCCACCGGCACAAGCAGCACGCCATCTCCGCGGCCGCGCAGCGTCAGCTCCGTCATCATGCTCACGCCGAGACCGTGCTCGACCATGCTGATGACCGTCGGGTCGTCCACTGCCGTCGGCAGGATGTGCGGCTTGACGCCCACGCGGTTGAAGATGCGCATGATGTCCTTGTCAAAGCCCTGCGCAGGCATAATGAAGTCACGCCCGTCGAACTCGCTCAGCGGATACCCCGTGCGCCCGTCGATGGGATAGTCCTTGGGCAGCACGGCATACATCGTGTCGTCTCGCAGATGGATCCACTCGTAGCCGCTCTCCTCTTCCTGACGGCTGACGAAGATGACATCCATCTTCCCCTGCGCCAAAAGCTCATAGGGGCTGCGGATGTGGTCGGCCATGCGGATGTCGACATCAACGTCGGGCCGCTCCTCGCGAAAGCGTCGGATGATGCTCGGCAGCCAGTGCATAGCCATGCTGGCGAATGCGCTCACGCGGATGACCTCGCTGCGCGAGGACGCCACCTGCGCGATCGTGCTGTCAAGCCGCGCGTTGGCCTGCAAAAATTCGCGGATGGCGGGTGCTACGCGCTCGCCGTCCTTCGTCAGTCGGACGCCGCCGCGCCCGCGCTCGAGCAGCGTGAAGCCGACCTCGCGTTCGAGGGAATTCATCATGTGCGTCAGGCCGGACTGCGTGTAGCCCATCACCTCCGCCGCCTTGGTAAAGCTGCCGAGGTCTACCGCCATCAGCAGCGCTTCTAACTTTTTGCTCTCCATAGGATATTCCTTTCCTATTAGTATTCAGCATGTTTGGATTATAATATATCCTCGCGCCGTATGCAAGCGGAATTCGCGTTTTCGGTGCCTTTTTACAAACTTTTTCCATCATCCGTCATACAGCTTGGTCTTTTTTGTCCGCCTGCTGCGTAAAATAGAGCCTGAGGTGATGATCTTGAAACGACGTTTCGCGCTCTTGCTGCTGTTTTTGTTGACTTTTCTTGCACTCTGCTTTTCCTGCACCAAAGACGGCCAAGCTGTCGCCGTCTCGGCCCCATCCCAACTGCGGCGCTGCATTGCGCTGACCTTTGACGACGGCCCCTCCCCGCAGACGACCGCCACCCTCCTTGACGGGCTCAAGGAGCGCGGCGCGCACGCGACGTTCTTCCTCATCGGCGAGCAAATCGCAGGCAACGAAGATCTCGTCCGCCGCATGAAAGACGAAGGCCATCAGGTCGGCGGCCACAGCTACACGCACATCCGTCTTGACAGCGCTGACGCCGCTGCACTCGCCGAAATCCAGAAAACGGACGAGACGCTGCGCGCCATCCTCGGCGACGGTGACTACTGGCTGCGCCCGCCCTGGGGCTTTGCGAGCGACGCACTCAAAAGCGCCGTCTCCGTCCCGCTCATCTACTGGACGCTCGACACGATGGATTGGAGCGTGCGCAACAGGGACCTCGTCGCGCACCACATCATCGAAAACGCCAAAAGCGGCGACATCGTTCTCCTGCACGACCCATATGACACGAGTGTCGAGGCCGCACTTCAGACCATCGACGTTCTTAGTGAGCAGGGCTACGAGTTCGTTACGCTCGAAGAGCTGTTTTCCAACACCGGCGTCACGCCGCAGGCCGGACACTTCTATCTGCGCGCGGATGAAGAAGTCCCGTGGTGAGGTCTCGACAAATTTTTTGAAATAATTTCAAATTAGGACTTGCATTTTCCGGACTGGTGTGCTATTCTATCTAAGCTGACATTGAGCAGTACACATCATCCGGGTGTGGCGCAGTTGGTAGCGCGCTTGACTGGGGGTCAAGAGGCCGTGAGTTCAAGTCTCGCCACTCGGACCAGCTAAAAGCCTTGAAATCGTATGATTTCAAGGCTTTTTTCAACTTTTGAGAGCAAATCGCATAGTGTGATAATACGCAAAAAACGCCAAAAGCGCACAACTGCCTTGAAAATGTTGCTGCGGCTGCTTTTGCATGATATACTTAAAATATCAGTGAATTTAAAAACAGTATTCAAGGGGGCTGCCAGCGATGAAGAAAAAACTTTTTTGCATTTTCGGTTTGATCCTGATCGTCTCGGCTATCGCCTATTTTTGCCACGATCGCAGCGTACTTCCGCTCGACGCCGAAAACGCAAACTATATCAGTTTTAAAATTTACCCTCAAAATGAGCCGAATTATATGGTGACAAACGATGACCGAGTGAAAGAGATCGTGCGTGCTATCAATGAACTGGATGTGCAGGAAACAACGGATCAAGTAGACAGGATGTCGGATAGCTTTTACTATTTTTGGATTCAAATATCGGACAAAGATATCCCTGTTGAACTGGATGAAGATACCATTTCGATCAATAATGAACGCTATCAGGCGGACACATCGGATTTACGCGAGCTTTTGGATACGACGTATCGTGATGTGATGAGCGGTGTTATCGATTGATGAAGATAATATCCGCGTTTAAAGGAAAAATTGCTTGGACTTCGATTTGTAGATAGCAAAGGAGCGGGGCGCAGCTCCGCTCCTTTTTTCTGTTTTCACCCCTCCAGCGGCTTGATCTCCTTATGCTCCACGCGAGGCAGCTTGCAGGCATCGGACGTATATCGCCATTGACTTAAATAATGCCGAGGAAAAAGAAATGCCGATATCATTTGGGAGTACCTGAAACAAATGAGGAATTCAAATAAATATCGGCATTTCAAATCACATTGCATAATTTACTTTGAAATCATAAGGCATATTCTGCTTTGCCTTGAAGCTGGCAATCTTACTTCCGGAATCAGCAGAATTTGTCGTGTTTTTTGTCATCTTTTCCATCCAAAGGCTCTCCACAGTATTTTTTCTATCACTTTCAGTCACCCTGTTGTCTATTACGGTCAACCGATCATTAGATTAACATATCTTATCAATGGGTAATTATGAATTATATCATACCTTTGCCGAGTCTTTTTGTCAACCGGCGATTACGAAATCGCATACCGCTCTCCCACTGCCCGTCTGCTTTCTCTCGCACTTCTCATTTGCTCTTTTTCACTGTTTGCATTTTTACTTTTCTCTCCATTCCCCACTTAATTACCGTCCACAGCGCGTTGACCAGCACCCAGCCGAGGCCTGTTGCCAGCGCGACGGCGGGGAGGCCCATTTTGCCGACCAGCAGCCACGAGAGGACGACTCGCAGCGCGATGTGGCTCGTCGCACCGAGGAACGGGACGGACACCTTCCCGATGCCGTTAAAATAGCCAGCGAATGTGTTGCCGGTGAAGCAGAGCGTGTAGAAAAGCGCCACGAGCTTCAGATAGTCGCGCGCATTCTCAAACGCCGCGCCGCTGCGCGTCCCGAGCATAAAGCCGACCGACGTGCTCGCGCTAACGTACATGATGAGCGACATCGCAAGCCCCATCGCAAGCATCAGAAAAAGGCTGCTGCGAAACGATTCCTTCACGCGCTCTTCTTTCCCTGCTCCCCGATTCTGTGCCACGAGCACGGAGGTCGCAGCGCTGCCGCTGTCGCCAACGAGTTGGCAAAGCCCTCGATGCGCGTCGTCGCCGTGTAGGCCGAGATCATGTCCGTGCCACCGGTGTTGACCGCGCCCTGCACCAGGAGCTTTCCGATGTACAGGCTCGACTGGTGCAGCGCCGTGACGAAGCTAAAATGCGCCGTCTGCTTCAATAGCTCTCCATCCATACGGCAGTCCGCGCGGGCAAAAATGAGCTCCGGTGCCTTGCGCCGCAGGTAGAGGATGCACAGCACCGCCGAAATGGCCTGCGGCGCCGCCGTCGCCCACGCCGCGCCCGCGATGCCCAACTGAAAGCGCGCAACAAAGCAGTAGTCGAGCGCGACATTGACCGTCACCGCCGCGGCGAGCACCATCAGCGCCGCGTTCGCCCGCCCGATGGCACGCAGCAGCGCGCCGTAGAGGTTGTAGAGAAACGCCGCGGGCAGGCTCGCCAAAATGATCGTCAGATACACCGAGACAAAGGTCTTGAGCTCGCTTGGCGTCTGGATGAGCCGCAGCAGCGGCGAGAGCAGCAAAAAGCCGAGGCCGCTGCACGCGAGCGTCACCAGCAGCCCGCACGAGAGCGAGAGCCAGTGCTCGCGGCGAAAGCGCTCGCGCTCGCCCGCACCGTAGAGCCGGGCGAAGATGACGGAAATGCCCGTGCACGCGCCTGTGATCATAAAGAGGAAAAGGTTCATCACCGAGCCCGCAATGCCGACAGCGGCGAACTCCAAATCGCCCGCAAAGCGCCCGAGGATAAAGGCGTCCACCGTATTGTAGAGCTGCTGCAAAATATTGCCCATGATGAGCGGCGCGGCCAGACGCAGCAGATGCTGCGGGATGCTGCCGCTCGTTAGATCGTAAGAGCGTGCCATAGTTTCCCCCATTTCCAAGGATTTGACAACAGCATACACCCGCGCTATACTTTGCGTAAACCGATGATCTATCAAGCCATCTTTGACAATTTCGCAAAGGAGAACGCCATGGAACTCGATCGCTACCGCGCGCTCGTCTGCGCCATTGAGACCGGAAGTCTGTCCGCCGCCGCGGAGGCGCTGCAATACACGCCCTCCGGCGTGAGCCGCATGGTCGCGGCGCTTGAGGAGGAGACGGGCGTTCCGCTCCTGCTGCGCGAGCACAGCGGCGTTCGCCCGACAAAGGAGTGCGAAAAGCTGCTGCCCGCCATCCGCGACCTACTGCACGCGGGCGAGAGCTGCGCCCAGCTCTCCGCGCAGCTGCGCGGGCTGGATGTCGGCACGGTTACCGTCGGCACGGCATACAGCGCGTTTTATTCGCCGCTCGCGCGCATCATATCGGATTTCCACGCGCGCTACGGCGGCATTCAGGTGCAGCTGCGCGGTGGGTACAGCACAGAGCTGATCACACAGCTCAACGCACACCAACTCGATCTGTGCTTCATCTCCGCACGCGAGGGTGGGCACGACTGGCTCCCCATCGGCTACGATGAGCTGACGGCCTGGGTTCCCGCTGCGCATCCGATGGCATGGCTGCCCGCGCTGCCGGTCGCGGCGTTCGCCAAAGAGCCGTACATCGAGACCTATCCTGACAAGGAGATCGACAACGCGCGCAGACCGCCGCTTCGGTTATGCGGCCATCCCGCTCGCCGTGCTGCTCGCCTTCTCTCGTCTTTATTTATATGTGCACTTTCCGAGAGACGTGTTCGCCGGCGCGGTGCCGGGGCTTGTGATCGGTGAGCTCGTCTCCCGTTATGCTTCAAAGCTCTTTCAAAAGCGCGGATAATGGTGCAACCCCCTTCGCACAGGGCAAACTTCTTATTATTTCCAGATAAAATTAGGGTTCTTTTAAGGTGCTGTTCATACTGTATTCATATTCCCTGTGTAGTCTAAGCGCCGGTACAACAGAAAGGGTGATAATTTGAACAAAACATTTGGCAAAAAGGCCGGGGTGCAGATTCTTTTTCTGCTGCTTGGCCTCGCATTTCTCGTCTGCGGTGTGATGCGCGGCGAGGCGGACACGGTGCTGAACAAGGCGATCAAACTATGTCTGGAGTGTGTGGGCATTGGATAAGAAAAAACCATTTTCCTTTCTGCTGGCCCGCTGGCGCGGTCTGGTGCAGGCCTGTGCGGCACTTTTGACCAACCTCCACCTGCCGAACTTTTTCAAAGGCGAGCTCTACCGCGGCGCGGGCAAGACCGTCTGCGTGCCGGGGCTGAACTGCTACTCCTGCCCGGGTGCGGCGGGCGCGTGTCCCATCGGCGCGTTTCAGGCTGTCGTCGGCTCGTCCAAATTCCAGTTTTCCTATTACATCACCGGCATCCTCATCCTGCTTGGCGTGCTGCTGGGCCGCTTCATCTGCGGCTTCCTCTGCCCGTTCGGCTGGTTTCAGGAGCTGCTGCACAAGATCCCGACCAAAAAGCTCTCCACCAAGCGCCTAAAGCCGCTGACCTACCTCAAATACGTCATCTTGGTGGTGATGGTCTTCCTGCTTCCGGTGCTCGTGGTGAACGAAGCTGGCATGGGCGACCCGTTCTTCTGCAAATATCTCTGCCCGCAGGGCGTGCTCGAAGGCGCTATCCCGCTCTCGCTTGTCAACAGCAGCATCCGTGCCGCGCTCGGTAAGCTCTTTTCGTGGAAGCTCTGCGTGCTCATCACGGTCGTCGTGCTGAGCGTCATCTTCTACCGCCCGTTCTGCAAGTGGCTCTGCCCGCTCGGCGCGTTCTACGCGCTCTTCAACCGCGTGTCGCTGCTGTCGATGCACGTTGACGAGAGCAAATGCGTCTCCTGCGGCAAGTGCGCAAGGACCTGTCCCATGGACGTGGATGTGACCAAAACGCCGAACCACAGCGAATGTATCCGCTGCGGCAAATGCGTGACCGCCTGCCCGACGGAGGCCGTCCGCTTCCGCTACGCCTTCGGCAGCGGCGGAGCATGTTCCAAATTGTCTCAAAAACCGATCATTGAAGAAAACAAAGGAGAATAAACCATGAATTTTAAGAAGATCATTACGCTGCTGCTCGCCTTTACGCTGACGCTTTCCCTCGCCGCCTGCGGCAGCAAGGGCGACGGCAAGGGCGATGGCGATGCGCAGGGCGCGACCGCCGAGGAGATCTACGCCCAGATCCAGGAGCTCGCCGACAAGGAAAACGCCATCATGGAAGAGAACCTTGAGCTGTGGCAGAAGCTCTTCGCCGCCATGAACGAAAAGCGCGACGAGATCCCCGATGAATCGAACTACGGCGCTTACCTGCTTGCCGCCCTCGACCTTGTGAAGGATCAGTTTACCGAGGACGAACTCAAGACGCTGACCGAAGGCTCCGAGCAGATCCGCGACCTTGAAGACCAGATCCAGCCCCTGCAGGAGCAGTACGCCGCACTTCAGCCCGCGGGCGACGGTGAAGACGGTGGCATGAACGATGCCGTCCCGACCTTCCCCACCTTCACCGGCAAGGACCTTGACGGCAACGACGTGGACAGCAGCATCTTCTCCCAGAACGCTGTGACGGTCGTGAACTTCTGGTTCAGCGGCTGCAAGCCCTGCGTGGCGGAGCTTGGTGATCTGAACGCCCTCAACGAGATGCTCAAGAAGCAGGGCGGCGCGCTCATCGGCATCAACGTCGATACCCTCGATGGCAACGCCGATGCGATCAGCACGGCCAAGAGTCTGCTTGAATCCAAGGGCGCAAGCTACCAGAACATCTACTTCCCCTCCGACAGCGCAGCCGGCGACTTTGCGGGCGACATCATGGCCTTCCCGACCACCTATGTCATCGACCGCAGCGGCGCCATCGTCGGTGAGGCGATGCTCGGCGGCATCGACAACGAGGACAACATGGCAGCGCTCCAGACGATCATCGATCAGGTGCTCGCCGCAGATTCCGGCAAATAAAACATCTCAAAAACGCGCGCAGGAGGTTTCTCTTGCGCGCGTTTTGTTTTGCTGGTAGAATAGGTTCAAATTCTGGAAGAAGCGAGGGCTTTTTATGACGCCGACAGAACTGCTCGCCGCGCTGCACACGGCGGAAAAATTGAAGGACACCACCCGCCACTGCTACACCTCCGGCGGTCGGCACGAGAGCGTCGCCGAGCACAGCTGGCGCATTGCGCTGATGGCGTTTTTCCTGCGCGATGAATTTCCCGAGGCCGACATGGACAAGGTGACGCGCATGTGCCTCATCCACGACCTCGGCGAGTGCTTCACGGGCGATATCCCCGCCTTTGACAAGACCGCACAGGACGAATCGACGGAGGAAGCGCTGCTCTACCAGTGGGTCGCATCGCTTCCCTCCCCCTGCCGCGAGGAGATGCGCACACTCTACGACGAGATGGCCGCGCTCGAAACGCAGGAGGCCCAAATCTACAAGGCGCTCGACAAGCTCGAGGCCGTGATCTCCCACAACGAGTCCGACATTTCGACCTGGGAGGACCACGAATACAATCTCCAGCTCACCTACGGTGAGCAGAACGTCGCCTTTTCCCCTTACCTGACGGAGCTTCGGCAGGCCGTCCGGCAGGAATCGCTCGATAAGATCGCACGCGAAGGTGATCGGCGGAAATAATCTTTTCCGCCGCCGATTCAGAATTATGGTAAACTATCTGTCCTGAACGGGCAGCACAAACAAAGAGAAAGGATTTTCCCATGAAATTTGCATTTTTAATTATGGTCCCCTCTCATACAGACTGCGACCGCGCTAAGATCCACAACGGCGATATGCAGATTCTCGGCGTGCAGGGACTCGATGAAGCCGTCTCCGCCGCCAAGATGTTGCAGGATGAGGGTGTCGACTGCATCGAGCTCTGCGGCGCATTTGGCGAGGCGGGCGCAAAGGCCATCATCGAGGCCACGGGCGGCAAGCTCCCCATCGGTTATGTCACGCACCTGCCCGAGCAGGACGACGTCTACGCCGCCGCATTCGGCAAATAAATCAGGCTATAAAAAATCGCTTTCCGCCATCAGGCGGAAAGCGATTTTACTATGTTCGTTATTCCACAATCTCGACGTCCAGCAGGTCAAGGATCGCCTGGTCGGCGCTCCAGAAGTAGGACTCCTCGCTGAGAAGCTCGGTGATGCCGGCACGGTCAAAGTAGGTGCGTACCGCCTCGGTCATGCCGCAGCAGGCAACCGTCTTGCCCTGACTCTTGAGCGCCTCACACAGCTCGAGCATCGCCTGCGCGCCCGAAACGTCCACGCTCGGCATACCGCGCATCGACAAGATGATGTGGTCGTACTGCGGCATATCCGCCATGCGGTGGTTGAACTCGTCCACCGCGCCGAAAAAGAGCGGCCCCGTGATATACGCCACGCCCGAGGTCTCGAGGATCGGCGGCTTGCCGTCGACCGAGCGGAGCTTGTTCGTGTCGATGCTCGAGAAGTTGATGCGGATGTGACTGGACTTTGCCATGTACAAAATGGCGGAGTATACCACGCCGAGCAGGATCGCGACCGTCAGGTCAAAGACGACCGTTGCGAGCATCGTGATCAAAAACTGGCTGATACCGGACTTGAACTTGTGGCGGAAGATGTAGCGGATGCCCTCCCAGTCGTTCATGCGCCACGCCGTGACCATCAGCACACCCGCGAGCGCCGAGAGCGGCAGGCGCGCCATCACGCCGCCGAGCAGGAACATCGAGGCAAGCAGGAACAGAGAATGGAACACGCTCGTAAGGCGCGTCTGCTGGCCGGACTTGACCGCTACGCTCGTGCGTGCGATGGCCGCGGTCGCGGGCACACCGCCGAAGAGCGGCAGCAGGATATTGCCCACGCCCTGCGCGATCAGCTCCTGATCGGCGTTGAACGCTTCGCCCTTCATGCGCGAGGCCGAAGCGCCGCAAAGCAGGCTCTCGATCATGCCGAGCGCCGCAATGGTCACGATGGGAGAGATCAGGTTTTCGAGCATCGTGAAGCTCAGGCCACCGAGCGACAGGCGGTCGGCGAGCAGGAGCGTTTTGGGAATGTCGCCGACGACAGCGAGCTGATCCATGCCCGCGACTGTCGCGACGATCGTCGCAAGGATGATGCCGACGAGCGAGCCCGGCACACGCGCGCCCCACTTTTTCGGCCAGAAGATCATCACGAGCACCACAAGAAGGCCGATGAGCACCGCCTGCATATTCGGGTGGAAACCGAGGCGGCCATAGGACGCGATCTTTTCCAAATTCGAGCCGCCCTCCGACACCGTGCCGAAAAAGTTGTCGATCTGGCCCATCGCGATGATGATGGCGATGCCCGAGGTGAAGCCCATGATGACGGGCATCGGGATGAAGCTGATGAGCCGTCCGAGCTTGAAAATGCCCGCAAGCAGCAGCAGAACTCCCGCGGCAAAGCAGGCGAAAAACACGCCCTGCAAACCATACTCCGCGACGATGCCGACGAGCACCGCGCTCATCGCGCCCGTCGGGCCTGAGATCTGGAACGACGCACCGCCGAGCACGGCGATCACCACGCCCGCAATGATGGCCGTGACCAGTCCCGACGCCGCGCTCGCGCCCGAGGAAACGCCGAACGCCAGCGCCAGCGGCAGCGCGACCGCGCAGACCGTCAGGCCCGCCATCATGTCGGCGAGCAGCTTTTTCGAGTTGTAACCCGAAAACTCGCGTTTCAGGCTGCGAAAAAATGCAGAAAACATAGAAACCCTCCCAAAAATACACATACCTGCATACTATAGCACTTGCTCGGGAGGGGCGCAAACGGTAAAAGGAACGTATTTTAACGAGTTTTTAACACGATTGCGTCGCTTTTGCACAAAAAATGGCGCATTTTTCTCCAAATGCGAAAAAGCGGCGCACCGTGGGTATCTCCCGCAGTGCGCCGCGCTCCGTTTAGGCGGAAAATCAGGGTGCTTACTTGAGCTTCTTGCCGTCCTCGAACGCTCTGCCGACCTTTTCGCCCAGAGCGAAATAGTCGTGGTTCGCCGAGTCAAACGTGATGATGTGCAGCTTTGCAACGTCCAGCTTGCCGTTTTCGTCGAGCGCACGCTCGTCCACGCTGACGTTCACGACCTCGCCGAGCAGCAGCTCGGTCTCCTCGTCGAAGCTCACAAGCTTGCACTCGAGCGTGAGCGGCAGCTCGTCGATCATCGGCGCATCCACATGCTCGCTCTTCGTCACGTGGAAGCCCGCGCGCGCCACCTTGTCGGGCACGCTGTAGCCGGACACGATGCCCACATAATCGCAGGCGACCAGATGCTCCACATCGCCCATGCTCACGGTGAACGCGCCGCGCTTTAAGATGTTCTTCACGGTCTTGTGACCGCCGCTTAAATACATCGCGATGCGGCTGCGGTCAGCCACGCCGCCCCACGCCGCGTTCATCGCGTCGGGCGTGCCGTCCTCACCATAACTTGCGATGATGAGCACGGGCTGCGGATAGATCCAGGGCTGTGCGCCAAAATTCTTTCTCATGTCGAAATCCCTCCAAAATAAATTTGTCAACTGATTTTATGGCCCGATCTTTTCGAGCTTCGCGCGCAGCGAAATGCTGCGCGGCGTTCCCATGCCGTCAAACTGGATAACATGCGCACCTTTGTTCAGGTCTACATCCAGCACCGTTCCCTCGCCGAACACCGCGTGGCGCACGCGCTGCCCGATGGGCAGCGTGCCGTCGCCGTCGTCCTCGCGCAGATACTTGTCTCGCCGCGCGACGTCATCCGCCGCTTCACGCAGAAGCGTCTCGTCGACCTCGTGCGTGAACGACAGAAGCTCGCGGTCGATATCCAGCAGAAAGCGCGAGGGATAGCGCGGCGAACCGTCGAAGTTCCGCCCGTCGGCCTCGGAGAGGTAAAGCCCCTTCTCCGCGCGCGTCAGCGCAACGAAAGCGAGCCGCCGCTCCTCCTCCATGCCGGGGAGCGTTCGCACCTTGCGCGAGGGGAAAATCCCCTCGTTCATGCCGCAGAGGAACACATACGGGAATTCGAGGCCCTTCGCCGCGTGGACGGTCATCAGCTTCACCTTGTCGCCCTGCTCGGCGACATCGCCGTTGCTAAAAAGCGCGATGTGGGCGAGGTAATGCTCCATCGTGCTCTCCTCGCCGCAGCTCGTCTCGTATTCGTAGATGGACTGCTTGAGCTCGGCCAGATCGTCCAGCCGCTCCTGACTGCCCTCGGTGCGCAGCGCCTTTTCATACCCGCTCTTGTCCAGAATATCCGAGAGCACCTCAGAGATGGGCCGACCCTGATACGAGTGCGAAAAGCGCTCGATCAGATCGACGAACTGCTTTGCCTTCGTGCCGCTGAACACGCTGTCTTCAAGGTGGTTTTTGAGCGTTACATAGAGGCTCGTCCCCTCTTTTTCCGCCGTCTCCTGTAAAAAGGCCATGCGCCGCTTGCCGAGGTTCCGCTTCGGCGCGTTGGCAATGCGCCGGAACGACAGATCGTCCTGATAGGCGATCATCCGCAAATATGAAAGTGCGTCCTTGATCTCCATGCGGTCGAAAAACTGCACGCCGGAGTAGATCGTATAGGGAATTTTTTCGTGCATCAACGCCTCTTCCACCGCGCGCGTCACATAGTGCGCGCGGTAAAGGACGGTCATATCCCGCAGCGGCACGCCGCGATCATGCAGCCGCTGCATCTCGCCCGCCATCCACTGCGCCTCCGCCTCCTGCGTGTCGGCAAAGTGGCAGACGACCTTCTCGCCCGAGGGCTTCGTCGGGAGCAGGTCCTTTTTGATGCGGTGGCCGTTTTTTGCGATCAGCGAGTTCGCCGCCGCCAAAATCTCCGGCGTGGAACGGTAGTTTTCCATCATCATGATGGTCTGCACGTTTGGAAAGACCTTGTCGAAATCCAGCAGATACTTGACGTTCGCGCCGCGCCAGGTGTAGATCGTCTGGTCCGGGTCGCCCACGATGAAGAGGTTGCCGTGATAGCCGCACAGCACCTCCATCAGCTCATATTGCAGCGCGTCGATATCCTGAAACTCGTCGATCATGATGTATTCGAGCCGCTGCTGCCACTTGAGCCTGATGTCCTCGTGCTGCTCGAAAATATAGAGCGAGAACTTGATGAGGTCGTTGTAGTCGAGGCCGAAGCACTTTTTCTCCTGATAGAGATAGCCGTAGAAGATGATGTCCCCCGCCGTGTCGGCGCGCTCGTACTTTTCGCGCAGCGTGCCGAGCGACATCGTGATCATGTTCTTGTAATACTCCGGCTCCTTGAAGAGCTTTCGGATCTCGATCATGTCCCGTGCGGCGGAATAGGTCATGTCGCGCAGTGTGAGGCCGCGCTCTTCGTAGATGATGCCGAGCATCGCGTCGATGTCGGAATTATCCAGCACCAGAAAGCTCTTCGGGTACTGCACCGTATGGCTGTCCTCCTGCAAAACGGAGACACAGAAGCCGTGGAACGTGTTGATATAGCCCGTGTCGTTGTCGCCGGTCAAGGCGTGGATACGCTGGCGCATCTCGTTGGCTGACTTGTTCGTAAATGTCACGCACAGGATGTTCCCCGGCAGGATGCCGAGCTCGTTGACAAGATACGCAAAGCGGTGCGACAGCGCACGCGTCTTACCCGAGCCCGCGCCCGCGATGACGCGGACATACCCCTCCGTCGCCGTGACGGCCTCGTGCTGCGCGCGGTTCAGTCCCGCAAGCAGATGCTCCATGCGCTGTCCCCTCCCCTCTGCAAATTTCTCAATGGCGGTATTATAGCACGGTTTTGATAGTCAAACAAGTGTTCGCTTGAAAACTTCTTCTCTATTGCACGGCGAGCTTGCTGCTTCAAGCTTCATTCCACCGCAAAATGTGCGGCAGGAGCTTTTCAAGAAGCGCGTCACGGTTCTGCTCGTCAATGAAGACAAGCTCCGCGTTCTCATGCCCGCGCACGGCGCGCAGGAACGGCGTGTCCTTCGGCTTGACCGCGGCCAGCACCGGCGTGTCGCCGTCCAGTGCGCACAGCACCGCGGACTGGAACACCTTGGCGTCATTTTCGAGAAAGCCGAGTTCGTCCATCAGGATGATACCGCCGCTCGGTGCGGACTTAATGAGCTGCGCGCCAAGGCCGTCAAAGACCTCCGGATGGCGGATGCTCGAGCGGCTGTCGCACGTTCCGATGAGATTCGCCGCTTCATTGTGCCTCTCGTCCTCTTTCTGCGATGCGGGATAGAGATAAATTGGAAAAAAGCCGTTTTCGTCCGCGATTGGCAGCCGCTTTGTCACAAAGCCTCCGACCTCCCGCATGTTCTTCTCCAGCAGGCGGCGGATCAGCGTCGACTTGCCGACGCCGCGCTCCCCGCAGATCAAAAGATGTCTCTTCATATCGCTTTCTCCGGAATGTCCGCCGTCTCGACTGTAAACAGGCACAGTGCCTTTTTGTGCGGCAGGTAGTAGGGAAATTCCGCCGACAGCCCCGCGGTCAGGCGCGCTCTGATTTCATCTTTCGAGAGTACTTCGCTTTCGCTGCGGTTGTAGAGGGCGAAAAAGCGCTCCGCCGCCTCGAGCGAGCGGAACGGCTGTCCGAACTCCGCCGTGAAACGCTCCACCGTGTATGGGACGCCCTTTTCGTGCAGGACAGCCTCCGTGCTCCCCGCCGTGTACTCGCCGAGGCTTACCTTTCCCGCGCTGAAGCGGTGATGCGAATAGTCCCGCTTGACGAGGAAAATTCTCCCGCGGCACTGCTTTTTCGCGATGCGTAATGTATCCTGCGTGCGGCCAAAGAGACAGAACACCATCGCGTCGTAGGGCTTCTCCGGCGCAAGCGTCTCCATATCGCCGCAGCGCGCGGTGACGCCCTCTATCAGGTGGGCTTTCAGCGTTTTGATGGCCAGCTCGTCGGCGTCCACCGCCGTGACATGGCGGCAGTACGGCTTCAGAGCAAGGCTCAGCTCGCCGATGCCGCAGCCCGCGTCGCAGACGTGCGCGTTTTCTTGGAGCTGCGGCGTGATCTTCTCCGCGATGGTCTCATAATAGCGGTTCATCGCCGCCGCATCACGCAAAAACGCAATGCTCTCGTCCGTCCACTGCATGCCGCATTCTCCTTTTCCCATTCAACCTGTTTCACGGGCAAACCGATACCAGCGCAAAGCACCGCTTTCACGCAAGACATAGCCGCTGAATATCAATATACCTTTATAGAATCACTATAATTCGCCGTGCCGTCTGTTGTCAAGGTACAGCGAGTACCGGTGTCGTTTGAAAGCGCCGTTGCTATTTTTAATCGCTGACTCAAAGAGGATCTTTAAGAAAAAACAGCAGGAAGCCGGTGCGATACGCCGGCTTCCTGCTGTTTCTGATTTTTTAGAGGTTCAGCCCTTTTTGAAGAATGCAACCGCCACCACGCCGGGGCCAGTGTGCGTGCCGATCACGCTGCAAATGAGCGTGGAGTCGAGCGAGTCCGCCTTGTCCTGCCAGATGTCGCGGCTGTCCTCGACATATTTTTTGAGATACGAATCGCTCAGGCCGCTGTAGCCGAGGATGATTGGCTCGTCGAAGTCGATGCCGCCGCTCTCGTGGATTTTCTGCACGAGCAGGTTGTTGCCCTGCTTTGACCCTCTCGCCTTGCCGATAACCTGAATTTCGCCGTCGACCACGGTGATGACCGGCTTGATGTTGAGAAGTCCGCCCGCAAACGCGACAGTCTTCGAGATACGCCCGCCCTTTTTGAGGTATTCAAGCGTATCGAGCAGCGCGATGAGGCAAATTTCGTCGCGCTTTTTCTCCAGCGTTTCGGCGATGGTCTTCGCGTCCATGCCCTTGTCCGCGCACTCGAGCGCGTACTCGGCGAGGATGCCAGAGCCGATAGCCGCGCTCTTGCTGTCCACAACGTAGATGTTGTCGTACTCCGCTGCGGCGATGCAGGCACTCTGGTACGTGCCGGAAAACTTCGATGCGAGCGTCACAACGACCGCGCTGTCGCCCACCGACGCAACGTCGGAGAAGATCGCGTCGAATGCCGCGGGCGACGCCTGACTGGTCGTCGGCAGCTCGTCGCTCTCGACAAGCCGCTCATAAAAGCGGTGCTTGTCGATGGTCACGCCGTCGATGAACTCCTCCGCGCCAAAATGCACCGTGAGCGGCACGATGCGAAAACGGTCCTTCATGCGCTCGGGCATGTCGACCGTCGAATCCACAATGATCTGAACACTCATGCTTTTCCTCCGTTATTGTTCGTCGCGGGCGGCTCTGTCGCCCGCGGTCTTCTTATGGGTATAAATCCGTTCCAAATTCTCGCTCACGAGCGCGAGCGCGCGGTACATCATCTGCCGCTCGGCCTCGCTCAGGCCCTCAGATGCCGCCTCGACGATGTGCATGATCTTCTCCCCGATCGCGCGACCGACCGCCTTGCCCCGCTCCGTCAGGCGCAGTGGGCTCTTATAGCGCTTGCCCGCGCCGCTTGCGCAGGTGATGTAACCGTTTTTCTCGAGGTCGTCCAGCGAGCGGGAGATGGCCGCCTTGTCCTCGTCGCAGCGCTCGCAGAGCTCGGCGGCTGTCATGCCGTCTCGCTGGGAGAGGTAGTAGAGGCAGGACACATGCGGCCCTTTCAGTTCGAAGTCCGCCATTTCGTCCGCCTTGATGCGCTTGATGCTGCGGCTGATACGCGTGATCAGGACGGTAAAGGTCTCAAAGCGCTCCTCCATTGCTAATTCTCCTTTTTCCTATTTGTTGACAAATCAACAAGCTCGTCTATCATAGCGCATTAATGTTGATTTGTCAACAAGTTTATTTAAAAAGGAAGTGCCCTTACGATAGGCACTTCCTTTTTTATGTCGATTTTACGCGATTCCACCGCCGCTCAAATTGTACTCCGCGGTGATGTCGTTCCCGTCTTTGTCGTAGAACCGCAGCGTGCTGCGGTCGAAGTCATAATCGCCGAGCTGTGGAGAAAGCTCTGTGCAGAACAGGAAATGCGTCTTTCCCTCCACATTTTCCATCGTGCAGGTCTCGCCGTTCTGCGTCATAGTGATTTTTGCGATGCGGCCGGTCACATCGCGCCCGCCAAAGAGGTAGTAGGCTTTCTCCCCACTGCGCACAACGCCGTCATGGAAGCTCCCGCCGCCGTAGCCGAGGCGCACAATCTTGTAGCGGCCAAGGAAATTCCGTTCCAGCTTGACATAGCCCAGATCTATGTCCTCGCCGATCTCCATGAGATACCACACCGTATTTTCGAGTTCAACACTGTCGTACACCCGAATACTCGGCGAGAGGGGCTGGGGCCTGCCGATATTGTAAAAATCACAGATATGGTCCGGCAGCGTCGCCGGGTCCAGCGGAAAGGTCGTGCTCCGGATGATCCCCACGGCGCACAAGGCCAATATCAGCACTGAAAGTATGGTAATGCTCACTTTCTTGCCTGTTTTCATATTGTTCTTCTTTTTTGTTCAGGGGGAACTCAGAATGCCACGTGCATGAACAGTGCTACGCAGCACAGGATGACCGCGAGCGGCACGTAGACGAAGCGGCCCACGTTGTACCACAGCGCACCGCGCTCTTTCTTGCTGCCGGTGTTCACGGCGGCGAGCAGCTCGTCCTTTTTCATCACGTAGAACCACGAGATCGCGCCGAGCGTCGCGCCGATGGGGATAATATAGATGGAAACAAGGTCCATCCACGGGCCCCACTTGCTGATGGGCTCCATGAAAATGCCGATGCCGAGGCACAGCACACACAGGATCGCCAGCACCGCCGTGCGGCTGAGCTTGGGGAACTTGTGCAGCAGCGATTCCGCCACGGCCTCGAACATGTTCTGCAGCGAGCTCACGCCCGCGAAGATCATCGCAAGGTAGAGGATGATGGCGAACAGCCGCCCCATCGGGATATCCTGTAAAATGGTCGGCAACGTAACAAACAGCAGGCTCGGGCCCGCGCCGACGTCCAGCCCATAGGAGAAGCATGCGGGGATGATGACGAGCGCCGCAACGACGGCGGCGATCGTGTCAAACAGTGCCGTGTGCTGCGCGACGCCGACGACGTCCTCATCCTTCGAGAGGTACGCGCCGTACACGATCATGCCGCTGCCCGTGACGGAGAGGGAGAAGAACGCCTGTCCCATCGCCCAGATCCAGATCATCGGGTCCTTGAGCGCCTCCCAGCGCGGAGTGAACATGAAGCGGTAGCCCTCGCTTACGCCCGGCAGCATCGCCACGCGCACCGCGAGGATCAGAAAGATGATGAAAAACAGCGGCATCATGATCTTGTTGGTTTTTTCGATGCTGTGCGCGCCCAAATAGAGCGTCAGCAGCGTCCCCACGACCACGATGATGTGGTACGGAATGACGGAATACGGTGTGGAGGAGAACGTGCCGAACCACGACGCGGTGTCCGTCGTCATCAGCGTGCCGACGAGCGAATCCACCAACGCCTTTAAGATATATGTCACGATGACGGCGTAGCCGAACGCAATGCACAGCGAGCCCGCGAGCGGCAGCCAGCCAAGAAGGCCTCCGGCCTTGCCTGCCCCCTTGCCGCGCGTCGACCACGCTTTTTCATACGCGCCGAGTGTGCCCGTCGCCGCGTGGCGGCCCATGGCGAATTCCGCGGGCAGACCCACGTAGCTGAAAATGAAAATAAACAGCAGATAAATGAGCAAAAATGCCCCGCCGCCGTTGCTGCCAAGCTTGTTGGGAAAGCCCCAGACATTCGCCATGCCGACCGCTGAACCGACGGATGCCAGAATAAAGCCCCACCGGCTCGCAAAGTTTTTGGTGTTCTTCATGTTTTCTCCCATCCAGGTGAAAAAATAACCGCGTAAGCATTCCTCGGCTCACGCGGGCATCAGCCTGTCTCTCATCAGAATTTGTACGCAGGATACACAACGCATGAAAATTCCTGCTCTTATGTTTTATACATTTTAATGCCGCTGCACAAAAAAGTCAAGCGCTCGAGCGGTTTATATTATGGCTGTTCCAGCCTTTTCCTCACCGGCGCGCGTTCTTCCCGCACCGCGGCGCAAGGGTCTCGTAACAGCATCGCAGTAGATTTGTTCATATCTTTTATGATATGATCGCCGTACCAAAAGGAAAATGAGGCATTACAGGAGGATCATGATGAGCGCCTGCATCTTTTTCGCTTCCGACGCGCCGCTGCCGGAGGTCTTTCCTCTGCCGGAGTACGACTACCTCGCCATCAATGTGGACGACGGTACGATCGACGACGGCGGCGCGGACGACAACTTCGCGCTGCGCACTTACCCAGACAGTTTTCTCTATACCGACAAAGCCTTTGCCGTCTGCCTCGACTGGGCCTACTATACCGAGGGCCGTGCGCGGCAGCTGATCGACTACATTGGCTCTGCCCTCGAATCCGCGCCCTGCGTGGAACTCTGGCACGTCTGGCAGGGCGGCTTCTACTTGTTCGAGGAGCGTCCCGTCGTTCACCGCGCCGCTGTGCGATTCGATGAATTCGTCGAGGACGATCTGCGCGAGCTCGGCGAAACTGACCTCTGGAACAACAAGGAGACAAACCGGTTATCATTTTACTGCCTGACCGTCACACGGTGAGCAGTATTTTCCATACTTTACAAAATGAGGTGGCTCCCATGTCTCATTGCACCACATTCGCCGAAGCAGGCTGCCTTGTGGACGCCGGCCGCCGTGCACCGTTTCTCCTGACGCTGTGTGAGGAGGATGAAAACGAGCTGCACATCACCATCTGCTGCGCTAAAGCGGAGCCAAATGCACAGACTCCGTCCACAGGAAATGCCGCCCTCGACGACATTCTCGCGCACTGTACGCCGCTGTGCCCCGATGAAAACGCCAAGATCGAGCTCATCTTTGAAAATTACCTGCTCTATCAGGTGCGCAACGAATCCTACTGCGTATTTGACACAGACGAAGTCCGCGGCGGCACCTATCTTTGCACGTTCGAACGGTCCAAACTGCTCGACTATCTTCCCCGTGCCATTGATGTCCATCTTATACCCGATGGAACGGACGCTCCCGCATCGTGGAAGCACTACGGCATTTACACGCAGAATCAGATCATCGACATCGTTGCCCCGTCCGAGCCCACGGTGCGCACGTCCTTTTGACGTACATGCGTATATATTATGTCAACAGATGCTCTATTCCATAAGACAGTCAAAAAGAAAAAGCCCGTGTCGTGAGACACGGGCTTTTTGAACCTCGTAAAGGGGTGAGATTACTTGATCTCGACCTTCGCGCCAGCCTCTTCGAGCTGCTTCTTGAAGTTCTCGGCATCCTCCTTGGACACGCCCTCCTTCAGAGCCTTCGGAGCGGACTCGACGAAAGCCTTGGCCTCGGCCAGACCCAGACCAGCGATCTCGCGGACAGCCTTGATGACCTTGATCTTGGCAGCAGCGTCGAAACCGGCGAGGACGACGTCGAACTCGGTCTTCTCCTCGGCAGCGGGGGCAGCACCGCCGGCAGCGGGAGCAGCCATAGCAGCGGCGGAAACGCCGAACTCTTCCTCGAGAGCGTGGACGAGCTCAGAGAGCTCCAGGACGGTAAGGCCCTTGATTTCTTCGATCATAGCGGTAACTTTCTCGCTCATTGTAATGATCCTCCAATTTTAAGATATTTGTTTTAGTTTTTGAGTTGGGTGCAGACGATTACTCTGCGGAAGCTTCCTCGGCGGGAGCACCGTTCTTCTCGGCGATCTGCTTGAGGACGCAAGCCAGGCCCGAAATGGGAGCCAGCATGGTGCCAAGCACCTGTGCCTGCAGGACGGGCAGTGCGGGGATCGCGGCCAGAGCATTGACGGTGGCCATGTCGACGACCTTGCCGTCCATGAAGCCGCCCTTGATCTCGAACTTACCGTTGAGCTTCTTGGCAAAGTCGGCAATCACGCGCGCGGGGGCGACGGGATCGGCAGCGATGGCAAGAGACGTGGTACCGTTCAGCTGATCATCGAGCTCATTGAGACCGACGTTGTTGAAAGCAAAGCGGAGCAGGGTGTTCTTGACAACTGCATACTCGACATCGTTCTTGCGGCACTCAGCGCGCAGCTCAGTGTCCTCCGCGACGGTGATGCCCTTGTAGTCAACGATAACGCCGGCAGCTGCGCCCTGCAGCTTCTCGGTCAGAGAGGCCACGATCGCCTGCTTTTCAGACAGAACTTTTGCGTTAGGCATTTCTTGAGTTCACCTCCATTGGATTTTGCGGCACGCCTCGCGTGCCAGGGGAAAGAGGCGTTCTAAAAAGGAAACCGTCCTCATGCAGGACATGAGGACGGTAAAGCAATCAATAAATGTTTGCCATCCTCGGCAGGACTTACGAGACGAATCTCACCTGCTGTCTTTGGAACGCTCTAATAGTATATCCAGAGTTGGCAGCATTGTCAACCCCAAATATCGTTTTTTCCGCAAAATACCCCATATTTGCGCCGCGCACAGCGCAAATCATTTTTCTGACGACATGCGCGCCAAAAATAATCCAATTTGATTTTTCTGACGACATGCGCGTCAGAAAAATACCGCGGCTCAGCCGCGATCGCGCGGCGACACCAGTTCGCAAACTGGTGAGGGGGAATCTAAAGGGGGGGACAGCGTCCCCCTCTTTAAGTTTTCTTAGATCTTTGCGGTGTTCATCTTGACGCCGGGGCCCATGGTAGAGGCGGCGACGCAGGACTTGATATACTGGCCCTTGGAAGCGGCGGGCTTGGCCTTGATGATAGCACCCATGAGAGCGTTGAAGTTCTCAGCGAGCTTCTCGGGGCCGAAGGAAACCTTACCGATGGGGCAGTGGATGATGTTGGTCTTGTCGAGACGATACTCGACCTTACCGGCCTTGGACTCCTGAACAGCCTTGGCGACGTCGGGAGTGACGGTACCGGCCTTCGGGGACGGCATCAGGCCCTTAGGACCGAGCACCTTACCGAGACGGCCGACAACACCCATCATGTCAGGGGAAGCGACGACGACGTCGAAGTCGAACCAGTTTTCCTTCTGGATCTTCTCGACGAGGTCCATCTCGCCGACATAGTCAGCACCGGCAGCCTTGGCAGCCTCAGCCTTGTCGCCCTTGGCGAAGACGAGAACGCGGACGTTCTTGCCGGTGCCGTTGGGGAGGACGATGGCGCCGCGGACCTGCTGGTCAGCGTGACGGGAGTCGACGCCCAGCTTGACGTGCAGCTCGACGGTCTCGTCGAACTTCGCGGAAGCGGTCTTGCAGATCAGGCCGAAGCCCTCTGCGGCGTCATACTGAGTGTTCTTTTCGATCTGCTTTGCAGCATCCTGATACTTTTTACCTCTAAACATTGTTCACACCCTCCTTATTCTTCGACGACAACGCCCATGGAGCGTGCGGTACCGGCGATCATGCTCATCGCGGACTCGAGAGTGCTCGCGTTGAGGTCACGCATCTTCATCTCAGCGATCTTCTGGACAGAGGCCTTGGAAATGGTAGCGACCTTGGTCTTGTTGGGGACGCCGGAGCCAGACTCGATGTTGCATTCCTTCTTGATGAGGACGGCAGCGGGAGGAGTCTTGGTGACGAAGGAGAAGGAACGGTCGGCATACACCGTGATGACAACGGGGATGATGAGGCCCATGTCGTTCTTGGTGCGCTCGTTGAATTCCTTGGTGAACGCAGCGATGTTGACGCCGTGCTGACCGAGCGCGGGGCCAACGGGGGGTGCGGGAGTTGCTTTGCCTGCAGGGATCTGCAGCTTAACGTAACCGGTGATCTTCTGTGCCATGAGAGGCACCTCCTTAATATTGAATGTGGTAACGACCGGCGATTCCGGCCGCCCTTGGCGAGACTGAACGTCTCTCCCACGTTTGCCGCATATGCGGCTCATCGCTTTTAGCGGTGATTACGGTTCTACGACCTCGACCTGATCGAGCTCCAGCTCGACCGGCGTTTCGCGTCCGAACATGGACACGACCACGCACACCTTGTTCTTCTCTGCGTCGATCTCTTCGACCATGCCGAGGAAGGACGAAAGCGGGCCGTCGGTGATCTTGACCTGATCGCCGACATTGTAGCGCACAACGATCTCTCGCCGTTCCATGCCGAGCGCCAGGACTTCCTCTTCCGTCAGAGGAATGGGTTCATTGTTCGCCGTGCCGACAAAGCCGGTCACACCGCGAATGTTGCGGATCAGATGCCAGGTGTCGTCCGTCATGATCATCTTGACGAGCACGTAGCCCGGGAAGACCTTGCGTTCGACTTCCTTCGTCTCGCCCGAGTCGGTCACTTCCGTGACTGTCTCCAGCGGGATCTGGATGTCGAGGATCATGTCCTCCAGATGACGGTTGGCGACGAACTTCTCGATGGCCGTCTTGACTGCGTTTTCATAGCCGGAGTAAGTATGCGCGACATACCACTTAGCATTATCAGCCATGACTGCTCTCCTGTCAGCCCGCGAGACCGATCAGCAGGTGCACTGCGGAAACGGCCACGTAGTCGAAGATCCAGATGCAGGCGCCGACGGCGAGGGAGCACAGCAGCACAGTGCCGGTGTTCTTCGCAGTGGTGGATGCGGTGGGCCATACGACCTTTTTCAGTTCGCTTCTCATTTCACGGAACCACTTGCTGCGGTCCTTTTTCTTCTTTTCTTCTGCCATGTTTCAACAGCCTTTCCTAATTACTTGGTTTCGGTGTGGACGGTGTGCTTCTTGCAGAAGGGGCAGTACTTGTTCAGCTCAAGCTTGTCCGGGGTGTTCTTCTTGTTCTTCATCGTGTTGTAGTTTCTCTGCTTGCACTCGTTGCATCTGAGCGTGATCTTAATGCGCATCTAACGGCACCTCCTTATTTACTCAGCTCCGTTTGCCAAAAGCGGCACGAAGCTGGCGATTGCCTCCCTGCTCTCAAATTTGAGGGGTGCTTTTCCCTTGCGTGCCGAGAAGCAAAAGCGCACAAAAAGAAAGCCCTCTTTCACAGGTAAGTAAGATGATACCACATGGTATGTCCAGCCGTCAAGCACTTTTTGCACGATTTTGCAGAAAATCGTGCAGATTTTCGTCCTTTCCCGCGTTTTTTCTCCCGCGGCGGGGCGATCTAAGCGCATTTTGCCGCCGCGTCGCGCCGCTCTCCCGCCCCGCGCTTGCTTTTTGGGTGAAAATCCTGTATGCTGGCAGTCAAAAGAAACGCTCAGGAGGCAATTTTATGAAAATCATGGCCATCGACTACGGCGACGCGCACACCGGCGTCGCGATCTCCGATCGCACGCTGACGCTCACTGGATTTTCGACCGTTATCACCGCGTACCGGCCCGAAGCGGTCATCGAAAAGCTGCTGCCGCTCATCTCCGAGCACGAGGTCACAGAGCTCGTGCTCGGTCACCCACTCAACATGGACGGCACGCGCGGCCCCCGCGCAGAAAAGGCCGAGGGCTTTGCCGAAATGCTGCGCGAGGCCACGTCGCTCCCCGTCACGCTCTGGGATGAGCGCCGCACGACCGTCGACGCGCACAATATTCTATTGAATAATGGCAAGCGCGCCAAGGAGCGCAAGAAAACCGTCGACGCCGTCGCGGCGAGCCTGATGCTTGAAGGTTACTTAACCTTCAAAAAACGTCAAGGGTAACATATCACAGCGCGGCAGCGCTGTACTTTGTTCCCCTGCGCCGCGCAGGGGAGCGGGACAAAGGGGCCATTCTCTTTCGCAAAAGAGAATGGCCCCTTTGAAACCCCAAGAGAAAGGCTTTTGATTGGCAGTCTGAGGCTTGAATGACACTTATACCTCCGGAATGGGAATGCCTGCGTGCGGCGTTGCCGCGGTTAGTGTTGCTATACGATTTGTCTCTGCTTCTATTATCCGCTGTTGCGCAGCCGTTGGCGGCTCTGCTGCCTTACGG